>JAEEGK010002437.1_pt1 | contig 46598 bp, 38 predicted proteins | sample 8958771 | NCBI WGS metagenome assembly JAEEGK01 (sample SAMN16246547, study PRJNA631951) | gut metagenome | biome: gut microbiome; feature: rumen; material: SC-attached | host: Bos | place: Iran: Karaj | collected 2018-10 | reverse complement strand
ACAGCATGACAGCTACAACAAACGATGCTTATCGTGTATTCTCTAACAACGTATCAGGTAAGTGGGTACAGGATGGCAAGGTTGTTATCGACGAGAACATCATGAAGTGGGTTGAGATGTCTAAGGAAATGGCTGACAAGGGTGAGGTTGCTTCAACTTCAGATCTTTGGAGCGAAGACTGGAACAAGGGATTCTATCCTGACGGAAAGGTATTCTGCTACTTTGGACCCGCTTGGATGATCAACTTCTCAATGGCTGCTGATAAGGAAGGCTCAATCGCTAATGCAGGTGGTTGGGGAGCAACTGAGGGACCTCAGGGATTCTTCTGGGGTGGAACATGGATCTGCGCAGCTCAGGGAACAGATAATCCCGGCATCATCGCAGACATCATGAAGGCTCTTACAACAAACAAGGATATCATGCTTGATATCGTTACAGCTGATAGTGATTTCGTAAACAACAAGCCCGCTATGGAAGAGGCAGCAGGCAAGGATGAATTCGCATTCAAGGTACTTGGTGGACAGAATCCTCTTGCACTTTTCGCAAAGGGCGCTGAGAACTGCGATCTTTCAAATCAGTGCGCATACGATCAGGGTTGTAACGAAGAGTTCCAGAAGGCTATGAAGAACTACTTCGACGGAAACGCTACTCTTGAACAGGCTACTGCTGCATTCAAGACAGCTATCGTTGAGAAGTATCCTGACGTAAAAGTAGACTAATTTATAGATTAGTTTTAATCTATCGGATATTATTTCTTAAGAGGGTATTAAGCGGGGCGCATTAGGATTAGTGCGCCCCATATATTAAGAAAAGGGAGCGCTTATGAAGAAAACAAGCAAAGTAGTTAAATACAATAAGTGGGGATATATTTTCCTGATACCTTTTATTGTAATATATTTGGTTTTTCAGATGATACCCTTAGTAACGACTATTTATAATTCTTTCTTTGAAAATTACCGTTCAGGTCTTAAGATTATAGGACCCAACTTTGTAGGTATTCAGAATTTCATAACGATTATTACAAACGGAGATCTTCCGACATACTTTAAGAACACAATGATTATGTGGATCATGGGATTTGTTCCGCAGATTGTCATTTCACTTATACTTGGTGCTTGGTTCACAGATCCATCACTTAGATTAAAGGGACAGGCATTCTTTAAAACAGTTATGTACCTTCCCAACCTTATAATGGCATCAGCTTTTGCGATGTTGTTCTTTACTTTGTTTTCACTTTCCGGTCCTATAAATTCCATTCTTTTACAGCTTGGAATCTTTAAGGAAGCATACCAGTTTATGGCACACGTTTGGTCAGTTCGTTGGCTTGTTGCATTCATGAACTGTATCATGTGGTTTGGAAATACGACAATTCTTCTGATGGCCGGTATGATGGGTATTGATCCTTCACTTTTTGAGGCAGCACAGGTTGACGGTGCTACGGCTACTCAGATTTTCTATAAGATTACATTGCCACTTCTTAAACCTATTCTTATCTACGTTATGATCACATCACTTATCGGCGGATTGCAGATGTTTGATGTTCCTCAGATCTTAACTAACGGAACAGGTGATCCTATGAGATCATCAATGACACTGATAATGTATTTGAACAAACACTTATATAGTAAGAACTATGGACTTGGCGGAGCACTTTCCGTATTCATGTTCATTATCACAGGTATTCTTAGTCTTTTAGTGTTTAAGTTCACCAATTCCGGCGAAAAGAATTGAGATAAGGAGTAGAGAATATGGCGAACAATCAGAATAATTATAATATGAGTACGGAAAAAGGTGCTTCCGTACATGCGAGAAGAATTATTGCGTATACAGTACTTGTTTTAGTTTCCTTTTTGTGTCTGTTCTGGTTCTATCTTCTTTTTATTAATTCAACCAGGTCAAATGCAGAGCTCACAAGGGGTTTCACACCTTTTCCGAGCAACTTTTTGATAACAAACTGGACAAATCTTAAAAATGGTACTTTACCAATCTTCTCAGGTATGGTAAACTCATTAATCGTGGCAGCTGCAACAGCAGCTCTTGCTACTTATTTTTCAACAATGACCGCTTATGCGATCCATGCGTATGAATTTAAATTGAAAAAATTCATGTTTACATTTATACTAATGGTAATGATGATACCAACTCAGGTAACTGCACTTGGTTTTATCCAGCTCATCAATAAGATGAAGCTTGATGATAACTTCATTCCACTTATAGTACCGGCTATTGCTTCACCTGCAGTATTTTTCTATATGAAGCAGTACATGGACTCCGTACTTCCTCTTTCACTTATTGAGGCAGCACGTATTGATGGATCAGGCGAGCTTAGAACCTTCAATTCAATAGTAGTTCCTCTTATGAAACCTGCTATTGCGGTTCAGGCGATTTTTAGCTTTGTAACAAGCTGGAATAACTACTTTACTCCGGCACTTGTATTACATACAGATAGCAAGAAGACACTTCCCATTCTTATAGCTCAGCTTCGTAGTGCTGACTGGCTTAAGTTTGATATGGGACAGGTATACGTGATGATCGCGTTCTCGATCTTCCCTGTTATCGTTGTTTATCTGATCTTATCCAGATATATCGTCGGTGGTCTTACACTTGGCGGTGTCAAGGGATAATTAAATTTGTTATTTACTCTTCTTCTCTCGTGGTAACACGGGAGGAGATACTCTTTCCTTTTATAAGCGTTAAGAAAAGCCATGGTATTTCCCCATACCGTGGCTTTTCGCTTGCTTACAATTCTTTTTTATAATAATTCCATATCCTTTACAGGATCAGTATATAATAAAGTGGCCCGCATCTTGGTTTAGATGCGGGCTATTTAATCATATTGGTATTTATTCGATTGGGATAGTTACAAGGGCGTTAGACGTGAAAATATGAAGAAATGAGACGTCTATAAAAGTGAATACCGTAAGTGCAATCAGTAGTGACAATAAAATGGCCATAAGCTTTTTTTCTTTATATAACTTCTCAGGTCTTTGAACTGCGGAATCGGGGTCAAGCGCCATGGCTGTATAATAGGAAAAAAGAAGGAACACAAGTGGCATACAAATAAGGTACTCAATCCTGTACTTAATCAGGAACACGCCGAGACAAAAGTTGGAAACAAGTGCATAGAATAAAGCAGATGTAAGGAGCTTTTTCTCGGTGTAATAAACAAATGATCTTCTGTACAGACCGGCTGTTTCAGGATCGTTTATCATCCTGTATTCTGCAAAGCGCTTGGTTGCCATAAGAAATGCTCCGGTCATCCAATAACCTATCAGAATACTTGACGGCGGGATGGATGAAGAAGTGATGACAAACCAGCCCATGAGAAGCCTTAGCATATTGTTTATTGATTCGGACAGAACATCGAGATAGGGAATATCTTTGGTCCTAAAAGGCTTAACGTTGTACAGAACACCCATTATAAGAAGTACAGCGCTTATCGTCGTGAAAGGAATGCTGATCACAAGAGATAGACATATTCCTATGATTATCAGCGCAAAGTATTCAGCAAGTATTCCGGATAGTTTCATATCCGATGTTACAACGGGACGATTCTTTTTGGTGGGATGATATTTGTCGAATGGCGCATCGAGCCACTCATTTATCACATAATTGGCACTTGCTATCATGCAGGTGGCTAGAAATGCGATTATCAGTCTAATAATGTTAATATCCGTTAGCGTATGGTGCGTAAGCAAGATGGCTATCATAACTCCCGGAAGTATAAACAGATTTTTTATCCAGTGATCCGGACGTGCAATCTTAATGTAATTTCTCATTTTTATCTCCATTTTTATATTTCATATACCCATATTGTGTAAGGGGATTCGTTACTTTCGTATTTTCCAACAAGGGAAGCTTTAATCTCAGCTGCGTTGGATATCTCTATTCGCGAAAAGATATATTTTCCTCCGAGATCTTTCATGGCCTTGGTATCTATAAGAAGGCGCTTGTCTTCCACATTCTTGGTTCTTTCCGGAGACCAGATACTTTCTATGCTTCCGGAGAAAATATAGGCTCTTGCGCCCCATTCGTCATAGTATTCTCTGGCTTCCCGGGATTCATTTAGAGAAGGCGCGATAACCTTTCTGAAAGAATCTTTATAGGATTGATAGTAGTAACTAAGGCATCCATCCAGAGTTGCAATGGAATTGTAGGATAAAACAGCGGGGTGGAAGCCGTAAGCTACGCTGTATTCTCCCTTATAACCAATCTCTTTTTTTACCTTCTCAAAAAGATCTTCAGAGAAGAATTCTCCATAAGAAAGAGTTTCGGAGTCTTGATGTTTGACAAGCTTCCATATATTTACATAGGCGGTATTGAAAAAATCATTGTAGAGAGACTGTGTTCCCAGTACAGAGATCAGAGTCAACAGGGCTATGCCTCCTGCAATTGCGCTTTTCTTAATATCAATCAGCTTCTTTGCAACAATAAAGATTTCCAGATACCACAGGAAGGGGTTAAAAAACAATGTTCTGTTGAATTGCCAGCCCTTTAAAGGCGGAACTATTGTCTCAAAAAGAGTCCTTACAAAGTAACTGTTATAAAGACCGTATATTATGCAGTTAAATAAGATCAGAATAAGTACCAGGTTAAAGGGATCTGTGATAAGGCTCCTGTACTCTTTGCGTTTAATATGGCAAATATTGATAAGTAAAAAAGCTATAGCCACAACGGGAAGTACAAAAAATCTGTGGAGATCATCGCAGTGGAACATATTGTTTACAAAAACATCGCCAATGCAGGATATTATCTCAAAGAAAGAGGAATTCTCTATTACCATGGTGTCCCTAATGGTTGCCTGATCCGAGCCGAATATAATAAAGAACAGCCTGTATTCTATGAGAACATAGCTGACTGTGAGGATGAATACCGATGACAGGAGCGGCAGCGAGAATTTCTTTGTAGAAACCCATCTGTAAATAAAATAGATAAAGACATATCCCAAAATAAAAGGCCCAAAGAAAGTGAAATAGGACAAAGTGGGATATAAAAACAGCAGCACAAAATACACAGGTTTTCTCTGAGATTCTATTCTTCTTATCAGCCATATCAGCAGCGGAATAGAGGCAAAAGAGAAAGAGAATGCCGGATAAAGCGGTAAAATACCGTAAATGAAGCTGCAGAGCGCAACCGCCCACTCATATTTCTTGTAGGATCCTTGTAGGATATCTTTTGCAAGAAGAATTCCTGAGAAAAGAGCTATAAATATCTTGATAAAATGGCCGGCTATATAAGCGGCAAAAGTCGGAAGCGCAGCATGCAGTAGGGAATAAAGATAAAACTCCGATAACAGGAAGTTTCTGTCTATTCCGCCAAGAAGAGGTATAGTCTTACCATGGGAAAAGAAGGCATGATTGTCCCGTAGGAGCTTATAATCCGTAATATGAATATCAAGATTGTCATGGATACCAACGTATGTGCCGGCTTTGCCCATGAAAAGGAAAGTTATAAGCTCTGTCAAAGTAATAGCTGCGATAATGATAAAGTACCAGTTTTTCTTAATATAATTTTTCATAATTCTCCAAACAAAAAACGGCAGAATACGAAAAACAGACATCAAATGATGCCTAATTTTCATATTCTGCCGTTTATATTCATTTCTTTTCACAAAGCGGCTGTCTCATAAAGTCAAGAACACACTGCAATTATGCGCAATGTACATGCTTATGACCACAGCTGCAATATAAAAGCATTGACCGTATTGGCTGAAGCAAACAACAAATACAATATGTGATTGATAAATCACTGATGAAAAGAGCTTGCTAAAAGTCCTTCATCGCCTGTATTATAGCACAATTTCCCTTTTTAATACAATAACGAGAGGGCGCTGGTTGCATTCTTTTAGTATATAGTTTTCAGCTGTTTTTTCAACGAGCCTGTCAAATCTATCGTCATGTACATCCTGGGCAATAAGACGAGCAATCTCAGCATTTATCACATCTTCAAGCTCGGGTAGAATATCTGTTGATTTTTTTGTGTTTACAAAACCTTTGGTTGTTATGCGGGTGGGAGCAAGTATACGTCCGGAATCGGCGCCGATACTTACCTCAATAATAACTACCCCGTTTTTCCCCATCTTGGTTCTTTCGTTAAGGATACTCTTACCGATGTTGCCAACACCCTGACCGTCTATCAGAATTTCTTTGAGCGGTATGGTAGAAGTAACTTTGGCATTATCTTTGGATAAAGTGAGGATATCTCCGTTGTTGATAAGGAGAATGTCTTTCTTTGGAATACCCATGCTCTCAGCAATATTTGCAGAAGCTTTCCTATATCGGTATTCACCGTGGGCAGGAATAGCGTATTGGGGATTGGCGAGGGTATACATAAGCTTAAGCTCTTCGCTGCAGGCGTGTCCGGTAGCGTGAATATCCTGAAAGACAATATTGGCTCCTTGTTCCTCCAGCATATTCATTGTCTTAGAGAAAACATTCTCACTTCCATGAATGGCTATTGAGCTAAAGAGGATTGTGTCTCCCGGGAGAAGCTTGATGTCCTTGTGAGTGCCTTCAGCTATCTCGGTAAGGCAATTGATAGGTTCGCCGTGGTTACCTGTGGTAAGGAAAATGATATCCTTACTCTCATAAGAAGGGACATCTTCTATATCGATAAGAATGTCCTCTGAAAAGTGCAGATAATCAAGCTTTCTGGCAGCTTCAAAAATACTTAGCATAGTATCACCAAGTAAAACAACTTTTCTGTTATATTTACCGGCAAGAGTAATGATCTGCTGAACTCTGTCCATGTTTGAGGCAAAAGTTGCTATGATAAGACGGTTGTCTCTGTGCAGATTAAAGAGCTGATCAAGGGAATCACTAACTTCCGATTCTGAAGGAGAGGAGCCCGGAATCAGTGCATTGGTACTGTCGGAAATAAGGGCAAGAACGCCCTTTGTTCCAAGCGCAGCGATCCTGCGAAGGTCAGTGGAATCTCCTGTGATCGGAGTGTGATCGATCTTGAAATCACCGGTGTGAATGATAGTACCGATAGGTGTATGAATTGCAAGCATTACCGCATCAGGAATACTGTGGTTCGTTGTGATAAATTCAATCTTATAGCTTCCTACCACAATGGTATTGCCCTGTCTAATGACTTTGGTCTTGAATTTTTTGATACCGTGGCCTCTTAGCTTCTTTTCCACAAGGGCGATAGTGAGCGGAGTTCCATATATGGGAACGTTCAAGGACTCGATTATATAAGGTATGGCTCCTATGTGATCCTCGTGTCCATGGGTCAGAACTATACCTTTGAGTTTATCTATATTATTTGTGAGATAACTAATATCAGGAATGGAAGTGTCTATCCCCGGCATATTATGAGGGGGAAAAGACATTCCGCAGTCCACTGCGATAATGGTATCGTCATCTTCTATGAGCATCATATTCATACCGATCTTGTCAAAGCCGCCAAGGGGTATGATCTTTATATTATCAGCCATCTGTAAGCCTCCCTTTCGGAATATGGTCAAATTATAGCATGTTTACCAAAGTACTGTCGTGAGTAGTGGGTTTTTTTATAGAAATTTGCGCTTGCCTTCAAAACTTTAGCGTGCTAAAATTCTTTACGGTGCACACAAATGTCCGCAGCAGAGAAACACAACTTGTGACAATGAGGTAGAGCATGCAACAGGATACAGCTTACTATGTTTTAAGGAGACAGGCTGTTCCGGAAGTTCTGCTTAAGGTTGTAGAGGCCAAGAAGCTACTTGAATCCGGAAAGGTCAAGACGGTTAATGAGGCAGCAGCAATGCTTGGCATCAGCCGTAGCTCTTTTTACAAGTACAAAGAAGATATTTACGAATTTCATGATAGTTTACAGGGAACCACATTCACACTTACTTTCCAGATGAATGATGAGGTTGGCCTTCTGTCTTATGTTCTTAATCTGATCGCGGATTTTGGAGCCAACATTCTTACTATACATCAGTCTATTCCCCTTAACGGCGTGGCATCAATATCCATTACCATTCAGGTTCTGGAAGCGACCAAGGACATTATGGAGATGATATCCATTATGGAAGGCAAAGAGGGAATACATAAGGTGCATATAACAGGAAGAAGTGCATCTTTTTAATGAAAACAAATTGTAGTTGTTAATAAGCGGCATGATCAATATGCCTTTATCATTATAAAAATTTTGGAGGAAAACATGGCAAAAATAGCAGTCTTGGGATATGGAACAGTAGGAAGCGGAGTTGTTGAGGTAATCGACACTAACGCTGCAGAAGTTGCAAAGAGCGCCGGAGAAGCGGTAGAGGTTAAGTACATTCTTGATCTTCGCGATTTCCCCGGTGATAAGCATGAAGCGCAGGTAGTACACGACATAAACATTATTCTGGACGATCCCGAGATTGATGTTATCTGTGAGACAATGGGAGGAATCGAGCCTGCATTTACATTTGAAAAACAGGCACTTGAGAAGGGCAAGAGCGTATGTACTTCCAACAAAGAGCTTGTTGCTGCCAAGGGACCTGAACTTGTAGAGATTGCCAAGAAAAACGGCGTTAGCTATCTTTTTGAAGCAAGCGTTGGCGGCGGTATTCCTGTTCTTCGCAGCATCAACGATTCACTCAAGCATGAGAAAATCGATTCTATCACAGGTATATTAAACGGAACAACCAACTATATCCTTACCAAGATGGATAAAGAAGGAATCGGCTTTGCTACAGTTCTCAAAGCTGCACAGGACAAGGGATACGCAGAAAGAAATCCCGAGGCAGATATCGAAGGATACGATGCATGCCGTAAGATTGCCATTCTTTCCAGTCTTATGAGCGGTAAGCACGTTAATTATGAAGATATTTACACAGAAGGAATCACCAAGATAAATATTGAGGATTTTGCTTATGCAAAGAGCCTTAATATGGCTATCAAACTTCTTGGTATGTGCAAGATGAATGAGAACGGCTTCTTTACTATTGTTGCTCCTTTCATGATTCCACTTGAGAATCCTCTTGCGAATGTTAACGGCGTATTCAATGCCATCAATGTACACGGCAATATGCTCGGAGATGTTATGTTCTACGGAAAAGGAGCCGGCAAGAACGCTACAGCCAGTGCGGTTGTTGCAGACGTAGTTGATATCTTAAAGCACAAGGGCAAGCACATCGAAGTTAACCTCAATGCAGAGAAAGCGGTTCTTACATCTAAGGACAACGCTGTAAGAAAGTTCTTTGTAAGAGTAACTGAGGATCTCAAGGAACAAGCCATGGACGTATTCGGACACGGAATCGATGTTATAGAGTGCGATGAGGTTAAGGGCGAGTTTGCATTCATTACAGATCTTACTTCAGAAAAAGATTTTGAAGAAAAACTCTGGAAGCTCGACAGCGTTAAGGGTTATTTGAGACTTTATTGATCATAGCGGACCGTAGATCAGTCAGGTTCGATTCATTTATAAACAATAATTAAGTAGAAAAGGATTGTATGAAATGAAGAAAGTAGTTAAATTCGGCGGAAGCTCACTTGCAAGTGCAGAGCAGTTCAAGAAAGTCGGAGAGATCATCAAGGCAGATCCCGACAGAGTATATGTTGTTCCTTCCGCTCCGGGAAAAAGAAATTCCAAGGACACTAAGGTTACTGACATGCTTTACAAGACGTACGCTCTTGCAGAGGCAGGTAAGGATTTCAAAAAGCAGCTTGCTGACATCAAGGCTCGTTATGATGAGATCATTAACGGACTTAAGTTAAAGCTTGATCTTACAGATGAGTTTAAGACAATTGAGAAGAACTTCAAAGAGAAGGCCGGCAACGATTATGCTGCAAGCCGTGGAGAATACCTCAACGGTATCATTATGGCCAACTATCTTGGGTATGAGTTTATCGACTCAGCTACAGTAGTAGCTTTTGATAAAAACGGAGAGTTTGATGGTGAGAAGACCAACAAGCTCATGTCCAAGAAACTTGAGAATACACCAAAGGCTGTTGTGCCCGGATTCTATGGCGCATATCCTGATGGAAGCGTTAAGACATTTTCAAGAGGTGGTTCAGATATAACTGGATCAATCGTATCAAGAGCTATCAAGGCTGATGTATACGAGAACTGGACAGATGTATCCGGATTCCTTGTTGCAGATCCCAGAATCATTGACACACCTCCGAATATTGAGACTATCACATATACAGAGCTTCGAGAGCTTGCATATATGGGCGCATCAGTTCTTCATGAAGATGCTATCTTCCCTGTACGTAAAGAAGGTATTCCTATCAACATCAGAAATACCAACAAGCCTGAGGATGCAGGTACTTGGATCGTTGAGTCTACAGCTAAGAAGTCCAAGTTCACTATTACAGGTATTGCAGGTAAAAAAGGCTTCTGCTGCGTAAATATCTTAAAGGATCAGATGAACTCCGAGGTTGGATTTGTAAGAAAGGTTCTTCAGGCATTTGAAGATCAGGAAATCTCAATCGAGCATGTTCCTTCAGGAATCGATACTATGACGGTATTTGTTCAGCAGGATGAGTTCATCGAGAAAGAGCAGTCAGTTGTTTCCGAGATTCACAGACTTGCTCATCCCGATATGCTTGAGATTGAATCAGATCTTGCACTTATCGCTGTTGTTGGACGTGGAATGAAGTCTACAAGAGGAACAGCCGGCAGGATTTTCTCAGCACTTGCTCATGCAAATGTAAACGTACGTATGATTGATCAGGGTTCATCAGAGCTTAACATCATCATCGGTGTAGAGAACCGCGACTTCGAAAAAGCGATCCGCGCAATCTACGACATCTTCGTAACAGTGCAGTTGTAATAAGCAGATGTTTGCACAGAACGCGAAACATGCAGATTATCGCGGGAAATAATTAAATTTATTTATCGAAAATACTCGTGTTCGTCTGCGCAGTGATTTCTTATATAAGTAGGAAATCCTGAGGATTTTCCTACTTATACAAGTCGCTCCGCTGTGGATGCGCACCTCGCGGAAATGAAGTATAATTGCTTCGCAATTCCGCTCGGGCGCGAAGAGTCGCAAGCGACTCTTTATTTATATCCCAAAAGAGCCGAATATGCTTCCTTTCACGTAGTTCAGAAAAGTCAGCATATTCGGCTCTTTTATATTATTTGTGCAGATATTCAACTAACGCTTTGGCGTTATCTAATCTTGTTGTGTTGCCTATTATTCCTATGACAGGAGTCATGTCACCTTGGTAAGCGCCGGCATCTTTGAGAGTGGTAGAGCTTTTGAGAATGACACCGATGGGAATAGGTCTTTCCATTTCTTCCTTGGGAATAATGTCAAACTTGCCTTCTCTCATGGCCTTCTGAGCAATTACAGCGTACTTGTTGTTCTGATCAAATTTACCGTTCAGGACCTGTTCCTGATATTCATCGGAAGCGATGTAATCCATGTAGGCTCCATCTATATAGAAGATGTCATCTCCGAAGGCTTCAAGTTCCTGAGTTGAAAAGACGGTGGTAAGATCGGTAAATACATCCTGACTTGCATAATATGCAAATGTGGCAGTATCTCCACCAAGGGCATCAATCTCTTTGGCGGCAACATTAGCCATGATCTTCTGGCTCGTTGCAAGTGTCATCTGATCAACGCTGGTCTGATCGAAAGTAGATGAAACATCTATAAGGCAGCTGTACTCAGAAGTGTCTACACCGGCGTATTCTATGAATCCTTTTTCAAGGTCCTGTCTTGATGCGTCATAGCCGCTGTTAAGCAGTACTGCGTAAATAGCGTTGGGCTTTGTGTTAACAATGCTTCTAACCGTGGAAACTATAGCGATTATGGCAATAAGAGCTATGATCACATGAATTTTGTAATAATCCCAGAAGTAATTCCACCTAGTCTTAAAATCCTTATCCTTAAGCTTTTTTTGCTGATCTTTAATCTCTTCGTGGATTGACATGGTACACTCCTTAAATTAACAGAAAAATAATATTTATAAGCTTTAAAAGCATATATAATGAAAATAGGTGTTTGCAGATTATTAAATGATATAAACGAAAGGGTATAATTGTCAATTTTTTTGTTTAAAAAACACCTTGAAAGATTTCGCTATTTAATATAAGATAGTCGATAAAATGGCGAGTGGCCAAGACTATAGGAGGATATCATCTGACATGTCTAATGAAGCTAATTATGTAGAGTGCCTGGTTCCAAGCAAGGCGTCACCGCTTGTGGTAATAGGCAAATATGTCTGTTTGGCGTTGGCGATCTTTTTTCTGGCAGGTGTTTTGTTGATAAATACCGGTATTATTGGTCTTATTCTTTTTATAGCGGCAGGTGTTGGCTACTATTTCCTTAAACTTAATGCCGACATCGAATTCGAATATCAGTACTGTGACCGCGAGATCACAGTTGATAAAGTTCTTAATAAAGCTTCCCGTAAGCATATCTGTAATTATTCCGTTGATAAGATTGAGGTGCTTGCACCTTCAAGATCATATCATCTTGACGAATACAAAAACAGGACGCTCAAGGTTCTTGATTTTTCTTCAAGATCAAAAGCACAGCCTGATCCGACTTACACATTTATTTACGACGGTAAAGAAAAAATTGTCATCGAGCCTTCACCTGAATTTGTGCAGGCAATCAGAAACGTTGCTCCACGCAAGGTTTTCACCGACTGATTTTTTTCTTTCAAAATATATAACTAAGTAAACAAGATTATAGTAAGAATGGAGTTTTAAAATGGGACAGATTATAGGCGAAGGAATTACATTTGACGACGTATTGTTGGTACCTGCTTATTCACAGGTTATTCCTAATCAGGTTGATGTAGGCACATGGCTTACCAAGAAGATTAGACTCAACATTCCTATGATGAGTGCCGGAATGGACACTGTAACAGAGCACAGAATGGCAATTGCAATGGCCAGACAGGGCGGTATAGGTATCATTCATAAGAACATGTCAATCGAGGCACAGGCAGAAGAGGTTGATAAGGTTAAGAGATCAGAGAACGGAGTTATCACAGATCCTTTTTCACTTTCACCTGAACATACACTTGCCGATGCAGATTCACTTATGGCTAAGTTCCGTATTTCCGGTGTTCCCATTACAGAAGGCAGAAAGCTTGTAGGTATCATTACAAACAGAGATCTTAAGTTTGAAAAAGACTTCTCTCAGAAGATCAAGGATGTAATGACAAGCGAGAACCTTATTACAGCTAAGGCAGGCATTACTCTTGAGGAAGCAAAGAGCATCCTCGCTAAGTCAAAGAAGGAAAAACTTCCTATCGTTGACGACGACTATAATCTTGTTGGACTTATCACTATAAAAGATATTGAGAAGACTATTAAATATCCCCTTGCAGCCAAGGATGATCAGGGAAGACTTCTTTGCGGAGCCGGTGTTGGTATTTCCGCGAACTGCCTTGATCGAGTTGCAGCACTTGTTGATGCTAAGGTTGATGTTATTGTACTTGATTCTGCTCACGGACATTCTGAGAACGTACTTAAGTGTCTTAGAATGATTAAAGAGAAATTCCCTGATCTTCAGGTTGTTGCCGGTAACTGTGCTACAGGTGCAGCTACTAAGGCTCTTATTGAAGCCGGTGCCGATGCCGTTAAGGTTGGTATTGGACCCGGATCTATCTGTACAACCCGTGTTGTAGCAGGTATTGGTGTTCCTCAGATCACAGCTATCATGGATTGCTACAATGTTGCTAAGGAATATGGTGTTCCGATCATTGCAGACGGTGGTATCAAGTACTCAGGAGATATCACAAAGGCTATCGCTGCAGGTGGTAACCTCGTTATGATGGGTTCAATGTTTGCGGGATGTGATGAGGCTCCCGGAGACTTCGAACTTTTCCAGGGTAGAAAGTACAAGGTATACCGTGGAATGGGATCTATCTCAGCTATGGAGAACGGCTCCAAAGATCGTTACTTCCAGGAAGATGCCAAGAAGCTTGTTCCCGAGGGCGTTGAAGGACGTGTTGCTTACAAGGGAACAGTTGAAGATACAGTATTCCAGTTAATGGGCGGTCTTCGTTCAGGAATGGGTTATTGCGGATGCGGATCTATCGAAGAACTCAAAGAGAACGGCAAGTTCATCAAGATGACAGCTGCTTCACTTCGTGAGTCACATCCTCATGATATTCAGATTACAAAAGAAGCACCTAACTATAGTGTAGATGACCATTAATTGCTCTTGATAGGGGGGAAGATTGCAAGAGACGATTATTGAAGCGGAATCTATAAATGTTGCAGCCAGGGGCTCTTCTTCATTGGCAAGTGGAGCTCTTGGTGATTTTGCGCTCAAAAATGCCGACGAGATGCAGAGATGGCAGGATGATTTTTGCGCTATGGCAGGAGTGTATGCTTTTTGCCTTGACTCAGCATGCAATCCTATCACTTCTTTCTCCGGAAATCCCAGCGAAATAGAGATTATAAAAAAATATGTCACTGATGTCAGAGTTAAAGAGATATTCAGAAGAGTATCTGAGAGTGACTTAGAAGATCAGGCAGTGGAGCTTACAGAAGTTCCCAATCTTAAACTCGCCGCTGTAGCTGTCAAGAATGGCACGAAACCTGCGGCTGTCTGGATAGTCTGTGGTATTTTCTCAGACTGTGACTACGACAAGGACTATTTCCATCTTCCACCCATTGAATCTTTTGGGTATAAGATTTCAGAAACCAAATTTTACAAGACGTTGGATCTCCTTCGTGAGACTCTTAATGTCCTTATAAATATCGAGACCTCAAGATCTCAGGCTGTTGCTATCAGTGAAGAGAGTAAGCAGCAAGAGCTTGAGATGACAAGCTCCTTTAAGCGCGCCGAGACTATGACGGAGATAGTATCACTTCTTGATAGTGATGACGGCATAGAGGAGATTATGGCTGATGTTCTTAAGAAACTCTGTATCTATCTTGAAGTCAGCAATGGATTTACCTGTAAAGAGCATCACAATACCCTTATGGATATAGTCGTGCAGTGGACGGCGCAAGGCGCTAAGAAGATGTTTGTTGATACGACCGATCAGGAACTATGCTGGTTCCTTGGCTCTGAGAAAGCTGTTGTAGTATCGAGCGACACACAGATGAATGCAGGAGAAAGAGAACAGCTTGACGGACTAGGGATCAAAGCACTTGTTTCCATGCCTGTTGTTGTTAATGATGCAGCTCTTTTCTATGTCTGTATCACAGAGAACGACGAGAACAGGATATGGTCCATTGATGACGTTAAGTTTGTCAATGATGCAGTTAAGGTCCTTCAGAGTATTATTACAAAGAGACTTCAGAAAAATTCCCTCGCAAGCTCTTTTGCCTCGCTGGAAGCGGTGCTTGATAACGTGGGAAGTTCAATATACGTAAGAGATATCGGCACCGGAGTAATTCTTTTTGCCAACAGAAGTTTCAAAAAGAACTTTAACAAAGAACTTTCGGAGAACTCAATAGCTGAGCTTTTTGAGTCCAATATTCCGCCCAGAAGCAGGAGCGGTAACTACGAGATTCATCACAGAGACAGAGAAAAGTGGTACGACGTTTACTATACCAGGATCAGGTGGGTGGACGGACGCCCTGTGTCTTTGTGCGCTATATACGATATAACCGAGAAAAAGCTGTATCAAAGGAGGATCGAGCAGCAGGCATATACCGATTTCCTTACGGGACTGTACAACAGAATGTGCTGCGAAAAAGATCTTGCCAAATATGTGGACGAAGCTCATCAGTATGGCACTCACGGCGCTCTTATGTATCTTGACCTTGATGACTTCAAACACATCAATGACAGCTTGGGACATCAGTACGGAGACGTGCTTTTGCAGGATATTTCCAAAGCAATCAGCAGGATAGACGGAATTACCAATTCCTGTTACAGAATGGGCGGTGATGAGTTTGTCATTATCGTTCCGCCAAAGAGCTTTGAACTTCTTGATACCATAATCGAGCAGATCAAAAACACCTTTGCTACGCCATGGTATCTCAAGGACAGTGATTATTACTGCACTATGAGTATGGGTATAGTAAAATTCCCGGATCACGGCGATAATGTATCGGAGCTTATAAGAAAATCCGACGTTGCCATGTATGAAGCCAAGAAATCCGGCAAGAACAGGATTGCGGAGTACTCAGACAACATTGATTCTTCATCGGTACACAGACTCGACCTTGAAAAGAGCATGTACGATGCAATTAAAAAGAGCTGTAGCGAGTTTGAAGTTTATTTCCAGCCCGTTATCAGCGAGCCTCTGGATTTTAATACAGGAGTGAAGCAGTACAAGCACCTTGGAGCGGAGGCACTTGTGCGCTGGAACAGCTCTAAGCTGGGATTTCTTAGTCCCGATGAGTTCGTGCCTCTTGCAGAGTACCTTGGACTTATCACACCCATCGGCAATCACGTGCTTAAAAAGGCCTGTGAATGCATCAGGATGTGGAATGAAGCCGGAACGGGCGAGTATTCAGTGAGTGTTAACTTATCCGTTGTGCAGATAATGCAGAACGATATCGTAGATGTCATAAAAACATGCATCGATGAGAATAATATAAATCCTCACAACCTGGTGCTTGAGCTTACCGAGAGACTTGCCATCAATGACCTTGCAAGGACAAAGCAGACACTTCTTGATATAAAGGCTCTTGGTGTAAGACTTGCCCTTGATGATTTTGGAACGGGATATTCAGCTCTTAGCAGTATCCGTGCGCTTCCTTTTGATATCATCAAGGTGGATCAGAACTTTGTAAAAGATATTGCGGATGATGATTATTCTCAGGCATTTATACGCATGATGGCTCAGCTTGTAGGAGCAATCGGTGCAGACCTCTGCGTTGAAGGAATTGAAACTCAGGCACAGCTTGATGCGCTAAAGGGCATGGGAGTTAAATATGTTCAAGGCTTTTACTACGACAAGCCCATGCGCCGCCCAGCCTTCGAGGAGAAATACATATACAACTAGGGTTATGGTATTCCCGATTCGCTTAGCGAGGTTTTTTCGAGTCTAGAATTATGGTATACTGTTAGGTACCGAATAAATTAGAAAGTTGGTTTTATTAAGGAAATGGCAGAAGAGACAATAAAGAATCTAAATGAAGAATCTGAAGGAAATGCGACTCCTTCAAGGCACTTTATAGAGCAGGCTATTGATAAGGATCTGGAAGACGGAGTGTATGATCATGTATGCACCAGATTTCCGCCTGAGCCCAATGGCTTTTTGCATATAGGACATGCCAAGAGTATTCTTCTTAACTATGGAATGGCCAAGGAGTATAACGGCCAGTTCAATATGAGATTTGACGATACCAATCCCACCAAGGAGAAATCCGAGTTTATGGATTCCATAATCGAGGATGTTAAGTGGCTTGGCGCCGATTACGGCGATAATCTTTTCCATGCTTCTGACTACTTTGATCAGATGTATGAGTGCGCAGTTAAGCTTATCAAGAAGGGCAAGGCTTATGTTTCCGAGCTTACGGCAGAAGAGATGCGTGAGTACAGAGGAACTCTTACAGAGCCCGGCAAGAACGACCCCAACAGAGACAGAAGCATAGAGGAAAACCTTAAGCTTTTTGAAGATATGAAGAACGGCAAGGTTGAAGATGGAGCAATGACACTTCGTGCCAAGATAGATATGGCTTCTCCTAACATCAACATGAGAGATCCCATTATCTACAGAGTTGCCCACATGACACATGCCAGAACAGGCGATAAGTGGTGCATCTATCCCATGTACGATTTTGCTCATCCCATCGAGGATGCCATCGAGGGTATCACACATTCACTCTGTACCCTTGAGTTTGAGGATCACAGACCTTTGTATGACTGGGTGAAAGAGGAATGCGAATATCCCAATCCTCCCAGACAGATTGAGTTTGCCAAGCTCTACCTCAACAACGTCGTAACAGGTAAAAGATATATCAAGAGACTTGTAGATGACGGAATAGTTGACGGATGGGATGATCCCAGACTTGTTACCATAGCAGCTCTTCGCAGAAGAGGTTTCACACCTGAGTCAATAAAGATGTTCGTTGATATGTGCGGTATCAGTAAGGCACATTCAACTGCTGAGTATGCTATGCTTGAGTACTGCATAAGAGAGGATCTTAAGCTCAAAGCTAAGAGAATGCTGGCGGTACTTAATCCGGTTAAGCTTATTATCGACAACTATCCCGAGGGACAGATCGAGTACCTTGAGATTGAGAATAACAAAGAAGTTCCCGAGATGGGCACAAGACAGATTCCTTTCGGAAGAGAGCTTTACATCGAGAGAGAAGACTTTATGGAAGAACCTCCCAAGAAGTACTTCCGTCTTTTCCCCGGTAACGAAGTAAGACTTATGAATGCGTACTTCGTAACATGCACAGGCTGCGACAAGGATGAGAACGGCAATATCGTTGCCATTCATTGTACTTACGATCCTGAGACCAAGTCAGGAAGCGGCTTCAATGCAAGAAAAGTTAAGGGCACCATACATTGGGTTTCCGCTGAAAAGGCAGTAAATGCGGAAGTTCGCTTGTATGAGAATATTATAGACGAAGAGAAGGGCGTATATAACGAGGATGGATCACTTAATCTCAATCCCAATTCTCTTACCGTTATTAAGGATGCTAAGCTTGAACCCGAACTTGCTGATGCAAAGCCCTATGATAAGTTCCAGTTTGTAAGAAACGGTTTCTTTAGCGTTGACAGCAAGGATTCAAAGCCGGGAGCACCGGTATTTAACAGAATTGTATCTTTGAAGAGTTCTTTTGTTGTACCTAAAAACTGATTGATGAAAGAGGTATAAAAATGGCTGGTATTTTTTCAGGACTTGAAAAAATGGGACTTGGAGATATTAGTGGTGGAGATCTTTTTGAGGATCCCAGCAAAAAGAAGGTCAATGTGAAGGCTGCTGAACCGCAGAAGAAGCTCGTGCTTGTAAACGAAGAGGATTATCTCTTTGATAAGAGTTACAAGTGCCCTATCTGTGATTCTGATTTTCAGACCAAGACAGTTCGTACCGGTAAGGTAAGGATGAAGGCGGTTGATGTGGATCTTCGCCCTGATTACTCAGAGGTTGACCAGAACAAGTACGACATTATCGCCTGCCCTGAGTGCGGATACGCCGCTCTTGGAAGGTATTTTACAACCCTTACCAAATATCAGATTGAGGATATCAGATCCAAGATCTGTATGAATTACAAGAAACAGGAATACAAAGAGCCTATCTACAGCTATGATCATGCCAAGAAGCTTTATCAGCTTGCGCTTGCCAATGCTGTTGTTAAAAAAGCTAAGAACAGCGAGAAGGCTTACATCTGCCTTAAGACTGCATGGGTGATAAGAGGAGAGACACAGCGTCTTGATCCTTCCGCAGCAGATTATGAGAACAAGAAAAAAGAGAATGATGCTCAGGAGAGAGAACTCCTTACGAATGCCCTTAACGGTTTTGTTATGGCAAGACAGTCCGAGGACTTCCCTATTGCCGGCATGGATTCTACGACACTGGATTATCTGATCGCCGCACTGGCTTATGAGACAGACCAGTTCGACATTGCAAGTAAGATGATATCAGAACTTCTTACTTCCAGAACTGCAAACAGCCGTATCAAGGATAAGGCACGTATGCTCAAGGAACTCATGGCAGAGAAAAAAGGTTCATAATAAAAATAGAAACGCCATAGGCAAATGCCTATGGCGTTATTTTACATATTATTGTTCATCCTCGTCATCGAAGAACTCCTCAGATGAAGTCGTGCCGTTATCTGTAGGCTCGTTACTATCTAAAGGCTCATCATTTTCTTTTGAACTGATATCAACATATTTTCTGGAACCGAATCTTGACTCTGTAGAACCTGTGAAATCTTCATCCTCAAAATCATCGAATTCCTCAAAATCATCGTCATCAAAACTCTCAGCTATTTCAGCCTCTCTCTTGGTGAGATAGTAGTAGACTCCTGCTGCGGCTGCACCGACTGTGGCGCAGAATAATATGAACTTACCAAATCCACTTCCCTTGGACATATAAAAATCCCTCCTATCCAAACACTAGATTAATTCTAATACAAATTGTGCATAATTGAAAGTGCGTTGTATTAAAATTTGATAAAGTAACGTAAAAACGTTTGAATAGGTAAAGTGGAAATGATATATTTAAAGCAGACCAACATAGTCAATTATCGGCCGGAGAAGTGACAATGAACGAAAGATTTTTTGGACTTAAGAAGGAAAAACAAGACAGGATAATCAATGCAGCTTTGGAAGTTTTTTCCAAACATGGCTATTATCACTCCAGCACTGATGAGATAGTAAAAACTGCTCAGATAAGTAAAGGACTTTTGTTTCACTACTTTGTCAGCAAGCTGGGGCTCTACAGTTTTTTGTATGATTACGCGACCAGATTCGTAACTCTCGAGCTTACACGTACCGTGTCAAAAGAAGATGGATTTTTTGAACTGTACAAAAGTATACTTTCTGCGAAGGCCAACTCTCTTTCACAGTACCCATATATTTTTATGTTTCTGAAAAGCGCTGATGAAGAAAACTACGCGGAAGCGGTTGGTGAGATAGAAGACAGAAGAGAAAAGTACAGAAGGATAATGGAGGCGCTAAGAGCCAGAGTCGATGTAACTATTTTTAAACCCGGAACGGATTATGACAAGGTATGGAATATACTTGATTATACCGTGGACGGAATACTTGAAAGGAATATCAAGAGCGATCTTTTCAGGGCGGATCTTTTTATGGAAGAAGCTTTGGAATATATTGAGATGATACAACAAGCAGTGATTACATAACAAGGAGGCTAAAAAATGAGCAGATTTTTAGTAGCTGGTGTAACACAGATTGAAACTATTGTCCGAGTTGATAAGATTCCTGTTAATTACGCGCCTATTACAAGCGTGAACGACTCCATATTTACTGAGGTGGGCGGAGATGCCTATAACGAATCTCTTGCTCTTAAGTGGCTTGGAGACGAAGTTACATTTATGTCCGTAGTAGGGAGGAATCAGGACCTTGGTATCATCAATCCTCCTGATAGGAAGATAACTCTTTCCACAGAATACATTGTTCCTCAGATGAACGAAACACCCACTGAGGTTGTTCTTTATGATAAAGACAGAAAACAACAGATCTTTGAGGATCTTAAAGACCTTAGAGATGTTGTTTATGATATGTCTATGGTAACTCCAATAGTAAACAGCTGCGACATGATGGTACTTGCAAATGCCAATTTCTGCAGACCTTTTGCAAAGGTTGCAAGTGAGTACGGAAAACCTGTGGCTGTTAATATCAGAAACTACGATCCGGAGAAGGAAATATATAACAAAGATTTCCTTAATCCGTCTAAGATACTCTATTTCAGCGATGACACCCTTGCAGAAGACCCTTATGAATTTATAGACAGAATGGCGCAGACCTATGGAACAGAGATTATTATCCTGGGACAGGGAAGTGAAGGACTGATTCTTTTTGATAGAAGCAAAAATCTGCGTGTTCACTATAAGACTGTTAAGACCAATGAAGTTGTAAATACCATAGGTGCAGGTAATGCGCTATTTGCATGCTTCCTCCATTACTACATGGAAACAGGAGACAGTGTCAATGCTATCAAGAATGCTTTGCTGTTTGCTTCTTACAAGATCGGATACATGGGAACTTCTAATGGTTTCATGACAACAGATCAATTGGCACAGTGGCGCAATCTCATTTGGGGAATTAAGTAATATTATTATTCATACCCCCCTGCCTCCAAAGACATCTATTTGAAAATAACACTCACTTTTTAACTTGAAATAGTACAGTCAAGTGGATAAAATAGAATTAGCGGAAACGTTACCGGAGGTATGAAAAGGAGGGTTCTATGGCTGAGATAAAAAGAGGTTCCAAGAGAAATTCAAGGAGAACTTGCGGTGTTCTTCTTCCGGTTTTTTCGATTCCTTCGGAGTACGGAATTGGAACTTTTTCAAAAGAAGCTTATGAATTTGTTGACTTTCTTGAGGAGGCGGGACAGACATATTGGCAGATACTGCCGCTTGGACCTACAAGCTACGGGGATTCTCCCTACCAGTCTTTTTCCACATTTGCAGGAAATCCATATTTTATAGATATTGAGTCGCTCATTAAAGAGGGACTTCTTTGTGCTGAGGATGCCGATAAGTGTAATTTTGGCTCATTGGAAGAGAAGGTCGATTATGAGAGGCTTTACAGAGAGAGGTTTACGCTTCTTATGAAGGCCTATGAGGGGATTGATAATGCTCCCAAGGCAAAAGAGATCACTAAATCATTTAAGGCATTCAAGAAAGCACCTGAGAATGACTGGCTTGTTGATTATGCTCTTTTCATGGTACTTAAAGATGAGAACGGCGGAAGAGCATGGAATACCTGGGATGATGACATCAGATACAGAAAGCCTTCAGCGGTGAAGGCTGCTCTTAAGAAATATGAGAAAAAAGTAGATTTCTACTGCTTCTTGCAGTTTATGTTCAGTGAGCAGTGGAAGAAACTCAAAAAATATGCCAATGACAAGGGAATTAAGATCATAGGCGATATTCCAATCTATGTGGCGTTTGACAGTGCGGATACTTGGGCAAGTCCGGAGCTCTTTTTACTGGATAAAAAGAATGTTCCGATAGACGTTGCAGGCTGCCCTCCCGATGCGTTCAGTGCTACAGGTCAGCTTTGGGGCAATCCTCTATACAGGTGGGATTATCATAAGAAGACAGGCTATGCCTGGTGGATGAAGAGAATCGCCCACTGCTACGAGCTGTACGATGTGGTCAGGATCGATCACTTCAGAGGTTTTGATGAGTACTATGCGATTCCCTACGGCGATCCCACGGCTGAATTCGGAGAGTGGAGAAAAGGCCCCGGATATGACCTTTTTGATACTATGAAAAAGAAACTTGGACCAAGGAAGGTAATTGCCGAAGATCTTGGATTCCTGACGGATTCTGTTAGAAAGCTGGTTAAAAAGACCGGTTATCCCGGCATGAAGATACTGCAATTTGCTTTTGATTCAAGAGAGGAAAGCGATTATCTTCCACATAACTACGACAGTAACTGTGTTGTTTATACGGGAACTCATGATAACGACACTACAAAAGGCTGGTTTAATTCCCTTTGCAGAGCAGATAAGTCTTTTGCAAAAAAATATCTCGGTGTAAGATATACAAAGGATGTAGTTTCGGCAATGATACGTGCAGGCTTTGCCAGCGTGTCAGATACTGTGATAATTCCAATGCAGGATTATCTGGAGCTTGATAAAACCGCCAGGATCAACATTCCGTCCATACTGGGCGGCAACTGGGAATGGCGTATGAAGAGGGGAGCGCTCACAGAGGAACTTAGCAAGAGGATGTATGAGTATGCTGAGATCTACGGCAGATTAAGATGATGGGCGGGGAGATATGTCGGATATCACTATAAAAGAAATCGCAAAAAGATGCGGAGTAGGCGTCAGCACTGTTTCCAGAGCACTTAACGACCACTCCGATATTAATCCTGTGACCAAACAGAAGATTCTGGATGTAATAAAGGAAACGGGATATATTCCAAATAACAGCGCAAGAAACCTTAAGAGAACAGATGCCAAGTGCATTGCGGTTCTGGTTAAGGGTATCACCAATCCTTTTTTTACCCCTATGATAGAGGTGGTGGAAAATGAGGTGAAGAAGCGCGGATATGCGCTGGTGCTTCGTCACGTAGAAGCCTATGAAAATGAGGTTGACGTTGCACTTGAACTGGAAAAAGAAAAGAGACTTCGAGGGATCATATTCATGGGCGGAAGTTCCAAGCATTCCGCCGACAAGATGAAACAGCTCAATGTTCCGGTAGTCTTTTCAACTGTTGGTTCCGATATTTCTGAGGAACTAAGTAAGAGCTCATATTCTACCGTATCCGTTGACGATGCTCTTGAGAGTAAGAAGATGACTGAATACCTGATAGGACTTGGGCACAAGAAGATAGCCATCCTGGTTGAAGGTAATGATGAGCCATCCGTGGTAAGTCTCAGACTTGAGGGATACAAGGAAGCTTTAAGGAAGCACGGGATAAAAGAGGATGAGTCCCTGATAAGATATGTTGACAGGCAGATCTACGCTATGCATAACGGCTACGACACTACCAAAGCATTGATAGAATCAGGAGCCAAATTTACAGCTCTATATTGCATTTCGGATGTGCTGGCTTTTGGAGCTTTAAGGGCACTTAAGGATGCCGGCATAAGAGTTCCGGAAGATGTTAGTGTTGCGGGATTTGACGGACAAGAACTCTCTGAGTATTGCATCCCAAGGCTTACTACAATAAAGCAACCTCTTGATAAAATCTCAAAAGAAACCCTAAAGCTCCTCTTTAATATCATCGATAAAGAGAGCGGTCACAAACACATGGTGCTCCCGGGAAAGCTCATAGAAGGCGAGTCCACGCGAAAGAAACGATAAAACTTAGAATAAATACAAAAACTTCCCACGTCACGACAAAGCCTGCAGTTAGGGTTTGCCGCGGCGTGGGAAGTTTTTGTTAATAAGATAATCCTTAGAGCTGCTCTGCGCTCATGGAGGAATTACTGTAGCGGTGGTCTCCTGTGACGTCTTGAAGGAACCAGGAAGCCGGGTGATAGGCAGCAGCGGCATCTTCGGAAGGGAACTCTATCTCTGCAAGAACGCGTCCTTCAAAAGGAGCCTTGAACACATCTAGCTCAATCTTGATATCGCCTGAATTGACAGCAGTTTTGATATCAGGATTGTTATCTAAGTAGTCAACATCAAAAGCATCCTCGTTAAGAGGAAGGATATAGCGTATCTTTCTGATAATATTGCCATCACATTTTTTTACCAGATGATCGTAGCTCTCAGCATCAAGTGGCATGTTGTACTCTGTCTTACCGATTCCGCCTTCACTGGCGGGAGCAGAACCCTTATATGTCATATAATATTTGTCATCTTCTCGCCTTACACGTACAGCGGGGCTTACGTTCATATATCCCTGCTCAATTATGTGATAGGGAAAAGCGTCAAGATTCTGTGGCAGATCCTTGACTGTAAATTTCTTTTCAATTTCGATGCCCATATTATTCCTCCCAGAAAAGTTCATCCAAAGTTTTATCAAGTGCCTTGCATATAGCGATGCAGAGCTTGACAGTGGGATTATACTCACCCTTTTCAATTGCGCTTATGGTTTGGCGCGAAACGTTGCACAACTTTGCCAGCTGATCCTGAGACAGGTCTTTGGCAGCTCTGGCTGATTTAAGACGTAAATTTTTCATTTATCTGACCTCTTGATATTAGTTATCATTTTCAGCTTCTTCTTTTTTCTCTTTAATCATTTTTATAATGATAAAAACAGAAGCGAGAGCGGGACATAATGCCAATGCGGCGTTGGTTGAATTACGAAAAAGAATAATCTCGTATAATGTGCTCATATCTAAATCATTTCCGTAATCTTTCATCAGGCCTTTAATAAAGAGTACAGTATATAGAACGCTCAAACCTATAGTTAATCCAAGGTAATTGCGACAGTTTTGATTTGGAAGAAAATACGCATCATGCCAAATAGAGTAAATAATAAACACGCTAAAGCTGATAGCACATACCCACACCAAGAGGCTTGAGAGCGAATATTGTGGAAGATTAAAGCCTACATTTGCATCAATAATAATACAACCAAAGATTAGAGCCATTGCGGTTGAATAGGCATATTTGTAAGCATTACCGATATACTTTTGCTGCATTTCATCATATTTTTCTTTTGATTTTTTACCCTTCACTATCATAATTGCTATGGCGGTCAGGGCGCCATAAAAAATAATAATTGCAATAATTTGTGAAATCATATTATGAGCCTCCGTTGAAAAAACTAGTCAGTATTAAAGTTGTTATAGCTGTTACATTCGAATGCTGTGATTAAAGCTTAGCATCACATATGAAAAATGTCAAATATATATTACATAATGCCATTGGATAATCTGCGGGATAAATATAGATTAAGTAGTCCGAAATACTGAAATAATGGTAAAATACATGGTAAATACGTAAGATAATTGGAGGGATAAAATATGGCAAATACAGCAATTTTTTTGGCTAATGGTTTTGAAGAAATAGAGGCTCTTACAGTAGTTGATATTTTAAGAAGAGCACAGATCGGTATCACAACGGTATCCATCACGGGAAGCAAAAGCGTTGAAGGATCTCATGGCATTAAGGTTGAAGCTGATGAGATTTTTGATAACTATGAATTTGGAAACACAGACATGATCATCCTACCGGGCGGAATGCCGGGGACCAAGAATCTTGATGCATGTGTACCTCTTAAGAACAAGATAGAGGAGTTCAATAATAGCGGTAAGATGCTTGCGGCAATCTGCGCAGCTCCCACTGTATACGGTAAGATGGGACTTCTTAATGGCAAAAGAGCCTGCTGCTATCCCGGATGTGAAGGAGACCTCCTTGGAGCTAGCGTTACCACCGATCCTGTTACCAAAGACGGCAACATTATAACATCAAGAGGAATGGGAACAGCTATAGAATTTGCCCTGGCTATCCTTGAGAACTTTAAGGGCAAGGAAGCAGCTCAGCAGATGGCCAAAGCTATAGTGTACGAAGCATAAAAACAACAGAGGTAACCATAAGGTTACTACCCTTTTACATCAGCATGTCAGACAATATATATCGGATGATTATCTGAGGTGTATAAAATGAGCTACATAAAGGTTAATAAGGCGTTTGAAAAGTTAAAGAAAGCAGAAGAATTCTATTCTCCGGTAATATTTACCGCTGCCTGCGGATATGGTAAGAGCTCCGCGGTTAAGTACTATTACAGGAGAAAGAGCTGTTGCATACTCTATTGCAAGGATGGGAATTTTACAGAGATGCCGGACATCGCATCCATCCGTGCAAGCGTTGTGATAGTAGAGGATATGCAGTGGCTTTATGAGAAGGATTCCATCAATTATTTAAAAGAACTTTTGCGAACACCGGGGATTCAAGTAGTAATGCTTACAAGAGGCGAAGTGCCAAGATTCTTAAGTGCTGAGGATCTTGATCTTGGCTTTGTTCGTATAAAAGAGTCAGATCTTACTCTTGATGTGGAAGGGGTTAAAAGTTTTTTTGCAGAACATGATGTTGAGATAAGCGATGAAGACGCGGTAAGCGTAGCTGCAGCGTCCAAGGGATATGTCCGCGCCGTTTATTACTACGCCGTGAGGATGGAAGGCGGAGTAGCTTATTCCGAGGGAATTAGACAGGGAGTCCGCCAGGATCTTTTTAAATACTGGGATACGGCTCTTTATGATATGTGGCTGCCTGAATTTACCGATTTTGCTCTTTCTGTCTGCAGATACAAAAAGTTTAATCTAGAGATGGCAGAGTATCTGACAGGTAACAGAAATCTCTGGCAGGTTATACAGTACTGCAAGGATACCATGCACCAGCTGGTTGACGAAGGAGATGACTATTACTCATTCAGATTTGAAATGAAAAAGTTCTACTGCTGGAAGCAGGAGAATAGCTGGACCAAAGAAGCAATCCAGGATAATTACAGAAAAGCGGCACATTACTACGATGTAAAAGGTGACGCTACACAGGCTCTTAGGTACTATGACAAGGCGGGAGATATGAGAGGAGTAAAAGAACTCCTTATCAGGAACGCCAATACTCATCCGGGACTTGGGCATTATGTGGAATTCAAGGATTATTACCTCAAGCTTCCCAGAGAAGAAATATTGGGAAGCCCTGCTATAATAGCGGGACTTAGCATGTTGTACAGTCTCATTCTTGAGCCGGAGAAATCAAAGGAATGGTACAACGAATTAAAAGCATTTGAGCAGAATAGAAGTAACAGCAAGGAGCTTAGGCGAGAAGCCAGATGCCGCCTTGCATATCTTGATATAGGCCTTCCCCACAAGGGAACCAGGGGTATCATAAAGACAATGAAAAACATCTTTACCCTTATGGGCAAAGGTGATATCAGACTTCCGGAACTTAGTGCCACAGGAAATGTGCCATCTATAATGAACGGAGGACTGGACTTTAGCGACTGGTCCAAAAACGATACTCAGATCGCTAAATTCATGTCCGTACCGGTCGAGATTATTACCGGCAAATACGGAAAAGGTCTGGTTACATTGGCTCTTGCTGAGAGCGGCTTTGAAAAGAATACGATGGGGAAATACGAAGTCCTCACAAGGTGCAATGACGGCTTCCAGGCAGCAGCCGGAGGCGGAACTATTGAGATGTGCTTCGTTTCAGTAGGTATACAGACAAGGCAGCATGTTGTTGAAGGCCAGGTACCTTCTGCCAAGAGAATCTATGAATCTTTCAAGGAAAAGACAAAAGAGGAAAACGCAAGGCACCTTATCCCCAATATAGAGGCTATGGGGGCTTGGCTATCTCTTTTTGCAGGAGCAGGAAAAGAAGCAGAGAACTTTGCGCAGACTGTTCCGGATCCAAGAGTTTATTTTACTATTACCGACAGATACCGCTTTATGCAGAAGGTAAGATGTCTTATTGCACTTGGAAGAGAGCAGGAAGCCCTTGATATAGCGGATTTTTTGGCGGGATATTTTACCTCTTATGACAGACACATTCACTATATTGAGATTGAAGTATTAAAGAGCATTATCTTTTATCATATGGGAGCAAAAGAGTGGAAGGAACACATACTTACTGCTCTTAAAAAAGCTCAGGAATATCACTTTGTAAGACTTATAAGCCTGGAAGGCGCAGCGATTCTTCCGGTTCTTATAGAACTTAGAGCCGGTGAGATGCCGGGTGATATAATGCAGGATTTTCTTGAAGAGGTATATCAGGAGAGTATTAAAGTTGCTTCTTTTTATCCTGATTATTTACGACATGTACAAAAGGAAAATGTACAGCTTACCAAGCGCGAATCACAGGTTCTTTCTATGCTCTGTGCGGGCATGTCAACGGAAGAGATCTGCGATATTTTGAATATCAGCTATGAAGGATTAAAGAAACACAACAGGGGAATATATAGAAAGCTTGGAGCCAAGAACAGAGCGGAAGCCGAAAGGAAGGCGACGCAGATGGGCTTGGTGTACCGAGGAGATACAAATTAATGGAGGAAAGAGAATGAAGTTCAGATCGGAAGTAAAAATCAAGAGAGGCACAAATCTCAGGCTTATTTGCAAACAAAAAGAAGCTACTGTAGACGAAGAAGATTATTATATCGTTGAGCTAATTGAAGAGGGCATAACGGCTGATGACGAACTTATTGCCAGAGTAGGCAGGAAATATAATGAGGACGAAGTCAGCGCAAAGCTACGACTTGCTCAATTTGTGGAAGACTACAGCGACTTTTTGGCTGAGGGCGAAAAGAGCGGGGTATTTGGATAAAACTAAATAGAGTAGATTAAGAAACCATGCATGGGAAACTGTGCATGGTTTTTTTCTTGTATTTCTACAGACAATTAAAAACAGGTAAGGTACCCATAGGGTGACTTTTGTCCCCGCTAACTTGAATATACAATTCATGATTGTAAATATTAATTATCTACGGAGGAAAAGAAAAAATGAAAAAGAAGTTAGTTGCTATGATTATGGTTTGTGTACTTGGAGCATTTGCTCTCACTGCTTGTGGTGATGAGGCAGATACTGCTGCTGTAGAGACAAAGGAAGTAGTAGAGACAGAGAACGAGGCAGAGGAAGAAGTAGAAGCTTCAGACGATGCAGAGGCAAGTGAAGATGATACAAATATTAGTTATGTAGATGGATTCTATGCTACAGATGCTGATGGAAATGATTTTATGATCGCATTTTTTGAAGGCGACCTTGGTGATATTGCTTTTGTAAAAGATGCAAGCGATGAAGTAACTGCAGAGTATACAGTTGAGAAGGCAACCCTTGATGACGGAACAGAGTACCTTCTTGTAACTGTAGGTGCTACACAGATTGGATACTATGAGGATGGAGATGACATCTATCTTGTAGATGATGACGGAACAATCTATGGCGCCGCTCGTCTCACAGAAGAAGAGGCTGATGCTCTTTATCAGGAAGCTTCCAAATAATAAAGGAAACCAGGAAATAGTTTGTGCCAAAGGAGATAACCTAATGGGGATGTTTGATACGTTAAAATCAGGTGGAGTAGGATTTGCAAAGGTACCCAATAAACAGGGATATACCAATGATTATCTGCTTTTAAAACTGTCTAAGATAGATGTTAGTTTTGGAAAGCCTTCAATGGGAGATATAACCGGTAAACAATGTGTGCTTTATAAAAACGCATCGTTTAAATATGACATCTTCACCCGTGTAGATGGTAATAACATCATTATGGGAAAGATAGGAACTGACGGTGTAAGTTCAGTGCAGACTGCAGCAGAGGCAGGTCTTGGATTGATGCTTGGACACAAGGATGTGGACGCATCGGAAGCAGACCACGCCGTTGAAGAGCTTGCTGATGTAATTACCAAGCTTCAAGAGGGAATTGAGGTTACAAAGAGCACTGTATTAGCTGCGATAAGTACCTCCACAGGTCATGCCATCAATTACTTCATGAAGCAGAAAGCGATTTCTTTAAAGCCGAAGTTTGATATTTATGATGAAAAAGAGTCCGCGGTATATCATGTTGAGGGGGATATCACAAGGCTTAACTTCTCAGTTCAAAGAGACGGAAGAGAGGTTATCAAACTAAAGAAGAAGCTTGTTGCAATACTGCCTGAATACACTATCAGTATCGATGGGCAGACCATTGGTAAGATAAAGAAAAAGTTAAAACTTACATCTCCTGAACTTGTAGGTACCATCAATGGAAAAGAACTTGTTATTGCCGGAGATCTTTTGGCATTTGATTATGACATAAAGGTCGGAGGACACCTCATAGGTCACATCGATACGGCACAGACTATCTGGCAGGACTGCTACCGCATTCGCATCTACGACGAGGCTAGCAAAGATCTGATGATAGCAATGGCAATCATCTGCGACAACGTAGTAGACTCCGAGAAGAGCAATTAAGTTAGTGATTATACTGAAACTTCCCACGCCTTGGGGGGCGAACCTTAACTGCAATCTTTTTGCTGCATTGCATCGAAATTATATTGGCGTAAGGGTTGGATATATGCTGCGCGAAGTTGTCTGAGCAGATGCACCTTAGAATTTGTAGCTGTTCATGCAGCTTCGTTATACCCTCTTGTTTTTCTAAAGGTCAGATCACTTTCCATTTGCATGCTCTCGAAAAAACTTGCAGGGCGCTAATATATGTTTATGAGTCATGGTCATACGGTGCACAGCACCAACAATAAATAAAAACACGAATTCCCAAGCTTAATAAGTTTGAGGATTCGTGTTTTTATTTATTGTTTTAGTCCGCTTTGCGGACAATGACCATGACTATTATATGTTCTTAAGCGCCCTGCTTCAGACAGTTTTCTCCGCATGCAGGAAAGTGATCGTTGACCTTAAGAAAAACATACGAGGCTATAAAATCATCTGCATGAACAGCCTAAAAATTCTTTGGTGCATCTGTGAGTTTATGAAGCGCAGCATATGTTTATCCAACCCTTACGCCAATATAATGTTTTGAGATGCGCAGCAAAAAGATTGCAGTTAAGGTTCGCCCCCAAGGCGTGGGAAGTTTCACTATAATAAATAAAAAAGGCGTCTACCGGGTGCGGTAGGCGCCTTTGGATTGGCATTTACTGGAAGAACTTCATGTCTTCGTTGAGCTTTTCTGCGATTTCTTTTAGGTTGCCGGCTGAGCTTGCAAGAGTGGTAACTGTTGCTGAGAGCTCTTCCATGGATGCACCTGTCTGCTCTGAAGATGCAGCATTCTGCTGAGAAATAGCGGAAAGTGAAGACATGGAATCCGATACAACATTCTTGGAAGATACGCAGCTTTCTGCTCCTGAGGAGATTGTCTGAACACCTGTAACGGTCTCGCTGATATCTGCAAGCATTCCCTTTACGGAAACAAGGGTTTCACCAAGAGCGCTCTGCTGATCGAGATTTCCTTTTCTGACTTCATCCGAAGCTGCAACGGCTGCCTTACTCTGTTCAAGAAGGACATCCATCTGCTGGCGGATCTCATCTGCCATCTGCTTGGAATCATCTGCAAGCTTTCCAATCTCTTCAGCAACAACCGCAAATCCTTTTCCTGCTTCTCCTGCTCTTGCAGCCTCGATGGAAGCATTGAGTGAAAGAAGGTTGGTCTGTGTTGCGATTGAAGAAATTCCTTCAACCTTTTCGTTGATATTGGATACCGCTTCCTGAGTAGCGGAAATAGTTCTTGAAATGTCGTCAATCTTTTCGGTCATGCTGGTGCTTGAATCCTGAAGAGCTGAAAGCGACTGTGAAGAGGCTTCCGAAGCATCTTTCATGCGTGAAGCAAGAGATTCAAGTGTTCCTGTAGAATCCTGAACATCCGAAACTGCTGAACCGATCTGAACAACATTTTCAGATGCCTTCTGAATCTCATCAGCCTGCTGTGTGGCACCTGAAGCAATTTCCTGAACTGCGTTAGAAACGTCATCAGCCGTCTGTGAGATCTGGTTGGCCATATCTGCCAGCTCTTCTGAGGATTCGCCCAGATTCATAGCAGAGTTTTTAATATTGGTAACAATATCCGACAGTGTCTGGATAACGCTGTTGGTATTGTTGATGATCATTCCGAATTCGTCTTTTCTCTTTGTATACTTCTCAACCTTGGCAAATTTACCACCGGCAAGCTGTGCAAGAGATGTGTTCACCTCGTTGACAGGGTTTGTAAAAGATATTGCCATTCTTACGGAAATTATAGATGCAAGTATAAGTAAGATAAATCCTACGGCTACAACAGCTGTGGCTGCTGACCTTGCATTGGCGGTAACAATCTTGGTGTTTGAAGCGGTACATATCGTATAGCCTGTAAGTGGAGATTTAACGTAGGCAACGATAGCCTTGTAACCTCTTCCTGTATCTGTCTGATATACACCTTTCTCAAGACCGGAAGTCATAAATGTTGATTTACTTCTGTCATCTTCGTTGTCCGGTGTGATCTCATACTGAGCATGAGCAGCGACAAGACCTGTTCTGTCAGTGATGAAAGCATCGTCAGCTTCTTTTTCCAATAATTTATGGAACTCGTTCATGTCGTAGTTACGCTGAACAATTCCGATAACCTTTCCGTTTGATCCGTAGATGGGTGTGGACATTGTCATCTGACGAACGCCGGTTGAAGCGGATACGATAACATCTGAAGCATATGTTTCGCCGTTCATGGCCGCCTGGAAATATTCTCTTTTGCCTACATCAACAAGTTTACCTTTATTACGGAGAACCTGCATACCGTCGGCACCAGTCAGAACGGTGATATTGCCGTCATCAAGCATAGCATCGATTTCTGCGAGATATTTAGCCGCTTCTTCAAGGAATGTAATATTGCCCTGATTTTCCATGAATCTGATAGTAGATGGGGATTTAGCGGCTGCCTGAATACTCATAAGGTTCTGGTTTATGATACCGTCATATTCAGAGCGAATGTACGATGCTTGCCAGCTAAGAGAAGCTTCCGCATCAGAAACCGCTTTAGATGTGGATGATACGTAGCTTACTATTACTGATACGATAAGTGGAACGGCTGCGACCAGGAGCATGATAGCTATCAGCTTGGTTTTAATGCTGTCTTTGAATGGGATAGTGCTGTTTTTCTTTTTTGGTTTGGAATCCTTTGCCATTTAATCTGCCTCCAACATAAGAATAATAAATTGAACTACCACACGCGTTTAACGTTTAACCTTATAAAGAAATTATACTAGTTTCCTACTATTATAGGCGTATTGATGGGCATTTTTTATAAAGATTTAATGTTTTGACGCGCTGATTATATTTTTATTTCGTCCATTTTTTTTAAAGTGAAACAAAATTTATAAAAAAATGAAAAATCGTCATTTTTAACAGTAAGAGCCTAAGATTACTGTGTATTTTTACAATACAAGGAATCATGTGGATCAGATTAATTTTTGATGATGATCTTATGGATCTGATCTCTTAAAAAGAATACAAAAAAATATGGTAATTAATATTCCGTTATGTTATAATCTGTAGCGATTGTGCCTACAAACAGGCAAGAAGAGTGCGGATACCATAGAACCGCCTCTTTACATAAATATTTTTTAGGAGGAAACAGACAAAAATGAGCGTAACAGTTGAGAAGCTTGAGAAGAGCATGGCTAAGCTCAAGATTGAAGTATCTGCAGAGCAGCTTGAGAAGGCCATTCAGAAAGCCTATGAGAAGAATAAGAACAAGATTCAGCTTCCCGGATTCCGTAAGGGTAAGGCTCCTCGTAAGATGATCGAGCAGATGTACGGTAAGGGAGTATTCTACGAGGATGCAGCTAATGAGCTGATCGAGACAGAGTATCCCAAGGCTGTTGAGGAGTGTGGAGAGGATGTAGTATCTTCACCTAAGATCGACGTTGAGCAGCTCGAGGCAGGTAAGGACTTCATTTTCACAGCAGAAGTTGCTCTTAAGCCTCCGGTTAAGCTTGGAAAATATAAGGGTGTTGAGGTCGAGAAGATGGACATCGACGTTACAGACGCAGATGTTGATGCTGAGATCGACAAGCAGAGAAACACCAACGCAAGAACTGTTGAAGTTACAGACAGAGCAGTACAGAAGGATGATATCGTAACTCTTGATTTCGAGGGATTCGTTGACGGTGTTGCTTTCCAGGGCGGAAAGGGAACAGATTATCCTCTTACAATCGGTTCAGGTTCATTCATCCCCGGATTTGAGGATCAGCTTATCGGATTCGAGATCGGTAAGGAAGGCGATGTAAACGTTACATTCCCTAAGGATTACCAGGCTGAGGACCTTGCAGGTAAGGATGCTACTTTCAAGTGCACTATCAAGGCTATCAAGGCTAAGGAACTTCCTGAGCTCAATGATGAGTTTGCAAGCGATGTATCTGATTTCGATACACTTGCTGAGTACAAGGAAGACGTTAAGAACAAGCTCGTTGAGAAGAAGACTAACGAGGAGAAGGCTAAGAGAGAAGATACAGTTGTAAGAGCCGTTGTTGAGGATTCAGAGATGGAGCTTCCTGAGGCAATGGTTGAGACTCAGGCTAGACAGATCGTTAATGATTTTGCTCAGAGACTTCAGATGCAGGGTATGAACATGGATCAGTATCTTCAGTATACAGGTAACACTGTAGACAAGATGCTTGAGCAGGTTAAGCCTCAGGCTATCGAGAGAATCAAGTCAAGACTTGTTCTTGAGGCTGTTGCAGCTAAGGAGAAGATCGAGGTTACTGAAGAAGACTTCGAGAAAGAGCTTGAGAAGATGGCTACTCAGTACAGAATGGAGCTTGATAAGCTTAAGGAGCTCATGTCTGACGCTGAGAAGAAGATGATGAAGAGCGACCTTGCTGTTCAGAAGGCTGCTGATTTCCTTGTAGAGAACGTTAAGGAAAGCGCTAAGAAGGCTACTAAGAAGGCTGCTGCCAAGAAGGACGATGCAGCTAAGGAAGAGAAGCCTGCTAAGAAGACTGCAGCTAAGAAGACAACAACTAAGACTGCTACAAAGGCTACTAAGACAACCAAGACAGCTAAGACAACAGAGGCTGCTGAGGCAGAAGAGAAGCCCAAGAAGACAACAAGAAAGAAAAAGACAGAAGAGTAATCTCTTGAATTTTAATAGGCTGCGCACTAAACAGTGCGCAGCCTTATTTTTTATGATATAGGAAATTTCTCCGAAATTCCTATATCATAAAAAGCGCTCCGCTATGGCTGCGCACTCGCGCGATAGGAATATGTTGCCTTCAGCAACCGCGCTCGGCGCGAGAATGTCGCAAGCGACATTCTTTCTTGTATCATAAACCATTTATTCCAGGCAATCTTCCAAAAGAGGTATAAGGACCGGGTGTTCCAGGGGAGTTTCGTTTGGCTGGTGAAGGACCAGATACAGCTGCCCGTCAAAGGCTTTGAAAAGCATGCCGTGTCCGCCGTCTTGAGCAAAGAGCGGGACTTCATCCACAGACCAGTTTCCGTCTATTTCTCCGTTATCCGATCTTGCGATTCCCTCCGCGTAGTTGCCATCAGAAAAAGTTGCCCAGAGCATTATAAGCAGCCCGTCACCTGTTCTGTACATAAATGGCCCATCAGTCACATACACGGGGCCGTTCCAGTTCCTGTGAGTTATGGGAGTACCCCAGGGCTTAGCAGAGGATGCTGCAAACAAAGTCTGAGGCTCTGATACAGCTTTTTTTAAATCATCAGAAAGTTCTACGGCGCAGATCTCGCCATCTCCTATATCAACCCATTCATGAGAAAAGACCATATAAGGCTTGCCTTTTTGGGAAACATAGAAGGTTCCGTCAAGACAGTTCCACTCATCGGGAGTTATCTTACCTTCACTGTGGATGTGATAGGGACCAAGAGGATTATCTGCCTTTAGGATCATAGTACCTTTTTTGTCCAGAGCTTCAGAGTTGAAGGTTGCGAACATATAGAAGGCTCCATTATATTCATGAACCTCAGGTGCCCAGTAATTCTTGTCGGCCCAGAAGCCTTCAGGGCGATGGAACACCTCAAAAGGTCCATCCCAGTTCACAAGGTCGGTACTCCTATATCCGTCGAATCCATCGGCTTTGCCCCAGCAAGTCTTTGCTCTGGTGCCAAAAAGATAATATATTCCGTTATTAGGTAAAATAAAGGGGTCGCGAATATTTATTTCTTGTAATAACATATAAATATACCTCACATATTGATAATGATATTGCGGAAGACATCATTCAAAGAACAAATATGTGATTTCATTATGACAATTACATTAGCATTAAAGGAGCCAAATGTATAGTTCATTTTATAGAGAAAAATTTAATGGTATAGCAGTGGGACGTGTAGCCAGAAGTCAGGACTTTACTGCTAAACTCGGCTTTTATCACAACGAGTATCAGCTTCAATATATCTTCGACGGCGAAAGATATTTTTTCGTTGACGGAGTGTGCTACAGAATGAAGAAAGGGTGTTTGGCTATTATTGATAAAAAAATGATAGCTAAGACCTGTATTATTGGCGGAAAGTATCACGACAGATTACTAATTGAACTTGAAGAGAGCGTATTTAGCCCTCTTTGCGACTATCTTGGGATTGATTTACAAAGTTTTTTTACCTCGCATCACGGTGTGTATCAGGTTGAAGATATAGATAGCTTTAGACAGGTGCTTGAAGCTATAGAAAATGTGGAAAAGGAAGATAGTTCGGATACCAGAGAGACCAAGGTAAAACTGGCGGTTCTTCGTTTCTTCTCCGAACATGAAAAGTGGGAGAATTCAAAGGCCATAAAGTTTAGCGAAGACGGTGTGAAACTCCATGTGGAGAAGCAAAAGAGGGTTCATCAGGTCGCGGATTATATTGCGGATAATTATGCCAAGATTGATTCGGTGGACACCCTTTCTAAGCTCTTTTATATGAGTAATTCCTATCTGTGCAGGATATTCAAAGAAGTAACTAATTTTACCATATCTGAGTACATCAATCTTTGCAGGATCGCAGCCAGCAAAGAGTATCTTATGAACGATAAGTACACCATGACTCAGATCGCTAATATGCTGGGCTACGACAGCCTCACATACTTTGAGAGAGTATTCAAGAAACAGATGGAGGTTACGCCTTTTCAATATAGGAAGAGGATAACCAGACACAAGTAAATATAGTTTGAAAAATACCCCGATTTTCACTCTAATGTCACAAATGCCCAAAATTATTGAATAATATTTTTTCGAGATGTACAATTTTTACAACGGAAGACGTCTTAACGAAATAGCAAATATTAATAATCATTTGTTTAGTTATTCATAGGAGGGTACATGAGGAAGAAGGTATTAAGTTCTATTCTTACAGCCATCTTGGTGGCAAGCTCTTTAATGGGCTGCGGTGCATCAGCCGACACAGCGGCAGACACTAATGCAACTCAATCTCAACAGACAGACAGCACAACAGCAACAACAGATAACGGTGAAATGAAGAATACAAGTGGTGACGAGGAAGTCACTCTCAGAATGGCTTGGTGGGGATCACAGGACAGACATGATAAGACAATCGCAGCCATCGAACTTTACGAGAGTCTCAATCCCAACGTTCACTTTGAATATGAGTATTACTCATTTGACGACTATTTCACCAAGCTCAAAACTCTTGTAGCATCAGATGAGGTTTGGGACGTATTTCAGCTCGGTGGAAACTTCCCACAGTATATTGATAAGATTTATCCACTTGATGAATTTATCTCTTCAGGAGTGATCGACCTTACGGGAATCTCTGAAGCTAACCTTAAGACAACTCAGACCAAAGAAGGCGTTCAGCTTGGTATTACAAACGGTATTAACACCTACGGTATCGCTTATGATCCTGCAATGTTTGAAGAAGCAGGTGCTAAGCTTCCTACAGATGACTGGACATGGGACGACTACAAAGAGGCAGCAGATCTTATAACAGATAAGCTCGGAATTTTCGGTTCATCAACATTCGTAACTTCCGATGCCATTGCGGGTCTTTCAACCTATGTTGGACAGCAGGGTGATCTTGGACAGTACAGCTTCTACAACCTCGATCTTACAGGAATGGGATTCGATGATCCTCAGATGCTTACACCTTTCATCCAGATGAGAGCAGACATGATCAAGAAGGGTTCCTATCCTGATGCAGGAGCTTCAGCCGAGGTTACAAACATTGAGAACGATTTCCTTGTAACAGGTGAAGCAGCAATGACTTGGGTTGCAGTTAACCAGTTCCCTACAATATATGATGCTTGCAAGGAACAGGGCAGAACACTTGCACTTGCAACCATTCCCAGAGTTAAAAAGGACGGTAACTCCGGAGCACAGATCCAGTCATCACAGATGCTCTGTGTATCACAGGATTCTGAGAACAAAAAGGCAGCAGCAGAGTTCATAGCATGGTTCGAGACCAATATTTCATGTAATAACATTCTTCAGGCAGAAAGAGGAATTCCTGCAAATGAAGATGTAAGAGCAGCTCTTTCAGCTAATGCTACAGAGGGCCAGCAGATCATGTATGACTATGTTGATAAAGTAAGTAATTTCCCTACTCCAAAGGAAATAAATGTTCTTTCACCTGACGGACATGATCAGGTAATCGATAATTACCTGAATTACATTCAGCAGGTGGTAAGCGGCGAGATTACAGCTGCGGAAGCTGCAGAAAAGACATACGCAGACGCAGAAGCAATCTTCAAGTAATTCATCAAAATCCCGCCTTTATCAATTTTTAAAGGCGGGATTTATTATCTAAATTTTTGGTAAAAAAGCTTTCATAAAGTAATTAGGAGGGATGAGCTTTGAACAACAAGAGTAATAGTTCGTCGGAAAAACTCAGAACCAGGTTTAATAGTGACACGGTAGTAGGACATGTTTTTGCAGCACCGTTCATCTTTGGTTTTGTATGCTTTTCACTGATTCCTATATGTATGTCGCTTTATTATGCCTTTACGGATTATTCTCTTGGAAATAAGCAGACGGTATTTGTAGGACTCAAGAATTTCACAATGCTTTTTAAGGACGAGGTTTTTGCAAAGTCCATAGTAATAACACTTAAATATGTTCTTATGTCAGTTCCAATGAAACTTGCATTTGCTCTTTTGGTAGCATTTGTACTTACCAGAAAGAGCAAGATGGTTACACTTTACAGATCATTGTACTATGTGCCTTCACTGGTAGGCGGATCTGTAGCGGTAGCTCTTGTGTGGAAACAATTATTCGCAAGAAAAGGTCTTTTCAATACTCTTTTTACAAGCATAGGACTTGGAAGAGTCAATTGGTTCGGAGATGAAAAGCTTGCCATCTATCCCCTTATGCTCATGGCGGTGTGGCAGTTTGGTTCATCAATGATCATATTTGCAGCCGGGCTAAAAGAGATCCCGACTACATACTACGAAGCAGCTGAAATTGACGGAGCAAACGGGTTCCAGCGTTTCTTTAAGATAACGATGCCCTGTCTGTCACCGATCATTTTATACAATCTTGTAATGCAGACAATTTCTGCATTCATGACTTTCACTCAGGCCTTTGTAATTACGGCCGGTGGTCCCAACAACGGAACAATGCTCTATGCGCTTAATGTCTACAACCAGGCATTTAAATACAACAAGATGGGCTATGCCTGCGCAATGAGCTGGGTAATGCTCATAGTCATGAGTATCATAACTCTGGCTATCTTCAAGAGCTCTAAGTTCTGGGTATTTTCCGAGTCGGAATCATAAGGAGGACATCATGAGAGAAAGGAAAACCATAAGAAAAGTACTGTACCATGTGCTTGTTCTTATATTCGGATTTTTGATGATCTATCCCGTCTTGTGGATGATCAGCGGTTCATTTAAAAATAACGCAGAGATACTGAGGGGAACCCTTAGCCTCATCCCTAAGGAACTGGTACTTACCAATTATCCAAACGGATGGAAAGGCTTTGGCGGAACAAGTTTTGCCACCTTCTTCTTTAACTCACTTATAGTAACTTCAGTGGCAACCTTCGGAACAGTTATCTCATCATCCCTTGTGGCTTATGCGCTTTCAAGGATTAAATTCAGAGGCAGAAACTTCTGGTTCACATGTATGCTGGCAACAATGATGCTCCCCGGACAGGTCATCATGATACCCCAGTACCTTATTTATTACAGATTACATCTGGTTCCCGGCTATGTACCGCTTATACTTCCTTACTTTTGCGGGCAGGCGTTCTTTATCTACCAGATGATGCAGTTTATGCAGGGAATACCAAGAGAGCTGGATGAAGCTGCCAAGATTGACGGCTGCAGCAAATACAGCATCTATGCAAGAATAATCCTGCCTCTTTTGAAGCCGGCTGTGGTAACTACAGTAATAATACAGTTTTACTGGAAGTGGGATGACTATATGGGACCCCTTCTTTACTTATCAAGACCTCAGTCATACACTGCTTCCATCGCTATCAAACTCTTTGCGGATTCAGCGTCCGTAACTGATTTTGGCGCAATGTTTGCGATGTCAACTCTGTCACTTGTTCCTGTATTTTTGATATTCCTGTTCTTTAACAAGTATCTTGTGGAAGGAATCGGAACCAGCGGATTGAAGGGATGACGTCTATGGGAGAAACATATGTTAAGTTCGACACAAATGATCTTTTGCTAAAAAAACTATGTGATTCCGCAGATAAAAAAAGTAAGCTCAATCTTAAAAGGTTTGGGGACCAAAAAGTTCTCATAGAAGGCGGCGGCTACGAAAAAGTATGGCTTGAGACTCAGCCAATGGGTGGAGCTATGTATGCCAAAAGAGATATGGAAGCTGCCGTTAATAACCAAAAGATTTTTATGGACTGCCAGAGAGAAGACGGACGTCTTCCTGGCAGCATAGAATATAAGGACGGGAAGATAATCCCACAGTTCGACAAATTTCAAGGCTTCTGTTTTGCGGAGCCGGCACTTGATGTTTATTATCTTGCGGGAAAAGATAAATCGTACCTCGAACAGTTGTATGAGACCCTTCGTAGGTTTGATGAGTATCTGTGGAAGGTGCGAGACTCCGATAACGACGGCTGCCTTGAGAGCTGGTGCGTATATGATACCGGTGAAGACAATGCAGTAAGATACGGAGACGCCCCTAATTATTGGGAAAAAGATACTCCGCCGGAAGGCTATGACAAGGTGCCTATTGCGTCCATGGATTTTATGGGCTATTCATACAGCTCAAGAAAAGTCATGAAAGAGATCGCACTTTTACTTGGTAATAAAGAAGCCTCGGAGAAACATCGAAGGGATGCTGAGATTGTAAGGAACAAGATAAGAGATTACCTGTGGAATGAAGAAAAGGGTGCTTTTTTTGACAGAGACAAAAATCACAATATCATGCCCTCTCTTCTTCACAACAACTTAAGGCTTATGTATTGGAAGTGTATGGCTGCTTCCGATGCCATAAGATTTGTAAATGAGCATCTTTTAAATCCCGAAGAGTTCTGGACGCAGATGCCACTTCCTTCAGTTGCGGCTAATGATCCTCTTTTTAGAAATGATGAGGTCAACAGCTGGAGCGGGCAGTCTCAGGCACTGACTTTCCAAAGAGCTATAAGAGCGCTTGAAAATTATGGGTATTATGAGATGATCCCCAAGCTTGGAAACAAGCTGTTTGAGGCAGTGGGTGATGACTGCGTTTTTGTTCAGCAATACGATCCCTTTACTATGAAGCCCTCACTTATAGGAGTCAGTGGAGAGCAGGATGCATACGGACCTGCAATGCTGGCGGTACTTGAGTACATGGGCAGAATGTATGGTGTTGACGTTTGCAGAGACAGGCTGATCTGGGGTGCGACCAAAGGACCGGATGCTTATTATGAGCAGTTCTGGAACGGACATAAATATAGGATAGAAAATGATAAGTATAAGGCCTTTGCGTTTATTGATGACAGGGAGATCTTTTCATGCGACAGAGGTTGCAGGATAGAGACTGATCTAAACGGAAAGGTATTGGTGAAGTACAGTGGATTTTAATGTTATTGATTATAATGCGGTGCCGGATGGTATTACCAAGTGCACCGGAGCAATACAGGCGGCAATAGATGATTGCAGCCAAAAAGGAGGAAGAGTTGTATTTCCTGCCGGGAAATACATGTCAGGCTCCCTGAGATTAAGAACGGGAGTAGAACTTCATCTTGAAAACGGCGCAGAGCTTATTTCAAGTCTTGATGAAGCTGATATGATCGATTTCTCCAAGGACTTTGAGGATGACAACGAAGACACCGGATGGGAGGGTGGCTGTTTTCTTTATGCCTGTCACGAAAGAAACATTACTATTTCAGGAACCGGAGTGATAGACGGACAGGGAAGAGAAGTGTTTTTTGACGACGAGCCGGAAGGCTCTCCCAAGGAATCACCTCTAAATGTCAGAGGCTATAGGCCAAGAATGAGTTTTCTAGAGGATATTCAGAACCTTACGATCATGGATGTAACCTTCAAGGATTCTGCTTTTTGGACCTTGCACATGGCGGGCTGCAACGGCGTTAGGATAGAGAATGTGAAGATCTTAAACAACAAACGAGGTCCCAACACTGACGGAATCGACCCTGACTGCTGCAAAAATGTCATCATCAGAGGCTGTGATATTACAAGCGGCGACGACTGCATCGTACTTAAGTCTACAGCTCCCATGTATAAAAAATACGGCGAGTGTGAAAACATCGTTGTAAACGGGTGCATACTTAAGACCAACTGTACAGCTATCAAGATAGGAACAGAAACCTACGGCGCGATACACGATGTAATAGTGTCTGACTGTGTTATCAGAGATTCCATAAGAGGAATCGGAATATGGTCAAGGGACGGCGGCGAGATCTATAACATAACAGCTCACCACATCAGCGGAAACACCAGAAATTTTGCGGATTGTCAAAAAAGATGCACCGGCGTGTGCAACTGGTGGGGCGAGGGAGAACCTATTTTTATCTCCGCTACCAAGAGAGCTGACGTAGACAGACTTCCCGGCAAAGTGCATGATGTTTACATCGACCATATGATAATGAAGAGCGAAGCTCCCATAATAATTGCCGGTGAGAAATATGCTCCTATTACAAATGTGGATGTCAGGGATATCAAAGTTCTTTTTACTGATCAAAGTGGCAGAAAAGGAATGACGCTCGATGAGAGACCTTCGGAGAGAGGAAGGGTTCCCGGACGACTTCCCGAAGTGGTTCTTAGAGAGACAGAGGATGTCACGGTGGAGGGCATACTTGTGATCGATGACAGCATGAAAGAGTATATTACCGAGACGTGATCATAAGAAAACAGTACTGTTTTTTGACTACGTAATTATAAACATCCCGTAAACTATTTGTTTGCGGGATGTTTTTTTAATTAATAACTGATATAATGGATGTTGGATTATTATTATCAAGGCTAGAGAAGGAGATATTATGAGTTTAATACCTTACGTCATTGAACAGACAAGCCGCGGAGAGAGATCTTACGACATCTACTCCAGACTTTTAAAAGAGAGAATCGTATTTTTGGGCGAGGAGGTCAATGCGCAGAGTGCGAGTATTGTTGTAGCTCAGCTGTTATTCCTTGAGGCTGAGGATCCCAACAAAGACATACATATGTACATTAACAGCCCCGGAGGAGAGATCACATCCGGTATGGCTATCTATGATACAATGCACTATATCAAATGCGATGTAAGCACTATCTGCATCGGCATGGCTGCAAGCATGGGAGCATTCCTTCTTGCAGGCGGAGCTAAGGGCAAGCGTATGGCTCTTCCCAATGCGGAGATCATGATTCACCAGCCCCTTGGCGGAACACAGGGACAGGCCACAGAGATTGAGATCGCTGCTAAGCATATTTTGAAGACCAAGGAAAAGCTCAACAGAATGCTTGCTGAGAACACAGGTAAGCCTTATGAGCAGGTATGCGCTGATACTGAGAGAGATAACTGGATGTCAGCACAGGAGGCCCTTGATTATGGTCTTATTGATTCAATAGTTGAGAATCGCCCCAAGAAAGAGGATAAGAAATAATGGCAAAAAACCCGGCAGAGATCAGGTGCTCTTTTTGTAATAAGACACAGGATCAGGTAAGAAAGTTGATAGCAGGTCCCGCAGGTGTTTATATCTGCGACGAGTGTGTTGAGATCTGCTCAGATATCATCGATGAAGAGTTCGAGGAGGAAGCCGTTTCCACAGGTAATCAGCAGATCAATCTGCTAAAGCCCGTAGAGATCAGAAACTTCCTTGACGAATACGTAATCGGGCAGGAGGAAGCCAAGAAGGTTCTGGCTGTATCGGTTTATAATCATTATAAGCGTGTTATGGCGCCCAAAACTGAGGACAAAAATGATGTAGAGCTCCAGAAGAGTAATATCATCATGGTTGGTCCTACAGGATCAGGTAAGACCTATCTTGCACAGACACTTGCCAAGATCATCAATGTTCCTTTTGCCATCGCAGATGCCACAACTCTTACAGAGGCAGGCTACGTAGGCGAGGACGTTGAGAACATCCTGCTTAAACTTATTCAGAATGCAGATTATGATATTGAGAGAGCTCAGTATGGTATCGTTTATATCGATGAGATTGATAAGATCACCAAGAAGAGCGAGAATGTATCGATTACAAGAGATGTTTCCGGTGAAGGCGTGCAGCAGGCACTTCTTAAGATTGTAGAAGGAACCATTGCAAGTGTTCCCCCTCAGGGCGGAAGAAAGCATCCTCATCAGGAACTTATCCAGATTGATACAAGCAATATCCTCTTTATCTGTGGTGGAGCGTTTGACGGACTTGAGAAGATCGTAGAGGCAAGACTTGACCGCAATTCCATCGGATTTAACGCTGAGATAGCAGATAAATCCGAAAGAGAGATCGGTGAAGTTCTCAAGGAGATAACTCCCCAGGATCTTGTTAAGTTTGGACTTATTCCTGAGTTTGTAGGTCGTGTGCCTATTACCGTAACTCTCGAGGGTCTTTCCGAGGAAGCTCTTGTAAGGATACTTACTGAACCTAAGAATGCTCTTGTTAAGCAGTATCAGAAGCTTTTTGATTTTGATAATGTTAAGCTTACATTTGAGGATGAGGCAGTTCACAAGATTGCCAAGATGGCCTATGAGAGAGAGACAGGAGCCAGAGGTCTTCGTTCCATTATGGAAAAAGCTATGATGGATGTGATGTACCAGATTCCTTCTGATGACACTATTACAGAATGTGTTATAACAGAAGCTTGTGTTGAGGGCGACAGTCAGCCCCTGATCGTTCACAATGATTCAAAGAGACTGAAACCGGCAAAGTAAAAGTAATCATCCGGCGAGGTTGATGTGTAACCCCTTTTTCTGGACAACCAGAGAAAGGGGTTATTTTATAGTAGGTTTTATCTTGATTTTAAAAATATTTGTTACGAAACTTTACAAATAATAAATTATATGTTAAACTCTATTCCATACTAAGATAACAATTTGTTAGTAATGAAAGGAATAGAAAAAATGAAGAAGTTTATAGTTGGGGCGGCAGCTTTGACGCTCATATTATGTGGATGCAGTGAGAATATACCGGAAAACGGTGAGGTTTCAGTAACATCTGAAGCTTCGGTTTCAAGCTCAACTACAGAATCTGCTTCAGAAGGAGCTTCAAAAACAGATGACGCTGTACAGTCAGTAAGAGAAAAGAGTAATGACAACGCAGACAAGGCAAGTTCAGCTAGTAGCGCATCTTCAATTGACGCGGCAGCCGGTAGTGCATCAGCTTCCAATGCAGCAACAAGCGGTATTTCATCTAACAACGTGAATACTCCTGCACAGACCGGTGCGCAGAACAACGCACAGCCCGCTGCACAGAGCAACACACAGGCAGGTGCACAGAATAGCGCACAGCCCGCTACACAGAACAACACACAGGCAGGTGCACAGAATAATGCACAGCCTGCTGCACAGAGTAATGCAACATTACCTTTCGGAGTGTATGCCAAAACCATTCATGCGATTGAAGGTGGCTTAGAGACAGAATATAAATATTTCTATTCATTCCATAAAGATGGCACAGGAACATATTATTCTTGTGAAAAAAAGGGTGATGTATTAGGAATATTTAAATTTAACGATAAGACATTGACTACTGCTAATGGAGATGATTATGAATATAAGCTTACAGGAGATCATTTAAGAATAGAGCTTCCTAATGGTGGAGGCGAATTTGATAGAATCCCCGATGGCGATTTCGTGACTAACGGTGATTTCTGGGAATTTGCGGGAGATTAT
>JAEEGK010002433.1_pt1 | contig 46652 bp, 40 predicted proteins | sample 8958771 | NCBI WGS metagenome assembly JAEEGK01 (sample SAMN16246547, study PRJNA631951) | gut metagenome | biome: gut microbiome; feature: rumen; material: SC-attached | host: Bos | place: Iran: Karaj | collected 2018-10 | reverse complement strand
CTCAGAACATGGTTAACAACAGCAGCGTGTCAATCACAATCCCAGCTGGTACATACGACTGGTGCATCACCAACCCAACCCCAGGCGATCGTATTTGGATTGCTTCATCAAACGGCACAATCGGTGGCCGTTACGATGACTTCACATTCGAAGCAGGTAACACATACACATTCCACGTCTACTTCGGTGGTTCAAACGATGCTACAGACCTCACAGTTACTCCAAGCAAGAGCATCATGCCTAAGATGGATGTTAACACAGAAAGCAAGAGCATTGACGATGTCGTCATCTCAAGAGGCAGAGACGTTGTTTACGAAGCTCACTTCGTAACAGATCCAGGTGCGATGAGCAATGGCGGCGACGCTTCATGGCTCAAGGCTTCACAGTCAACATACGGTCCTGGCGCACAGAACGCTTCAGGCAACATGGTTGCTGATGAATTCACTCTGACAGAGGCTACAACAATCACTGAGATTGAGGTTTACGGTTACCAGACTGGTTCAACAACAACTTCAACCTTCACAGGTATGTATGCAACTATTTACGACGGCAGCCCAGCTAGCGGTGGTCAGATTGTTTGGGGTGATATGAACACCAACATCATGACTTCAACATCATTCACCAACGCATATCGTGGTTCTAACAATGATGCTTCTGGCACAACACGTCCAATCATGGCTTTGACAGCAAGCAACTTGAACATTGCTCTCCCAGCAGGTACATACTATCTCGTTTGGAACTTGGCAGGTAGCGGTTCAAGCGGCCCATGGGCACAGCCTGAAGCACTCCCAGAGGTTGGTAGCACAGGTAACGGTATCCAGTACCTTGCATCACAGGGTGCATGGCAGAACTTAACAGATACTGGCGCTGGCACTCCTTACGGTGCAGCATTCAAGATCACAGCCAACGGCAGCGGTCCTGTTCCTCCAACACCTCCAACAGGTGACGTTCTTGGCGCATTCGTCTTTGTTGACGGTATGCTCGTAACACCAACTCCAGTGGCATCACCAGTTTTGGTTGAAGACCTCGAAGAAGGTGAGCACATCATCTGCGTCAGAGTGGTTTACAACGACTACACAATGTCATGCTACGAGTGCGAAATCGTTGAAATCGGTGAAGTCACTTGCGATCCTGTGACTAACCTCGAAGGTACCGAGACAGAATATCAGGGTGAACCTGCTATCCTCCTCTCGTGGGAAGGCGAAGCATTGTCATACAACATTTACTATGGCACAACATTGCTCGGCAACACACCTGAACTCGGTGTCTACATCACAGGCGTACCAGTCGGTGAATATACATTCGGTATCACAGCTGTCTATGACAACTGCGAATCAGATCCTATGTATGTGACCGTGGTTGTCGATGGTGTCAACGAAGACGCTGTTGTAAACGCTATCTATCCTAACCCAACAAGTGGTGACCTCCACATCAATGCTACAGCCATGACACGTGTAAGCGTGTTCAACACAATGGGACAGATGGTCTACGACCAGAATGTCAGCTGCGATGAGATGGTCCTCGACATGAGCCAGTTCGAAGCCGGTGTTTACATGGTGAACATCGTAACCGAAAACGGCACAAGCGTGAAGAGAATCACAGTTGTGAAATAATAAATAACCATTAAGGTTGAAATAAAGGGCTGCCGTTTGGCAGTCCTTTATTTTTTTGTTTTAAGCCGGAAAATGGCAATGGGCGTAAAATAGTGGAAAACCAAGGGTTCAGATTGCGCTGACAAGACTTAAATCCGGAAGGGGTAAAATTGCTGTAATAGCCTTATTTTATTGAGACATACGTGAATTCTTAAAAAATTTTTGTTAAAATTTATTAACATTTAAAAAACATAGAATCTTGAGGTTTTGTTAAGATAAGTGCTTGTATATTAATAGTATGTATTAATCAAGTGAAATTAGCCGTTTTTCGTACGACTAATTTTTTTTGTGTTGTTAACTTTGTCAATAGCTTTTTAAACTTAATCTTAATCTCAACTTAAATTATAAACTTATGGGAACCTTAAGAAATTCTGTACATTTGATTGGCCGGCCAGGCATGGATCCGGAGGTCAAGACCTTTGGCGAGGGTAAAAAAGTCGCCCGCTTCTCTTTTGCCACCAACGAAAGACACTACAACGACCAGATGGAAGTTGTGGAAGAGACAGAGTGGCATAACATCGTTTCGTTCGGCAGGACGGCAGAACGAGCCGAAAAAATCATCAGGAAAGGCCGTTTGACAGCTATCGAAGGCAAAATCCAAACGCGTCAGTATGAGGACAACAACGGAAACAAGAGGTATTTTACCGAAATTGTGATGGACGAATTCATGCTGATTGAGAGGATGAGCATCGAGGAGGATAAAACGGACAAGGAATAATTCATCAGTGGGGCCATCCGCTATGGAAATCTCCTTTCCATTCGAAATTTATTATACAATTATATCCCTTCAACATCTTTGGTTTTACGATGCTCATAAATTTGGTTTCATCTTTGGTTATGGTTTTATAAATCACTGTCGGTATGTCGGATGGTCCCCACATGAATTTCATGATGGAGGTATGAAAAAAAAGACTATCTTTGTTGTCGGAAAAACACTGACAAATCATGAAGATAGTCTTTTTAGAGCCGTTGGGACTCACTGTTGACGCCATAGATGGCGCCTGCGCCGCTTTAAAGGCCGCAGGACACGAGATTGTTATCTATCCGAATCGTAACCCGGATGAAAATATAAAGCGCGCAGAGGGCGCCGAAATAGTTGTGGAGAGCAACATGCCGCTGCGCAAGGATTTCTTTGACGCATGCCCCAAGCTTAAAATGTTGTCGATAGCCTTCACAGGCTTGGATCATATCGATATGGAGGAATGCCGTAAGCGTGGCATTACAGTGATGAACGCCGCCGGCTATTCAACCGAAGCCGTAGCAGAGGAGACGATATGCATGATGATAGGGATGTACCGTCACGTTATTGAGAATGACCGCATCACACGCAGTTGTGCAGGGCCTTCAATAGCCCCCGGAAGGGAGATTGCAGGCAAGACTGTGGGCATAATCGGAATGGGAGCCATAGGTCAGCGTACCGCCGCCCTGGCTCAGGCCTTCGGATGCCGTGTGATAGCATGGAACCGCACTCCTCGTCAGGTGGCGGGAGTGAAATTCGTCGACAAAGAGACACTGCTTAGAGAGTCGGACATAGTGGCTTTGCACTTAGCCTTGAACGACGAGACCAGAAATTTCCTGACAGCTAAAGATTTCGCCATGATGAAGCCGTCGGCGGTCATAGTCAACGCGGCCCGTGGACCTGTGGTGAACAGCGCCGACCTTGCCGCCGCCCTGAAGAACGGTCTCATCGCCGGAGCGGCCCTCGACGTCTACGACGGCGAACCGCCACTGAAGTCTGACAATCCTTTATTGACAGCTCCGAACACCATGCTCTTGCCGCATATCGGATTTGCGACAAAGGAAGCGTTTGAACTGAGATTGGGAATAGTCGTAAATAACGTGGAGAAATTTATTTCGTGATGACAATGCCGAGGTCATGATTGATCTTGGTCCGGATATCATCGAGACGTTTTTTCTTTTGAAGAAGTATTAGCTGGTCGTCGGGATCGGTGCAGGATTGCAGCTCCTTGACGACAGCGGTGCGTCGGTCATCGATTACCATGTCTTTGAAACGGAGAATGGACATGAGGACGGCTTTTTTGAGGACGTCGTCTTCGGTCTTGACCACTATGCGGTGGCGGCGCCAGTCGTCGAGGCGGTATTGGGTGCTCAGCAGGTTGGCCGCAAGCTCCGCCACATCCTGTTCCTCGCTTGAGATGAAATCTTTGGCGGTGGGCAGCTGTTCGTTGTCAAGGCCGCGGTCGAAAGCGTCGAAAATCTTCTTGTGAGTGGGGTCGCGGAACAGCAGACCGTCGTTCTTGAGGTCGTCGACTATGAGCGAGGCTATGGTGGTCTTGTAATATGAGACCTGACCGGTTTCGTCCTGCTCTTCCAAATCCAAAGTGTCGCTGCCGTGAGTGAGCAGCAGTTTCACCAATTCCTGTTCCTGATAAAAACCTACTGGCAGAGTCGACTCGGGCTGCTGAACGGGCTGCTGTTGCACCGGTTTCTCGGCAGTCTGAGGCATAAGCGCAGGGTCTATGCCAAGCTGTTTGCGTAATTTGGCGCGCAAAATCTTGTTGAGCTCGTTCATCAGAGTCTGCTCGGGCACTTCGAGGGTGCGGCTGCATTCCTTGATGTAGGTGGCGCGATAGATGGCGTCAGGGATGACGGCTATGGTTTCGACTATGTCTTTGATGACGCCGGCCTTCTTGATAGGGTCGTTCTTGGCGTCCTTCAGAAGGAGGTTGGTCTTGAAGCTGATGAAGTCCTTGGCATTGTCTGTCAAATACTTGGTGACATACTCTATTGGATTGTGCTGAACGAAGGTGTCGGGGTCGTCCTCGGGAGGCAGAACCACTATGCGGACGTTCATGCCTTCTTCGAGTATCATGTTGGTGCCTCGCAGAGCGGCGTGTATGCCGGCAGAGTCGCCGTCATAGAGTATTGTGACGTTTTTGGTATAGCGGCTTATCATGCGCACCTGCTCGGTGGTGAGAGAGGTGCCTGAGCTGGCCACCACATTCTCTATGCCTGCCTGGTGCATCGACAGTACGTCGGCGTATCCTTCAACGAGTATGCAGTTGTCGAGGCGTGATATCTCGTTCTTGGCGAAGAAGATGCCGTACAATGTCTGACTCTTGTTGTATATCTCCGATTCGGGCGAGTTGACGTATTTCGCCTTGGTCTTTTCGCTGGTGAGTATTCGTCCGCCGAAGCCTATCACCTTGCCCGTGAGGTTGTGGATAGGGAAGATGACTCGACCCTGATAGCGGTCGTATGTGCGGTCTTCGTAGCTGCCGCTCAGGCCCACTTTGACCAGAAGGTCTTTGTCGTAGCCGTGTTTGGTGGCATATTCAGTGAAGGCCGAGCCGCTGTTGGGGCAGTAGCCGAGTTGGAACTTGCTGATGATGGCGTCGCGGAAGCCGCGTTCGCGGAAGTAGGCCAGACCTACGGACTGTCCCTCCTCGGTAGTCATCATGGTCTGGGAGAAGTAATCCTGAGCGAAGCTGTTGATGTTGAACATACGCTCGCGCTCGTTCTGGGCTGCCAATTCCTCGGGAGTCTGCTCGCGTTCCTCTATCTTGATGCCGTATTTCTTGGCAAGATAACGTAGGGCTTCAGGGTAGGAGTAATGCTCGTGCTCCATGATGAAGCGCACCGAATCGCCTGCCTTGCCGCAGCCGAAGCACTTGAAGATGTTGCGGGCCGGGTTGACATTGAACGAAGGGGTCTTCTCTTTGTGGAAAGGGCAAACACCTATGAGGTTGGAGCCACGTTTCTTGAGGGTGACGAATTCGCTCACCACGTCTTCGATACGTGCCGTCTCGATAATCTGGTTTATGGTCTCGCGTGGTATCATATTGCCCAGATTAAAAGTCCTCCGATTATCACTATGCCCGACACCACAAGGTCGATGAGGCAGAATCCCATTATATCCTTGGCGTTGAGTTTGGCTATGGCCAATGCCGGCAGAGCCCAGAAAGGCTGTATGAGGTTGGTCCAGGCGTCACCCCAGGCTATAGCCATGCCTGTGAGTCCGTGGTCAACGCTGAGAGCATCGCCGGCGGCAAACATAATGGGCGCCTGAATTGCCCAGTGGCCGCCTCCCGATGGCACGAACATATTCAAAATGGCCGCGCAAAGGAAGGTGTATATTGGATATGTTGTTGACGTTGATATGTTTACGAAGGCTTCACTGACTACGGTGCCCAGACAGATGCCCGAGGCTCCGACTCCTGTGATTATGCCCATAATGCCTGCGTAGAAGGGGAACTGCAGCAAGATGCCGGCCGCGCCGCCCACCGATTTGCCGAAGGAGCGGACGTAGGCTATAGGAGTCTTGTGCAAAACTATGCCCAGGAAGAGGAACAGCAGTATCACCGCACCCAGATCGAAGGATGACTTCTTGACGAACAGGTTGATAATCAGGTATGTAAAGCCTAAAGCCGCCAATATGATGCTCAAGACACGGCTGTTTTCGAGCCTAGTGGCTGGGGTTAGGTTGGTCGCATCCCCTTGTGACTTTGCGGAGTCGTCTTCTTCTTTGAGCAGGGCCGGGTCGATGGTGACCACGTTGAGACCCTTGGGGTGCATAAGCGAGTTGATCACGACTATGGCTACTGTTACCAGAACCACCATTATGATGTTGTGCGGATCAAGTATGGTGCGGCTAATCGGGATGGTGGAAGTGATGACACCGTTGGTGGCTTTCACCAAATCATTGACATCTGAAGCCATTTTCAGAGGTATGGAACCTGAGATGCCGGCATGCCACACCACAAAGCCGCTGTAAGCCGAGGCTATGAGCAGACGGTAGTCGACACCGCTGAGTTTCTTGGCTGTCTCCTTGGCGAAGATGGCGCCAACTATAAGGCCGAATCCCCAGTTGAGCCAGCAGGCCACTGCCGATATACCTGTTACCAGGGCTATGGCTCCGGCCGGAGTCTTGGGCTTGGATGCCAGGCTGCTGATGCCTTTTTTGATCAACGGGGCGGCGGCGAGAGTAGCGCCGGTAACCAGAACGAGAGCCATCTGCATCGAAAAACCGAGTAGGTTCCAGACGCCGCCGCCCCAGTTGCTGACCACCTCCCATATGGTCTGATGGCAGACAGGTATGGCAATCAGTATGGCGACAAAGGTCAGAATGATGGCGAAGATAAACGGCTCAGGCAGGTATTTCTGCATGAAATTGACACATCCCGAGATGATTCTCTGGAATACACCGTTGTTCGATTCTGAGCCTTTGTTCTTCATTATTCTATTACAACTTTAATGGTTTTCATCATGCCGTCGGCATTGGTGATCTTGAGGAAATAAACGCCTTTAGGCAGATTTGCGACCGGAATCACGTGTTCGTCAACGCCACCTGCCACAAGAATGTCATCACTGTAGGATATCTGTCCCAAAGTATTGAATAACATCAAGTTAGCCTTTCCAATATTGTCCTGATAAAACCTCAGGTAAATCTTGTCGTTGGCAGGATTGGGATAGAGGTCGTATTGTAATTCGTTGGCACTTAGTTCGTTAACTCCGATATTTCCACCCACTGCGAGTTTCATAATGACCGGAAGATGGTCGGAGTTGCCGTAGAGGGCGTCGGCCACTTCCTTGGAAACGGCAGTGTTTGTCAGATAGTTGATGTTTTGGTTGAAATGACGGCCGTCCTGTCCGAGGGCTTTGTAGCTGCCGTTGACATATTTGATATGGTCGCGGCCGCCGTAAATGCTTTCAGACATGAGGATGAAATCGAAACGGTCGTCCATGCCTCCGCCCGAAGCGCATCCGTTGTCGTCTCCGTGCGTAGACTGTGTATGATAGTTGACGAAGTTGCCGTTGTTGCTCCAACTGCCCACTCCGTAAGGATAGACAGGGTCGACAAAGTAAGCGTAAGGATATGATGTACTGTTGGTCAGGGCTCTGTAGGCCAGTTCGGTCGAGGTGTAGAGGTTGAAGTCGCCCATGATGAGGACGTTTTCGCCCGGATAGTTGGCCGACAGATGTTTCATGACGTTTTCGGCCATGATTTTGCGGTTGCCCTCGTTCGATGAGCCGGTGCCTGCCTTGAGGTGAGCCACCACGCATACCAGACGTGTGCTGCCTGTCTCGTCGCTGTTGACGCGGAACTGGTAGACATCCACATCACGGGTGTAGGTGTTGGCCACGGTGTGAGCCATCAAAGTGACTTTGGTGGAGTTATAGAAGATACAATTGGTAAGAGACGAGTTGCCGCTGTTGGAGCCGGCACTCGTCTTCCAAGAGTTTGTTCCGTTGATGTTGAGGTTGTTGCGAAGGAAATCGTTAGGCAGTGAGGCCGACTTTCCCATTTCGCAAACCGTGAAAATGTCGGGGTAATAGGCCGACAGTATGGTGCGGATGTAGGCGTTTTTGTCGTTGATATTATTGTTGGTGTTGTTGCAACCGCCGTAGTTGTTACCGTAGTTGAGCAAATTGTACTGCATCACTTTCAGGGTGTCGGGCTCGCTACCGAAGGCCGAAAATGACGCTATTGCCAGCAATAATATGACGACAAGCCTTTTCATCTTAGTCTATACGTTTGAGCATGCTGATTTCAGCCGGGGTGAGGAAACGCCAGTGGCCGCGCGGCAGGTTCTGCTTGGTGAGACCTGCAAGCATGACGCGGTCGAGCTTCATCACTTCATAGCCGAGGCTTTCAAATATGCGGCGCACAATGTGGTTGCGGCCCGAGTGAATCTCGACGCCGATTTCGCGCATTGTCATGTCGTCTTCCACGTAGCTGATCTTATCGACTTGGATAGGACCGTCCTCGAGTTGGAGGCCGTTCTGTATCTTTTCGAAGTCGGTGCTTGTCAGAGGCTTGTTGAGTGTGACATGGTACAGCTTCTTCACTTCGTGGCTCGGATGGGTGAGAGTCTTGGCCAGGTCGCCGTCGTTGGTGAGCAGCAGCAGGCCGAGGGTGTTACGGTCGAGGCGTCCCACAGGGTAGATGCGTTCCTCGCATGCGCCTTCAACCAGTTCCATAACGGTATGACGCTCGTATGGGTCATCGCTGGTGGTGATGACGCCTTTAGGCTTGTTGAGCAGCACGTAGCGCAGCTTTTCGCGGCTGAGTGTCTGTCCGCCGTACATCACTTTATCGCTTGTCTTTACTTTGGTTCCGAGTTCAGTCACCACTTCGCCGTTCACAGTGACGGCGCCGGCGAGAATGAGGTCGTCGGCTTCGCGGCGTGAGCATATGCCCGAGTCGGCGAGGTATTTGTTAAGACGGATTTCGCCTGTGGCTTGCGGGCGGTCGTACTCAGGGTCTTTCTCCCTGCGGTAGCCGCGGCGTCCGCCACGCGGACGTTCGTCGTCACGGTCAAATTTACGGCCGTATGGCTTGCTGTTTCTGCCGAAAGACTTGCGATCGCCATAGGATTTGTGTTCGCCTCTTTCGCGGCGTTCATCGTTGTCGTCATCACGACGGCCATAGCTTCTTTTTTCGCCGTAAGGCTTGCGTTCGCTTCTTTCACCGTAAGGCTTGCGATCGCCAAAGGATTTGCGATCACCTCTTTCGCCTCTTTCACGGCGGTCGTCACGGTCGTCATCACGACGGCCGAAACTCTTTCTTTCACCGTATGGTTTCCTTTCACCGAAAGGACGTCTTTCACGGTGTTCCTCATCGCCCTCACGGCGAGCTTTCTCTCTTTCAAACTGCTCCAATCGCTCATCACTGAACCTTCTTACTTCGGCAGTTTTGCGTCTGGCAACATGTTGACGTTTGCCATTTCTTTCTTCGTTGTTCATTTTTAAAAAATAATTATAAAAAATTTTGGGCTGCAAAATTACGAAAAAACAAGGTTCCGAGGTTGAAAAAATTAACAAGTTATCAACATTTTGAAAGTTTTCTGACGAAAGACGAATAATTTTTGTAGGATGTAAATAAATTTGTATCTTTGCGTGATTAATTGTAAGTTAAAAAATATGAAAAAATTATCATTACTCATTATGTTTGTGGTTGTGGCAGTATTCGCACAGGCACAAATCGCAACCAATATTTATTGGGTGCAATTTACAGACAAAAACAATTCCCCTTATTCAATTGACAATCCGGAAGCGTATCTGAGCCAAAGGGCTTTGGAGCGCCGCGCACGTCTCAATATTGAGATAGACGAGTTTGACATCCCGGTCAATCCTCAGTATTTACAGGCAGTTGCCGATTGCGGAGCACAACTTCTGAATCCTTCGAAATGGTTGAACGGTGTGACAGTGTACACCACAAGTCAGAGCGTAGTCGATGCCATCAACGCTTTGGACTTTGTCATGGCGGTGAGAAACTGCCCTGATTTTCCTGAAGCCCAGCGTGACAAGGAAATTTGGCTTGCCAATGAGATGAAGGAATCAAGCAAACCTGTTATATATAGAGACTTTTACGGTGGTGCTCATAATCAGGTCTATCAGCTGAAAGTCAATGAGTTGCATGACATGGGATATCACGGCGAAGGTGTTGTCATAGCTGTTTTGGACGGTGGTTTTGTTGGCACAGAAGAGGCAACATGTTTCGACAACATGCGTGAGGAAGGCCGTTTGCTTGGCGTCCGTGACTTTGTTTACGGTTCGACATCGGTGTATTCGCAGAGCACTCATGGAACTTCATGCTTGAGCACTATTGCTGCTTATGACCCGAATGAGATGGTTGGAACTGCATACAAAGCTTCATTCTATCTGTTCCATACTGAAGACGGCAACGGAGAGAATATCGTTGAGGAATACAACTGGGTGTCAGGTGCAGAACTCGCTGACAGTCTTGGTGTTGACATTTGCTCAACCTCATTGGGTTACATCGATTTCGACATGCCTCAATGGGATCATCATTTCCCGGATTATGACGGACACACCGCTCCAATGACCATCGGTGCTGAGATTGCTGCAAGCCGTGGTATGATCTGCACGAATTCAGCCGGTAATGAAGGCAGTGGCACATGCACATTGGGAATCCCAGCAGATGCTGAGCATATCATCACTGTGGGTGCTGTCAACAGTGCCGGTCAAAGAGCTTCTTTCAGCTCTGTCGGTCCTACTTACGACGGCCGTATCAAGCCGGATGTGATGGCAATGGGTGAAGGCACATACGTCGCATCAGGATATGGAAGCTGGTGGCCATACTACAATGGCGACGGCACATCGTTCTCGAATCCGGTGCTGGCAGGTGCAGTGGCATGTTTGCGTCAGGCTATGCCAAACGCTTCGGTGCAGGAGATTTGCGATGCTTTGCGTGCTTCTGGCAACAACGCCAACAACCCTGACAACTTATATGGTTACGGTATCCCTGATTTCGTCATGGCAATGAATTTGCTTGATAATGTCAGCGAGCATACCTTGGGCGTGAATGAGATTGCAAGCGTTTACCCGAACCCGAGCGAGGGTGAGGTGAAGGTTATGCTCAAGGAAGGTGTTGAGATGACACAGGGCACAGTGATAGACGTCACAGGCCGCGTGATAAACAGCGCCACAAACGTCAGCGAGCTGGAGAGTGTGATCAACAATCTCGAGTCGGGCATTTATCAGGTGAAGATTGACACTGAAAGAGGAACTCAGACAGTGAAAGTTGTCATCACAAAATAAGATTTGAACATTTTTTGTATATTTGTAGAAATTTTTAGCTATGGATTTAACTACATCATATCTTGGGCTTAAGCTGAAAAACCCTATAGTGGTTGGCAGCTCCACTTTCACGGGAACCGTTGACGGCATAGTGAAATGCGCTAAGGCTGGCGCAGGCGCCGTAGTGTTGAAATCGCTTTTCGAGGAGCAGATTCTTTCCGATATAAAGAAAGAGGAAGGATATACCGACATCTACAACTCCAATCCTGATGCCGACCTTTATATGAAGACTTTCCTCCGCGGCAACGAGATTGCCATTTACGAGAATCTTATCCGCGAGGCAAAGAAAGCCGTTGACATCCCGATTATCGCCAGCATCAACTGCGCTGACAAAGGCGAGTGGATCAGCTTTGCAAAAGAGCTTCAGGATGCCGGTGCAGACGCTTTGGAGCTGAACATCGCAGTGTCGCCTTTCGACAAGGATGTCCCTTCGAAGGATATTGAGGATGAAGTTGTCAACATCTTCAAAGAGGTGAAGAAGGCGGTGAGCATTCCTGTCTCGGTGAAGCTTGGCGACCATTTCACCAACATTGGAAACATAGCTTTCCGTCTTTCGATGGCCGATGCTGCCGGACTGGTGCTCTTCAACCGTTTCTACAACCCGACCATTGACATTGATAACATGAAGGTGGTGCCGGGTTCGGCTCTCTCGGTGGAAGAGGAGAACAGCAACACCCTCCGTTGGATTTCGCTGCTCACAGCTCAGGAGATTCCATGCGACTTGTCAGCCTCGACAGGCGTTCACACAGCCAACGACCTGGTCCGCCAGCTTTTGGCAGGTGCCGAATCGGTGCAGGTGTGCAGCGCTCTCTATCGCAACGGCATAGACCATATCACCACCATGCTGAAAGGTCTGGAAGACTGGATGAAGAAGCATAACTTCAACAGCATCTGCGACTTCAGAGGCAAGTGCAGCGCCTCGGCCGACGTGAAAGTGTTCGAGCGTCTGCAGTATCTGAGAAGAAACAACGATTTAAACTAACATAAAAATTTAACAAAATGGCAAAATACGTATGTGACGTCTGCGGTTATGTTTATGACCCTGCAGTAGGCGATCCTGATAACGGCATCGCCCCCGGAACCCCATTCGACAAATTACCTGAAAGCTGGTCATGCCCACTCTGTGGCGTCGGCAAAGAACATTTCGGAATGGAATAATCTGGTCATGGACACGAAATCGTTATCAAAGATTGGTTACGGTCTTTATGTCCTGACGACGAACTACGATAACATCGACAACGGCTGCATCATCAACACGGTGCAGCAGGTGACAAGCAATCCGCTTCGCCTGTCGATAGTTGTCAACAAAAACAACTACACGCACGACCTGATTTTGGACTCGTGCGTGTTCAATATCAATGTGTTGACAACGGAGACTCCGTTTAAGGTGTTTGAGCATTTCGGATTCCAGTCGGGAAGAAGCGTAAACAAGTTCGCCGGATGCGAGCAGGAGTTGCGTGCGGTGAACCACGTACTTTACTTGCCGAAATATATCAACGCTTACTTTGCCTGCCGTATGGTGAAGTCTATTGACCTGGGCACCCATACAATGTTTATAGCCGACGTGCTCGACGCAGTGCTGGTAAACGACAAAGACACAGTGACTTACGATTATTATCAGAAGAATATCAAGCCTAAGAATAAGTTGACCAAGGGTTGCTGGGTGTGCAAGGTCTGCGGATGGGTGTACGAAGGCGAACAGTTGCCGGATGACATAGTCTGTCCGCTTTGCAAGCACGGGAAAGAGGAGTTTGAGTACGTTGAACCGACATGAAGAGAGGCTCCTCAATGCGTTCGGAATGACAAGATTATTAATGAAAATTTAGATGAAATTATGAATATAAAACTAGCAGAAAATATTTATTACGTCGGGGTGAATGACCGCAAGACGGAGATGTTTGAAAACCACATGGAGTTGCCAAATGGAGTGTCATACAACTCGTATCTTATTGTAGATGACAAGGTTGCATTGATTGACCCGGTTGAGCCGGAGTTCATGGCCCAGTATATGTTCCAGGTGAAGCGCATCTTGGGTGACCGCAAAGTCGACTATCTCATAGTGAACCATGACGAGCCTGACCACAGCGGCTCGGTGGGAGCAGTGCTGAGAGAATGGCCTGAAGTGACAGTGGTCGGAAACGCCAAGACATTCGCGCCTTTGGAGAACTTCTACGGCACCATAGCAAACAAGAAAATCGTGGCTGAGGGAGAGACACTGAGCCTTGGCAGCCATACCCTGCAATTCTTCATGGCTCCTATGTGCCACTGGCCGGAGTCGATGGTGACATACGAGCAGAGCACAAAGATTATCTTCACCAACGACGCTTTCGGAGGCTTCGGCGCCTTGAACGGAGGCATTTTCGACGATGAGGTGAACCTGGCTTTCTACGAGGACGACATGCGCCGTTATTATGCCAACATAGTCGGAAAAGTGGCTATGATGGCTTTGAAGACCATTCAGAAGGCACAGACTCTGGATATCAAGATGATTGCTCCATCGCACGGCTTGATTTGGAGAAGCAACCTGCAGTGGGTGATAGACCGCTACACTGCTTGGAGCCAGCACCAGAGCCAGGAAGGCGTGGTGATAGTTTACGGCTCAATGTACGGAAACACCGGCCGCATGGCTGACATAGTGGCCCGGGGAGTGGCCGACGCAGGAGTGAAAGAAATCAAGGTTTACGACGTGTCGAAGACCGAGACCTCGTTTATTTTCAGCGACATCTGGAAATACAAGGGCGTGGTTTTGGGTGCTTGCTCTCACTACGGCAGCATATTCCCGAACATGGTAGGTCTGCTGCATGAACTGGGCGAATACAAACCTCAGAACAAGGTGTTCGGCCTGTTTGGCGGTGCTTCGTGGAGCGGCGGCGGTCTTAAGACATTAAAAGAAAACGCTGAAGCCTGCAAGTGGAACATAGTGAGCGAGCCGGTCGAGGTGAAAGGCGCTCCGATTAGGGAAGAGGATATAGAGAAACTGTATAAGCTCGGCCTTGAAATCGGGAAAGCCGTAATTTAATGCAAAGACGTAAAACTATGCAATTGTTGCATAGTTTGAAGTTACGAATTATTATTCACTAACTATAAATTAAAGATTATGATAGAATTACCTAAATTACCGTATGAGATTGACGCTTTGGCGCCGCATATCTCGCAGAAGACATTGGAATTTCACTATGGCAAGCATCACAACGGCTATGTGAACAATTTGAACAAACTCATTGCAGGCACTCCGTTTGAGGGCAAAAGCCTTGAGGAGATTGTGAAGACATCTCAGGGTGGCATGTTCAACAACGCCGCTCAGGTGTGGAACCACACTTTCTATTGGAACTGCATGACACCGAACCCTAAAAAAGCCGCTCCTGAAGGAAAACTGATGGAGGCCATAGTGCGCGACTTCGGCAGCTTTGACGCTTTCAAAGAGAAGTTCATCAACGCCTGCGTGACCTTGTTCGGCTCAGGTTGGGCTTGGCTGGTGGCCGGCAAAGACGGCAAACTCTCCATAGTGCAGACCTCAAATGCCGGCTGTCCGTTGACAGAAGGCCTCAAGCCGCTGCTGGTGTGCGACGTTTGGGAGCATGCTTATTATCTGGATTACCAGAATCTGCGTGCTAACTACGTTAATGAATTCTGGTCGGTGATCAATTGGGAATATGTGGAGTCTAGCTATTAGTCTTTAGTCTTTAGTCTTTAGTTGCTAAAGTCTAAGGTCTAAAGTCTAGCGACTCTCAACTGTCTCCAGTTCCTTGTAGTAAACCTGAGGGATTTCGTCTTTATAATCCTTGCTGTAATAGTCGGCTGGCTTGAGTAGCTTGCCGAAGGCGAAGTCTTGTATGAGCACGAACTCGTTGCCTTCACTCAACAGAGCGTATTGGTGGTCGGGGTCGTTGAGCATATCCTCGAAATTATCTATATCATCCGCACTGTAATCGTATATGTCGGAGTTGGCGCGCAGACGGAATGTGGTGACGCTGCGGCTGCGGCCGTCCTTGGTGGTGAGAGTCAGCCTCTGTTGGAATGGCGAGTTGATGATGGAGTCGCGGCGAGCCGGATCAACATCGTTAAGGAAGGCCTCAAAACGCACGTCGCCGAAAGACGACATAAGAGTTAGCACTTTGTTTTCGCTGTAGTCGACAGGTTGCCCGTTGAGGCGGGTCATGGAATACTGGTAACGGTCTTTCTCCTGAATGATGAAGCCGTTGTCAGGGTCGTCGGTTATCTCAAGTTTGACAGCAGCTATGTTGTTCATAGGCTCGGCGAAAATGAGATGGTCGCGCCAGTCCATGGGGTTGGCCGAGAAGCGGGCGCTGATGAAGCCCCTGAAGCCGTGCAGATGCACTACGTAGACCTTGTCGCCACCTTCCTTGAGGACGTAGGTGCCGTTGTTGTCTTGAGTCACGTCGCCTATGTAAAACACCTTGGAACGTTTCTCGTGATAGAACAGCTTAACCTTGTTGAACAGGTTGATGCGGGGCAGCATCTGATAGACCTCCACCTTGGTGTTGGTACCCGACATTCGAGTGATGATATTGTCGCTTTTCTTGACCGACACAGGCATCTTGATGCGCATGCGGTTGAGGGTGTAGAGCATATCGTTGACCATACGCTGTGAGGCACGGTACTCCTCGTTGACGGTCCAGCCGTTATCGGTGCGCTCCAGCAAGGTCTTGTTACCGCTCTTGTCGGCGAAGAACAGACGGGTGATGGAGGCGGTGTCGTAGACGGTGAAGTCGGCGGCCTCTCCGTGTAAGGAGCTCAGATAGCGGTTGTTGGCTATGAGTACGCCCGCGATAATCACCAGAATGGCGACGATTACTATTGATATTATGTTCCTTTTCTTCATATTATCGTTGGTATTTTTTCTTTCTTAATATTGCCAGAACAAAGCCTAAAACTATCATGAGGGCGCTTGGCAGAACCACGTTGACAGTTTGCCACATCAGCTGACGGCTGTTGATTTTGTTCATGTCGAGCAGTCTGATTTTGAGCTCGCGCGAACGTACACTGATGAGTCCTTCGCCTTCGAGCAGGTAGCTGACGGCATTCTCGATGAACTGTTTGTTGCCGTAGGTGTTGTTGGTATACTGGTCGTAACCGAGGGGCAATGGCGAGCCCACACGTTTGTTGTTTTTCTTGGCATAGTCGAGTTGGGCGAGCTGGTTACGGATGATGTCTCCGTCTGCGACCACAATCATGGACGTTTTCTCGCTATGGGTCTTGAACCCGATTTCAGGAGAGTCAAGTATGGCTTCCGGCATGCGGTTCTCGTAGAGAGAGGAGAACTTTCCGCTGAGCAGGAAGGCTGTTGGGAGGCCCTTCTGAGGGAACATCTGGGCGTTGGGACGCTGGTTGAGTATATCGAGAGAGATATAGACCGGAGCGCTTGACACCTTAGTGTAGTCGGATGTCTTCAGAAGAGGGGTTTTCTGTATCTCAGGCGCCGAGGTGGTCGGCTCGAGCGAACTCACGAAGTCGGCTTTCACGGCCTCCAGATTTCTCACAATAGGATGATCTGATGCCGGGCTGAGCAGAGGGAAGTAGTACCAGGGCAGAAGCATGCTCTGCAAGTTGGTGCCCTGTCCGGTGACCAGACCTATCTGGGCGCAAGGGTAGGCCATGAGCAGGTTGCGGTTGAGACGCAATCCGTATCTGAAAAGCTGGTCGTCGAGATTGAGGTTGAGGGCCAGTCCCATGGTCGATTCGGCGCTTTGTAAGCTGTCCATGGAGGCGTTGACAGGGTCTATCAGCCACATCACCTTGCCGCCGTACATTATGTACTGGTCGATTATGAACTTGTCTTTCTCGGAGAAAGGCAGGGTAGGCTTGGCAATCACTATGGCATCGAAGGCGGGCTTGATGACTATGTTGCTGTCGCGGTCGTAGTCGCGCTTGGTGAGGGCTGTCACCTGCTCGTTGAGAGTGGCGCGCTTGATGTTGTATTTCTTCGAGAGGGTGTTGGCTATGTCGTACACCTCGTTGTCGGTAAGCTCACCGTGACCGTCCACAAAAGCTATGCTCTGACGGTTGCTGGTGGATATGTCCTTGATGGCGCTTATCAGCTTGTATTCAAGGTCTTGAGCCGAGTTGTTGAGCACTGTCTCCTGTGTCTGTCCCGACTCACCCGAGAGCAGGTCGATGGGCAGCTCGTTCTCGCGATAGCTCAGTATGACGCCCGGCCAAATCAGAATCTGCTGCATCCCGTTGTTGGTCTGCACGGTCTCGGTATAGTAATTCAGTCCGCTCTGCCACAGTATCTTATAGGTTTCCTGACGTTCGGCCGGATCGGGGCTTTCAGAAGGGTCTATAAATTCGTAATCGATGAACTTGCTGTAGGCACGGAACTCGTCCAGCATCTCCTTGGTCTCCTTGCGGAGCTTCTTAAAGCCGGCTGGGAAATCGCCTTCCAGATACACACGGAAGTAGACATAGTCGTCAAGACCTTTCAGAATCTCCTTGGAGGTGTTGGAAAGGGTGTATCTCTTCTCGGAAGTCAAGTCGAAGCGGGTGTAGACGTAAGATCCTATGATATTGACTAACACAATGATCGCCAAGGTGACAATCAATGACATTATTTCGTTGCGTTTGATGTTTTTTCTCTTGTTCTCCATCTTCACCTCCTACCATTTGCGGCTCGACAAAGTAAGCTTTGTCAGGCTCAGGAATAAAACAATCACGCTAAGGAAATATATCAAATCGCGGGTGTCGATGACACCACGGCTCATTGAGCTGTAGTGGGCCGCCATGCCGAGCTGTTGGATGAACAGGTCGACTTTTCCGAACATTGAGAGGGAGTAGATGAACTCAAACCCGATGTAGAGGAAGCCGCAGAGGAATACCGAAAGTATGAAGGCAAGTATCTGGTTGTTAGTTACAGAGCTGCAGAAAACGCCTATAGAGACGAAGGCTGCGCTGAGGAAAAACAGTCCGATGTATGAGCCCCAGATGCCGCCGTGGTCTATGTTGCCGGCCGGCATGGCAAGACTAGATACCGAGATGTAATAAATCAAAGTGGGGATGAGGGCCAGCAGCACCAGGGCGACGCCTGCAAAGTATTTGGCTCCCACTATCTGCCAATCGGAAAGAGGCTTGGTGAGAAGCATCTCTATGGTGCCGGTGCGACGTTCCTCGGCGAAGAAACGCATGGTGACGGCGGGCACCAGAAACAGAAATACCCAAGGTGCCAGAATGAACAGGCTGTCCAGGCTGGCATAACCGTAAGTCATGACGTTGAAGTCGCTGCGGAACACCCAAAGGAACAAGCCGGTGATGAGCAAAAAGACCACCACCACCATTATTCCGATGAGGGAACTCAAAAAGTTGTTAATCTCTTTCTTGAAAAGGGCGTACATCGGTTATTCTCCTTCGAAGGTTATCGAACTGAAGATAGGATACTCTGGAAGTTTTTCGCGTCCCTTCAAGTCGACAAGTTCGACTAGGACACTAATGCCTGCCACTGTTCCGCCAACCTTTTCAACCAGTTGTGTGATGGCTTTGGTGGTGCCGCCTGTGGCCAAAAGGTCGTCAACTATGAGCACTTTTGAACCCGGCTTGCAGATATCAGTGAGAATCTCAAGACGTCCGACACCGTATTCCAATTCGTAATCCTGGGAGATGACATTGGATGGAAGTTTGCCATTCTTGCGAATCAGCACAAGAGACTTGTTAAGCTTGTATGCCATGGCTGCCGCGAAAATGAATCCGCGGGCTTCGGCACCTGCAATTACTTCAAAATCAATGTCTTTTACCTTATCGCACATGTCGTCTACGGCTTGATGAAAGCCTTCACCATCGTTGAGCAAAGTGCTTATATCGCGAAACATTATCCCTTTTTTCGGGAAATCGGGTATTGTACGTAAATAGTCTTTTAAATCTTTCATGACAGATGATTTTCAAAGAGCAAAAATACTAAAAAATTTAATGTAAAATCAGATTGTTTTTTTTATAAATTTGCCATGATAATAATCATCGGTTGGATATGGTTAAGAGATTTATAGTTTTTTTGCTGCTAAGCATCATATCCGTTGCCTCGCTGAACGCCCAGTCGGAGAGGAAGCACACTCTTGCTGCAGACGTTATGGCTCAAGGACTTATGGGTTATAACGGCACATACAGGTGGTACGGCGGCATTGATTTGAAAGGCAATCTGAGGGTGGATCAGACCAATTTCGCCTTGAGTTTTGAGGGCCTGACGGCCAATGTTTATTCCGTAAGTCTGACAGCCACACCCGAGTTTGAAATCTGTAAAAACGGAATACTTTTCCTTGACGGCACCTTGCATTCCAGAATTTTTGCAAAATATAAGACATACGAGTTTGTGTACGCGGCCAGCGTAGGGTTCAAGATGCGCCATTTTTCGGCACAAGTCGGAGTTTTCTCAAGGACGATAGACGCTTTGGGCAGAAGTTGGCATTCGCTTGACAACTATATTGCCGAGCCTTTTAACTTTCTGTACAGAATTAAGGTTAGCATCATGGGCTTTGACCATCCGTGGGATGTGGTTCTGACTTTTTCCGATTACAATGATTTTGAATACGAAAGAATGTGGGAGCCTCTTTTCAGTTTGGGCGGCCGTTGGGATTTCAAGGACCGTTGGAGCGCTGTGGCCGAAGGTACTCTGGAGCCGGCCGGAATGTTCCATGGCACTGTGAAGTTCTACGAGGCGACATTGAGACTGGGAGTAAAATATAAGTTATAAGCCATGAATTTGAAATTTGGAGCTTGGAGTTTGAAGTTGACAGCGATATTGTTGCTGCTGGCATCGTCTTGCGGCAAAAACATCGATTATCTGGGTATAATCATGACCTTCAACGAGTCGCCTGACGAGAGGTTTGCCCAGTCTATGGAGTACAATCGCGAGCACGGCTACGACACTGTCTATGTGGCTCAGGACGACTACAAAGTCTATACGATGAGCGACATACATGTTGATTTTTCGACAGTCAACCTCGACAGATATGTGTCGGATTATCTGGCCGACAGTATGGCGGCGCCTTTCTCGCTTTGTCTGGGTGACCTCATCAACGCCACCGGCCATTACGATTATTTTCTGGACCATGTTAAGCCTGTTACCGAGGCCGGACGTAAGATTTATTACACAGTTGGCAACCACGACCTGTATTTCGACCAATGGAAGGAGTATTTCTCGAAGTTCGGCTCGTCGACTTATTGGTTTGAGGTGCACACGGCAGGCGGTTACAAGGATTTGTACATCTCACTTGAAACCGGCAGCGGCACCCTGGGCGTGGACCAGAGAGATTGGCTCGAGGATGTGCTGAAAGCCAAGCAAAATCAGGGATTCAGGCATATCATAGTATTTACGCACACTCACTTCTTCAAGAAGGACACCTCTCAAGGTCACACCAGCAATTTCAATTTGGAAGAGACTTACGATCTGGCCGATTTGTTCGACCGTTACGACGTCTCCATGGTGCTGCAGGGCCACTCGCATTCGCGCGATCTGACCATGTTCAAGGATGTGGTTTATTTGAGGGTGGATGCGCTTGAAGACCATTATCCGGAGGCTTTTTACACCATTTTGAAGGTGGGAAACACCATAAACTACGAATTTGTTAAAGTTAATTGATATCTAAAAAAAATAGCATTATGAAATCTAATGGCAATTACGACTGGAAGTTTTCGACCGTGGGCGGTGTCACAAGAGTGAACATCGAGTCGGGTCAAGACCTCGCACATTTGGACGAGCTTGACAGAAAACTGTGGACCGCTTTGAGCTGTCCTTTGAAAAACCTTGAAATTGACGAAAAGACGCTGATCATGCTCGACACCAACGGCGACGGCAAGATTCACATTGAGGAGATGGTGGCGGCTTCGAAGTGGCTTACAACCGTCATCAACGACCCTGAATTGCTTACGCATCGCGCCAGTGTCATACCGTTCAGTGCTTTCAACAAGGAGAGTGTGGAAGGCAAACATCTTCTGGAGGTGTCGAAACAGATAATCGAGAATCTGGGCCTGCAGAAAAACGAGATTTCAATAGCTGACGTTTCGGACAGCCTTGCCATCTTTGCCAAGACCCGTTTCAACGGCGACGGTATAATTACAGTCAATTCGGCTGAAGACGAGGCATTGAAGACCCTCATCGGCACCATCATAAACACTGTGGGCTCGGTCACGGACCGTAGCGGCGATCCGGGTGTCAACACCGACCAGATCGAGGCGTTTTACGCCGCTTTGGCCGACTATACAGCATGGAAGGACGCTGGCGCCGCCGACAAGGAGAACGTCTTCCCTTACGGCGACGATACGGCGGCGGCGCTCGATGCCTGCATGGCGGTGAAAGATAAAATCGACGACTTCTTCATGCGCTGCAAACTTGCCTCGTTCAATGCCGACAGCGCTTCGGTGCTTGACGTCTCGTCAGCCAAGATTAGCGAGATAAGCGGTAACAACCTGGCAGCCAGCACAGCCGAGATTGCCACATATCCGTTGGCACGTGTCAACGCCGAACACAAGCTGCCTCTGGGCGACGCTGTCAACCCGGCATGGGCTGGAGCTATGGCCACACTGAAGAAACTCGTGCTCGACAAGGAGTTCCCCAAGGCCAAAGACCTCACCGAGGAACAGTGGAATGCCGTTATCGGCAAGTTCGGCGCCTACAACGCTTGGATGGCCGCCAAGGCCGGTGCCTGCGTGGAGAGCGTGGATTACGACGCAGCCAAACAGATTTTGGCCGACAACAAGAAAGACGCCCTGCTCGACCTGGTGGCACAGGATAAGGCTCTCGAAGAAAAATCGAACGACATAGAATCGGTCGACAAACTGTTGCACCTCTACAGAGACTTCTTCACCCTGCTGACCAACTTCGTCACCTTCGCCGATTTCTACAATCCCGAAAAGAAAGCTATCTTCCAGGCCGGTACCCTTTACATAGACGAGCGCGCCTGCGACCTCTGCGTCAAGGTCAGTGACATGGGTGCTCAGGGTGCCATGGCTCCGCTGAGCAATATGTACATTCTCTATTGCGACTGCACCTGCAAGAGCAAGCCAGGCACTATGACCATTGCCGCTGTCATGACCGACGGCGACGTGGGCTCAATCATGGTGGGCAAACATGCAGTGTTCTACGACCGCGACGGCCTCGGCTGGAATGCCACAGTGACCAAGATCATAGAGAATCCTATCAGCATCCGTCAGGCCTTCTGGTCGCCTTACCGCAAGATGGCCAAATCGGTTGAAGACATGATTAACAAACGTGCCGCTGAAAAGGACGCCAAGGTGATGGCCGACGCCAACGCCAAGATTGACAACGCCAATATTCCTGCCGACGGCAGCAAACCTGAGGTCAAACCTCCGTTCGACATCGCCAAGTTCGCCGGAATCTTTGCAGCCATAGGCTTGGCATTAGGCTTGGTGGCTTCCGCCATAGGTGGCCTGTTCGCATGGCTCGGACTGCATTGGTATCACTGGGTGATAATGTTTGCAGCCATCATAGCGATAGTTTCAGGTCCTGCTATGATTATGGCATGGTTGAAGCTGCGCAAACGCAACCTTTCACCTATCCTGAACGCCAACGGCTGGGCCTTGAACGCCAGAGTGTTGGTCAACGTAAGATTTGGCGCCACTTTGACGAGCATTGCGAAATATCCAATTGTGAGAACTAAGGACCCGTTCACCACGAAGGCTCCGTTGTGGAGAAGAATCTTGAATTGGTTCATCTTCCTGGTCTGCATCTGTGTGGCGGTTTATTTCATCTTACCTAAGGACATGAGGCCATTCAAGAGCTGCTGCCAGAAAGCCGCAGTTGAAGAGGTGGTTGAGACACCGGCTGAATAGTTCGGAAGTTTAATTGAAAAATGCCGTGGGTGATTCCCACGGCATTTTTTGTGTATTTACATTTTTTGTGATTTAACCCATTCAAATAGTTCCAGCGGCAGATGACAATAACCGTCAGGGTTTTTCTCGAGATAATCCTGATGGTAGTCTTCGGCCGTGTAGAAGTTTTGCAGAGGCATAACCTCTACAGCGATTTTTCCTGAGATCTTGGTTTGTTGCTCTGCCATCACTTTGTTTATGGTCGGCAGATCAGAGGCATCGGTGTAGTAGATGCCGGTGCGATATTGCAAACCGACATCGTGACCCTGTTGGTTGACACTGGTAGGGTCGATTGCATGGAAATACATGTCGAGTAGGAACTCTAGGCTGATTTTGCTGGGGTCGTACTCCACCATGACGGTCTCGGCGGCTTTGGTTTCGCCGCTGCAAACCTCTTTGTACGTCGGGTTTTCCTTGATACTGTTTGCATAGCCTACTTTTGTCTTGACAACACCGTCAATCATTTTGAAATAATGCTCGGTGCCCCAGAAGCAACCGCCAGCGAGAAATATTTGTTTTGTCATCGTCATATTTTTTCGCAAATGTACTGCTTTTTTCTTTACTTTTGTGAATCGAAAATTTAATCGCCATGAAAAAATATTTTACACTGATTTTTACTATGTTTCTGCCGTTTTTGATGCTTGCGCAGAACAACGATTACACTAAATTTGTCAACCCTTTCATAGGAACGCAGACCGACGAGACCGGTGCCCTGAGCGGAAGTACTTTCCCTGGCGCCACAATGCCGCAGAGCATGGTACAGCTCAGCCCGGAGACAGAACAGATGGTCACTTGGGACCCATGCTCCGGCTACGATTATAACAAAGACACCATCTACGGATTCACTCATACCCACCTCAGCGGAACAGGATGCACCGACCTTATCGACATCAGCCTGATGCCTTGGAGTGCGGAGGTGACGCCAGCCCAGCTGAAAGCCGCCAACTTCGGCCAGTATTACAGCCACGACAAGGAGTCGGCCTGTCCGGGTTACTATCAGGTGTTGCTGCAGGATAGCGACGTCAATGTGGAGCTTACATCTACAGTGCGCACAGGCATTCACCGCTACACCTTCCCCCAGGGCAAGCCTCAGACAGTTGTTCTCGACGTGGACCGCGGAGTTTACCGCAAGGACGCTTATTACTCAGGCCGTCGTTTTTACGACATCATTCAAGGCCAGATCCGCATAGTTGACGACCATACAGTGGAAGGCTACCGCGTGGTCTGCGGATGGGCTAAACTGCGTAAGATTTACTTCCGTGCCGAGTTCTCCAAACCAATCAGCGGACATATGCTGATGAACGGCGGACTCAACGTGGGCAACAGCGACGTGGTCAACGGCCGCACTCCCCGTGCAGCTCTCAGCTTCGACAACAGCGACGGTCAGGAACTGATCATAAAAGTGTCAATCTCGCCTGTCGACAACGAAGGCGCCCGCAAAAACATGCTCGCCGAAGCTCAAAGCTGGGATTTCGACGGATATGTCCAAGCCGCACACGACACTTGGCAGCGTGAGCTCAGCCGTATCGACATTGAAGGCACCGACGAGCAGAAAACCATATTTTACACAGGTTTGTATCATGTTTTGATACAGCCCAACACCATGAGCGACGTCGACGGCCGTTACATGGACACCAATTTTGAAATCAAGCAGATGCCTGAGGGACAGACCTATCACAGCACCTTTAGCCTCTGGGATACCTTCCGCGCCGCACATCCGCTTTATACGTTGATTGCACCGGATATAGCCGCCCAGTTTGTGCGCGACATGATTTTGCATCACAAAACATACGGTTACCTGCCGATTTGGGATCTCTGGGGACAGGACAACTACTGCATGATAGGCAACCACGCCATTCCTGTGTTGGCCGACGCCATCATGGCTGAGATTCCGGGCATAGACGTGGAGGAGGCTTATCAGGCCATGTTCGAGAGCAGCACCCGCAGCCACTACAACTCACCATTCGAGATTTGGGAAAAGTACGGATACATGCCGCAGACTCTGCAGGACGAGAGCGTCAGCATCACCATGGAACAGGCTTACGACGACGCTTGCGTGGCCTTGGTGGCCAAGAAACTCGGCAAAACCGAAGATTACGAGCGTTTCTATCGTCGTAGCATGTTCTATAAGAACCTCTTCGACCCAGAGACAGGATTCTTCCGCCCGAAGGACGAGAACGGCAACTGGATAGAGGGTTTCGACCCGCTCAGCTACGAGCAGCCTTGTTTCGTGGAAGGCAACGCTTGGCAGTACATGTGGTTTGTACCACAGGATCCTCAAGGTCTCATCAACCTCTTTGGCAGCAAAAAGGCATTTTTGAAAAAACTTGACGAAAACTTCAGTCTGACTGCCACCAGCGGCAATGTGGACGGCAACGCCAGCGGATTCATCGGACAGTACGCCCACGGCAATGAGCCCAGCCATCACACTGTTTATCTCTACAACTTCGCAGGCAAGCCTGAGCGCACTCAGGAGTTGGTCGAACAGGTCCGTTCGGAGTTCTATCGTGCCACTCCATGCGGTTACGCCGGCAACGACGACTGCGGACAGATGTCGGCCTGGTACATCTTCTCAAGCCTCGGCTTCTATCCGTTCCACGCCGGTTCAGCTGAATATGTCATAGGCACTCCTTTGTTCACAAAGGCTGTCATACATCTCGAAAATGGCAATGATTTCGTGATTTCAGCACCTAACAAAACAGCTGAGCGCATCCACGTCAAGAGCGTGAAACTCAATGGCAAACCGGTGACCGATTATAAAATCACCAACCAGCAAATCATGGATGGCGGAACTTTGGAATTTAAGATGAAATAAAACAGTATGGAAAAACTTAGCACAAAAAAGCTTATTCTTTCGATAGTTATCATATTGATAACTATAGTTTTGTGGGTTTTACCGACTCAATCTTTCGGTATAGACGGACTGACGGTGATACAGCAGCGGACCATGGCGATCTTCGTTTTCGCTGCCCTGATGTGGCTGTTTGAAGTCATCCCGGCTTGGGCGACCTCGGTTGTTACCATAGTGGGACTGCTTTTTGCCGTTTCGAACAAAGGTTTTATGATAGAAGCGGCTGGCACTACGGTCAACTACAAGGAAATCATGGCCTCGTTTGCCGACCCAGTCATCATGTTGTTTTTAGGTGGTTTTGTGATGGCTGTTGCAGCTAGCAAGGTAGGACTTGACGCTTATCTCGCCAAAGCTTTGCTACACATTTTCGGTAACAAGCCAAAGTTCGTATTACTCGGCGTGTTAATGGTGCCAGGTATTTTCTCTATGTTCATGTCGAACACCGCCACTGCCGCTATGATGCTGGCGTTTATGGCTCCTGTTTTGAAAAACTTACCGAAAGACAGCGGGGCTCCGGCAGCTTTGACGCTAGCCATCCCGATTGCCGCCAACTTCGGCGGTTTGGGAACGCCTATAGGAACGCCTCCTAACGCCATCGCACTCGGAGCATTGACAAAAGTCGGCATAGACATCAGTTTTGGCTCATGGGTGATTCACATGGTGCCTTATGTACTCATTCTCCTTCTGATAGCTTGGGTTGTGCTGATGCTCTTCTTCCCGATGAAGATGGAGACATTAGAGATAGAAATTGAGTCGAACGCCAAATTCGACCGAGACTTTTGGATTGTCGCCATCACAATGCCTGTTACGATTTTGCTGTGGGTCACCGAGGGCTGGACGCATTTCGACTCCAACATAGTGGCTCTTGTGCCGTTCGCGGTGTTTTCGATAACGGGCGTTTTCAAGGAAGAAGATTTTTCAAAGATTGAATGGCATATCCTTTGGATGGTTGCCGGCGGTTTTGCCCTTGGCACCTGCCTCAATGAGACGGGCTTGGCTACCGTTATCATCAACGCTATACCGTTCACTCAATGGCCAGCAGCGATGGTGATTCTCGGTGCGGGTCTTGTCATGTACCTTCTTTCAACCTTCATATCCAACTCATCGGCAGCGAGCTTGCTGATGCCGGTGCTTGCTGTCGTCTCAACCGCTATAAAGGATGAGCTGACAGCCTTGGGAGGTGCCGCCTCGTTGATAGTTTACGTGGCAATATGCTGCTCATTGGCGATGACCTTGCCTGTATCAACTCCGCCTAATGCCATAGCCGCCTCCACTGGCATGATTAAAACCAGCCAGATGGTGAAAGTCGGCTTGATATTAGGTATTATCGGTGGAGTGTTAGGCTACGTGTTGTTGAGAATCGCAGCGTTTTAGAATTGTTATTCAATCCAAACGTTGCTGAGTTTCTCAAACAATGCTGGCAGATACGCGCAACCGCGGTTACCATTTCCGATTCTCACTATTATCAGATTTTTATACGGGTTGACATATAATACCTGTCCGTATAAGCCTAATGCGAAATATCCCGGATACTTCGCTTTAGGGAAACCGTTATAGCTCAGGTTGTACCAGTTGAAATGATAGCCGTTGTTCCTGAGGTCATATTTGGTTGACTGAATAATCCATTCCTCGCTCACTATGCGTTGGCCTTCCCACATTCCTTTGTTGAGATAGAGACGGCCAATCTTGGCGAGGTCCTTGATGATAAGCGTGATGCCGCCGAAGGCATGTGCCACATCGTGTTTGCGGCTGTCGATATTGACAAATGCCACCGACTCCATCTGCAACGGCTGCCAGACTTTCTCACTGAGATAATCGGCATAACGTTTACCTGAGGCGCGCTCTATGACAACGCCTAAAATAGCCGACGTCATGCTGTCGTAGTGCTCTTCTGTGCCCGGCTCACGGCGAAATTTCATGTTACGGATCTGCTTCATCAGGTTGTGCCCGTAGTTTAACCGTGCCATAGCGTTAAGATTCTTCATATCCTTTACAGAGAAGTTATAGTCTTCTTCAAAATCCAAACCGCTGCGCATGTCGAGCAGATGACGTATGGTGAGACGTTCCCATCGCGGGTCTCTTCCTTTCAGCTCAGGCAGATATTTTGTGACAGGGTCGTCGATGCTTTCGATATAGCCGTCGTCGACGGCTATGCCGCACAGCAGCGAGGTGATGGATTTTGACACCGAAAAGATGGTTGCCATGCGTTCGGCCGAGAAATCGCCCCAGTATCTTTCATAAACTATGCTGTCGTTATGTATGATGAGTACTCCTTGTGTCTTGCTTTTAGGGGCCACAGCCTCAGTAAATGTCATGTTTACACAATTAGGCGGATAGTTGTAAAAATGCAGAGTGTCGACCCATTCGGCCTGCTTCTTGGCGACCGGAAAGGTGAATGATTGTCCGCCTTTGGCTATAGTGTCATATTCGCAGGTCTCGAAACTGAAGATATCGGGGCCGTTCATGCCTTCTTTCATATAGCCTCTAAGCATAGCGCAAGAAGTCAAAAGCGCAGTGCTGATGACCAATAAGGTTTTTACAATAATTGATTTCATTTCAACAGATATTTTAAATGGTAATTCAGAAAGCAAAGATATTAAAAATTGTAAACCGAAAGAAAAAAATAAAAAAAGGATGCCGTTTTTTTACGACATCCTTTAACTGTCAGATTTTTTTATCTTCTTAAAATAAATATCAATTACACTGTTTTTATAATTATTTTTCAAGCGTATATCATTGTTGATCAATGATTTATACTCAAACTTCCAAATAAGCACGCTTGATAGTGCTTGTTTGGCGCACAAATTATAAACCGTACATTTGCCTGTTTATTCCGATGGTGTTTTTACCAACAATATATGCGTAGCAAGACACTGGTATAAATTGTAAAACTCCAATATTCATTTCATGTCGTTGGGTTAATGTCTTTGAAGTCACAAGTGATTGTGTCAGTCCTGTTTGATTCATAAAGTACAATAAAGAAGTTAATTCTTCTGGATGTTCAACATAACGATCTGTCCATTTGATTTCCACCGACCAAAATGGTTCTTGTCGAGCAATGTCCATTCCAACAATATCTACTTCGCCTTGTTGTTTTTTATTCATTCTCCAATTGGCATAAGCAAGATTTACTCCTAAACGCGGTATCCATTGCGCATAGATTGCCGTTTCCACCATATTGCCAATTTCCGAATCTGTTTCTGTAATAGGCTGGAAAAGAGCGCATCGGAGGGATGGGTTTGTCAAATAGATTTTGAAACTCATTTCCCTTTGGTATCGTTTGGCAGTATCATTAGTGCGGTGTATAACTTTTATCAAAAAAGCCGCTTCAAGATATTCAATGTATTTGCGTAAAGTGTCTTTTCTAACCCCAGATTCTTTAGACATCTTTTCATATGAAAACTGGTCGCCAGAGTGATAAGCAATCATTGTAAACACACTGTTTAGCTCTTGAACATCCTGTATGCCATACAAACTAGGCAAGTCTCGGAGTAAGACTTTGTCAATAATATCATGACGTATGAATTGTCCGGGGTTTTCCTGTATCTTATTTGAGAATACTACTTCGGGATAACCACCGTAATTGATGTAATCAATAAACAGTTGATTGAGGAGATTAATATCGATGGTGTTATATAAATCAACCATGACTCCATACCATAACATTTTTTGCGGTATGAGTAGGTTTTGATAGTTTTTGAGGTGAATATATTCATAAAAAGTTAGTGGAGGAAGTATAAAATCAGTAAAACGTCCAGCACCACTTTCATTACTGCGTTTTTTAAGTTCAGCTGCAGCTGAACCAGATACTACAAAACGAGTGTTACGATAGGTGTCAACAAGTGATTTAAGATGTACTTCCCAATCTTTCAGGTATTGTATCTCATCAAAAAATACATAATACTGACTCTTGTCATTCGGTTGTTTAGCAAGAGTTTGTTTACAGAGATTATATAATTGTTCTAGATAGATGTTGTTGTAAATAGGCGTCTCAACTGATATGTATATGATGTTTTGTGCTGGCACGCCATCGTCAATTAGTCGTTGTATAGTGTGGTAAATCATTACAGTTTTACCCACACGTCGTGGTCCCATCAATACAATCGAACGGTTTATTGACAAATCTGTTACTAACGGATAGAAAATATCCATATACATCCTTGGATGCATCTCGCGGTAGAAAGATTGTATTGCACCTTCTGTCCACCAAGGATTATCAACTCGAAGACGTCCAATAATTTGTTGTTCTAATAAAGCTGTATATTCCATATAAGAAAAATTTTACGGTGCAAATATACAATAATTTATCAAAATAAGTATATATTTTTTTGCTTATTTGGACAAATATGATACTTTTAATACTTTTTTAATGTTATTTATTGCTTAAAATGATTATTATAAAGAATATAAATTTTTTGTTTCCTCAAATTCTTTTTGAACATTTTTCCCGAAATTCTCAAAATTTAAAGTGGGGATTTTCCCGAAATTCTCACAATTTGATACAGGGGTTTTGTCCTTGTTATTACAACACTAAAAAACATCACCAGTGTCAACTTTTGTAAATTATTAACATCTTAAAAAATTTTTAGTGTCTACTTTCCCGAGCTGGTACAATTTTTGAATATTTTTACCGCAAAAATAGAAAACAAAATGCCACAAAAATAGAAAATAGAGTTGCGGATTTAAATTAAATTTATATTTTTGCATCAAAATAATCACCATGATAACATTTAAAGAATACCGGGAAAAAACAAAAGCAACATCAAGATTTATGTTGAGAATTTGTGGTGTGATATTTTCTGTATGTTTTTGTGTAATTTATTTATTGACAGAGTCATCATCATCTCCTTTCCTAAAAAATATCCTATATTGTGCCGTTTGCATATTATTGGGAAATCTTTTTGCAGTATTTATCTGGCTGTTGGCAATTTACACTTCTTTCAAAATTACAAAACGTTCATATAAAATTATCGAGAATCTACCAAAAGACATTATTGAATCTTATAAAATCTTTTTAATAACGGAGAATTTAGACAATAAGTATCATTATCCCGAAAGTAAGGTTGTTGTTCAAAAAGACAATTTTAAATTTGTATTGTTGAGCAATAGTTCACAAATGTTTTGCACTTTATTAAGTAATCCATCGGGTATTTGGGCGATGAAACCAAAAATTGACCGTAAATACAGAAAAGAACATATTGAATTGACAGGTTTTGGTTTTAGAGAAACGTCAAAACGAAAGAATTGGCGCAACATAACCAAATCAGACTTTGACAAGCGTATACAACGTCTTATCGAGATAACTCAAACTGAAATTCCTCACTATTCAGATAGGTTATCACAATAATGATTAACAAAAAAAAGGATGCCGTTTTTTACGACATCCTTTTCTAAAGACTAAGGTCTAAAGACTAAGGTCTTACTTCACTTCTTCGAAGTCGACGTCGGTGACGTTGTCGTCTTTACCGCCGTTGTTGCCCGGGTTCTGAGGACCCTGCTGACCGTTGAAAGGTCCCTGCTGGCCGCCCTGAGCGCCGGCATTCTTGTACATCTCTTCCGAAGCCTTCTGCCAGATACCGTTCATCTCTGCCATAGCAGCGTCGATGCCGGCGATGTCCTGTGCCTTGTGAGCTGTCTTCAGCTTCTCGAGTGCGCTCTCGATCTCGCCCTTCTTGTCGGCTGGCAGCTTGTCGCCGTATTCCTTCAACTGTTTCTCAGTGTTGAAGATCATGGCGTCGGCAGCGTTGATCTTGTCGATGCGCTCGCGTTCCTTCTTATCGGCGTCGGCGTTAGCCTCAGCTTCTGCCTTCATACGCTTGATTTCGTCGTCGCTCAAGCCTGACGATGCCTCGATACGGATGCTCTGGGTCTTGCCTGTGGCTTTATCCTTTGCGCTCACGTTCAAGATGCCGTTGGCGTCGATATCGAATGTGACTTCGATCTGCGGGACACCTCTTGGCGCTGGCGGGATGTTGTCGAGGTTGAAACGACCGATGGTCTTGTTCTGGTTAGCCATTGGACGTTCGCCCTGCAGCACGTGGATTTCTACCGATGGCTGGTTGTCGACAGCTGTCGAGAACACCTCCGATTTCTTGAATGGGATGGTGGTGTTGCTCTCGATGAGCTTTGTCATCACGCCGCCGAGGGTCTCGATACCGAGTGACAATGGTGTGACATCAAGCAACAGCACGTCTTTCACTTCGCCTGTCAAAACGCCGCCCTGGATTGAAGCTCCGATAGCGACCACCTCGTCCGGGTTCACGCCCTTTGAAGGTTCTTTCTTGAAGAAGTCGCGGACGATGTTCTGGATGGCCGGGATACGTGTTGAACCACCAACCAAGATGACGTCGTCTATGTCGCTCACGCTCATGCCAGCGTCTTCCAATGCCTTGCGGCATGGCTCGATGGTTGCCTGGATGAGGTCGTCGCACAACTGCTCGAACTTAGCTCTTGAGAGTTTGCGCACCAAGTGTTTAGGTCCGGCCTGTGTGGCTGTGATGTATGGCAGGTTGATTTCTGTCTCTGTCGATGCTGACAACTCGATCTTTGCCTTTTCAGCAGCTTCTTTCAATCTCTGTAATGACATCGGGTCCTTGCGGAGGTCGATGTTCTCGTCGTGCATGAACTCTTCTGCCAACCAGTTGATGATACGCTCGTCGAAGTCGTCGCCGCCGAGGTGGGTGTTACCGTTTGTCGATTTCACTTCAAACACTCCGTCGCCGAGTTCAAGGATTGAGATATCGAATGTACCGCCGCCGAGGTCGTACACTGCAACCTTCACATCGCTCTTCTTCTTGTCCAAGCCGTATGCCAAAGCTGCTGCTGTAGGCTCATTGATGATACGACGCACGTTCAAACCTGCGATTTCGCCGGCTTCCTTTGTAGCCTGACGCTGTGAGTCGCTGAAGTATGCAGGCACTGTGATGACGGCTTCGGTGACAGGCTGTCCGAGGTAATCCTCAGCGGTCTTCTTCATCTTCTGAAGCACCATTGCTGAGATCTCCTGTGGTGTGTAAAGCTTGCCGTCGATGTCGATACGTGGGGTGTTGTTGCCGCCCTTAACCACTTTATAAGGTACACGGCTGATTTCGCTCTGCATCTTGTCGTAGGTCTCACCCATGAAACGTTTGATAGAATAAACGGTTCTCAAAGGGTTTGTGATGGCCTGACGTTTTGCAGGCTCGCCCACCTTACGCTCGCCGTTGTCGGTGAATGCCACGATTGACGGGGTGGTGCGGTGTCCTTCGCTGTTCTGAATGACCACCGGCTCACTGCCTTCCATAACTGAAACGCATGAGTTGGTTGTTCCTAAGTCTATACCAATGATTTTTGACATAATTTGTTTCTCCTATATTTTAATTGTTACTATTTTTCAAAAAATCTGACACCTGCTTGTCAATATTTGTGCCAAAACCGTAAAAATCGGTGTTTTTAGCATAAAAATAAAAAAGAGAACCATTAAAACAATGATTCTCAATAGATTATAAAATATTATCCAATAATTGCCGAACTGACATCAGATTCAAAAAATCTGACAAAACGGCATATTTTACGGATTTGGATCGTGTACGAAACCGTATTGCGGGAAGTCGTCCTCTATCTTCTGACGGGATGTCTGGTTGATGCGGTGGAATGAGCTTCTCGACACTCTCGACGACATCAGGCCCACGCCGTTTTCCACATTTGTGAAGTTAGGCGTATCCTGAATGGCGCTGCTTGAGTTGTTGACCACGCTGTAGTTGTACAGCTCGTCGCCTATAGCCGAAACCTTGTATTCAAACTTCTCGTACCAGCGTTTCACTCCGATAGGGCTGTTGTTCTTCAGATACTCGTTGCTTGCCAGAACGTCGTACAAGGCTTTTGGAGTATAGCTTATCACGTAATATCTGTCGGTTGTGTTGTAAAGGGCGTCGGCTTCACCCGAACCCAGGTTCCATTGGATTGAGCGGTACACTGTGTCGGTGGCTCCCGGCATCAGTTCCTTGTAGTGGAAGAAACCGGTGACGGTGAAATAAGCGGCAGTGCTCTTGAACATGGTCTCAGGGTCTGACACTCTCCATTCCACTGTGCCTCTCTTAGCGTCTTTGAATTGTATGATCTGATTTAGGAAAGGCTTGCTGATGCTGAAGCTGTTGATGGTTGTGGCCTGGGTTGTGATGTTCAAACTGTCGGCTTTACGGTAGATGTTGAGGGTGTATTTCTCGCCTTCTTTAAGCTTTTTGTCAGTGTAATAGTAGGTTTGCCAGCAACCATTGTAGAAAGTGGCGCCCAGTTCGGCCGGAATCCACTTGGAGATGGTGTCCAAAGTGAAGGTCTGAGTGTTGTTGCTGCCTTCAAAGACGCCCGAGAATGTCACATCAATCTCCTGATATGTGTAATTGTTGGCATCATAGTCCTGGGCGAGCTCATTTACATTGCCTATGAAACTCTTCGTGATTTTGAAGAAGTTGGTGTCGGCCGATGCGTCCAACATGGCATAAACCACTGTGCTGTCGCCAGAGTCGCTGTAGAGGTCAACATGGTTGCTGCAGGAGGCCAGGATTAAGGTAAATGCTATAATTGCAAAGAATACTCTTTTCATAATTCAAAATTTAACTCGCAAAAATACAAAAAATCTGAATGATGGTGAAAATTATTTTACAGATTAGGGTCGTACACGAAACCGTAGTTGTAGTTTTCTGTTATCCTCTTCCGGCAAAGCTGCTCAATTACGTGGAAGGTGCTCACCTTGGTGCGCGACGACATAAGGCCCACTCCGTTGTCCACATTGGTGACGTTTATCACATCCTGCATTACGCTTGTGGCTGTGTTGACGCAATGGTAATCGTACAACTCCTCTCCATACACTGTGAGCTGGAACTCAAAGTCCTCAAGCCAGCGCTGCACTCCGTAAGGGCTGTTGTTGTTCAGATACGGGTCGTGCTCGAGCATGGTGAAAAATGTGGAGGGGGTATAAAAGGCCTCGTAATAGCGATATGTGGTGTTGTACATGTTGACGGCCGATTCACAGCGCAGTTTCCACGACATGGTCTGACGGACGGTGTCGGTGGCTCCCGGCATCAGCTCCTTGTAATGAAAATAGGCGTACACGTCAAAGGCTCCGGCGTTGATTTTGGGTGCGTCATCGTTTTTGATGCCGACCCACATGACCCTGTTCAACCTGCCGGACCTCAGGTTGATGTATTTCCCCATGGGCCTGATAAAACTGATACCGCAGATGGTCTTGGTTTTTGACGAGATGACGACACTGTCGGCCTTTCTCAGGACAAACAGCGAATATTCCTGGTTTTTGAGTAGCTTACGGGTGGTGTAGTAAAAGGTTCTCGGCTGGCCGTCCACCATTTTCACTATGGTTGCGGGCTCAATGGTGTCAACCTCATCCTCTCCTTCGAACAATCCGGCAAAACGCACTTCAATGTCTCCCGGCTGGTAGGCATATTCATTTTCCAATGACGACTTGGAGATGCGGAAGAAATTGGTGTCGGCATCCACTTCCAGCACAGTGTACAGTATGGTGCTGTCACCGTCATGGCAGTAGAGGTCGAAGTCGGTGGTGCACGATGACAAAGCCAGCGCGACAGCCGCCACAATTGCCAGAATAATATTTTTCATAGCTTTATGTTCAGCAAGGTTAACCCTGCAAATATACAAAAAATAATACTACTGACAAAAAAACTGTAATCCGAAGAGCATAGACTGAATACTTTTTTCTATTTTTGCAAAAATTTTAAAGACATGTATTTATCGCATAACGCATCTTTAGTCACTACGCACGTTCTTCAGGAGATGAAAACGAAAGGTGAGAAGATTGCGGTTCTCACCGCGTATGACTATACCATGGCCAAGATACTCGACCAGGCAAATATCGATATAATCCTTGTTGGCGACAGTGCTTCCAACGTGATGGAAGGCCATCCTACAACACTGCCTATCACGCTTGATGAGATGATAATCTACGGTGCCTCGGTGGTGCGTGCCGTGTCGCATGCCATGGTGGTGGTCGACATGCCTTTCGGTACCTATCAGGGCAACTCGAAGATAGCTCTCGAGTCGGCAATCCGCATAATGAAGGAGACGGGTGCCAACGCCGTGAAGATGGAAGGCGGACGCGAGATTCTCGAATCTATCGAGCGTATTCTCTGTGCCGGTATCCCGGTGATGGGTCATCTCGGACTCACTCCCCAGAGCATCAATAAGTTCGGAACCTATGTAGTGCGTGCCAAAGATGAATACGAGGCTAACAAACTGCGCGAGGACGCTCTCCTGCTTCAGGAAAAAGGCGTTTTCAGCATAGTGTTAGAAAAGATTCCGGCAGCCTTGGCAACAGAGGTGTCACAGTCGCTTAACATCCCGACCATTGGCATCGGTGCCGGTCACGGTTGCGACGGACAGGTGCTCGTGCTGCAGGACATGCTCGGACTGAGCAACGATTTCTCACCGCGTTTCCTGCGTCGCTACAACAATCTCTACACAACCATCAAAGAGAGCGTTAGCGCATATATCACCGATGTGAAAGAAGTGACGTTCCCGAATGACAGTGAACAGTATTAACGATAGGATTTTATACGAAGACAATCACCTCATTATTGTCAATAAATTGCCATCTGAGATCGTTCAGGGTGACAAAACCGGCGATGTGTGTCTGCTCGACGACGTGAAGGCTTACATCAAGCAGACGAAGAACAAGCCGGGGGAGGTGTTTGCCGGGTTGGTACACCGCTTGGACCGTCCGGTGAGCGGAGCGGTCATCTTTGCCCGCACCAGCAAAGCGCTCAGCCGCATGACAACCATGGTCAAAGACCGCAATTTCCACAAGACTTATCTTGCCGTGGTAAAAAACCGTCCGCCAAAAGAGGCCGACGAGCTGAACGACTACATGGTTAAAAACGAAGCTCAGAACAAGTCGTACATAGTGAAAGAGGGGACAAGCGGAGCTAAATTGGCGACTCTGCGCTATCGTTTGATTGGTAAGTCGGACAACTTCTATCTTCTTGAAATAGATTTGCTCACAGGGCGTCATCATCAGATCCGCTGCCAGCTGGCTCACATCGGCTGCCCCATCAAAGGCGACCTCAAATACGGCTATCCTCGCTCAAATACTGATGCCTCAATCTGCTTGCATTCCTACAAAATCACTTTCGAGCATCCGACGTTGAAAACTCCAATGACTGTGGTTGCTCCTATGCCAAGCGGCATGCCTTGGGAGGCGTTTAGCCGTTAGCCATTAGCCGTTAGCCATTAGCTGATTTTAGGAAAAAATCAGTGTTTGACAATAATTTTCACTGTCTGTTTTCCGCCTTTGGCGTTGGTCAGTTTGAGAAGATAGATGCCCGAAGGACGGTTTTCCATGTCAACTGTCACCTCACCGGTTTCACCGGAGGCTTTCAGCACAGTCTGGCCGAGTATGTTGACTACTTCAAGTTCTTTGAGATTTTCTCCATTGATTGTCAAGACGCCGTCGGTCGGGTTGGGATAAACTGAAACATTTCCGTTCCAATCGGTTTCATCAACTCCCACATGGCTTTCGTGTTGCCATTTCAGGATAGGGAAGCCGTCGTTGAGATAGACGTAGGTATCCATGAAGAACACTTCCTCATCGGCATTGAGAAGGCCGATAAACTCCTCCGACTTCATCTCGTCTTCCGACTTCGGGGTGCCGTAGTCGTTGCCGCTTTCGATGGTGTTGAGATAGTAGCAGTTGTCGATGGTAGTTTGTACGGCATTTTTCACAAATCCCACAATGCCGCCCATGTTATAAGGCTCGTCATCTGCTACAATCACAATATCAGACACGCCATAACTGTTGGTAACGATTAATTCGTCGTCTGAATAGCAACTTCCAATGAGTCCTCCCGCATTCCTGTCTAGCCCTTGCGCGGGATCGGCTTTGTGCACGGCAACTGTCAAATCACCGTTGTTATAGCAATTTGTCAATGTTCCGGACATTGTACCGGCTATACCTCCGCACGACACTTTTTCTGCAAGATAACTATCTCCGCCATGCATCTGTATGCTTCCACGACTGCTGCATTCAGTCATTTCACACGCCGTTAAATTACCAACTATTCCTCCGCATGAAACTGCTGAATACATGGAATTTACATTCTGTACTGTTATGTTTCCGTAATTATGGCAGTTCTGAATGAAGGCATTCTGCATTTTTCCGAACAATCCGCCTATTGAGCCACCCATTTCAAAACTAATGCGCTCACATGTTACATCAAAACTATTGACACAATTCTCAACTTCCACATTTTCTCCAAAACCTATGATAAGGCCCAAGCCGCCCGGGATTCCAGACATATGAAAGCTCGGTATGATTATCATATCACCGTCCAATACGATATTCTTAATATATCCGCCGTTGGCATGGCCAAACAATCCCATATACTTCCTGCCATTCCCGTCTTTCAACAACAAATTAGAGATTGTATGGTTTGCACCGTCGAAATTTCCTCCAAAACAATACGTGGTATAACCCATGCCATCTTGAGCTATTGGTATCCATATATGACCTTCAGAACCGCCCAAGTCAAGGTCGGCTGTAAGAAGGAAACAGGTGTCGACAAACATGTCATGGTAATTATAGTTGGCATAATGCACTTCATTGGTTTTTTCTGCCAAATATGCAAAATTCTGCGCACTCTCAATAAGATAAGGATCATCCGGTGTGCCGCTGCCCTTGGTCCAAGGCTCGGCTGTTCCGTCCCAAACGGAGACCTGAGCGTTGAGTGCCACTGCTAGGAGCACCACAATTATTGTGAGTAAGATTTTTTTCATGGCGTTGTGTTTTTTAAATATTTAATATTCGCAAAGTTATAAACATTCTTCTGATTATCAATAGTATTTTAGGAAGTTTTTTTAGGGTTTTAGGAAAAAACCTAATGCTTAACCACGATTTTCGCACTTCCCTGTGTTGAAACTAAAACCAGTAATAATGTTAAAAGAATAGTAGTTTTTTTCATGTTATTTAGTTTAGTGTTATTATTCGTTTGAATTATTCCGTAACTGTAAACTCTCCGGAATACTGTGAGAAAGCCGTAGTTTTCTAGGCTTGGCTTATCGCATAGTGATTAATCAGGCATAAAGTTTGTTTTTTCTTAAAAACTGACCGTCACGCTATTTGATGTGAATTTCCCGGAATAAAGCTTGTATTTGCCGACTTTTTTCGGAAGAGGAAGAAATTTGTCGGGTTCACCCAATCTCCACTCTGTTAAAACTTGACTTTTAAATTCGTTGCCATTCAATATAAATGTATATGTTCCTTTAACCAAGTCGAAACATGTTAAATTATATACATCTTCTTTCGTCTCACCAGCTTTTAAGAACATGAATTGGTGTGTCGTTTTGGTTTTAATGGCACGTTTTGTGATGTCTTTTGCTTTAAAAGGTGTTATATAATCATTCCTTTCATCATTGTTTCCATAAATTGTATCGCTAAGATACTCATTAATATACTGAAGATTTCTATTGATGATGTCTGGACATCCTCCCGATTTATCATACCACGATTCCTCATCGACAATAAACCAGTCAGCATAGTTTGTATACGGCAAATCAATTGCTACAACAAAACGATCATTTTTATTAGGATTGTTTTTAACGGCTGTTTCTATATGGTTTCTATAATCTCTATGTTTTTTTCTATATTCGTGATAACCTATTTCAAGCATTTCTGGATCAAAAGCCATAGTCTCCATTGCACCCCATAAAAAATCAGGGATACCTTCTCTGTAATATGAAAATTTTCTAAAATACAGGTTGTTATCGGAATTGTTTGTGTAAGAAACCACCAATTCAGAATGTTTAACGATAGAATCCGTGTTAAGGATATATGGTCCTTCATTCCATCTGATGGAAAGGTTGATGGATATGTCTTGGGAGTGAAGTAAAGAGACACTCGACAAGATGAGAATTAATGAGAGAAGTTTGTGTTTTGTTTTCATAACTTTTTAATAGCAATAACGCACGCCACCACAACGTTCTGTATAACGTGATACCACTGTGTCCTTGTAATCATAAAAATTTTTCATAAAAAAACTACGATCCATTTTGTATGTTCTTATGTAAACTGAATCTCCGACTACTTCGCGGAATACTGGCCAAAAATGGCTTCTTTCGTCCCAGAACGAATACTCTGCTACAGCTAAAGAATCCGCGAAAGAACACTCTTTGTAATAATCGTTTTTTTCTCTTCCGCTACGTTCATATACATTGATCTTATACTCGGGTTGATTAAAACAGAATATAATTGAGTTATAGTAATCTCTGGTTATGGAAATAGTATTGTTTTTTTTGAAAAATAAAGTTGTACTTCCTTTATAATATCCGTTTATTCTAAAATAGTTTTCTTTAGGGTATTTCTTTTTTTCATATTTTTCAAAGATGATATAATCGTCATAGACAGTTACATATTTCCCCGTGGGTGTGGTATATATGTACCTGCCCTTATAATGACCGTTGCAACTTGAAAGAACCACTAAAACCATCAGAATCATCCATGTAATTGCCACTTTCTTTTTGTAAGATTTATTTTTCATATTATTGTAGTATTATTAAAAACCGAAAAAACATCTTAATCCCCAAAAATATCCTTTGTTTTGAGCACGTCGTGAAACTTTGGGTTCTATGCCTCCTTGATACCAATCAAAACCAAATTATAAGTATCATAATTATCACGATTTGAATCATATCCAAAGACTTTAAACTTGTATAAACTTATGTCTGTGCCATTATCGCCGTGTATTATATCTTGCATGTATGTGATTATACCGGTGTGACAACTCGCTGCTGCATTTGTTTTTTACTCAAACTTCACCGTCACACTGTTTGCCGAAAATTCTCCTGAATAAAGCTTGTATTTTCCGACTTTTTTAGGAAGAGGAAGGTGCTCACCATTACACCATCCTGTAAAAATACTGTCTTTGAATTTTTTGCCATCAAGCACAAAAGTATATGTCCCTTTAACAATATCAAAGCAAGTGATGTTATAAATATCTTCTTTTGATTCACTTGCTTTTAAAAACATAAATTGGTCATTTGTTTTATCCATAATGGCATCCTCTGTGATATCTGATTCCGAAAAATAGTCCTTGTGTTGTTTTCTGTCATCAATAATTCCATAAATCGAATCACTGAGATAGTCATTTATAATCATCAGTTTCTTATTGATAAAATCTGTTTCTATCTCATCATCATCCCATACATTATCATTAATGGCTTCCCAATCTTGATAATTAACATAGGGTAAACGTATTATCACATAATATTTTTCATCCTTATATTGCCCATTGTCAATAACTTTCCTTATTGTTTCCCGATAATTAGTGTGTTTCTTGCAATATTCCCGATAGTCATGATCTTCATCTTCTGTGGGATTGTAGAAATTAAAATCAGGAATTTCATAATACTGGAAATCAGAAAAACCATTTCTGTAATGTGAAAATTTCCTGAAATACAAATTATCTTCTGAATTGTTAGTATAAGAAATCACCAATTCGGGATATTTTACAATAGAATCAGTTTTCAGGATATATGGCCCTTCGCTCCACCGGATTGATAGGTTGATGGAGATGGCCTGGGAGAACAAATTAGTAATTGCTAATACTCCTAACGATAACAAAAAGAATTGTTTTTTCATAGTTTTATTATTTATGGATGAATTAAACCATAAGTCCATTTAAAATATGAAAACTCCAAATGATATCTGTCCGAATAGCAAGTAATCATTTCGTTTTCAAATCTATCATAAGCTCTATTTATACCGCCACCTACACTAAGTGCCCATGCATTGGCATGATACTCTAGTGTCATTATAAAATCTGGATCACTAAATATATCTCTTTCAACTCCTTTTAATTCGGCAAATTGTGATACGTGAACTAATTCATGTCCCATGGTATAATATAGGTTTTTGGGACTTTTAAAAACATAACCATCATTAAAATAAACATTAGAGTTTCCTGTTAGTATTCCATTATATGATAGCGGAATGGCTCTACCTCCCAATTTATCATCATTATAGAAATAATATTCTTTATCCAATCCTTCAACTACGAATTTTTTGACATATTCCATTGGTGCATCAGGGAAAAACGTTTCCTGGAATTGTTTTAAAAACTCATCAGTTTGTTTTTCCTTTGGTATAGACATACCTGGAGTTATTCCTAATTCTAGACATTTGTTGATAAAATCTGTACTATATCCTCCACCTCCCGGGCTTCCGTGATTTCCGCTGCCGTTGCCGAAGTCATCCATGCCTTGCGAGAACAGTGTGCCTGCCATAAACATTGTCAATTCATGGGCGCTGGTGACAATTTCGTAAAGCCTGTATTGATCCTCCCGGCACTTGTGTTTAATCTCCTGCTCAATCATGTATTCAATGTTAACCCATCCGAAATAAAGCTCTCCGCTGGGGTCGACATACTTCAGCGGGTTGTAGGCGCAGTAGGCGTAGCGGTTGAAGCCGAAATTAATTAATAGATCATATGTGCCCGAATTCATCGACATATATGTAGATTACCGATTCAACTTTGCATCATAACGAGAGCATACGTTATCTTTGTAAAAACGTGTGCTGGCTTTATAGCTTCTTATGTAAACAGAATCTCCGATACATTCTCTAAAAATAGGGAATAAAATATTGCCGTCTTCAGGGAAGGAATAAAACTGGTATTCTTTGTAAATCAAAGTATCCTTAAAGCCAGTTTTTCTTCTAAATTCCTTATAATCTTCATATGTATATGAACCAGCATAAAATACTTCTATTTTATAATCTTGTTGGCTTAAAGCAATTTCCATGGAATTTTCATCAAAGCTTCTCCAAATAATCAAAGAATCGTTGGCTTTGAAAAACATGCAAACCTCTCCTTTGTAAGGACCTATCATCTTTAAATAGTTATCCTTGGGAGGCTCTTTCCCTTTATATTTTTCAAAGATGATATAGTCGTCCCATATTGTCACATATTTTCCTGTGTATGTTTTGTAGCAACGTTTTGAATTGCACGCAGTGCAACCAACCAACAAAGCTATTATTATCGCTGCATATAGAATTATAGTTTTTGAGGGATAGTTTTTCATAATATTAATACATTATCGATCATATTGCTGGTCATACCGGGAAAACACATGGTCTTTGTAACGACAAGTTGGATTTATATTGAAGTTAAAACTTACAAAATATTGTCTTTGATACACCGAATCGCCAACTAATTCTGTTAATATTGGAGATGGCCTGTCATAATTATCAAAATAATATTTTGCAAAAACCAAAGAATCATCATAATTGGCTTCTTTCTGGAACAATTCCCTTGATTCACCGTATCCTATATATGTTTTTATATGATAATTCTCATCAAAACTATACTTTAGATTGTCTATACTGCTCCATATGTATATGGAATTATCGTTTTTTAAGCACACATATATGGTGTAATAACCACGGGCAATTTGTACATAATTTTCTTTTGGGGCTTTATAGCTATCGTATTTATCAAATATGATATATTTATCTCTCCAAACAGTGACATATTTACCCGAAGGAGTTGTATAGGTGAAAGTTGGAGCTGGTGTTATGTTTGCCCAAATAAACGGGAAACCGATGATTATGAATGGTATCGTCACTATAATTATAATCCAAGTTGTTGCTGAAATGTGTTTTTTCATATGTTAAGACTAAATTTGAAAATTAATAATAAAATGGTATTTGTATTATTTTGGAAAACAATTGTCTTCCCCAATGATATCCACAATCTTGCGCCAATTGAGATACAGGAGGTTCAATATTGCCATATCGATAATATTGATAGCCATCGAATGCAATTCTAGTCATTGAATATGTAATGCCATTGATTCCGCATAAATATCCTGCAACAAAATTGCCAATATCTCGTGCTGAGGCAATATATACACCATCTCCATAATTAATTGACATGCTTCTGTAAATATAAGTATCATAATTATCACGATTTGAATCATATCCAAAGACTTTAAAATTGTATAAACTTATGTCTGTGCCATTATCGCCGTGTATTATATCTTGCATGTATGTGATTATACCAGGAGGATTAGTTACAAAATCATCTAAAAAATTCTGTCCAGAATAATCGTTAAGATCAATAGTTGCACCAGTAACGATATTACCATATTGATTATAAAAAGTATATGGGGTAAGAGTATATCCTAAAATCTCTCCAGTTCTATTGCCTTGATCATCAACAACATATACCGTATTGCCTCCATCATTCAAACCTTTGACCACTTCGTATTTGCCATTTCCAATTGGTTTTACTTCAACACTACCACCTCCTCCCGGGCTTCCATGGTTGCCGCTGCCATTGCCGAAGTCGTCCATGCCTTGCGAGAACAGTGTGCCTGCCATAAACATAGTCAATTCATGGGCGCTGGTGACAATTTCGTAAAGCCTGTATTGATCCTCCCGGCACTTGTGTTTAATCTCCTGCTCAATCATGTATTCAATGTTAACCCATCCGAAATAAAGCTCTCCGCTGGGGTCGACATACTTCAGCGGGTTGTAGGCGCAGTAGGCGTAGCGGTTGAAGCCCTGCTGTGTTGTAGGGTCCTGTATGTAACTGTCTGGTGAGAGGAACGACGCTGACATAGGGTCGTACATACGGCCGTTCATGTTGATAAGCCCAAATTCGTACAGATGCTCGTGTCCTGTGAATCCGCGGTCGAAATGTGGTGGCTCAGACGCATCGTTCCTAACCGGGATGACTCTTTTGTTGCCCCAGGCATCGAAACGTTGCCGTTTAATGACACCGCCTATTGAGTCGGTGAAGGTGGTCCAACTGCCGAGATGGTCTTTGTGGATGTAGTTCACCTCGTCGCTATTGCCATTCAAAATCATCAAACTATCTATCAAACATTTCATCATTCCTCGAATATATACACCGTAGTTTTCTCAAAACAGTTCCCCTTGGCGTTGTCCTGTATTTGGTGGATATAATAGAATCATTTATAATCTCATTAATATCTACTATTAGCCAATTTTTCCTCTTGTAAGATTCACGATATAATTCATATTCTTTGACAGCTGAAGAATCTCTGTATTGACATTCTTGGTAATAATTACTAACATTTTCAAAACCATAGTAAATAAAGACATTGTATACGTTGTTGTCAAAGGCTGTTTTTATTTCTCTATTTGATGCACTCCAAATCATAATAGTGTTGTCGTTTTTAAAAAACACATTGTAATGCAAATCCTTGGTTTTCCTAATTTTTATATAATTATTTCTTGGAGGCAACAGACCTTCATATTTCTCAAAAATAAAGTATCTATTCCAAACAGTTACAACTATATCTGAAAATGCTGAAGTACAGAACGTGCGTTTCTCATAAACCTTTAAAAAGGTAAATATCGCTACTATGAGTGATATAATGACAATCAATAGCTTTTTATTGAGTTTCTTTTTCATAACGTTTTTTTAATTATTGTTTGTTGTTGCATATTCACATTTCAACATTAATGTAGAAGGAACCATTAGTTTCTTTTTCATATCAAGATACTCTTCATATGATAGCGGACCATATACATCGGCAGAATTTATCACAATAATCCAATATTTATTAGCAGTATTATTGTCGTTAAGCGTTCCCCAATAAGCATCAAATTGATGAATTGTATCATTCTCTCTTTGTGAATACCCCCCAAAACCTTCATCATTATAATAAGTATTTTCCTCGCCTAATATAATATCTATTGGTTTTTGCTCAGATAATAAAAAATCACTATTTCTTATATAATCAACAATATGTCCTCTAATAATAGTACCACTAGTCCATGTGTCACACCATACAAATTTTGTTTTGAGAACATTCCCTTCATGATAATGGAAAAACTTGCCTTTCTTTTCAATGACACAATTGGGATTACCTGTTTGAGCCCAAAATACCGTATCTCCTTTGTATAAATACACTGCCTCGCAATTTTCAAAATCACTTCTTCCGACACCAATGCCATAGGGCATTCTTTGGTCATGAATAATAATTAACGCCACAATAATTGCGATTAGTGCTAATAGTAGTTTGAATAAATGTTTTTTCATATTATTATGGTTTTATATAAACTGTATTTGTAAAAATAATGTAGAATGGTCCTCCAAAAAATAAAGCGGCAGAAATTCTATAAGGATTGTTGTCTATTACTCCTAAGGCTGATCCACCAATAAAAGTTGCAATATTTCTACCTGAGAAGCCTTCACTATAACGAATGTCGAAATCAAAATAATCAGGTTTGATTTCATATTGATTATTACCGAGATAGGAAAGTGTTATACTACCAAGAGCACCAGCTACTTGTATATTATCTAACGACAAATAAGATTCACTAAATAGGTTTATAGAATATGTGTTTGTCTCTTTATCATATATAAGATCACTTTTTGACAGATAAGAAAAATCAATTGTTCGAGCATCAACATAGTAAGGCTCTCCATTACCAAACATGAAATGTATGATGCATTTGTCACCAAGAAAATCGGAATTTGTTGGGTTATCCATGGAACTTCCTGGTTTTCCGTTTGCGCTAGAATTAGACGTATTTGTTGGATTACCATCTCCATGCCCATTCCCAGTTGATCCATTTTGGACACTTCCTCCACCTCCCGGGCTTCCATGGTTTCCGCTGCCGTTGCCGAAGTCATCCATGCCTTGCGAGAACAGTGTGCCTGCCATAAACATTGTCAATTCATGGGCGCTGGTGACAATTTCGTAAAGCCTGTATTGATCCT
>JAEEGK010002430.1_pt1 | contig 46674 bp, 43 predicted proteins | sample 8958771 | NCBI WGS metagenome assembly JAEEGK01 (sample SAMN16246547, study PRJNA631951) | gut metagenome | biome: gut microbiome; feature: rumen; material: SC-attached | host: Bos | place: Iran: Karaj | collected 2018-10 | reverse complement strand
CCAACCGATTTTTTCATTACGATGTTCAAGTACTATCTTTAGCTTGATTTCATCTGAATATTTGGACATAAAAAAATACACCTCCTAAAATTGATCTTTATTTGTCCAACTTTAGGGGTGCACTTCAGATTCGCCTGGGAGCAATTTTTTTACACATGATTGCATTTTTGATGACAACAACTCTTTTTACGTGTATAATAAAATATTATGACAGTATTTTTATCATATGCTATTTTGCTTAGTATCGTAACGGAAATAAGTGTACTTTTTCTGCGATTCTTTGCTCTTGATTTTATTTATAATACTCCGGAAGAGATGTTTATTGGCGGATTTGCTATAAATATGGCAGTTTCTGTGGTGCTTCTTGTTGTTGTTTTGATTATTGCATGGTTTTTCTGCCGTCCGTTTGATCAGACACTTAAAAAAATCAAGCTTGAAAATTATTCTCCTACCGAAGATGAAATCAAAAAATGTCTTGATACATATAGAAAGCTGAATATCCTTACAATCAGTGCTAACTTTATTGGCTTTTTTGTAGGCCAGGTTTATATGGTTTGGGATGGAATTCATGCAGGACGCGCTGAATATATTCTTGTTCGCGCTGTTTTGATTGTTGCCCAGGCAGTTGCCTTTGGTGGTATTTCATGTATGTCTACAATCAACGGTCTTGATGCCCTTCTTGCAAAACCTCGTCAGTATTTAAAGATTCAGTCGGTTGATAATCTTAAAAAATATCGTTCTATGACTCTTACAAGCATTCTTACAATGACTTTCTTTATCACACTCACCTTTATGGCTGTAAATATGATTTGTACCCTTTACGGTTCATTTGCAGTGCCTGATGAAGGTGTATGGATGAAAAAAGGCGTTTTGTGCTTTATTTTGTCTATGCTTCTTGCAGGATATCCTTTCCTTGTAATCATTTTTGGACTTACTAAGCGTATGAGACATGCTTCTGAGGTTATGGAAGAGATTTCTAAAGAAGGAGACCTTCAGCATCGTATTGATATTACAGTTCTTGATGACTTTGGAGTACTTACAACATCCATCAACCAGATGATTGATAAGCTTTCTACAATGATTCGAGGTCTTATTGACAGTACAGATACAGTTTCTTATTCGGCAAAAATCATCAATGCTTCGGTATTTAATGCATCTACTGCAATTGATGACTTTTCTAACAGTCTGGAAAAAATTAATGCCAACTCCGAAGAACAGAACAACCTGGTATTGGAAGCAGATAAGAATATTTCAAGTCTTGCCAAGGCCGTTAAGAATATTCGTGAACACCTTGTAGAACAGTCAGATTCTGTTGCTACAATTTCTTCTTCTGTAACACAGATGACTGCAAATATCGGATCTGTTGCCGAAACTGCCGAAAAAGCACGTGCTTCTGCCGAAGTCCTTACCCTTAAGAGCCAGGAAGGACGCGAATCTATTGAAAATGCAATTGCAACAATGATAGCAATTCAAAAAAGTTCTGCCGAAGTTCAGGAATTTGTTGCCATTATTAAGAATCTTGCAAGCCAGACTAACCTTTTGTCTATGAACGCTGCTATTGAGGCTGCCCATGCCGGTCAGTTTGGTGCCGGATTTGCCGTTGTAGCCGAAGAAGTTCGTAATCTTGCCGAATCTTCTGCAAAGAGTGCACGAAACATCCAGCAGCATATTGAAGAAATGATTGTTACAATCGATAACGGTGTAGAAACTATCAATTCTGCAGGTCAGTCATTCAACGAAATTTCACAGAAAGTTGAAGAAACTGCTAACTTTGTTGGTGAAATTTCTGCCGCAATGGAAGAACAGAAGATTGGAGCCGCAGAAACCCAGCAGGCAACTGTTACAGTAGTAGATGCAGTACATGCTGTAAATGAACTTGCTGCAACTCAGACTGAAGATGCCCAGAAAGTTCGTGAATTCATGAGAACTGTAGTACAGGCTTCGGAATCTACACTTAAAGCCGTTCAGGACGGTGTAATTGCCACTATGCATTTGAAAGAGTCAGTACACGAAGTAAATGATTCTGCAACAAGCAATACACAGTCCGTAGACGTAATTGAGCAACAGGTTGGAATGTTCAAGCTGTAATCACACCGTCACCCTGAACTTGTTTCAGGGTCCGTGGATGCCGAAACAAGTTCGGCATGACTTTCCTATTTAATATCCTTACGCATAATCTTGCCGGAAATTGTCTTAGGCAAACTGTCTTTGAAGTCTACAATACGTGGGTATTTGTATGGCGCGGTGGTCTTTTTAACGAAGTTCTGGATATCTTTTACAAGTTCATCGCTTGGTTCGTAGCCTTTTGCAAGTACAATTGTGGCTTTTACTACCTGACCACGCACTGGGTCTGGAGCTGCTGTAACTGCACATTCTACTACTGCCGGATGCTGCATAAGAACAGATTCAACTTCAAAAGTACCAATTCTATAGCCTGAACACTTGATTACGTCGTCATTTCGGCCTGTAAACCAAAAGTAGCCGTCTTCGTCGCGCCAGGCGTTATCGCTTGTGTGATAGTAGCCGTCGTGCATAACAGCTTTTGTTCTTGCCTGATCTCCAAAGTATTCCATAAACAAGCCAGGGAAATTTCCGTTAGACATGTCTACTACGATTTCTCCAACTTCACCGTCTTCTACTTCGTTGCCTTCTTCGTCAATCAAAGTAACATTATAGTATGGTGCAGGCTTTCCAAGACTTCCAGGTTTGATTTTCTCGTTTCCATAGTTGAAAAGACTGAGTGTTGTTTCTGTCTGACCAAAGCCTTCACGGATTTCTTTTCCTGTGATCTGCTTCCATTTATTGAATACTTCTTCACTCAGAGGCTCTCCAGCTGTCGACCAATGTAGACAACTTGAGAAATCATATTGGGTTAAATCCTCCTGAATTAAGAAGCGGTAGATAGTTGGAGGCGCACAAAATGATGTAATATGATGCTTTTCAATCTGTTTGATAAGATCAATCGGCTTAAACTTATCATGATAGTCATAAATAAATACAGAACATTCAGCAATCCACTGACCATAAAGCTTTCCCCAAACTGCCTTACCCCAACCTGTATCTGCTACAGTAAGGTGAAGTCCGCCTTTCTGGACCTGCTGCCAGTAGCTTGCAGTAACAATGTGTCCAAGCGGATAAAGATAGTTATGAGAAACAAGCTTTGGATGACTTGTAGTTCCGGATGTGAAATATGCAAGAAGAATGTCGTCGTTTTTACTGATTTCTTCGCGTTTCAAGGCGTGGAATTCGTTCAAAGCTTCTTCATTTACATTCAAATATCCTTCTGTAAAGTCGAGCCAGGTTGGATGTTTTGCCTTAAAATCTGCACTCATGCCCTGATCAATTCCAAACGGAGGAACTGCAACAAGAGTTTTAAGTGAAGGACACTGCTTCTGGGCATCTTCGATATATGTGAACAAATCACGGTGATCAACTGCAACAACAGCCTTAATATAAGCAGCATTACAGCGGAAAACTATATCTTCTGTTGTAAGCATATGAGTTGCAGGAATAACAGCTGCACCAATTTTATGAAGTGCAACAATAGAAATCCAGAATTCATAGCGGCGCTGAAGGATAAGCATAACAAAATCCCCGCGTTTAATTCCAATACTGCGGAAATAAGCTGCTGCCTTGTCTGTGCGTTCCTTAAGTTCACCAAAAGTCATGCGGAGTTCTTCATCATTGTCGTTGCACCAGATAAAAGCAGTTGCATCAGGAGTACGCTTGGCAAGAACATCAACTACATCATAGCCAAAGTTGAAGTTTGCAGGTACTTTTATTTTATAATTTGCAAAAAAGTCGTTGTAATCTTTAAATTCAGTCTGTTCTAGAAAGTCTTCTAACATGTATTATTCCTTATATAATAATCGCCAAAAATTTAGCCTTTTTATCATTCAGAGCCTGCATACCGTGCTGCTTGGTGGCGTCAAAGTATACAGAATCGCCTTCTTCCAAAACCATTTCTTTTCCGTCTACCACGAGCTTCATTGAACCTTCAATCATATATTCAAATTCGTGCCCCGGATGTGAATTAAAATGGATGTCCTTTGTTTCTTCAGGTGTGATTGTTACGATAAAAGGATCTGCCTTGCGGTTCTGAAAACCTGCTGCCAAAGCCTGATATTTGTAATCACTGCGGCGGTCAACTGAAAGTCCCTTGTCTTTTTTTGTAAGGCAGTAGGAATGCATATGAGGTTCCTTGCCGGAGATAAGGGTGCCAAGATCAATACCATATTTTTTAGACATAGACTGAAGGATTCCAACCGGAATATCTACAGTGCCTGTTTCGTACTTCTGGTACTGTTCAATTGAAATACCGCAGACACCTGCTGCTTCTTCAACTGAAACTTCCATAATTTCACGCAGACCGATCAAACGGTCTGCTACAGCCTTAATCTCCTCGTTCATAAGTCACCTCGGAATAATAGATTCCCGGGTCAAGCCCGAGAATGACAAAATGTCCTTGTCATTGTCGGGCTTGACTCGACAATCTCATACTATAAGAATTTCTTGAGAATTTCAATAGATTTTTTAAATATTATTAAACTTTTTTAGTATTATTAAAGTTTTTACGAACCCAAAACAGTCATCAGCCCTGAATTTTATGAACTACATAACGGACTTTTCCTATAACCATGAAGTTTTCACTCTGACCGGCTTCTTCCATCGGCGGATATATTTTATTATCTGAAATGATTCTTAGTGTATTTTTGGTGCGCTGAAGTCTTTTTACAAACCCCGCCCCATTGTAAAGAATTGCGTAAATACCATCCTGGCCGTCATAACCAAGATCATCAAAAATTATTCTGTCACCATCAGAAAGCGTTGGCTCCATAGAATCACCACGGACATAGGCAGCACGTAAATTTCTGCTGTAAGCCTTAAGGTCTTTTGGAACAGCTACATATTCAAGAATTTCAGCATCATCAGGCACATACTGACCTTTACCTGCAGAAAAAGCCTGCTCATAAACAGGAAGATTCAATACATCATTTTTTGCAATACCGGGATAAGCTTCAAAACCTTCCATTGTAAAATCAAGTGCCTTAAGGATTTTCATTGCATCATCAAATCCCGGCATTCTTCCCAGATGAATCCTGTTACGAAGAGAACCATAATTCAGGCCAACTTTATCACAAAGCCATTCCTTAGTTTTTTCAAGTTCAGTAAGCCTTTGATTTACCTTTTCCCAAAAGATTTCTGCGTCCATACATACATAATATACTACTTTTTTAAATTTGTATACACCATTTGATTTTTTATTGTAATCTTTTGATTACAATTATTGACAAACCGTTACAGAGGGTTTATTATATGAGTAATGATAAGTGGTTTCCCAAGTCCGGCTCAGGGCTATGAACAGAAAACAATAGATTTAAACTCATACATGATAAAACATCCGGCAGCAACTGTTTTTATGCGCATAGAAAGCTCCCGCTACACCCAGATGGGCATATATAATGGCGACCTGCTTGTGATTGATCGTGCAAAAGAGATAAATCCTAACAGTCTTGTAGTCTATGAGTCGGACGGCCACTTTGTTCTTGGCAGAGTTTTTAATATCAAAGGTGAAACTGTCATTACAGGCGCAATCACACATGTAATTCATACGGTAAAGGAATCATGATTTTACACGCCGACGGAAACTCCTTTTATGCCTCCTGTGAACAGATTTATCGCCCTGATTTACGCGGAAAGCCTGTTGCAGTCCTTTCAAACAATGACGGAATCATAATTGCCCTGAATAAAGAGGCAAAAGCATGCGGAATTAAGCGTGGAGACCCGTTTTTTAAGGTGCGCCACATCTGCGAAGGCCGGGGAATAACTGTTTTTTCGAGTAATTACACCCTTTATGCAGATATCAGCCGCCGAATAACCTCTATTTATCTGGAATATGCCCCAGAAGTAGAAGAATATTCCATAGATGAATGCTTTTTATTCTTTGACAAATGCAACTGGAGCATAAAAGATTATGAAGAAATAGGTTTTGAACTTAAAAGACGCATTGCAAAAGAGGTTGGCATTCCTATCTGCGTGGGAGCAGCACCTACAAAAACTCTGGCAAAGCTCTACAACAAAAAGGCAAAGGAGCATGGAGGCGTTTTTGTTTATGATGAACGTGAAATTGACAGCCTTTTAGAAGCTACAGACTGCGGAACAATCTGGGGAATAGGTCCTGCGCGGGCAAAAAAACTTACCCAGCACGGTATAAAAAACGCTCTTATGCTTAAAAATATGCAGCCCGGCCTTGCAAAAAGACTTCTTACATCTGTAGGTTATGAAACTGTACAGGAACTGAATGGTTTACGCTGCCTGGAAAGAATACCAAAACGAAAAAAAGATGTAATAACTGCAAGCCGTCAGTTTTCAATAAAGGTATATGATATAGAAACTCTTGAATGCGCACTTGTAGAATACACAGAACTTGCAGTAGAGAAGCTCCGCAAACAGGACTGCGAATGCCAGATGGTACAGATATGTATTTCGACCTGTAACTATTATTCAGACAAAAAAGAAGAAATATATTCCAATGCAGCATCCGTAGAACTTCCAAGACTTACCTCCTACACTCCAGATATTGTAAATGCAGCAAGACTGGCCCTACCCCATATATACCGCCCGGGTTACGGCTACAAGGTCATAATGGTAAATCTTTTGAAAATCCTTCCGGCACAGTATCAAAGCTGCCTGTGGATAGACCCAATGGACGACATAAAAAAAATCAACCTGATGAAAGCTGTAGACGAAATAAGTTCTGCATACGGCAGGCATTCAATTACGCTGGCCAAAGCCTACACAAAAAGCGGCTGGGAAATGAAAAGAGACTTTTTGAGTCCGGCAGTTACCACAGATTTAGACAGGGTTCCCTGGGTTGAATAAGAAAATCTTTTATATGTGAATCTTGAAATTTAAGTATTTTCTGATATGATTAATATATACAACAGGAATACTTTCAAATGGAAAAGAAAATTTCTGAAGAATACGAAGCTTTTCTTAAAACAAACAGAATCAAAGTAAATAAATACATGAACAAGGTTTTATGGATATTTATTTTAGCCGGACCTGCTATTGCCTTAGCAAGAAAAAACGGTTTGTTTTTAGAAATTAAATATATTACCTGTTTAATTATTTCTGTTGGTATGGCTATTCTGGCAGCAATTCATCGTTTTTTGTGTAAAAAATTTCCCGGCAAAGCCATTGCCTTTATATTTGCCCTTACAACTTATGATGTACTTCTCTTATATATGTCATGTCATAATATAGGTATTTATATATGCTGGTTTGTTGTTCCTCTTTTAAGTCTTCTTTTCTGTGAAAAATCTATGTATTTTTATGCCTCAGGTTTGAATTATATATTACTTTTGATTTCTACCTGGCATAACTCCTTTTATTTTGCAAATGTAAGATCCGACTATGATACTCCCCTGGCCTATTTTATTGATAAGGTAAGCGGCTTTACAATTGAACTTATTATCATGTTTATTTCTGGCTTTATTATAGGTAAACTGACTCTGGAATATTTTAAAAATCTTCATTCACAAAAAATAGTTATTAAAGAACAGAAAAAATCAATGAGGGAAAAAGTAGAAATTCTTGATTCTATGGCAGAGATTTATGATCACGTAAACCTTATTGATTTTGTGAATAATACAGAAATGTCTCTGCGTGATGAAACTCAGACCAAGCACCAGATTGATCTTGATAATCAGACTCAGACTCTTATGAATCAAAAAATCAATGAAAAAATATTGCCTGAACAGCTTGATGATTTTATGGAGTTTACAAATATCCAGACTGTAAGATCTCGTCTTACAAATAAAAAATTAATCAGTGCCGATTTTATTGATGTTGAATCAGGATGGTTCCGGGCCCAGTACATTACAGTAGATTCAGGCAAAGATGGAATTCCAAATATTGTAATTTACACAATTCGCAATGTAGACGAAGAAAAACGCCGCGAAGAAAAACTAATTAAAATTTCCATGACAGATGAAATGACAAGACTTTATAACCGCCGTTGTTATGATGAAGATTTAAAGAACCTTAAAAAAGAAAAACTAGCCCCTGACTTTGTCCTTTTTTCAATTGATATAAACGGCCTTAAAAGAGCCAACGACACAAATGGTCATATAGCCGGTGATGAACTTATTAAAGGTGCAGCAACATGTCTTACAGCAACCGTTAACAACAAAGGCAAAGTGTATCGTATTGGTGGCGACGAGTTTATGATAATTACCCAAATAAAAGATCCTGATTCTCTAAAAACCGCCATCAAAGAAAAAACAAAAAACTGGAAAGGCCACTACACCCAAAACCTGGCCCTTTCCGTAGGCTACGCCTCATATAAAGAAAATCCTTCTGCCTCCATAGACGACCTTGAACATATTGCAGATTCCCAAATGTACAAAGATAAAGAAAAGTTCTACCGTGAAAGCGGAATTGACAGGAGAAGGAGATAGCAAATTGACCGCGAAATTAATCGAGCGGCTAGAACCCTCGTTCATTGGCTATCAACATTTTGTATCTGTCTGCAAGGATCGTATTATCATGACTCGTAAAGACCTCCGAAAGAAAAGAATCTATTCTATAATATTAGCAGCCGAAATTGCTTCTTTCAATATTTCTTTTAATCTGGTAGTTCATAATATGTTTAATCCTATATTATCCTTCAAAAAACATTCTATAAAATCTTTCAGCAAGCTTATCGCCATAAACTGCCTTGAGTTTTTCCATGGCAAATTCTTTTTCATAATACATATGATTAAATTGTTGGCTTTTAATATCATTAATGTATTTCATCGTTTTCTTGTAATATTTAGTAAAATCCAAAAGAGACATTTCTTCTGATGGAAGCTGCTTCGTATCAATTGTTCCAAAGAGTTGATGATATTTTGAATCAGTCGCAATCACAGTATTTTTCTGATCTTTAGTTAGATCTTTGTCACAAAGAACAATAAAATCTCCAAGGCAATATTCTGTATGTCCAACAATCTGGACCGGATATGCAGCATCTTTAATCAAAGCTTCGGGTCTAATCCAAAGTGGCCCTTGAGTAATTTCATTGCCAGAGGAACTGAAAAATCCATACCAGTCCAAGAGTTCTTCAAAATCATAATTAAAAGTTTCATCATGAGGATTAAAAGAAAGCTTATGCCATTCTTCATTCAGATAATCAATAGACCAGAGTTTTTCAGCATCCCATAAAACTTTATACACCGATTTAATCCAGGTTCGTGAAAATCCGGCATGAGAGAAAACGATACCATCACATTCAAATGCTATATCAAGTATGTCATGATTTTCTGTAAGCAGATTTCTGATTTCTTCAATCTTGTCTATCTGATGACCTGAAACTCCTGAACCATTTTTTGTTTTACTGAGATAACTCCAGTCATGATTTCCCAGGAGAAGTTTTCTGTGAGTTCTATCTTCCCGAATAAAAGAGCAGATTGATTTAAAGTTGTTTCCCTGGTCAGGCCACTGATTTTCCCACGAATCAAAATAGTCACCCATGAAAACAATGAAATCATAAGAGTCAGTCGGCATGTCTTTTACAGATTCCCATTCATGAGAACCATGAACATCAGGTACAACTAGAACTTTCATAATAAGTATCCGTTATCGATTATTATAGCATAAATCATAAGATTTGAAATTAAACTATTGCTTTAATGCATTTTATTTCATTTATCTCTACAGATCTGTAAAGGAAGGAAACGAAGGAAATCATCAGAACTTTAATTCATTGAATAGGATAGCAGCAGACTTAGTTCTACATCCTGTACTTTTTCCAGATGATAATGTTCCATCTGGTTTATAAGTTTGATAATAATAGACTTTCTTTCCAGAAGGAAAAGATCTTTTGTAAACGAAGAAATAACAGCGCATAACATACTCCTTAGCGAAAAATTTTATGTAAGGAGTTACTGTCATTTTACTGACACCCGGTTAAAACAAAAAAGCTAAGTCTTTATATTGTAAGGACTTAGCTTTCTAAATTGAGAGCGGATGAAGGGAGTCGAACCCTCGTCATCAGCTTGGAAGCGCTTGTCAGTTCAACTCAAATCCACTCAGTGATTAGTATCTTCCGCAAATGTATTTATATATTACCATAATATAACGATTTAGACAATTGAATTATTTTGAGTGTTCTTCATTGACTTAGAATCTTTAACTCATTTTTTAACTCTTCTTCAGATTTTTCAAAAAGAATGACAGTAAAATTCAAAAATTACTGTCACTTTAAAAGAGCACACAAGAAATATATATGGCCTTCTTCAGTGCCGTTCGCTCCAACCGTACTTCGTACCGTTTCCGCTCACTACATTTCCTGGTAATCAGTTTTAGTGCATTGGTAAGTGAAGGTAGCAAACAGAGTGTTCACTCATTCAGCTTCACTTCGTTACGCTTCATTCGTTCACACACTGTTTGCATTTACTAGCGGGCTCGCAGGTAGCAACGCAAAGAAGCAGAAGCACGCAGGCCTTTATCCAAGCTCGCAGGAAAGCAATGAAAGCACAGTCAGATGCAAACGCTACGGTACCGCTACGCGGACCCTCCGCTTTTTGCATCTGCCTGTTTCCGCAGGTGGGCCCATCGTTGCAGTAAGCACTCTTTTTGTGAAAGCCGCCAAATGCCATTTCGCGCTGAATATGCATCGGTAAAGAAATAAGTACCGTCCGCGTAGGTCGCAACTTAAAACTGCGGGCACGCAAAAAGTGTTCCCCCTTTCCCCCCTAAGAACCCCTCTTACCCCCTCCCAAAAAAATAAGGAATGTTATCCAAGCTTAGGGGGGACAGGGGGCACCCTTTTTGCTCAACATTACAGTTGTCCCGCAGTTTTAAGATGCTCAGTGCATTGGTAAAGGGCGGCTTTTGGGAACTTCTTTTGTGTGGGAAAAATGGTTGCCTCAATCGCACAAGGCCTCCGGCCCTGCGCTCAATCGGCAAGGCGGCAACATCCGTGTTGCCGCCATCTTCCGAAAAATACTTTTTCTAAATCAGTGATTGTGCCTTTTTCCGCAGCTTCGCTCCAGGCGCTCTGGTCGCACATCCTTGTGCTCCCGACGCGCCTTCCGCTCAGCGAATGCCGTGATACATATCAAGTAATATGTTATACTTACTTCAAAAAGTTAGGAGTGTATAAGCAATGGATTTTACTCTTGAAGATTTAACATTCGAAAATTGCAACAAAGCTTATGAAATTGACAGAACAGATATTCCTGATTCTTTTGTTGATGATGTTCCAACACTAATTGCAACTTTACATTTTGGTTATGACAATAAATTAAAAGGACGCTCTTTTTTAATCACTAAAGACGGCAAAGCAATTGGCACAATCCTTCTTGGAGAAGGCTTATATTGTGATACAGATCCGCAGGAATTAAAAGGCAAAACATTTTACCGCTTGGTATTTTTTGTCCTGGATAAGAATTTTAGAGGTAAAGGATTGGGCAGCAAGATTCTGGAAACCACGATTGAGAAAGTCTATAGCGATTTTGGAAAACAACCGATTGTTCTTGGAGTTCATAAGGATAACGAAAAAGCAGCCCGATTTTATTTGAAAAATGGCTTTACAAAAACATCCTGCATGGATGGTGATGATTACTGTTTTATTAGGAATGTATCCGGAAAATAAATTTTGCGGGGGGGAGCGCGCGCAGCGGTCCAAAAAGTTTCATTTTCTGACTTTAAATCAAAGCAACGCATATAGTCTTATATGCGTATTTTTCTTATAGTCCTATATCTCATATAAAAATGATTTTAATTTTTTAAGAACAAGCGTTGCTAAAGAAAAATTTAAAAAATAAGCAATTCAAATACACTCAAGAATAAACAGATATAATTCAGACTAAATCAAATCAAGCAACGCTTTTGCAACGGATAGCCATTTTATACGTTGCAAACAACGCATATCTTTTCTTCTTGCCACAAAGCTACGCTTCTTCTTTTTCCACCTGCAACGCTTAGAAGCGTAGCGCAACTAGGGGGCACGGGGGAAAAATAAATCACGTGCATAAAAAAAAGCAGTGACAAGGTGAAATAATGAAGTGACATTTTTGACAAAGACATAACATTATTTTCAAATATTTATGGCGACTATAACATCTTTTGATCTGTTAACAATGAAAATCCAGCTTGCAGAAGAATTTGCAGTTGATCGTCGTACGATATTACGAGATGTTTCAAAAATGAAGAGTAAAATCAAAATTGCCTTTGATAAGAAAACTTCAATGTGAACTATTGAATAAGTCTATATAGTCCCGGCGTACATACGAGTGCTTTCCAGCAATTTATTTACTCTTTTTTCTCTTGCTGAAAATCTTTATAAGCATCAGAAATAATACCTTTGATATTATCAAAAAGAAATTGTCTCATTTCAGGAACTGATTCAAAAATTTTTATATCTTCAGTAGGAAGAAATAGTCTATATATATCAATATTAAAAAAATTACATATTTTAGATAATGATGCTTTACTTGGCCAGTTTATACCTGTTTCTATGCTTTTGATAGCTTCTTTTGACATTCCAACAGCTTTTGCAAGTTCTGCCTGTGTCATATTTTTGAGGGTTCGATATTTTCTAATATTATCACTTAAACGTTGTTGAATTTCATTATCTGTCATAAAAAAAACACAAAAGGTATTATCTATATCCTTGAAGTTTATTAATAATGTAGTATAATATATTATAACAAAAATTAAAAATTATATAAAGAGTACTATTATGGAAACAAAAGAAGATGAAGAAAGAAATGTTTATGTAATAAAAGCTACTATGGCTGAATTAAAAAATGGCGTTGAATTATCAATTGAGTCGCCAAATGAAATTATAATAATCCCTGACGAAAATAAACAATCAGAATAAATATGAAAACAAAAAGAAAGTTAAATATAAATAAATATGAATTATTTGAAAAACCTGTAAATAATTTTCAATATTCTTCATCAAAATTATTTCTCGTATGTTCAGATTCTTTCTGGCATAATGGAATTCATTTAAAATTAAATGGAGATGCAATTAAAAATATCTATGATGGTACAATTGTTGCGTGCAGATTTTCATCTGGATTTAAGACACAAGACATAAATTTTGATAAGTTTAAGATATATCCAGAAATGTTGGAGCACTTCAATCTCTCTCCGGGTAATTTTTTTATATATAATTTTTTTGAATTAAAAGATGGAAAATATCAATTAAAAGAAGAGTTTAAGTCAGAAAAAGAAGAAAACAAAATAATTCAAGAATTGATAAAGAAAGAAATTGGTAAAGGTTATTCTAATTCTTTCGTTCTTATTGAACATAAAACAGAAAAAGTAGTTTTAGAGAACAATACTTCAAGAAAAATACAATATCAGTTCTATACATTATATAATCATTTAAGACCATTGAAATATTATACAAATAAAGAAAAGTGTGATTTATTTTTTTATTCTGCGGATTTAGAATTTACAAACACATTTCCCTATAACTATGTAAAAGGTTATTATGTATTAGAAAATTTAAGATTACAAAGACAAGAGTTTATTAAAATTCCTAGTGAAACTAAAATATCAGAAACTGATTTTTATAAATATACATTTAATGATAAAACTGAAAATGCATATATTGACGAAAGATTAGTACGAAATTTAACATCACATTATGAAACCCGTAGACCAGCTTTTACTAATTCCGAAAAAAATGACTCAAACTATTTAAAACCTGGAGAATACAGAACAATACAAAACGAGATATTTCTATTTGATAATATAGATAAAACAAAAAGATGTGTTAAAAATATTCTAACCATAAAAGATAAAATTGAAATAAATTATGATGATTTTATAACTTATTTAAAAGATACAGATGAAAATAATGGCTTAAAAATATCATCATTAAATGGTTATATATTTTTTTCAAAAACAATAAAAGATACATTAAAAATATGTCTTACTGAATATAATTCTTGGGATCTAAAAAACACCCCTAAGCCAAATATTACATATAATATAAAAAACGGCTTTTTATTAACAGGAAGATATACTCCAAGTGGCCAACAAGAATATTATTATTTATCGCAAAACAAAACTATTTATATACCGAATGTTGAAAGCTATTATATACAAGCAAAAAAAATTAAAACAACTTTCGAATATGCAGTAGAAGATATATATATACCGTGTGAACTTAAAATTATAGAAACAGAATCTCCAAGTACAGTTTTCAAAAAAGTAGAATATTATTTTAATGGTTCTAAACAAAAATGTTATATTGCGAATGATTCTTTTAGAAAATTTCAGGATCATTGGGAAACGAAAAGAAGGCTTAGACCTTATGAATCAACTAATACTAATGACATTTCTAATTATTTACCACGTAAATCACATAATGTTATTGATGATATTTTAATATTTGATACAAATGACATTAGTAAAAGACTTGCAATAGCAAGTGTACCTAAAACAACTAAATTTCAAATATCAAAAACTGAACTTGATAATCTTTTAAAAAATTTAACTGATAATACATCAGCTAATAAATTTGAAAAAGGAATTTTTGTAAACTATGATACTGAAAGTGCTAAAGGTTCTGGTTACATATATTTACCATGGGGTTATAACTTACCTAATGAAAACGAAAATCAAGTTGCTTTAAATTTAAAAAAAGTAAAAGAGAATATAAAAAAAATCTCAGAAAACCTGGATACATGGCTAAATGAATTTTATCAAAAAGAAGAAATATCCTTTAATGAATTTAAGCTTAAGCTAAATAAAGATAAAAGAATTTCAGAAGATCAAATATACAATTATGAAGGAAGTGGTGAACCCATTAAACTTGAAAGAGGCGATGTACTAGGTTATGGTGGTTATGCAGTTATATCACCAGATGAAAAAAAAGATATATATAAAATTGAGGATTACATACATTTTGAAACATTTTGTACAAATACTAATTTTATGGAATTTAATAAAAATCGTAACGATTATAAAGCTGATTTTTTAATAAAAGCAGAAACGTCAGTACATAAGAATAATCCGGTAGCAGAGACAATAATTAAACCATTAGAAATTATTCAAATAAATTATAATTTGAAAAATTCGTTAGATAATTTAAATAATAGTACTAATTCCCTTCTAAATTTTGGGAAAAAACTAATTAGTAATTCTTTATTTAAGCCTAAATTTGTACAAGCTATAGAACTAAGTAATGAAACTTTAGATTCGTGTTATTTAAGAGTAACCGGAAACAAGGTGTGTTTAATTGAATCAGAAATATTTATAGAAATGGAATATATGGGTTATATTGGAAAACTGGAGGATGATGAATATATCAGTAAGAAGTCATTTATTTATACCTGGAAAGATCCACATTATATTAGCAAAGAAGATAAAACTATAAAAGTTTTTAAGAAAAAAGGCTCTACTTTTGAAGATACAGGAAAAACAATAAACATATATAATACTTTTAAATATGAATGGAAATCCCAAATTGGAGATACATATCGTCAAATTCATTATTATTGTATACCAGCAAGTAAAAAAGAGAAATTCTATATTAATGAAAAAACAATAAATGAAAAAATGGAACTATTTTCCCTTATAAAGGATAATGATTATTATAAATTAAAAGAAGAAAAGAAAATACTTCAAACAGAGATATTTGAAAAACCAAAAGATCTTATATGGTCAGAATCAACAGAAATTGTAAAAACTGGAACATACGAAAATACACACGAAGAAATTACAGACAAACAAAATAAGACTTGGATTCTAGGGAAAGAACCAAATGGTTCCAATACTATCTGGATTAACAAAGATGATATTGACGATACAATTGATACAAATAAACCTGTAGAAGAAATTATTTACGATAAGTGGGAAGATTTCTTTGAAAAAATTAATCTGTCAGATTTTGGTAAATATAGGTGTGAAAACAAAGAGAAATTTTTGGCTGAACTAAATATAAATCTAACTGATGAAGAAGAACTTAAATACACATTAAACAAGAATCAAGAACTTGTATCCAGTTTGTTTTTTAAAAATACTTCAGAATGGAAACAAGACTCAGGACTTATGGATGCTTATAAAAAAGCTTGGCCATACTGTGATATGGATTATCTGAAACAACAAAGGGATGATTATTGTTTTTGGGAAAATACAAGTTTGTCATCTAAATCAAATGTAACCTTCTTTCACCCTGTGAAGTTTATTGGATTGATGGATAGAATTAAAATAATTAATCTGCATGCAGAAGAACTATTACGTGTTCAAAATAGAATACTAAAAATGAATACCCTAAAAGAAAATGGGCCTGGAATTTTTGATCAAGGTGGCTATACATTCTGTAATCATGCAGTATTTTTAACAATTCGTGCAGTAGATAGTGATTATTTAAAATTTACAGATAATTACGATGCTCCTATTGATTCTAAATATTCTAAATATGATAAAACATATCCATATAAAGAATCTAGTTATTGGTGTGTGGTCTTAAAGAAACAGGCAGACTCTAAAATTATATCAGAATTAACTACCTGCAAGGATATCATTTATTATGCAAACTTAGGATATGTAGTTATTGTTGCTTGGGAAAATCCTTCTTCTGGTGCACCTCATTATGCAACGGTAAGGCCAGGTAATGTTTGTAAAGAAATAAAGGATATTAAGCTTTGTAATGTATCTACAGAAGAAAGAACCAGAATATTACCTATGTCTGAGGCATTCGGAAAAGATATGATTAAAAATTGTCACTTTTATGTAAATAAAAAACAAGTATTTAGAGAAGATTACGATTTCTCTGGATCAAGATCAGCTAGTATTACATCATTAGAGTCTAAACATGGAGTTGAATAATGAAAAGAAGAATTATTTTTATAATTATTTCAGTTTTAAGTTTTTATTGTTTTTCAAATGAAAATAGTAATGAACAAATTTTTGCAGATAAGTTAAATTATCAAAGTGACTATATATTTAAGCAAGGTGATATTTCAATCTGTAATTATATATTTTCTATATATTCCTCCGGCTATAAGCCCTATTATGATAATTTGGGAGAGAGAGTCCTTACTAATAATGTTTTTGTCATTAAAGATAATAAATTAATAAAAGACTTTTATATAGAATACATTTCAGATAATAACTTTGATAATGAGATTTTAAGAAAGCAAATTCCTCATGATATTTATAAATCCACTATGGTTTTATCAGATTTTAATTATGATGGAGATGTAGATATTTTATATCTTACCGGTGATTCTGTTTACGAGTATTTTTATATAGAAACTATTGAAGGTGAGGAAGAAATATTTGAATCCAATGAATTTTCTCATGAATCAATGAATCATTTATCTGAAGCTAAAATATTATTTAATGATTCATTGAAGTTTTGCATCATAAATAAAAAACGCGGTTTTGTGATTCCATATCAAATAAAAAACAAACAGGTTATCACTAAGTTCTATTATTGGTCAGCATCCGAACAACGCTATATTCCCGACGAATCAGTAACCCAGGAACAGATAAAAAATGCCTTTTGTCCCGAAGATTACTTTGCCTATAATAGTCTAAACTTTTCAAAGCTGGATTCTAAGCTCAAAGAAAGCGACTTAAAAGATCTTGATAAGTCACAGCTCCGAGTTTTACGTAACGCAGTTTATGCCCGCCATGGCAGAACATTCAAAAGTGTAGATTTACAGAGTCTATGGGAATGCTATACCTGGTATAAAAAGAATCCTAATTATAGCGATTCAATGCTTTCAGATATTGATAAATATAATATTGAATTAATTCAAAAGTATGAAAAAAAATAAATTAATATTACTTTTTCTTTTGATTTACTCAATAAATTGTTATTCAATTGAAAAAAAAGAGTATGAAAATTTTTTAATAGCAAGGGAAAGAATAAATACTTCTGCGGATATTATAAATATTTATGAATTAGATGATGATTACAGTCTTGGATTAATATTGCGCACAAAAGATGAACCAGAAATTATTATTTCTAATGGTAAGAAATTATATACTGAGCCAGTAGTATTTTCAAAAAGTAATTTGAACTCAGTAAGCTATATTGATAAATTGGATAATACAGATGTATTTCTTGGTGATTTTACATTTAACGAACATAAAGATATACTTCGCTTTAGTTTGAACTCTCCAATTGGAATGGGATATAATATTATTAAAATTGAAGATAAAACAAAAAGGAAAGTTTATTTCGAAATAAACTTTCCAGGTTATAGATATATAACAAACAATGATACAGGCGATATACAATATTACAATGGAAAGAATTCACGAATAAATAATGACTATTATATTTCTTTCAATGAAATTCAATTTTGTATAATAAATGGTAAACGAGGATTTTTAATTAATGCTATTGGAGATGTTTATCAAACAAATATAGGTAAATATGAAATGGATATTTCAAAAAATGATAATGATAATCTATTATTCTTCTTTTGGTCTCCAACAGAACAACGCTACATCCTTGATGAAACAGTAACACAAGAACAGATAAAAAAGGCATATTGTCCTGAAGATTACTTTGCCTACAATGGCTTAAAGTTTTCAAAATTAGATTCAAAACTTTCGGAATCTGATTTAAAAGATTTGGATAAATCCCAACTTCGTTTAATGCGAAACGCAGTTTATGCCCGCCATGGCAGAACATTCAAAAGTGTAGATTTACAGAGTCTTTGGGAATGCTACACTTGGTATAAAAAGAATCCAAATTACAGCGATAATTTACTTTCTGATATTGATAAATATAATATTGATTTGATTCAAAAGTATGAATCAAAATAATATTTTAAGACCTTGTCATTGTCCTTGTAATCAGCTTCCAAACTCTCTCCGGTTTGCCAGGGGGTAAGCCCTTCGCTATCGGGGAGAGCCTTTCGCACTAAGCTATTTCCATTGCATTTTCACCGCCAGCCCGCACCAGAGCCGCTGTCCATTTGTAATAACACGCTTAAAACCTTTCTCGCTCATTCTCATACCAAGCCACTTCTGGCTCATAACACGCTCATTGTTTTTATTGCACCATTTGATATAAGTTTGATAAAGCATATTTGTAGGAAGCCGCCACTGTAAAGATGCATCCAGCTCCAGGCAGTCAGTCACAAAAGTTCCAACGCTATCCATATCCATTCTGTATTCTTCGTTTGCTTCTCTAACGGCCGGAGGCTCTTCAAGTCCTTCCTTCTTCCACATTGCGTAGCCTTTTAAAAGCCAGTTTAAGATTCCGGAGTTTTCTGCAATCAGTTTTTCAGTCAGGTTCTTATCTCTCTGCTCAGGAGGAATAGTCACAGTAAAAGGAATCATTTTAATACGGCGCCAGATACCGTTATCAGCTCCACGGATTTTCGGCTTATGATTTGTCGCCATAAAAATCTTAAAGGTCGGCTTAAAAGAAAAATATTCTCCGTACAAGAATCTGGCAGTAAGGGCATCTTCACCAGTAACCATTTTTATAAGGCTTTCACTAATCTGGCGGCCTTGCTCAATTTCACTTGTGGTAACAAGGCGCATTCCTTTAAGGCGTGCAATATCATTACTCTGTTCAGAGTTCTTTTTCATAAAGGTTTCAATTCCTGTGCTCAATGCATAATCTCCAAAGAGCTCAAGCATTACATTCAAAAAAGTTGATTTACCATTAGCACCTGTTCCCCACAAAATAAAAAGACACTGTTCGCTTACATCGCCGCTCAAAGCATAGCCCATAGCTTTTTGAATAAAACGGATAAGCTGCAAATCCTTGTTGAAAATCTGCATCAAAAACATTTTCCATACAGGACAGTCTGCATCCTTTTCGTAAATAAACCGGCTTTTCTTAGTTATTAAATCTTTTGCATTTGGAACCTTAGACCTTCCGTTTTTAAGATTAAGAGTCCAGCCTTCAACATTAAACAGATAGTTATCCCGGTCCAGCTCAAAATCTTCAACCTTGATTTCCTCACTTATTTTCAAAAGACCTTCTAAAGCCTGAATGCGGCGGAAGCTTTCACTTTTAATCAAATGCTTTTCAAAGGCAGCTTCCAGCTGGCGGTCAGTGATATAACGCATACCACGGTACATCTTATGAACAAACTTTTTACAGCGCTCAGCAACACGGCCGCGGGTATCAATATCCCAGTTGGTCCCGTTCCAGAAAAGAAACTTATTCCAGGTAATGCAATAGCGGATAATATCGCCATAAGCTTTGAGAAAATAGTCGCAGTTCGTAACATCGGTAAACTGCATCTCACCGGTAACAAACTTATTGGCTCTCAGGTCCCGACTAAGTTCTTCTATCGCGAGCTGTTCTTTGTCAGATATTTCTTTGTTATTCATCAATCATCCCGTGTTTCTTAAGCAGCCTGTAAAATAAAATCAGCTTAAACTGAAGCTGATCAAATCCATTCATAACTTCGTATTTTCCAACCGTTTCATAAATCGTCATAATATTTTCATATAGCAAAACAAGCGAATGTCTGTTATCAAGATATTTTGCAAAATCCCACCAGGCCGCAAACTTTAAAGCTTCTTCACTGATGTTTTTTTCAAGCTTCCGGAACTGATTAAAAATCAGCACATCACCCGAAATTTCTTTAATGAAATCTTTAGCCTCGTGACATAATTCAACGGGAATATAATCATCTACCTTCATCATAAACAAACACTTTCACAGCCCGACCGCAGGCAGTCCTGTCATCATCAAAAGTTACCGAAGGCCAGAAGGTCCACCAGCCAGCCACATCTAAATCATCCTCAGTCTGAATATCATAAAAGATGATTCCATTCTCAACATCTTTTACAACTGCAGGAAAACTAACCTCAGTGTCATCAGGCTTTTTTGCCATAATCGAAACAGTTTCATATCCTGATAAATCACACTTAGTATCAATCAACAAACGAAGTTTCGATTTGTTTTTATAAATCCTTTTCATATCCTGCACTCCAGTTCTATCTCTGTCGCAATCGGACAGAACAAAGTCACTACATTATTTGCTTCTCTGATTTTTCCTCTGAGCCAATCCCAAAAGCTCATAACACTTTCAACTGCACGAAAGAAAAGACGAGAAGCAAAAGGAAGCTCATCTATAGAAACCTCATCTTCAAAGTTTCGAAAGCTTTCTCCAAGTCTACTAACGTGCTCTTCATTCTCAACATAGACATCAATTGTTCTTTTATAATCTGTTTTCGGCTCTAAAGAATCAGATGCTCCTGAACCACTAAAGCAGCTTCGAAGTATCATTAACAGTTTTTGTACCGAATCACTCAAGCCGGCAGTTCCGGTTTTTAAAATTACTTTCCCAAGTCTCCTTAAAGATGAATCAGACAAAGCGGAAGTATTTACCATACTTCTTTTTGCACCAAGACTTCGCCCAAAAAATATTCCTGCAACTCCCACGTTTCCGATTACAGACCTTGTATATAAAAATCCATCCGGCTCATTTTCATATTGCAGATAAAGACATAATTCAAAATCATTAAAAATATTTCTCTGCTGGCTTATATAATCCGGTGAACTTAAATAAGCAATTGCAGAAGCATAATCCCTGCGTCTGGCACGGCTCCAGTAAAAGTAACTCATTGTTGTATCAGGATCTTCTACTTCTCCTGTTCCTGTATAGCCATGTAAATCTGAATAAACTCCAAATACAATTCTTTCTCCCTGAACAAGCTTTCGGGTTAAAGTTACATTCAAAGCTTTCCAGCCATTAGCTTGTCCGGTAAAAGAAACTTCCGCAAAAGAAGCATTAAGACATTGAGTTAGCTGCCAGTTAGAATCAGCCGCAAACACAACAGGTACTAAAGGTTTATATGGATCTCCATAGTAATAATCCCAGTACCATGAAGAAGTTGGAGCATAATAATAAAAGTATATTGTAACGGTTGTTGAATTTGAGTTTTTCGGAACAATTCCTCTGTAGGCAAAAATAGATTCTTCATCAACAAGTTCACCTTCCATTTCCTCGTATTCATCATCATCAACTTCGACTTCATACCAGGAAAGAATTTCTTGAGGTGTTCCAGTATTTCCAACAATCGAGTTACTCATATCATGAACCGCTCACAGTAATCTGCCAGTCAATCTGCAAACTGTCTGCAGAAGTTACATTTACACTCGGTGTAATCTGAGCATAAGCCAAACACTTAGCCTGCGCAGTATTTCCGTTCATCAACGCAACCTCGTTAATTCCGTTTGCGTTCAAATCGCCTGCAGCAAAGGATGCTCTATACAAAACTACATTTCCGTTTGTAGCTCCAAAGGTACCTTTGATTTTTGGATAACTTGAATCAAGTTTTTTATAAGTACCTGTTGCAGTATTTACAGAAGTATTGTTCTTTGGAGTACTTCCGGTCCAGCCGGTCCCGACAATCATATAGCCGTTAGTTGCATCCACCTTGTTCTGAGTTGGATTACTAATCATCAAATCAGCAATCAGATTGTCGCCGATTGTAGTAATCGTATTGTGATGCTTTGTAATCATAGGCTTCTGCTTCATTCCAAGAAGGTTTCGCCAGAATCCATTTTTGTAATATTTGATATTACCATTCGCATCGCGAACCGTAATGGTAACCATACCTTTCATTTTTCCTTTTGAACTAATCATTTACATACTCCCATAATAATTCCAAAAACAAGAGACGTAACAATAACGCCACCGGTCCCGCCAATCAAAGCACCATAAAAAAACTGGTCTTTTTTTTTCTGTGCTTCTTCCTTTAATCTTTTATTTTCCGCTTCCAAAAGAAGCTTCTGTTTTTCAAGTTCATCAGCTCTCTCTTTTTCAAAAGCCAGATCACCACCAACTTCCAGTAAAGCAGCCTTAACAGCCTCCTGAGCCGTTCGTTCAATTTCTTCTTCTGCAATTTCCATAACTTCCTCAATTGTCAGTTCGCTGGCAACGTCTTCGGAATCTTTCTTTTCCGTCGCTGATTGCGTCGCAGACTGAGCCATAAGATTCTGCAAGTTGGCGAGCATCAGCACGCTCAATACGAGCAATCGCTTCTTCCCGTTTAGCCGCAGCCTTAGCATTGATTTCATCAATATCCTCCTTCGTGGTGGTCGAGCTTGTCGAAACCACCTGTCTTTCTTTTACAAAGAGAACTGCAAATATTGCCGCAAATACAGCTCCCAGCCAAATGAAAATCTTTTTAATCACTTCCCAAACTTTCTTCACTTGTTACCTTCCTTTGAAACTTAAACTTCTGAATCTCTCTTCCGGCAATTACTGTAAGAGCCACAGTCAGCCATTCAGCACCGCCAAGCACACCACAGCAAAGAAGTACAGTCGCAACAATAAAGATTACAAACTTCACGCTAAGCAGTTTTTCAATAAGTTTTTGAAATCTAAATCTAATCATCCGCGAGCTCCGTCAATTGCATTTCGAATCTGTTCAAACTGATAGTCAGCTCCAAACAAATCCACATTGTCATCACTTGCTTTCTGCAAAACTTCACGGTCCAGACCACGAACAATAATGCGGTAATCATTTGCCTGATACCAGGGTTTCATATCGCTCAAACTTCTGAGCTCTGAATAAGGTTCAACGCAGTTAAGCACAACATCACGGCCGCAAACTCCGGCCACATGACAGATTTCATTTTCCTTATAAAGTCTTGGCCCAAGTTTTCTGTCATAAAGCGTCATAAAGAATGCAGCTTGTATATCGTTCTTGTCCGGATTTCTTTTTGTAAAATACTTTTTGAATAATGCATCTGCAGTAACACGAATTGCACATCCGGTTGCAAGCAGCAATGCAAGACAAACAGAGCCCGAACAGTCCGAGCTTATAAGATTTTCCTTTCCGCTTTCATAACGAAGAAACTGCATACGCCCAAGAAAATAGCGGTAGCGTTCAGCTTCGCTAAGTCCTTCAACAATTTCCTTTTCAGCTTCAAGCATCAGCCTCATTCTTAAATTGTTATTGTCCATTTGCAAACTCCTTAATAATCATCACCGCAAAATTAAAACACGAAATAATGCAGGCAATAATCGCAGTAATCTTTCCCTGTTTCCCTGCATCATTTTTCAAGTGTTCTTCAAGCCGTCTGGCATTAGAGCAGGTAGCAGGATTCATCTGGCATTGAGTTTGTTTCGTATCAATAGAATCAATACGTTTCTCAACCGTCTTTTTAAATTCCTTCATCTCAGCTCTAAAGCCACTAAGCTCAACCTGTAATCCATTCATCGCCTGAATCAACTTTTCACTATCGTTAATTGTGTACCTCCCTAAACACGAGTAACCCAAATCTCAGAAGAGAAAGCCTCTTCTTTTTTATACCTGAAAGTAAGCTCATCAATTCTCACTTTCCTAAATCCGTTTTGTCCGTTAAGTCTTATTTCCATAAAAGCACCAACACGCGCATGAATAAGAGGAATATAAGTTGTAAGGTAATAAGCACCTTTGCAGTTCACACATTCTTTAAGAAGATCCTTTGCACGTCTTTCGCAAAAAGGTTCAGTCTCAAATAAATCATCACTCAAATATTTAGAGGTAACGTTTCGAACAATCTGTCCGTGAGCAGCAATCTCCTCATCATCTTTTACAAATACGCTGTAGTTAGTTTCACTTATAATTGCCCGGCCAGTGATAGAAGCTTTACGAACTCCAATAAGATTTCCATCACGGCCCAGCTGGATAATTGCGCGGTCTTTATAAGTAGTCGTGTCGTACTGAATCACAACAGGCTTATCCTCGCCGGTAACTTCCATTGCCTCTAAGAATTCCTGCTCACTGTCTATCGAATCAGCATAAACAACATTACGAGTTTTTCCTTCATCATTCTTCGCAGTGTAAATAGCCTGGTAATCATTGTCAGAAATAATCTTTCTTGAATCATCAGTAAAAGGATAATAAGGTTGCATATCCTCGTCGTACCACACAGGCGCATCAGAATAAGACCAGAGCTCCTGGCGTTCAGTCTGAACATAACGGGTATATTTAAGCCTTACATTATTTGCATACTTATCGCGGTTATTAAAAAAGCGGAAATGTGTAATCTCATTTTCATTAAGACTAAAGCAGACTTCTTCGCTGTATTCATTCTGTAAGTCATAAGGACTTTCAATAAAGCTCAACGTCAAATCCTTACCACATTCCACAACAGCGTTATAAGCTTTAGCCAGAGAACAAAGTTCCTTCCAGGCAGAGCCTGCAACAACAACATAAGGAATATCAAAATTCAGAGTTCCACAGTTTATCTCATTGGCACCAATTCCACCGCGTGCCGCAATAATATGAACAAGAGAATTCTCCGGATGCGTTCTGTCACAAACAACCGAGTGTACAACCACTTGAGCATCAGTCCAGTTTCTCTGCAGTTTTGTATCATCAAGTTTTTTAGAAAGGTCTATAAGCTTTACCTTGCAGGTTTTATTTGAATAGCCTGTCTCTTGAATCTGAAAGCCGTCTGCATCCACAAACATATGAAAGCGAAAGAAAGTATTAGTTCTCTCGCCAAAGCAATACCAGATCTGAACACCAAGACCTGGAACAAGCTCGTCATTATTTTCTAAATCAAAATCATTATGAGAGTTATCAAGAAGAAGTTCTCCAAGATTTATAATTCCGCCGTCTTCACTTTTATAAGAAGTCATCACACATTCTAAAATGTCAGAATCACGGATATAAACATCACTGTCGGCAAGTTCAAAAACAACTCTTACAAAGGGGCGACTTTCTGTATTTCTGATTGCGTTCTCAACCTCTGGCGGAACTTCATAAAACTTCATAGTAAAAGTTTAAGCCCTAAGTGGTTTTGTAAAGTGTAGATAATGTTTTGTTTTTTTAAGAGATTCTATAAAACGATCTGCAGGTATTCTTTTTCGTTTCTTACATTAAATACAACAGGACCTGTTATATTAAAGCTTTGATTACATAACACAGTGTCCGCACAGTTTATATCAACCATTTCGCCATCAGGTTCAAGGTCATATAAATCAATACTCACTCCGTCCTTTATATCAAGGACCAGGGAAACTTTTTCAATTTTATTTTTTACAGGATACTGTTCCTCACTTAAAGGAAAGTACAATTTTATTTTATAAGAACTGGTCTCTTTAAATTCTCCGATTAGTTCAAATCGGTAAACAAGCGGTAGCACTTTTAAATCTACAGTCACCTTGTGTCCGTCAAAATAATAAGTCCGGCATCTGGTCCAGGGCATAGAAGGAATATTTACCGGCCAGCTGTCTGTATAAGAATCTTCCGAGCTTCCTAAATCAAATCGCAGCTTAAAAGCTTCTTCATTATCACCGCGAAGCTCAAAGCTTTTAATCACTGCATTTTTATAAATGATTTTTTCAAAGATACGGTCTGCATATAAATCAAAACTCTGCTCGTTATAAAACAGCAGAAGAAACAAAGCTTTTGTACACAGGTATTCAAGCCGTGTAACAAAACACCCCTGAATCATCTTTCCTGTTTCTATACAAATCTCTCTGTTTCTTCTGCCTATGCAAGATGGCAGTTTATAGCCTTTGGACGCTAATCTTACAGTTTCCTCGCTGTATGGTAATGGAATAAATTCATTGTCTTTTAATACCGTCAGTGTGCAGTCTCTGCCTTGTATCTTCATACAAAAATTGTAGCACCACTAAGGTTTTGAAAAGTGTAGATAATGTTTTGAGTTTTTAAGAGAAATGATTGACTTATATTGAAATAGTCAGCGTTCAGTCTTTATCCTGTATTTTTATGTTTACAGTATAAACCTAACTAACTTTAATGATGTGATTGACTGAGTAAAGATGTGATTAAGATTATTTAAATATATTACGAATATCAGTATATATTTTTTTAAATGGTAGTTGATTACTTTCTCTTAGTTTTTCATTGAAAAGTGCTTCATATAAAGGTTGTGCAGTATTATTAAGAAAATTCTTTGAAATTAAATAAAAGAAATTTTTGTCATACATCCTATATTTATCAATTTGAGTTACAAATTGTTTTATGAAAAAATTATATTTTGGAATTATTTCAAAAATATCCGATTCTTTTTCATAAATTTCATTTTTAGATTCTAATTCGATATTAAAATGTGAAAAATTTTTAGAATATAATAATTCAGAGATTGCAATTAAATCTTTTGGTAAAATTTTAAATTTCATGAATTCCAGCCATTCATATGAATCTGATGTTGGAAAAGCTTTAGCCAAAATTGATGGAGTTTTACAAGAAGATAAATCTATGTAAGAAAAATCATTACCTTTAGAACCTGAATTACAACTAGTACATGAAGGCACTAAATTATATAGACATAATGAAAATATTTTACAATTACCTTTTGGTATAAAATGGTCCAATGCAAATTGCTTTTTAATAATACCAGTTTTTGTTTTGTAAAAGTTTATATATGTAGTATCACAGTAAAAGCATGTATTAAAATGTAATAACTTCATTTTACTTATAAAGAAATTTGTTATTCTTGCTTTCATGTCATCATAATCAAATTTTATAGAATTAATATTATTTTTTTCATAATCTTGTAATTTATTAAACTCTAAATATATTTCAGAGATATTTAACGGTTTTAAAACCAATAACTCATCAAATGTTTTAGGAAAATTTGAAATATTTTTTTTAATTTTTTGAGTTTCTGGTAAATTTAAGAAAACCATAAACTCATTTTGTAATTGATTTAATTTGAAATCATTTTTATTGTTTGTTCCATCTTTATTTTGTCTAATTTTAAAAACCTTTTGGTAATCTTTATCATATGTGTCAAAATCAAATTTATCTGGATATACTTTATACATTTTTAGTCCTTCTTAACTTCAAATTTATTTAATAAATAAGTGAGTGAATCATGAAGAAAAGGATCCCCTATATGCTTTATGAATAAATCAAAAGTATTGTATTCATTTTTTGTTAATATTAAATTATTTTCTTTATTTGCTTTTGTAATTAAGTCATTCATTATAGATTGTGAATAACTACCAGTTACTCCTTTTAAGAAAAATTGATTATTTAGTAAGCTATAAATATTCGCTCCAAGAGTTTGTTCAAATGTTTCATTTTTTCTTTTTCCATTCTCCAGTATCAAAACATTATTTTTTATTACATCACTTAATAAGTATGGAGAATGTGTTGCAAAAATTATATGAATATTTTTAATTTTTGAAAAATTACAAATATTAATAGTATATAAAAGTGTATAAATAAAATTTCTTTGTAATTCAGGATGTAGATAAAGTTCAGCTTCATCAAAAATCATTAAAACATTTTCATAAACAGGATAAGCATTAATGTTTTGTTGCGTACACTTATCGTCTTTAGTATCCAGATTTTTAATATGATATAAAACATAACTTAAATTATATAAAATTTGCTTTTGGCCACTACTAAGTTTTGATAAACTGTACCCATCAGAATCTATAGCAGTTTTATTACTTACATTATCTGAAAAATATAAATCAAAAGAATAAAAAGGCGGTGGCAAACGTAAAAAAGTATCATCAATAATTTTTAATGTGTTATCAAATTCATCATTAATTATTAGTTCACCTTTTTCTAAATTTACAAATGGATGTTCAACAAAGTATAAAGTTTGTCGTAATTTTAAAGTCATAAAAGATGTGTCATTAATAATTGTTTCAATAAAAAATTCTGAATAACTTTGAATTATTTTATCATTCCATTTATCTTTCTTATTTTGTTGTAAAAGATTAATAATTTCGTCTGTATTTTTTTCTTTAGAAATACCAGCCTCGTAAAGAAAACCATAATTATCTAATATTTTTTTTGTTTTATATGCTAAATAAAATAAAGATAAGTTATAGATTTCTGTATTTCCATTAATAGTATCAATAATATTATATTTTATTATTAAATATTCTTTCCAGATTTGTTCTAAGAAATTAATTTGGTCAATATTATTCAGAAGATATTCTTTTTTTAATTTATCATTTTTATAATTTTGTATTACTTCATATTTTACAGAGGATGGTTTTTGATTCTCTACAAGTAATGTATTAAATCTTTTATAAAAATATATAGACATTGCTATAATTCTTTGAACTGCTAAATGTCTTTCATTATCAATTTCAATAATTCCGTTTTCATTACGATATGGTAAGATAACGATTGGTGTTACATAAGCATCATTTTTTTGAAATATTTCTTTTATATAAAAGTTTTGTTCTTTATTATCAATAATATAATCATCAGGATTAAATGAATATATACTATAATTTGTTACTATTGTATAAAAAAAATTTTCTAATTCAGAAACACTAATAGAGTCCATTTGTTTTATTTGCACAGGACTTGTAGAATTTGGCCATTGAATTTTTAAATCAATTTCTTCATTCATTGCATTGGATTCCACAAAACCTATTTTTTCTTTTATTACTGTTTTTCCTTCAACTTCAATTTCACATTTTTTAGAATAATATAATTTTGCATGAAATCCTTTTGCATAATCTACATTACATAATTTTTTATCAAGACAATAAGAAAAATTATTAATTATTCTAAATAAAATATCTAAAAGTGTAGATTTACCAGAACCATTTTCGCCAACAATACAACTAATGGAAACTTTAGGAATTGAATTCATATTATAAGTATAAAAATTATCAAATGTTTCAAAATCAAGTTCTGTATCAATTGTTGGTGGTTCTTTTAGTTGTTCACAAAAAACGAAAGGATACCATTTATCTTTTAAATTTTTTATTACTGAGTCTTTCCCATCAAGAAGTTCAATTCCAATTAAATGCATTTTTTATTTCCTTTTTTTTATTTTTCTTCTAATGTTTTTGCTTGTCCATTTACAATGGTCTCATGAACAAAAACAATTTGTCCTTTTTTATTCTTATAAAAGTCGCTGCTTAATCGCTTAAAATAGCCGCGGCGGAAGTGAGGAATAACAACACCGGCGGCAGCTTTCTCAGTAACATCAACAACTTTTTCAGATGTATTCAGATAATGATTATTTTCAGTTTTTACATCATGAGGAGCACCATCTACAAGACAATCTGGAAAACAATAAATGTATGAAAGCAGATTGATTGCAAGTTTTGTGATTTCATTCATTTCCTGATCTGTATAAACTATGGATTTCTTATCTTCAATTTCATTGCTGGAAATATGGTATTGCTCCATTCCATGATTTACAAAAATGCGAAGCTCATTAGATGTATCATAAAGAGAGTAAGCAAAAACATAGCCTTGAGATTTTTTTGGAATATGCAAACAGATTCCAAAGTTTATTCCTGTTGTAAGATTTTCAAGAAGATCATCATTATTAAGAACTACGCTATTGCCATTTTCTTTTATGTAAGTTTTTATTCCTTCTAAGTCTCGAATTTCTACCGCCTTGAAGAAGTCTAATAAGTTTTCATCTTTAAGATATATGTGAGTAAGTTCGTGATTCAGATCTCGAAGAAATAGTTGGCAGCAAGTTGCATCATCCATACTTGAAACAAAGTTAGATATAAACCACTGTCGGAACATTTCAGGTGTTTCAGAATTAGGCTTTCCATCTTGGGAGTTTTCTTTGCAGAACTTTCTATATGCATCGTAAAAGAGACCAAATGTTTTGCCGTATTGAATGTGTTTACTCATTATTTTGTCCTTATATTAAAAACTCGTAAATCCATAAATTCATTTAATCCGGCTTCTGCCTGCTTTGTTTTTATTAATATTTTCCCATCAACAAATTCTACTTCACATTCAGTAAAAGCGTCTCCAGGAACACTCAGTTCCCTTAGTTCACCTTTATATTTACCAGAACGTGGCATATTTTTTCTATGTCTAATTGAATTCCTTTTTACTTCAATTATATCTTTACAGTTTTCGGCAAGGTGTAAATGGCAAGGCAAACCAATAACTAAAATCGTTCTTTCTTCTTTTTGCTTATATGTCATATTTTTTCATTCCTGCATTAATTATAGATTTTTTTGGGGTTTTCTGCTATAATTAACGTTATGAGTGGGGAAACTATTAAAAATCGTAAATTAACCTATATTACTCTCTTTAGCAGTGCAGGTGTTGGCTGTTATGGTTTCAAGAAAGCTGGCTTTGAATGTATTGCTACAAATGAAATTATCCCACGTAGACTAGAAATACAAAAATTCAATAATAAATGCAAATATGATACTGGTTATATCTGTGGAGATATAACTAAACAAGAAACAAAAGACATTCTTTTTTCACAAATTGATTTATGGAAAAAGAAAGAAGACTTAAAAAGAGTTGACGTTTTAATTGCAACTCCACCTTGTCAAGGTATGTCAGTTGCAAACCACAAAAAGTCTGAAAATGAAATAGTAAGAAATTCTCTTGTTGTTGAATCTATAAAAATCATAAAAGAAATTAATCCAAAGTTTTTTATTTTTGAGAATGTACCAGCTTTCATGAAAACTATTTGTACAGATATTGATGGAAATGAAAAACCAATATCTGATGCAATAGAAAATAATCTGGGAGAAAAATACTCTTATATTTCAAGGGTCATCAATTTTAAGAACTATGGTGCATGTTCAAGTCGTCAAAGAACTCTTGTAATTGGTGTTGCAAGAGAATTTGCAGATGAAATATCTCCAATTGAACTTTACCCTGAGATTGAAGAAGAAAAAACATTACGCCAGGTTATAGGAGATTTAAAATCTCTTGAATTTGGTGAAATTGATTCCAATGATTTCTATCATGCTTTTAGAACATATCCAGAACACATGAGAGCTTGGATTCATGATTTACAAGAAGGACAGTCAGCTTTTGATAATGAGGATATTGAAAAAAGACCTCATCAAGTGGTTGACGGTAAGATAATAGAAAATACCCGAAAAAATGCAGATAAATATACTCGTCAATATTGGGATAAAGTTGGACCTTGTGTTCATACAAGAAATGACCAGTTGGCAAGTCAAAATACAATTCATCCTGCAGATGATAGAGTATTTTCAATTCGTGAATTAATGAGAATGATGACAATTCCTGATGATTTCAGATGGGTTGATAAATCACTCGATGAATTGAATGCATTGCCAGAAAAAGAAAAAAAGGCCTTGTTGAAAAAAGAAGCTGTAAAGATACGACAATCTTTGGGCGAAGCTGTACCTACACAGATTTTTAATAAGGTTGCTATAAATATAAAAAACGCTATTTCTCATAATCTGGTAAATACTGCTGAAATAAACAAAATAATTGATGAATATGAATTGGCTGAAAAAAAAAATCTTATTTTGTTTATAACGAACAATCCGCTGAATCTAACAATATCAGCGCTTGGTAGAATTGCTGAATTATGTAATTCGCAGCGTACAGAAAATGCAGCTTATTTTACAAACAAGTCTTTAATTACTGAAATTATAAAAAATTTACCCTTAATCGAAAAAGATGAAATTTCAGTAATAGAGCCATCCGTTGGTGTAGGAAATTTTATTCCTCTTTTGCTTAGAAAGTTTGAAGACAAAACAATAAACCTGGACTTAGTGGATATAAATCCTGATTCGCTTGAAATTGCTAAACTGCTTATTTCCAAATTGAATATTAGAAATAATGTTTCTATAAGATATATCAATGATGATTTCTTATTACACGATTTCGATAAACAATATGATTTTGCAATCGGGAACCCTCCATTTGCAAAGACAAATATTAAACCGTCTCTTTTAAAACGTTATAAGAAAGATGTAATCAATGATGAAACAAATAATCTTTGTTCTTTCTTCTTAGAAAAAACAATAAAAATAGCAAATTATGTAGCTCTAGTTTTTCCTAAGTTCTTATTAAATACTCCAGAATTTACTAAAAGCAGAGATTATTTATCAAAAAAAGCAATTGAGTGTATTATTGATTTTGGTGAAAAAGGTTTCAAAGGTGTATTAGTTGAAACAATAGCTATCTTTGTAAATAATAATTCTGTTGCAAAAAATACAAAGGTAATATCTTTAACAAAGCATCTTGAAATGAATCAGAATCAGAAATATATCTTTTCAAAAGATTTGCCATATTGGATTATTTATAGAAATTCTTTTTTTGATACAATTTATCAAAAACTAGATTTTGATGAATTTTCTGTTTTCCGTGATAGACAAATTACAAACTCAAAGCTTAATTCGACAGAAGGTATTCGAGTTATCAAATCACGTAATATTAATGATTCAGGAACAGAAATTATAGATATAGATGATTATGATTCATTCATAAAAGATGACTCTATTTCAGAATTATCTGTTGCTAAATATCTAAATGCCGACAATGTTTTTCTTACTCCAAATATGACCTATAAACCAAGAGTAATTCGAAAACCTAAAAATTGTCTGGTTAATGGTTCTGTTGCAATTTTAATTCCCAAAGAAAATATTCAAATAACTGATGAACAATTGCTATATTTTTCTACTACTGAATATAGAGATTTTTATCAAATAGCTAGAAATTATCAAACACGCTCACTAAATGTTGATGCTTGTTCTGTTTATTTCTATGGTTTATTAAAAGATAATTCACAAAATCAGAATATAAAAAAGGAGAATTATAATTATGATAACAGAGCAGTCAATTATTGATTTAGTTAACAATAATAATTATGACTTAAGGCTTTCTCGTAACGGCCGCTGGATTGATCAGAAATGTACTCCTGATGTAGTTTCCTTTATAGCTGATTGTATATTAGTATATATTGAAAAAACTGGCCAGATAACTTTTTCGTCTCGTGATATCCAATTTTTTAAGTATTCTAATGATAATGTTCAATTGTTATTTAAGAAGATGGATACAACTGAAGATAGTGCAAAGCATGAATATGACAAGTTTTTCCAACAACCTATGAAAATGTTTGCAAACGCAAATGTTCTAAGCGAAACAGTTGTAAAAGGTCAAAATATCTTTAAGCTGGAAGAAAGAGAAATCCTTGAATACATTGCAATGAGCGAAAAAAATGCTTTGAAATTCTTACGAAATTATATTGAAAAAGTTCTTCTTGATAGCCATATGTTATCAACTTTTGAGACTTTTTATGACAATCCTACGAAAGATTCTTATGCACTTCTAAAAAAACGTTATGAAGATTTTATACATCAATATACACCAATTAAAGGTACATATGAGCCTAGACGTATTTTCACAAAAGTGATTAATCCTTTATCATATTTTAGAAATGCCCAAGGTAGTGAATCTGGAAGACTATCAAAGTATAAAATTACTTATGATATGCTAATGTATAATCGAGATAATTTTAGAGATATTTATTCAGGTAAGCCAAAAGATATGACTCGAAAAGATTATTTGTTAGAGCATCCAGTTGAAATTAATGAAGATTATTACAATTATCAATCAGAAAAAGCAAAGCGCTTTTTACATTTCTTTAATGATACATGTAGAAAAGGTCTTTCGGAATATCCAGAAGCAAATCATGCTACAGATAAAGCTACACATATACACCATATTTTCCCGAAATCTCAATATCCGGAAATTTGTTATTATTTAGAAAATCTAATAGCATTAACTCCTACCCAGCATCTTAATTATGCACATCCGGAAGGTAGAACACAGGAAATAAATAAAGCTTATCAACATTTATTACTGTTAGCTAAAGCAGACAGAATTAAAGAAAATTTATCCTATGATACATTCTCACATGAATACGAAATAATTTATGAGTTTCCAAAATTCTTGCATGTTCTGAGTGTTGGCTTTGAAGATCAAGAAGTTGAAAATATTCCTGATATGGATTTTGTTGCTGTAATGAATGCAATTAATGTTCATTATGCAAACATTGCATAATTTTCTTATTTTCATTTTATGAGGATATATGAGGAACCTTGGTATTTCACTAGAAGCACGAAATTGTATTCTCGTCGTTATAGATTATAATGACTCAGATTTTCAGATTGTAAAAACTTTACCCAAAATTTCTGTTGATGATATAGATAGTCAGGATGATATTAAAGATTTTTTTTCTAATATTTCATCTTTTACTTCAGAAAATCATATTGATAATATTTTCATTCGAAAAAGAAATAAAAAGGGCCAATATGCAGGCGGCCCTATAGGTTTTAAATTAGAAGCATTAATTCAATTGCTAGATATTAATGTTTGCTTAGTAAGTCCGGCAACTATTGCCTCTACTGTGAAAAAAATTGATATTTCTAAACTTGAAGATTCCGTACATCAATATCAGATAGAAGCATTAAAAGCTGTTATAACAGGAAGTATAAAAATTGCTAAAAATTGAACCAACGGATTATCCATCAGCAATTATTGATTCTTTAAATAAATTATCTAAATACATAGACATAACAAGAGCTGCAGATAAAGGTAATAATGGCTTTTTGTTTTTTGGTAAGAATCATATTTTAAATAAAGAAGTTGCAATTAAGTATTATTGTTATAACGGTGATAAAGATTTCCATGCTGAACCGCAATTTTTAGCCTCTTTTGAAAGCAAAAATATATTGAAAATACATCATGCAGAAACTATTAGCAATGAGTATGCTCTTTTTATTACTGATTTTTGTAAAAATGGTGATTTGGATGATTATATGCAAAGCAATAACCTATCTGTAAAAGACGCATTAACTTTTACTCATGAGTTGTTAAAAGGGGTATGTGATTTACATAGTAAAAAATTAGTCCATAGAGATTTGAAGCCTCAAAATATTTTGATTGATGATAACAAAAATATTGTGATAGGAGATTTCGGTTCTGTTAAGAAAATACCAGATGAATTAGATTCTATACCCGGCTCACGGCATACAATTTTATATCGCCCACCGGAGGCATTTGATACCAATCATTATTATTTTAATTCTGATATTTATCAGGTTGGTATAATCCTTTATCAATTATTAGGTGGATTTCTATCATATCGAGAAATTGATTATTTAAATGATGCTCAAAAAGAAAAATATAATTCTTTAACAGATCCTTGGGAACAACAAGGTTTGGTAAATGAAAGTTTGAAAAATAAAATTCTTAAAGGTAAACTATTAAATTATTCCTCTTTACCAGTTTGGATTGATAAATCTATAATTCGTATTATTCAAAAAGCAACCAATATTAATTACTCCAAAAGATATAGTTCTTGTTCTGAAATGATGTTAGATATTACGAAAATAAGAAAAACTATTTTTAATTGGGTGAAAGTTAATTCTGATTATATTTTATTAGGTGATCCATCTTATAGAGTTGTGCTTGAAAAAAATCTTTATCATGTTGAACGAATGAAACATTCCAATTGGCGAAAAGATAATTCATTTAGTGAATCAACATCAGCTTCAGAGTTAATCAATAGTATTATAAAAAGTTTAAGAAAACGTTAGTAGTTTTCATAGATTTTTAGTCTTAGTTTATATTTCTTAGTTTGTTGAATTTTAAACAAACAATTACTTTCTTCTGTATTAAACATTTTTTGAAATGCTTCAACGTATCTCAAGAAAAATAATGTATTATTCTCAATATTTGGCGGCAGCTTTATTTCAAGATTTATTGTATAAATTGTATATTCGACAATCCGGTCTTTTTCTTCGTATTCTGTTTCTTCAAGATTGAAAGAAAAGGAAGGTGTTTTAATACAGTTTTCTTCCAGACTTTTATTCTCAAATGGTTTTATGATTATTCCGTCATTATGTTCCTTGTTGATTTTCTCAATATTTTCCGGAAACCTGTTTATTAAGAGGTTTTCAAGTTCTTTGTAGATTGTTTCAAAATTGTTTATTAAAGCCATTTTCTTTTATATGCGTCTATTGTGTTTTTAATCTCTACCGGTATTTCATAACAGGCATCATCTTCATGATTCTGCTGTTTAATAAACTCTTTCTTTTTAAGAAGAAACAGTTTAATGATTGCTTCTTTCAACTCAGCTGGCATTGTTTCAGGAGTAAAGCCTGCATTGTAATTCAAGAATAAAACGTGTCCTTCATATTCTGTAGAGAGTAGGAATATTGTTCTTCCGTCTATTATGCAGTTAGGAACTCTTTCTTTTGTGTTCATATCTGTGATGTTCACCATTTCTGTTATGTTGTCATATTTTGTGAACACTTTTAAATCTTTTACTGTCTGTAATTCATTGTAATTATGATCTTCAAGCGGAAAGTCTAAAAGCTTTTCAACGTATGAAATTGTAGACTTAGAAAGTAATTCGTCTATTTCAAGTTCTGTATCTTTAAGTTCAAGTATCTTCTGGAGTTCTTCAAATGGGAATGGATGCATGTGTCCTCGCACTCGGAAAAGCAGGGCTCAGGAAAGTATAACCTTCGTTCAGTCAAATACAAGGCCAAGCCCTTCGGGTGCTGCGCAGCCTTGCATTTGCCTTCACTTCGGTTTTTAGTTTTTTCGCCCCCGCTTTCCAAAGGCCAATATTACAATTGGCTTTTGGAATAGTGATGTATAAGTCACGCTGGTTGCAGTAACTTATTCTTCTGCGGTTTTAAGGAGAACCATATTCTTCTTAGGTCGGGTAACAAGGAAGCCGTCACGCTTACGGAAGCGCATAAAGAGCTCTCCGTATTCAAGTCCTTCTGTTGTTTCATCAAAGCGCTTGATTTCGATTCCCTTGCGGTTGCCGTGGATGATTCTCTTTGGATTCATAAAGATGGCAATCACGCTGTCGGCTTCGAGGTCGGCAAGCTGCGGCATCAGGCGGCTTTCAACAACGTCGTATCCGTCGATTCTTCCTGGCATGTTGTCGCCTGGCTTTCTCCAGATTGGATTTCCGTTGTCGTCCTGAATGTTTGCAATGTAGTTGAGAACGGTTTCGTTCAAGAACCATTTGCAATACTTTCTTTCTTCCGGTTCAACCTGCAGTTCTGCGTTTCTGAAATCAAGGTATGTAAGATGAGTTTCATCCGTACCCTGAATACGGCAGACTTCGGCCTGTGACATATTGATGGCTCCCGTGAATGGGTCATCATCTGCAATCAGACACTGGCGGTCAAACTCCTGGCCGTAGGCTTCAGTGAAGTCTTCCAGGAACATCTTTCCCAAGTCTACAAAAACATCTTCGCCAAACTCGTCAAAGAATGGAACATAGCCTGCAAGTGTGTAAGCTTTAAGCTCTGTTCTTGTCGGCATGTTTGATTTTGTAGCGTCGATTTTCTGTCCGTAACTTGTGAGCCATTTAAGCTCAATTCCGCCACGGTCTCTTTCCGGGATGAATATTGATGGTCCATTCATCGGGCGATGGGTTACAAGATTCATCATTACAGACTGCTTTGCAGCTTCTTGCATGATGGTCTCTTCGTAAATCGGGTTGATAAGATACTGGTCGTTGTTTGCCAGGTTCCCGATTGGCTCACCGAGTACGGCTTTCTGTGGAACAAAGCCTTTTCCGGCTTCCCACTTAAAGTCTTTCGGATTGTTCCATTTTTCAGCTCTGATATTCGGGCAGAACTTCAAAGCTCCAAGAGTTTCGGCATCCTTGTTCCAGGCTGCAACAAGGCCCTTACCAACGTTGTAGCAGACATCACGATAAGTCAAAGGCTTCATTTCTGCATCAGACTTTTTAAGAAGGTTACGAAGCTCCTTAACTGATTCTCTGATTCCTTCAAGCTCTGAAGTAGAGGCAGTCTGCTGACTGTCTGCCATTTTCAAAATTCCGTCAATGAGTTCTTCTGTCTCATTAAAGTATTTTGAAATCTGTTCCGGTGTTGCAGCTTCAGTTGGAACCAAGCTTTTCATATTGCTAAGTTTCTGCTGCAAAGATACAATTACTTCGTTCAAGTTATACCTCCAAGTGTATCTTGAATAGCAGGGCTGTCTTCAGGTCTCAATTGCAGGCAGCTCTGTTTATTTTGCACTCCTAAGCCCGTGCAAGGCCCTTGCTTAATTTGTCATAAAAAGAACAGTTATCTTCCTGAATAATCCGTTCAATTTCCAGCTTTTTTGATGGTACATGAATTGCAAATGGATTTGCCGGTACACAGCAGATAGAAAACTCTAAGAGCTCCTGCTTTCTGTAAATCAAATCACATTCGCGGTCTTTAGCTTCTAAAAACTCAAGCTCTTCAATACGAAAGCCCACAGAGCCGCAACGAAGCACTCCGGCCTTAACACGTTCTCCAATGCTCCAGCCAAACTCATCAAACTCTTTTGAATTAAAAAGGATGTCGCCTTCAAGCTGCTGTTCGGCTTTTACATTCTGAGCAATTCCAATCGGTGGAATTGTGTAATCGTGACTCCAGAGTACTACAGGATTTAAAAGATAATTCTTCAAATCCCAGCCACACGGATCTACCTTCTCAAAGTCGCGGTCCGTATCAAAGGTACTCATTACCCAATGGAATGAATCCTTTTGAACATCTACCGCTTTGTAAACTTCAACCTGTGCAGCTACTTTGCCTGAGCTTGTGTTTTCCTTAAGGAACTTCAAGAAAAGATTTTTGTCCTTTCCAAATTCCTTGTTTTCAATACCATCAACTTTTACAACCATTCCATCCTCCCACATTTCTGTTTACCATCTGGTCATAAACCTCTTTGTAATCATTTAAAGTTCTTGCACCGATTTTACGTTTGAGCCAGTAAATATGATTGCTTACTGTATGGGTTTCCACATGAGTTTCATTTGCAATTTCTTTTACAGATTTATTCTGAGCAAGAAGAACAGCAACCTTAAATTCACTTTTTGTAGGTTCTCCGCAATAACGGGCATCCAGGTGCATTCCGCGTTCAATATCATCCTTCACAATTTCAGGAAAAGTCGGTAAACCATTCATTACTTTGTTTAAGTGTTGCTTTAAAGTTTCTGTATCCTTCATGTCAGGAATATAACCGGAAGCCCCAAGGTTATAGACTCTAAGCCCAAAGTACTCATTACAGTCACCTGTTTCAAAAAATACAAAACGCAGTTTCTGGTTCAAGCCTTTAATCCCTTCAACTGTGTCATGCAGATAAAATCCCAGGAAGAACTTGTCAATCAAAAGAAGATTGTCTTCCGGGTACCCCAAGTGAAACATCAGGTGTTCATCATTCATCACATCTACAACTTCGATGTGAGGGAAGTACAGCTTTGCACATTCATAAACCAGGCCCTTTACAAAGTTACTGGATGTAGCAAGAAAAAACTTTTTCATTTTGAATTTTGACTCCATTTACTTTAAGATTGGTCAGAATCAATTTCCGTAACATTATTGGGCTTCCACCAGCTGTTGCCCCAAGGCTTGTCTTTCAAACCTCTCTCCCTTAAAACATCATTTATCGTTTTAAGACCGGCATTGATTTCTGCAATATCCCGGTTACTCTGGGCATCCTCAGATTCCTGTAACTCAGGTATATTGGCCAAATTAAATTCACCGGTTTCAGGAAGATTAAACCGGCGAAAAAACTGTACCTCCAGAATCTGCTCGTAATTTCGCAGAAGAGGAATAAGGGTGAAGTTCCAGAACGCACGATGCTGGCTGTCTGTGTCAGTGCCGCTCAGGGAACTTTTGGAATCTTGTATATTTGCAACTCTCGGTGGGATGCCGAACTTCGCAAGAAGCGTATAAAGATTCCACTGTTTCATATCGTAAAGCTTAAGAACATCAGGGCTAAATGTGAGAGGTTGATATTCAGTACCTTTACCCAAAACAGCCACTCGGTTTTTCATGCCGTGGCCATATTTTGAGTCCCAGGTACGAGCAAGTATTTCAGCTTCTGTCTCCGTAAGAATCTGGTCTGTTTTTAAAAGCCCCTTAGGAACCCCACCTTCTTTTAAAAGTCCTGAATTCTGTTTTGCAGCAAGCAAATCTTGTTCGACCTCAAGACCCAAACTTACCAGTGGACTAACTCCGCGGTACTCATTCCATGGATTCCAGTCCTTAAAGTGGATTATTTCATCGGGAAGAATAATGCATGGTTTACCTGTAGCTCCGTCTGTATAAACCCACTTGGTAATCTTTCCGTTTTCAACAACATGCTGCATATTCCTTGGATTAAGAATGTAAATCTCGTCAGGAATACCGCAGCAGTAATTTTCTCCGAACCACCAGAAAGCTTCGCCGTCTAAACTCCACCAGGCACAGGTCTGTTTCCAAAGATCAAACCTGCACATACTTTTATTAGGATACATAAAAAGCTTTGAAAGCCTGGAGTTACTTTCTGTTTTTCCGTTCTTCTTAATTTCGTATTCAGCACGCGCCACATTTCTTGTCAGAATATCAATACATACCGATACCCACGCGTGCTGAAGATAAGGATCTGTGCAGGTTTTCTTTTCATGAACAGAAAAATCATCTGCAACAGTCTCATTGTTTATTTCAGAAAAGCTGCGTAACTTTTTTTCTTTCTGGTTCTTCTTACTAAAAAGTCCCATATAAATTATCGGAATGTCCTCACGCCATTACCACACCGGAGCTTGCTGCGCTGAAAATGGCATAACGCATCGCATCCATGTAGTGGTCATTTACTTTTACAATCTGATTATTCTCGTCTCGGGAATAATCCCATATTTCACCAAGAACGCCGGTACAGTCTTTACAAACAAAGAACTGTCCGCGTTCGATTTTTGCAATTATGTAATCAATTCCTGCATCCACAGAGTTGTTCGCTTTAACGCCTCCAGGAACCTCCTGTATTCGCTCGCCACCAGCCGGGTCGCAGTAAGTAACAAAACAGTCGTCATACCAGTTCTTTAGTTGCTGCTGCTCAACAGAAGTTTTAGTCGTAATATTAAAGCCTCCAAAATCAGCAACAACATAAACCGTCTCTCCAACCCAGCCAACTTTCACAGCTGCAATATGAAGTCCAAAATCCTGGCCGCCTGTAAAGCGGTCAAACTCATCCGGCAGTTGGTCTCTTGTCAGAATCATAGATTCTTCAAACTTCTCGTAAACGCTTCCTTCAGGCTTTACCCAAAGGCCGTCACGGAATCGGGCCCGCTGTTTTTCTGGCATGTTATCCAGGATGTCGCTGATGTAATCTTCATCAAGGTTTTCAGCGTTATCCATCGGGTTCAGAACTTCACTTGCATAAAGTTCAGGTTTATTCAGCTTCTCATCCGTTCTAGGTTCAATCTTTCGAATGAACACTTTGTAAGCCCAGTGCATCGGACTGCACGGATTACAGTCATAAAAAAACTTATTCTTGCAGCCTTCGACCTTCATCGCTAAACGCGAGTAGGCAGTCGTAATTGCAGAATAAGAAATCTGGCTTACTTCGTTAAAGTAGATAGTCACATACTCATGTCCAAGAATGCGGTCTACCTGTTCCTTATCACCTAAGCCACCAATCCAAATCTCGCTTCCGTTCCACAAGGTAATCAAACCATCGTGAACGTTTGCTTTATAGTTTTTTGCTCCAACAGTTTTGTTCAGCCACGGAATTAAAGTTTCGTGAAGAACAGAACTCCTTGCATCCTTCGCCCTGAATCGGCAAATCAAATGGCGGCTACCAGCGTACCTGCAGGCACGAAAGATAATCGCCATTACAAGAACCGTAGTTTTACCCGAGCGCGAACCGCCAAAAAGCAGAATGTGTTTTGCTCCGGAACTCAAAAGCGCCAGAGCTTTTTTCTGCACCTTAGTCGGCTTAAAAACTTCTGTGGTCATAAGTCCTTAAACGAATCCACAAAGCTTATAGCAAGTTCACCCTGTACCGGCTGCTTTGAAGCTTCTTTGTCTGCACCCGTAATAAACGAATCCAGCTTTGCAGAACGCTCAAGTAAATCCATAGCTCCGTCTGCATCAAGCTTTTCCGGATCCAGAGTTTTAAGTCTTCGACCAACAAGCTCGTCAAATCCGTTAAGCATTTCCATTTGTTTTTTGCGGCGTTCAACACGCTCCGCTAAAAGTTCTCTTTCAGTCTCCTTTGCAACATAAGCGTCGTATTCAGCAGCTCTCTCATTCCAACGGTAGAGACGGGCATAACGCGCCCAGGAGCCGTATTTCTTCGGCTCAATACCGTGCATTTCCATACAGGCCTTAATACTTCGTTTGTAGCCCATAGCACGAAATAGACAGAAAGCCTTAAATGCCTTGGGAGGCTCGTTTTCAAGCTTTTCTTCCCAAGACATTTTTGACTCTGCGTTAAGTTCACTGTTCACATTTGCGGATGTCATAACAGCGTCCTTATCTCCCAATTCCAAGCACCTCCTAAAAGCCCACCTGCTGCCTTTTGAACATGGCGCACGAAAAACTTCGTCTTCAAAATTTCCGTATGTTTTTTTCTTTCCGGCAAAACTTGCCGTTTATAACTTAAGCTCCCTGGACTAAAGATCCGAGCCAGTCATACAAATCCTTTTTGCGAAAGATAATGTGTCGCCCAAAATTCACGTGAGGAATTCTGTTAGCTCTCGCAAGCCTGTAAAGATACGTCTTACTAAAGTTCAAGTAAGCCGCAGCCTGTTCAACGTTTAGTAAATCCATATTTTCGTTTTTTACTTCGTCCATACTTTTCTCCTTGCGAGGCTTTTTTCCTCCCACCTGTGCAAAAGCACAAAAAAAAAGCCACAGCAGAGTTCATCTGCTATGGCTATATAATAAATCCTATGCAATCCCACGTTGTGTAGATAATGTTTTGTATTTATCAGAGATATTAAAACAATCTCTTATTTTTTTAAGAAATACTAGGCAGAAAGATATTTTTCCCAGGCTTCAGACATAATAACCCTCATGTTATTAAGCTTTTCCTGGTTTTCATGGTCAGCATAATGCTCAGACATCTTTTCAGTACGGTGTCCCATAATGCTCTGGACAGTCTTAATGTCAGTACGCTGAGAAAGAACAGTACAGCAAAAGTGTCGTAAGCTGTGGAAAACAATGTTTCTGTCTTTTCGTTCTGCAGCAGAAACACCAATCTTTTCAAGGGCAAGATAAAAAATATCACCGTAATAACCAGGATAAAAAGGCTCCTTCGGATTATGCGGTGCATAAAATACATAGCTCATATCATTGTATTCAGGATTAAGTCTTGCCTGGTTCATAAGCTGCAAGGCCGTCATATGGTCAATCGGTAAATCGCGGGTATCAGAGTTCTTAGTGCTCTTAAGCTTATCAACTTCGCTCCAGCTGTGGCGAACATGAAGCATATCACCGGCAACATCAATATCACATACACGAAGGCCGCTTATCTCACCGGCACGCAAGCCAAAGAAAGCCGCAAGCTTAAAGGCAAGCTTAGCAAGATTATTATTCCAGTCCAGTTCAAGCAAAGCCTTAACTTCGCTTTCTGTCGGAATACCGCGTTTTTCATTTTCAATCTTGAACTTCTCAATCCCTGTAAGAGGGTTGGATTGAATCTTACCGTTATCCAAAAGCCACTTAAAACCAACATTTGCGCAGTTCATATTCTTGTTTACAGTTCCGGCACTAAAATGCTTTTCATCTCGCAAAAAGAAAAAGAAGTCATCAAGCTTGTGGCGGTCCAGATCTTCAATGCACATATCTTTCCCAAAGTAAGGCAGGAAATTATTTTTAATATATGCCTGCATACAAATTGTGTGCTTTTTCGTAATCGAGTGCCCGTGTGCAAGCCGACGTTTAATAAACTCAGAAGTATCAAAATCCCAGAAGTTCCAGAGGAACTCGCAGAGCTTAATGCCGTCAGTTTTTACAGGTTCTGCAGGAAGAGGTTTATTTTCAGGAATTGTATTTTGAGAAAGGACCGGTTCAGAAACAGGAAGAGGAATCGTAACAGGAGCAGCTGACACAGGATTAAGATTTGCGAAATTATTCGAAGCAGAAAATGCAAAAGCCCTGGAATTGCTTCTAAAAGCCGGAACGCCATTATTCAACATCGAAGTTGCAATAACAGCCGCTTCAATCTTGTCCTTAGTGTGAGTACTCTTTGCCGACGTGATCTGACCAGTTACAGCATCAACAAAGTAAGCCCTGTAATACCCATGTTTGTTTTTTCCGAGATAGAATGGACGCATAAAAACCTCCAGACATTACGGAAATGTAATCAAGAGTGTTCTCCGTCGTCAGACAAAAGGCCGATTTTTTTAACTCATCGTTTAACTCTTCGTCTAACTCATCTCGTCTAAAAGAGTGTAAAAGCGATTGTATAAAGCAAATACTTCAAGTCGTATAGTTTAAACATCGCATAAAAACACATCTTTTAGTACACCTAAATCCTTATAACATAACGATTTAGACATAAAAAAAGCTCGTCCGGAAGACGAGCTCTAGAAGAGCGGATGAAGGGAGTCGAACCCTCGTCATCAGCTTGGAAGGCTGAGATAATAAGCCGTTATATGACATCCGCAAATTGTTTCAAGTGACTTGTTGTCGCTTGATGTTTAGTAATATATACTTTTGATGGATTTTGGTCAATATCAAAAAAGGGATTTTTTCAAAAAAAGTTTTATTTTTTTACAAATCTAAAATCTACCTCACCCCTGTTCTTGAAAGTCTGGATTCTGCATGGCTGAGGCTTAAGATTCTCAGTAAACCATTTAATATCACTTGCATAATCTGAAGCAACATATTCTGCATTATAATTTAATGTAATAGTTTCACTTTTTCCTGTATCAGTAGTTCGTGAAATTGCTCCGTAAAATTTTACAATATCTTCAGCAGCCCTGTAATATCTGTCCAGCTTTCGCTCAGCAAAAAGGCCTTTTAAGAAATCCAACTGAACCTTCTCTATTTTAAAATGTTCACAACAATTCTCTAAATCAGAATTACCGGCCAGCTTTTTATCATAGAAGATTTCAAAAAGTTTACTACCCTTAATTTTCAAAACACGGCACACAGAATTAAACCATGGAACAGCACGTCCATCATTGTAAAAGACACTGCAGGCCTTAGCCAGTTTTTCAGCTTTCTTCATATCTTCAACGCTGAACTTACCATTCTTAATTACATGATAAGGCGGATCTTTTTCCCATATAAGACCGAGACCCTCTGCCCTGTCATATAAATCAGTTCCAGGCAAAACAGAAAGACAGAATACTTCAAGATTATTCGGATACAAAGAAAGTGCAAAATCAAGCCCGTCACGGAAAGAGCCAAAAGTCTCACCCGGCAATCCGAAAATCAGATCAAGACCGAAAGTAACACCTTCTTCATTCAGAATCGAAATACCCTTTAAAAACTTCTTTCTGTCGCAGGGGCGGTTTACAAGTTTCAAAACTTCATCATTTGCACTCTGTAAACCAATCTGTAATGCACATGGAATCTTAGTAAATTCCCGTGCAAGTTCCCTGTCAATCAATTCAGCTCTGGCTTCAAAATAGTAAAAAGTATCAGGAGTTTTTTCCCTGATCAGACGAAGCAGCTCCAGAGCTCTCTTTTTATTTATATTATAAGTTGGATCCAGAACAAAAACCTGCGGAACCTTTTTCTTCGAAAACAGTTCAAGTTCAGCCTTAATGCGATCCATCGGGAAAAGCCTTACAGTTTTTGCTCCCTTAGATTCATAACAATAAGAACACTTATAAGGACAACCTCTCGCAAGTTCCCACAAAGCACCTTCGTATTCCGCAGGATCAATAATCCCGTCAAGATAAGGCGAATGAACAAGAGCCAGATCAGGAGATTGAGAAATTATCACTTTGTCTGATTTATTAGACTTATTCAGTATTTGCATAACCAGTGAAGGAACAGTAATTTCACCTTCACCGCTTACAGTGTAATCAAAATCTTTATAGAAAGAAGGATGAGCTGTAATTTCAGGTCCACCGGCAATTGTAACAGCACCTTTTGCCTTCAAAAGAGTCGCAGCCCGTCTAAGAATTTCGACATTCCATACAAAACACGAAAAACAGACAATCAGGCCCACTGAACTTTCACGGCCCTTAGCAATTTCCCAGATTTTCTCTGCTATAAATGCAGC
>JAEEGK010002427.1_pt1 | contig 46721 bp, 30 predicted proteins | sample 8958771 | NCBI WGS metagenome assembly JAEEGK01 (sample SAMN16246547, study PRJNA631951) | gut metagenome | biome: gut microbiome; feature: rumen; material: SC-attached | host: Bos | place: Iran: Karaj | collected 2018-10 | reverse complement strand
TCCTGCAAAATGACCCATTGACATACTTTTTTCGCCGATTTTTGACTCAAGCTGCTTAATCTCTCGCAATGCCTTTAAATACTGGCATCCCGAGAAATTTTATCCTGCAATTTGACCCATAGACCAATCTTTTTTGTGGGGTTCAAATCCTCGAGACGATTTGGCAAATCCTCGTGTGGATTTTGCAACTGTTCACGCGTGGGTGTCGTCTCTTCGTGGCTTGAGTTGGCTCTCGTCCGAAACATCAATGAATAAGTTCGTAGGGGGGAGAGGTTGTAACTTTAACCGGACACCTATGCAAAAGAATATGTAAAAACTCTAAACTCTAAACTTTTTTTCGTATCTTTGTGCCCGAAATGTAATAATGTAGCACGAGATGAAGATTGAAAACTTCTTTACCGACCAGGAACGAAAGCGCTTGGAAGCCATTCACAAGCAACTTTTCTCGATTGCCGCTGAAGCAATCAAAGAGGGGGACGAAGCCAAGATTCAGGCTCACTTGGTTCGTGCCGCTGAAACGGGTTTGCTCAGCAGGGACGCCTTTGGCATCAATCCTATTCTGAGCGACTTGGAGACGGCTCTCGTCGTAGGTCAGGAGATTGGCCTTTCGCGAGGCAGCATTTTGGGTGTGCTCCTCAATTCCGTAGTCATGAGCGGAGCAGCTTCTCTCGACGACATTCGCAAGGACTTCGGCGATGAGGTTGCAAACATCCTGCATGGCTTGATGCGTATTCGCGAACTCTACGCCAAGAGTGCGACGGTGAAGGGCGACAACTTCCGAAGCCTGCTCGTCACCTTTGCAGAAGATATGCGCGTCATCCTCATCATGATTGCAAATCGTGTCTGCATCATGCGTCAGATAAAGGACACGAAGAACATCGAGGCGCAAAAGCAGGTTGCAATGGAGGCGGCTTATCTCTATGCGCCTCTTGCCCACAAGCTCGGCCTCTATAAGCTCAAGAGCGAACTGGAAGACCTCAGCCTCAAGTACTTGGAGCATGATGCATACTACCACATAAAGGAGAAGCTGAACGAGACGAAACGCAGTCGTGATGCCTACATCGAACGCTTCCTGAAGCCTATCGACGAGAAATTGAAAGCCGCAGGACTGCACTATCACATGAAGGGCAGGACGAAGAGCATCCACTCCATTTGGCAGAAGATGCAGAAGCAACAAGTGGACGTGAATGGTGTCTACGACCTCTTTGCCATCCGCATCATCCTCGATTCACCGCCAGAAAAGGAGAAGATGGAGTGCTGGCAGGTGTTCAGCATCATCACAGATATGTATCAAAGCAACCCGAAGCGAATGCGCGACTGGCTTTCTGTGCCCAAAAGCAATGGCTACGAGAGTCTCCACATCACCGTTCTCGGACCAGAGCAGAAATGGGTTGAGGTGCAGATTCGCACAGAAAGGATGGACGACATTGCTGAGCACGGCCTTGCGGCACATTGGCGATACAAGGGCGTGAAGAGCGGCCAGAGCGGCATCGAGGAGTGGCTGGCAGGGGTTCGAAGTGCACTCGAAACGAACGATGATACACAATTGATGGACCAGTTCCGTCTCGACCTGAAGGAAGACGAGGTGTTTGTCTTTACGCCAAAAGGCGACATCTTCAAACTTCCGATGGGTGCTACTGTGCTCGACTTCGCTTATCACATCCATTCAAAGGTAGGCAATCAATGTGTCGGCGCTCGCATCGGCGGCAAGAATGTCACCATTCGGCAGAAGCTTCAAAGCGGCGACCAGGTTGAAATACTGACCAGCAGCAATCAGTCGCCCAAACAGGATTGGCTCAATATCGTCACGACAACTCGGGCAAGAGCAAAGGTTCGCCAAAGCCTCAAGGAGATGGAGAGCCGACAGGCCTTGCTTGCGAAAGAGGAGTTGGAGCGCAAGATGAAGAACAAGAAGCTGGACTACGAGGAGCCCGTGCTGATGCATACCATGACGAAACTCGGCTATCGCATCGTGACCGAGTTCTATGCTGCTTTGGCCGACGGCAAGCTCGACATGAACACCGTGCTCGAGGCCTATGCTCAGCAACAGCGTTTCGACCATGGAGAAGCCGAGAAACAGGCGCCTACACAAAGCGCCGACCAGTTCGTCATGACATCCGTTCACCCCTCTATGGGAGCGGACGGAGGAGGCTCTGGGGCTTCCGATGTCCTTGTCATCGACCAGAACCTGAAAGGCCTCGACTTCCAGATGGCGAAATGTTGTCAGCCTGTTTATGGCGATGCCGTCTTCGGCTTTGTGACAAGCGGCGGAGGCATCAAGATTCATCGTGAGGACTGCCCCAACGCCCCTCAGCTTCGCCAACGATTCGGCTACAGAATCGTCAAAGCAAAATGGGCAGGAAAGCGAGGAAGTCAGTACCCCATCACACTTCGCGTCATCGGCAACGACGACATCGGCATCGTCAACAACATCACTAATATAATAAGTAAGGAAGAGAAGATCCTGCTCCGAAGCATCAGCATCGACAGCAACGACGGCCTCTTCAACGGTTCCCTCACCGTCATGCTCGACGACACCAGCCGCCTGCAACAACTCATCAAGAAGCTAAAAACGGTAAAGGGCGTAAAGAATGTAACAAGAAGCTGATGACATTGAAAATTGAAAATTGAAAATTAAATATTGAAAATTGATAATTGAAGATTGAAGATTGAAATTGAAAATTGAAAATTGAAAATTGCATATTATGAAACCATTTATTCAACTTACTGCATGCTTTATAGCTTTGCCATTGGCATTGGCAGCAGAAACAATAGACGTCAACAACATCCGTCTGGCTGGGCCTTATCCCATGACAACACCTTTGATGACCGACTCTCTTGACTCGGAAGGCAAGCGGATAGACCTTGATGAGGCCTTCATGGAAAGCCCCATCCCAAGCTTCCCTAAGGGAGAGGAAAGAAGTCTCCCCTTCCCTATCGATGGCGAGGGTTTCTATTTCGCTGGTTTTTCCATCCAAAACACAGGCTTTGCAAAGGGCAAGGTCGATGTGAAGTGCGAGAGCAAGCACAAGCTCTTCATTGATGGCAACGAGCAGGGCGGCGACTTCGAACTGGTTCCCGGCCGGCATGAGGTCTGCATCAAACTGCTTCGCAAAGGCGACAATCCCGACACGCTTCGGGTCTCTGTCGAAAGCGAGCAGGCTCTCGAAATCAATCCCGAAGGCAAGCGCTACTGGACGAACTTCGACATGATGCATGGCGAGCGCATCAATGGCGTGGAGCTCTCCAGCTCGGGCAAGTATGTCCGCATCCACAAGAACATCACTTACAAGGGTGGCGAAACGGAAGGCAAGGACATCTTCATCGACCTCACGACGGGCAAGGAGTTCAGCCTCGATGGTTTCCAAAGGTGGCTCCCCAAAGGCGACCGCTACCTCCGCAGCTACCGCGAGAAAGAGGGCACTCGTTGCTACGAGACCGTTGACCCCAAGACGGGCGAGAAGACATTCATCGGCAAATACACAGGCAAGGGATACGCCTACCTGACTGACGACCTGAAGCATTTCCTCGTCACCATCGACGAAAAGGTGCCCGAGGAGAAGAACAAGGACGTACACCAAATCCTGGAGCCTGACGACCGTCAGCCAGGCTATCGCAACCGCCGCAACTACTCGCTCTACGACATCGAGACAGGCATCACGACACCCATCACCAAAGGCGCCCGTAATGTTTATGTCATCCCCAATAAGGACGCGAGCCGCTTCCTCGTCTCCATCCGCTCTGAGAAACTGACCGAACGTCCCTTCGAGTTCACCGACCTGCTCCTGCTCGACATGAAGACAGGAACAGCCGACACGCTGGTTCGTCACGATGGCTTTATCGGCTCGTTCCAGTTCTCGCCCGACGAGAAATATGTCTCCTTGACAGGAAGCCCCGAGGCTCTTGGCGGTATCGGCAACACGCTTCCAAAAGACAAGATACCAAGCAGCTACGAGTACGAGCTTTTCCTCATCAACCTCGATACAAAGGAGATAAGCTGTCCGACACGCGACTTCGACCCGTCCGTCGCATCATACCAATGGTCGGAACAGGACGGCATGATTTATGCCCTTTGTGAGAACCGCGACCTGAAGAGCCTCTATCGCATAGAGACCCCCTCTAACTCCCCCTCTAGGGGGAGAAAGCCCTTCCCCATAGAGGGGGAAGGGTTGGGAAGAGGGTCTGGAGCTTGGGAGATGATCTCCCTCTCCGAACCTTATATATATAGTAGCTTCAGCCTTTCCGAAGAGAAACCTTTCCTCGCTTACATCGGCGAGAGCAGCATGAGCACAGACCGTTGCTGGCTGCGCGACCTCAAGACAGGCAAGGAGCGCGTGCTTTGCGACATCAACCCGACGCGGCTGAAGGACATCCAGCTTGGCGAATGTCGCGACTGGAACTTCAAGGCAGAGCGCGGCGACACCATCTACGGCTGCTACTTCCTGCCGCCTTTCTTCGACGAGACAAAGCAATATCCCATGCTCGTCTATTACTACGGCGGCTGCTCTCCTGTTGGACGACTGCTCGACAGCTACTACAACTTCCAGGAATGGGCTGCGATGGGCTATGTGGTTTACCTCATTCAGCCATCGGGTTGCAGCGGTTTCGGTCAGGAGTTTGCTTCGCGTCACGTCAATGCTTATGGCGACTATACAGCCGACGACATCATTCAGGGCACCAAGCAATTCTGCAAGGAACATCCCTTCGTGAAAGCCGACAAGATTGGTTGCATGGGAGCAAGCTACGGCGGCTTTATGACGATGTATCTGCAGACTGTTACCGACATCTTTGCTACTGCCATGAGCCATGCCGGCATCAGCAATCCCGCCAGCTATTGGGGCTATGGCTATTGGGGCTATTCCTACAGTACAACCTCTGCGGCACACTCCTACCCTTGGAACAACATGGAGCTTTATAGCGGACACGCCCCGCTCTTCAATGCCGACAAGGTACACACGCCCATCCTCTTCATGCATGGCGGAGCAGACACCAACGTGCCCATCAACGAGAGCATACAGATGTTCACAGCCCTCAAGTTGCTTGGTCGCGAATGTGCCTTCATCACGGTCGAGGGCGAGAACCACCACATCCTCAACTACAACAAGCGCATCCGCTGGCACGACAGCATCATGGCCTGGTTTGCCCGTTGGCTGCAAGACGACCCGACATGGTGGAACACAATGTACCCCGAAAAGAACCTGAAATAGCTAACTGAACTTGAACTGATAGACAAGAAAATGAAACATATATTATTATTGCTTGTTGCTGTAACAGCCATCTTCTCTGCCAACGCAAGCGACAACTTTGTGCGTGTCTCCGGCAAAAGACTGCTGGACCGAGATGGCCAAAGACTGATATTGCGCGGCACAAACTGCGGCAACTGGATGGTGCGCGAGCCGTACATGATGAATACCTCCGGCAATCTGGACCGCCAGTTCAAGTTCGACAAGATGATTGCCGATGTGTGTGGAGAGGAAAAGGTAGAGGAGTTCGACCGCCTTTGGATGGACAACAACTTTTGCGAAGAAGACATGAAGTTCCTCTCGCAACAAGGCTTCAATACCTTGCGAGTGCCGATGCACTACAAATACTTCACCTTGCCTATCGAGAAAGAACCTGTAGCCGGCGAACAGACCTGGCTGCAGGAGGGCTTCGTTCGCATTGATTCCATGTGTGTGTGGGCAGAGCGCTACAACATCCTGCTCATTCTGGATATGCATGCTTGTCCTGGCGGTCAGTCTTCTGGCGACATTTGCGACTACGATTCCAGCAAACCTTCCTTATGGGAAAGCGAGGCAAACCGGACGAAACTCGCTGCCTTGTGGCAAAAGATAGCTGAACGCTACAAGGACCAGAAGTGCGTGGCTGCATACGACCTCATCAACGAAACGAACTGGACGCTCGCCAATAGCAACAAACTGTTGTGGGACACCTTCAAGGCCATCATCAAGGCTATTCGCGAGGTCGACAAAAACCACATCGTCATCCTGGAAGGCAATTCCTACAGCAACGACTACACAGGTTTCCCCTCGACAAAGATGGACTCCAAGATGGTCTTGCAGTACCACCGCTATGCTGTGTACAACACCATTTCACAGGTGCAACACATGGCAGACATGTCGACAAAGTACAATTGCCCAATCTATATTGGAGAGTTCGGCGAGAACAGCAACTCGTGGACTGCCGGTTGCGTCCGTCTCTATGAGGAAGCGATGCAGTTTGCCGGATGGAGCTGCTGGCCAATGAAGAAAAGCAACATCAACACCATTCTGCAAGTGAAGCGTGTGTCCAGCTACGACAATGTCATCAGCCAATGGCAGAATGGCACAAGCCCTTCGTCCACCACACTATGGAATGCCTGCAAGGCATGGGCCGAGGCACAGCACATCAGCCGTTGCACAGTCCGCACGGATTATGTCGATGCCCTTCTTCGTCGTCCTTTCGATGATGAATGCCTGCCGTTTACTTCTTGTCAGACTGGCGACTATGTGTATGCTGCTCATTATGACATGGGACCTACGGGTAGGGCTTACTGGGACAAGGACGATGCTTCCTATCAATATAGTGGCGAGGATTATTCTTCGTGGCAGAGAGGCTGGACATATCGCAATGACGGAGTTGATGTCTATAGCGGCACTAATGATACGAAAAGCTGCGGATATTATGTGGGAGAGACAAAAGACGGAGAATGGCTTCAGTACACGATAGAGAATCCCAACGAGCCTGCCAACTGGCGGCTGCAGTTGCGCTATGCCATAAACTCAGGCACATCAACAGTGCGCATTACTGTCAATGACCGGCCTGTCACAACCTCTACAAAGTTGTCCTCCACAGGAGGCTATACGACTTGGAACACAAAAACCTTCACGAATGTCATCCTGCCGCAAGGAACCTTGCGCGTCCGCATATATATAGAAAAGGGCGGCCTTAACATCAACTGGCTGCGCTTTTCAAGTATGAAGGCGGCAACGGAACAGGAACTGGAGACAATCAAACCGGATGAGGACGCAGGGCGCAACCGCCTGACAAACGGTGAATGCGAGTTCCAGGGTGCATGGCAGATAGCATCGCTGGGGTCAATAAACAATACCAAGCATATATGGAACTCGACTGACAATGTTCCCTCTGCCGGCGAAGGGGGGGCACTGAGCATTTCCTCGGCACGCAGCCACTCGCTCAACACAGTTGTGTACCAGCCTTTTGAAGTGGTGGCAGGGCATACCTATTCTGCCGATGTTGCTGTGAAAGGTGCTGAAGGCAATGGCGACTTCTGGATTCAGGCTTTCATGGTTTCTGACAAACCGAAAGACTATGCCGATGTCGGTCTGGCAGAAGAGAATACCATGGGGCAGTTGAATTCATGGAAGGATGCCACACTTGCCAATTATGACGGCTTGATGTCTGCCAAGGCTAAGGTTGGAAGCAACCACAAGGATGGTGTGATGAAGTGGAAAGCAACCACCACAGGGACAATCTACTTCGCTCTGAAGATTGGTTCTAACAAGACTACTTTCAGCTACTCCTTCGACAACTTTACCCTTAAGGACCTTACAGCCATAGAAACCCCAATAGGTCAGATTCCTGCCGATGAAGGTCCCTTCTCTCGTGAAGGCCGTATCTATAACATGAGTGGGCAGGCTGTGATGGATAAGCAGAAGAAGCCCGGCATATATCTCGTTAACAACGACAAGCGCACGAAAAAAATATTGATTAACAGATAACGACAAGGTCTCAGAACATAGCGATAATTTTTGTCTTATGAGTTTAGAGGAGAAGATAGGCTTCAACGAAATTCGTGCCTTGTTGCACGGCTATTGCCTCAGTCCTTTGGGACATGAGCGAGTGGATGCCATGCAGTTCCTTGCTGAACACGAAGCCGTCACAACACTTCATCAACAGCTTGCAGAGCTAAGCTATATTATACAGACTTCTACAGAGTTACCCGAGCAAGACTTCTTCGACCTGAGAGAAGAGACGCATCGCATCCGCATTGAGGGAACATACCTTGAGGAGCAGACCGTCGGGGAACTTCTGCGAGTTTTGCGCACCCTTCATGGCTGGGAAGCTATTGTCCGCCAACACGACGAAGAGCGCAACTCAGTCGTCCTTTATCCTGCCCTCGAGAAACTTGCCGAAGGTGTCTTTACCTTCACCACGATTACCCGTCGCTTGGAGCAGATGCTCGACAAATTCGGGCGCATCAAGGACGAAGCGAGCCGCGAACTCTTGTCTATCCGTCACGAACTGAGGCGAGCCGAGGGAAGCGTCAGCCGAACCTTGACGAGCATCCTCAAAGCAGCCCAAGCAGAGGGACTTGTGGAGAAAGACGTGACGCCTGCCATGCGTGACGGACGACTCGTCATTCCTGTCGCACCAGCCCTAAAACGTCGCATCAAAGGCATCATTCATGATGAGAGTGCAACGGGCAAGACGGTCTTCATTGAGCCAGCGGAAGTGGTGGAAGCCAACAATCGCATTCGTGAGCTTGAGGCAGAAGAAAAGCGGGAGCTGATTCGCATCCTTCGCGAGTTCACAGAGCAGCTCCGCCCAAACATAAAGGAGTTGCTGCGAGGCTTTGAGTTCCTTGCCGACATCGAGTTCCTCATCGCAAAGCATCACTTCACGAAAGCCCTCGGAGCTCTCTCGCCAGAGATTTATTCCACGCCGCTCATTGATTGGTTCGACGCACGCCATCCTCTACTTGAAGCCAAGTTGCGTAAGCAGGGCTCAAAGATTGTGCCGCTTAGCATCGCTCTCAACAAAAGGCAGCGCATCCTCATCATCAGCGGACCGAATGCAGGCGGCAAGAGTGTCTGCCTGAAGACCGTAGGCCTGCTGCAGTACATGCTTCAATGCGGCCTTCCCGTCCCGATGGCAGACGGCTCCCGTGCCGGCATTTTCGAAAAGATCTTCATCGATATTGGCGACGAGCAAAGCATCGACGACGACCTGAGCACTTACAGCAGCCACCTCCTCAACATGAAGCGCATGATGGCAGGCTGCACGCCTTCTTCCTTATTATTGATAGACGAGTTTGGCGGCGGCACAGAGCCAACTATTGGCGGCGCTATTGCAGAGGCTGTCCTGAAGCGTTTTGTCGAGAAGGGAGCCTTTGGCGTCATCACGACGCACTACCAGAACCTCAAGCACTTTGCCGAGGACACGCCTGGCGTTGTGAACGGCGCAATGCTCTATGACCGACAGAAGATGGCAGCACTCTTCCAGTTGCAGATAGGCAATCCGGGCAGCAGCTTTGCCGTGGAGATTGCCCGCAAGATCGGCATCCCCGAGGATGTGATTGCAGACGCAACGGAGCTTGTGGGCCGCGAGTACGTCAATGCCGACAAGTATCTGCTCGACATCACTCGCGACAAACGCTATTGGGAGGGCAAGCGGCAAACGATTCATTCGCAAGAGAAGCAGATGGTGCAGACCATCGAGCAGTACGAGAAGGAGATTGAGGAACTGCGAGGCAAGCGAAAGGAGATTATCCGTGAGGCAAAGGCAGAGGCCGACAAGATAATTGCCGCTGCCAATGCTCAGATAGAGAACACCATCCGCGAAATAAAGGAGGCGCAGGCGGACAAGGAACGGACGCGTTCTGCCCGTCAGCAATTGCAGACCTTCCGCGAAGAGGTGGGCCAGATGAGCCAGGAGGAACTCGATGCATACGTAGAGAAGAAACGCAAGCAGATAGAAGAACGGCGGAAACGCCATGCAGAGAGGCAAAAAGAAAAACAAAAGACCCTCTCTAACTCTCCTTTAAAGGGAGAGAACTCAAGTCAGAAAGTCTCCTCTATAAAGGGAGATTTAGAGGGGTCCGCTCTTGCTGTCGGTGACACGGTCCGCATCAAAGGACAGACTTCCGTGGGAACCATCACAGCCATAGAGGGCAAACAGGCAACTGTCACCTTCGGAGTGATGAGAACCATTGTGGACCTCAAGCGGTTGGAGAAAGCCTCCCCTATCCCCTCCCAAGGAGGGGGAAACGGCGAGGCCACTCAAACCGTTGTGATAAGCCGCCAGACGCAGGACAGCATCCGCCAGAAGCACCTCGACTTCAAGCAGGACATCGATGTGCGTGGGATGCGAGCAGATGAAGCCCTGCAGGCCGTTACCTACTTCATCGACGATGCCCTGCTGGTCAATGCCTCTCGCGTCCGCATCCTTCACGGCACAGGCACAGGAGCCTTGAGGCAAGTCATCCGTCAGTACCTGAACACAGTGCCTGGCGTTGTCTCTGCCCACGACGAGCATGTGCAGTTCGGCGGAGCAGGCATCACCGTTGTGGAGTTTAGGGAATAAGGCTCCTTGACCCTCTTTTAGGGGAAAAACGAAATAGAACATGGAAAACGGTAAATGGTTCAATCGCACTGAGCTCTTGCTTGGCTCGGACATGATGGGGCGCATCAAGAGCAAGCGTGTCATCATCTTTGGCGTTGGAGGCGTTGGGAGCTGGTGTGCGGAGTGTCTTGTTCGCGAAGGCATCGAGCACCTTACTATCGTCGATAGCGATGTGGTGTGCGTCACGAACTGCAACCGCCAACTGATGGCAACGACCAAGACCATCGGCCAGCCCAAGGTAGAGGCTTTGAGAAACCGTTTGCTCGAGATAAACCCGGAGGCCGACATCATCGCCCTGCAGAAGAACTTCAGCAACGAAACCGCCGATGAGTTCCATATTGAGGAGTACGATTATGTCATCGACGCCATCGACTCGCTGCGGGACAAGATAGAACTAATAATAAATGCCACAACCATTCTCCCCCTAAAGGGGGTCGGGGGGTCTCTTTTCTCCAGCATGGGCGCAGCCCTTCGGATAGACCCCACGAAGGTGCGCGTCTCGGAGTTCTGGAAAGTGAAAGGCGACCCTTTGGCTGCGGCGATGCGTTCTGCGATGCGGAAGCACAAGATGTTCCCTGCACGCAAGTTCCTTTGTGTGCATAGCGAGGAGCAGCCCTTGCCCAATCTCGGCACTGCCCTTCAGGACGGCAGCCAGACCTTCAACAAGACGCGAACCAACGGCTCACTGGCACACATCACAGCCATCTTTGGCATGACGCTCGCAGGCCTCGTCATTCAGGACATTAACAAGCAGAGCTAAAACACCATTGTGATGTTTGGCGGCACACCCGAGAGCCATGATTTCCTTCTGATTCCCCGCTACAAAGTGCCCAATTACATGTATTTTGCTTCTTTAGCACTCATTTTAACAATAATTAACCGAGAGGGCGTTGTTAACATTTATTATATTTCTTAACTTTGGAGCGCAAATAACCTTTATACTTTCATATTATGAAACAGAAACACTTCATCGCAGTTCTGCTTCTGGTTATTGCAGGGCTGCATACTGCTAAGGCACAGTACCTCATGCAGGTTTGGAAGGATGGCGTCAGCATTCCTTATGTTGTTAACGACGTGGATAGCGTCAGGTTTGTTAAAGCCGTGACCAGCATCGCTCTGTCGCAGGAATCAATAACGATAGGGAGAAGCGAGACCTATCAACTCGCTGCTACCCTTCTCCCTGAAGATGCCGATGTAAAGGATGTTGTTTGGGAGAGCAGTGATGCCAGCATCGCTGCTGTCGATGAGACGGGGTTGGTGACGGCCGTTGCACTCGGAAGTTGCACCATAACAGCTTCCACGACAGATGGCAGCAACCTGTCTGCGCAATGCCAAGTGAAGGTGGGAGATGATACGCATAGCGCTGTAAATGGTCACGAGTATGTTGACCTCGGCTTGCCAAGCGGCACACTTTGGGCGACTTGCAACGTCGGTGCAGAGACCCCGGAAGATTATGGCAACTACTATGCATGGGGCGAAACGGTTCCTAAAGAAGAGTACACTTATAACAACTACGCTCACTGGAGCATGTCTGATGACAATCGTTACCTGACAATAAATAAGTATTGCTTGGATGAATACTTTGGCAAAGTCGACAACCTGATTGAGCTCATGCCGGAGGATGATGCAGCAACAGCGGACTGGGGCGAAGGATGGCAGATACCAAGCTCTGAACAGATAGGTGAGTTGATGGACCCCCAACTTGTTTCCCTGACGTTGTATCCACGCGATGATAATGACCCGGAACATCCTAGAGGTGTACTGTTCACGAGCAAGATGAATGGCAACTCCATCTTCCTGCCAGCTGCGGGCTTATATGATGGCGCTAATAAATCTTACACCGGCACTCGTTCATTTTGCTGGTCGCGTACGCTAACAAACGCCACCAATTCAGCTAACATCCTTGGCCAAGGCGTAACATTATCTGCTTCTGTTTATAATGGTTGGAATCGTCAATGTGGTTTACCTGTTCGGCCTGTTTGTGTTCAGGAAACACCATACATTTGGCCCGTCACAAGCCTTGATATGACATCAACAGAGCTTGACCTTCTCGTCGGAGAGAAACAAAACCTGAGAGTTAAGAATGTAGTGCCCTCGTATATTAACCCCATGAAACTGGTTTATGAGAGTAGCAACGAAAGCGTTGCCGTCTATAACAAATACACAGGATATGTAACGGGCGTCGGACTGGGCACCGCCACCATTACATGCCGCGCGGAAAACAGCAGCGAAGTTTTAGGCGAGTGTCAGGTGACTGTCACCGATGGCAATTCTGTAACAATTGACGGCCACCAGTATGTCGACCTCGGCCTGCCAAGCGGAACCCTTTGGGCAACCTGCAATGTTGGAGCAGAGACCCTCGAAGACTATGGCGAGCAATTCGCTTGGGGCGAGACAGTACCGCATGACCCATATAATTCTTACACCTGGCTCTGGTACAAGTATTGTTTAGACAATAATAACTCATTAACCAAGTACTGCACAGTAGGCGATTATGGTTCCGGAGGCTTCACAGATGGTTTGACCGAACTCTTGCCAGAGGACGATGCCGCAACTGCCAACTGGGGGCCGGCATGCAAGACACCCAACCAAACTCAATGCGAGGAACTGATCAACAGGGATTATACTCTGATACAGAGGGTGAGGATAAATGACTTTGACGGTTATAAGATAATAAGCAAAGTCAACGGAAACGCCATCTTCTTCCCAAATGATTGGGAACAGAACCCTGGTATTTATTGGACAAGTACGCTCAACTCGGAGACCCCCAGTAAGGCATATATAATGTATTTCTCGTCAGGTTCTGGTTATGCAGGACCTAGTGAGGATCGCTGTCTCGATCATTTTGTTCGTCCCGTAGTTGTTCCTGAACGACACGAGTATGTTGACCTCGCCCTGCCAAGCGGCACGCTATGGGCGACATGCAATGTCGGCGCAAACAGCCCCGAGGAATACGGCGACTACTTTGCCTGGGGCGAGACAAAGCCGAAGAAGAGCAATGGTACTTGGGGGGATTACAGTTGGGGAACCTATGCGTGGATGAACCAAGGTCAGGCGGATTGGACGCAAATCAACAAATACACCTTTGCCGACAATCAGACGGAGGCTTGCTGGTACGACAGCAACGGCACGTTCATTGGCGACGGCAACACTGAGTTGCTCCCTGAGGATGATGCCGCAACGGCCAACTGGGGCAGCGAGTGGCAGATGCCAAGCATCTATCAGTTCGAAGAACTCATTGACAGCGAGAACACGACGTCAACGTGGACGACGAAGAACGGAGTGAACGGGCGCCTTATCACCAGCATCAGGAACAACGCAAGCATCTTCCTGCCTGCCGCGGGGAGGCTCAACGGCACCGAGTCGCAGTGGGAAGGCTCCTACGGCTTCTATTGGTCGAACATGACCTATAGATCCTGGTCTGACCGTGCGTGGCTGATTAATTTCGATGCAAGCAGCGCATCCGCTACGGGAAGCTTCGACCGCTACGCCGGCGAAAGCATCCGCCCCGTGCGTGTAAAGACGAATTAAGGAAATAAGAAAAGGTGGCAGGTTTGCGTTAATGCAGGCCTGCCATTTCCATCTTTCCGTTGAAAAAATCCTGACAAAAAAGTGTGGGTTTTAGTGCGTTGTTAGCCGACGACGCCAGCGTCGTTTCCCAACGCCGCACGCGACGTTTGCAAACTTAACACGCGGCGTTTGCAATTTCCCCATGTGAAGTTGCCCAACGCCCCATGTGGAATTCAGCGAATTTCTACGCCTAAATTACCATCGGGGCAGCATGGGCTTGTATTTTCTTTGCTTCGAGCCTCAAAACGCCTCTTCTGAAAGCCCCGATTTTAGGGAGAAACGCGTTTTAAGCGCATTTCTCGCGTTTAGGGTAGGATTGTGCCACAAGGCTCAAAAAACGCCGTCAGAGAAGGTCGGCCAGGAAAAAATCTTTACAAGTCCCCCCTACTCTATCTCGCTGAGCTCAAGCCAGCGCATGGATTTCTCGTCGAGGAGGTCGTTCACCACAGGCAGCCGTTTGCTCATGTCGATGATGTCCTGTGTGGAGAGAGTGCCGCTGCTGAGGGCTGCCTCGATGTCCTTCTTCTCCTGCTCCAAGGCATCGATTTCCTTCCCCAGGGCCTCGAACTCCTGCTTCTCGCGGAAAGACATCCTGCGCTTCCTTTCCCTCTGAGTGGTCTGATTGCTCGGAGTGGTCTGATTATTCCGAGGAGCGGTCTGAGGTTTTGGGGCAGCCGGCTCCAGCTTCTCCCACTCCCTGTACTGCGTGTAGTTGCCGGGGAAGTCCTTCACCACGCCGTTTCCCTTGAAGACGAAAAGGTGGTCCACCACTTTGTCCATGAAGTAGCGGTCGTGGCTGATGATGATGACGCAGCCCTTGAAGTCCTGCAGGTATTGCTCCAGAATCTGCAGGGAGTTTATGTCGAGGTCGTTGGTCGGCTCGTCGAGGACAAGGAAGTTGGGACTTTGCATGAGCACGGTGCAGAGGTAGAGGCGCCGCTTCTCGCCGCCCGAGAGCTTGTAGATGTAGTTCTGCTGTTGCTGGGGCGAGAACATGAAGTGCTGCAGGAACTGCATGGCCGAGAGCTTCTGCCCGCCTCCGAGGTCCACGTACTCGGCGGTCTTGCGGACGGCGTCGATGACCTTCATCTGTTCGTCGAACTCCATCCCGTCCTGACTGTAGTAGCCGAAGCGGACGGTCTCGCCCACGACGAAGCGTCCGCTGTCGGGCTTCACAAGGCCCAGCAGCATCTTGACGAAAGTGCTCTTGCCTGTGCCGTTGTTGCCCACGATGCCCAGCTTCTCGTAACGGGAGAAGTTGTAGTAGAAGTCCTTTATCAGCACGAGGTCGCCGTAGGCTTTGCTCACGTACTCTGCCTCGAATATCTTGCTGCCAAGAAAAGTTGAAGAATTGAAAAGTTGAAAAGTTGAAGTTTCAGGTTCCTTTTCTTTTAACTTTTTCACCTTTTCACCTTTTAACTTTTCCAGTTCGTAGAAGGCTTCCTCGCGATACTTCGCCTTATGTCCGCGGGCCTGCGGCATACGGCGCATCCAGTCGAGCTCCGTGCGATAGAGGTTCGTAGCCCTCGCCACCTCTGCCCTTGCCACTTCGAGGCGCTGTGCACGCTTCTCGAGGAAATAGGCGTAGTTGCCGTGATAGGTGTAGATGGTCTCTTCGTCGAGCTCAAGTATGACGGAACAGATGCGGTCGAGGAAGTAGCGGTCGTGCGTCACCATCAGCAAGGTGATGTTGGATCGCGAGAGGTAGTTCTCGAGCCACTCTATCATCTGGAGGTCGAGGTGGTTGGTGGGCTCGTCGAGGATGAGCAGGTCGGGCTCCATGATAAGCGTGTTGGCCAATGCCACGCGCTTCAGCTGGCCGCCCGACAACTGCGCGAGCGGCTTGTCCCACTCCGTGATGAAGAGCTTCGAGAGGATGGTCTTGGCACGATTCTCGTAGTCCCACGCCTTCTGCTGCTCCATGCGGTCGAGGATGTCTTGCAGGCCTTCCTGACTGACGGAGGACATGCAGGTCTCGTACTCGCGGATGAGGTTGGTGGTCTCGTTGCCATGCCAGAAGCAAGCCTCGATGACGGTAAGGTCGAGCGGATAGTGGGGCGTCTGCTCCAGGTAACCGACGCGAAGGTCGTTATGGAAGACAACCTGCCCCTCGTCGGCCTGGTCGTTGCCACAAAGGATGTTGAGCAGCGTGCTTTTGCCCGTGCCGTTCTTGGCGATGAGACCCACTTTCTGTCCCTCGCCAATACTGAAGCATAGGTCGCTGAACAGCGTCTTGTCGCCTACCCTTCGCGTCAGATTCTGTGCCTGTAAGTATGATACCACCTCTCTTTTTATTTGTGAATTTTCGGTTTTACGATTTACCTTTCACCCTTTTAGGCTACAAAAGTACAAAAAAAGGAAGAATAAACAAAGATTTTTCACTTTTCACTTTTCACTTTTCACTTTTTGTCGTATCTTTGCACTCGTAATACCAAAGATAAGTGCTGCCAGTATATTCTTTTCGGCAGTTCATTACTTTCCCTTACACATTATCTATTATTTATTAAGCATACACAGATTATGCACAAAAGTGAACTTGAAGGAATGACTCTGGCAGAGCTTACTGCGCTTGCCGGAAAACTTGGTGCGGAATTAAGTAACGACCAAACCACACTCATTTACAACATACTGGACGCTCAGTCATTGCAGGCCTCTGCTGAACCTGCTCCGAAGAAAAGAGGCAGGAAGCCGAAAGCCGCCAAAGAGGCAGAAGCTCAACCTGCAGAAGCAGCACCTGTGGCCGAGAAAGCCGAAGAGGTGAAGACACCTAAGAAGCGCGGACGCAAGTCGAAGGCTGAAAAGGCTGCAGAAGAAGCAGCTATGGTGGCTGTAGAGGAAGCGGCAAAGGAAGCGGAACAAACAGAGCAGGAAGTCTCCCCTCGGGGAGATTCAGAGGGGGCCGCTCCTGCAGAAGCCAAGCCCGAGAAGAAGCGTCGCAAACGCATCGGCGAGGCTAAAGCTGAAGCCGCTGAGAAAGTGACTCAGGCACAGGCAGAGGAAGAAAAGCCTGTCAGCACAGAAGCCACAAAAGCAGAGAAGGCTGTGGCTGCGGAAGGACCTAATGTCTCCGACGACTTCATCATCATCCAGGACATCCCCTCAATTGAGGAACAGACTAAAGAACTGACTGCCCCCGCTAAATCTCCCCGAGGGGAGACTTCTGTTCCCTCCCCCTCCGGGGAGACGGAGGGGAGCCGTGCGGCCTCTTACAGCTTCGGCGAGAACATTCGCGGCGAAGGTGTGCTCGAGGTGATGCCCGAAGGCTTTGGATTCCTGCGCAGCAGCGACTACAACTATCTGAGCAGCCCCGACGACATTTACGTCACCCAGCAGATGGTAAAGCAGTTCGGCTTGAAGACTGGCGATGTGGTGGAAGGCCCTGTTCGTCCGCCTATGCACGGCGAGAAGTTCTTCCCCCTGATTCGTGTGGAGCGCATCAACGGCTGCAATCCAGACACCGTGCGCGACCGCAGTCCTTTCGAGAACCTCACGCCTCTCTTCCCCGACGAGAAGTTCATGCTCTGCAAGGGCAAAGGTGACTCCCTCTCGGCTCGCGTGGTTGACCTCTTCGCTCCTATCGGCAAAGGCCAGCGTGCCTTGATTGTGGCGCAGCCTAAGACCGGTAAGACGCTCCTCATGAAGGACATAGCCAACGCCATCGCTGCCAATCATCCCGAAGCCTACCTCATGATGCTGCTCATCGACGAACGTCCTGAGGAGGTGACCGATATGGCCCGCACCGTGAAGGCCGAGGTGATTGCCAGCACCTTCGACGAGCCTGCCGAGCGTCACGTCAAGATTGCCGGCATTGTGCTCGAGAAGGCAAAGCGTATGGTGGAATGCGGTCACGATGTGGTCATCTTCCTCGACTCCATCACACGTCTGGCCCGAGCCTACAACACGGTATCTCCTGCCAGCGGTAAGGTGCTGAGTGGTGGCGTGGACGCCAATGCTTTGCACAAGCCCAAGCGCTTCTTCGGTGCTGCCCGTAACATCGAGAACGGCGGCAGCCTGACCATCATCGCAACTGCCCTCATCGATACCGGCAGCAAGATGGACGAGGTGATTTTCGAGGAGTTCAAGGGTACGGGCAACATGGAGCTGCAGCTCGACCGCATGCTCTCCAACAAGCGCATCTTCCCTGCAGTCAACATCGTGGCCAGCAGCACACGTCGCGACGACCTGCTGCAGGACAAGCTGACGCTGGACCGCATGTGGATTCTGCGCAAGTTCCTGGCCGACATGACACCCATCGAAGCCATGAACGAAGTGAAGTCCCGCCTCGAGAACACAGAGAGCAACGAGGAATTCCTGCTCAGCATGAACTCATAAAGACAAGCTTTTATAGAATAAAGGAGAGGGGTACAAGTCATCGGCCTTCGTACGATTCCTGCCACTCCGACAACAAAGGAGCCGGCGCTTCCAAAAAGCGTCGGCTCCTAATGTATTTTCCAATGAGGTGTGTTGGCTCGTGGGATGTTGGCTCTCAGCAGGCTGCCAATGACGGGCTACCTGACGATGACCTTTTGGCCGTCTTTCACGTAGATGCCTTTTTGCGTGGGCTTCGCGTCGAGCTTCCGCCCGTCGAGCGAATACCATCCCTTAACAGACGGCGCCTCGGGTTCGGCCACAGGATGATGGATTGCCGTTGGATCGATTTCCAAGTAGGTCAGCCGCATGACGCCGGCTCCACCAAGGTCGAGAAAGCCCTCTGTCTCTTCTCTTACATCCATTAGAAATCCCGATCCCTCAAGGTCACCGTTGATATTGGCGACGGTGTTCGGGCTGAACTGATAGCCGGCTTCGGGGCTGACCAACATAATCACGCCATAATAATAACCTTGTTTGAACACATCGCTCGGCTGCATAATCCTAAATTCCGCTTCATCTTCATCTGGCATCTCAAGCCAAATCACCTGATCGACGGTATAATGGCGAATGAATACCGGTTTGGCAAAATCTTTCGTGGAAGGAGGCTTGACGCCCGCCATCATCGACTCGGTCTGGAAGGAAGGATGAGCTCCATCCTCGGGTTCGGCAATGGTTTCCCTTATTGAGCGCACATACAATCCTCCTGGCGGTGTGGGCACGGTGTAGGTCCACGCAAAATCCTTGATGCGCTCATTTTTCGACAGCTGCAGGCAAACATTGTTTTGCGCATCGCCGATGTAAGCCGACGGGTCGCCATAGATGTAACCGTCCTCAAGTTCTATGTTGAACCTTATTTCCAAGCTCTCGCCGGTCGTTCCCACATAATCAGGATACAACTTTCGATTCCAGATATACTCAATGAAATTTATCTGGCATCCTGGCGTGCTGCTCGTGGCTTCATAGTCGGCAGGGGTGAAGTCCTCGGGCCAGTCGAAGCCGGTGATGTCCACGCGGTTCACAGTCTGAATCATCCCTTTGTCCCGACAGTCCACATCTACATGCATCGTCATGCCATTGCCTGTGTCAAAATCATATTTGGTCAGCCCTGCTGTTCGCTCTACGACCAGATAACCGCACTGCAACTGGCTGTCCTGCGCCACGCCATCCGATGTCAGGTTGGTAAACCTTGCCATGTTGAAAGCCTCCGAAACGCCTTTTACGGGCATAAGATATTTGCCGTTGAAATAGCGATAGACGTCCAAGGAGAATTTTTGTGCGCAGGATAAATCTGTCAGCTGCGTGTTCTTCGAAAGGTCAAGCGTGGTAAGCTTATTGTTTTGGCATTCCAACTTTTCGAGCGCAGGCCAACCAGACACGTCAAGCTTGGTCAGATTGTTGTAACCGCACGAAAGACGATACAGATAAGGTGCCGATGTTGGCATCTGTAACTGAGTTAAGTTATTGTGATCACATGCCACGAGCCTCAAGTTCCCCATTGCCGTTAGGTCAAGAACTTCCAATGTATTATAAGCACAGTACAACCACCACAGTTGGGTATTGTTTGTCAAATCAAGGGTGCTCACTCCACAATATGCACACTGAAGGTCCTGCAAGGCGGTATTCTTAGAGACATCGAAAGAAATGTTTTTGTTATTAGTGACACGCAATTCGCGCAAATTCATAAGCTTTTCTGTGTCAATGGATGTCAGTTGGTTGTTGCTGGCATCTATTTTTTCCAAAGCGTTATAAGGGTAGGATGGGGTAACAGCCGTTGTTATTTTATTGTTATTGAAACGGATATCTTTCAGCGAGAAAAGCCGTGAGAAATCTATTTCTGTCAGGTAGTTATAGGAGCAATCTAAATATTGCAGGTTTCGAAAGTCGTTGATTGGAAATGGATACAAAGATGAGAGGGAATTGTGTTTTAAGTCCAAATATTCCAGCCTCTGATAAAAGCTTGTGACAGGAAGCTTATTAATACGGTTATTTGCTGCCACAAGTTTCTTGAGTTGACTCAAATCCAAAATATAAGCAAGGTTATCCAAATTATTTTCGCTGACATCCAACTCTTCCAGATTAGAGAGATACTGAATGCCTTTAAGGCGGGAGATACCCTTATTTTTGAGGTTCATCGTTTTCACAGACTTCAGCAGTTCGTCCGATAGCTCAGAGTTCGGGGCAACATTAAGAATCAGGCACAAAGCACCCCTGAAGCTTTCATCGGGGAAATTGTTGTCATCCAACTTCACCGCACTGGCATGAAGGGTGAGAGGCATGAGGCAGACCGCCACGATTACTCTCTTGATAATACTCATGTCTTTCATAAAGCGTAATATTTTAGGTATGTGTTATTATGGCGCAAAGTTAACAAAAATAAATGAAAGGTGAAGTGGTAAGGCGAAAAAAATATAAAAAAACAAACGTAACACATGATGATTGCAAACATATCACGTCAACTTTGCCAAATCCACACGTCAACTTTGCCAAATCCACACGTCAACTTTGCCAAATCCACACGTCAACTTTTCTCACTTCCACAGCCGCATCCCCACAAAGACATGGGCGACCCACTTGTTCTGATGGACATTCACGGTGTTGTCGACAAAAAGGGAGTTGTTTGCCACAGCGGAAAGACCTGCAAAATAACGCGAGGAGAAGTTATAGACGACGGCGGCCCGCTCGTTGAAGAGCATGTTGAACTTCATTCGCCCTGCATGCTGGCTCTCGTCGTTGATGGTCAACTTGTTGCGATTATAAACGACAAATGTGGGAAGAAGAGTCAGATTGAGGAGCCACTTCTTGCCGAGGACAAGGTTGTATCCGTAGCCGCCTCCGATGCCCAGATGCCCGACATAGATGCTGACATCGGGGTCGTCGGGCCTTAGCTCCTTGCGCTCGTCGCTCGTCCTGATGTGTCCGCCCTGATAACTCAGGCCTGCCAGCCATGAGCCCGCACTGCACCGCTGGATGTAGCTCTGGTTGTAGGCAGCAGAGACACAATAGCGCCGGTGGTTGAAGACGTAGTAGCCCGTGATGTTGAAGACCTTCAGGTTCGCCTCCTCCCGCTGCATACGAAGTGTATTCTCTCCGAATGTCATGTCCCCGGACAAAGAGGAAGAGCGCTGATAGCTGGCATCTATGCAGAATCGGCTGGCATAGTAGCTGAAGTTGAGCTCGTAGTCGTTGTAGAATCCTTTCAGCTTGGCGGGATTGATTGAATAGGAGGCCGCGAGTCCTCGATAGGCACCGCCGATGGATATCGTGGTCTTGTGGCTCGTGCTGAGATACGATTTGAAATGGACATCTCGCACCGTTCCCCTCGCCCGAACGCTGTTGCCGGTCTGGCTTCCTCTAAGCTTCAGGGTGAGCTTCCCCTCTGGGCGGACCACATAGTTCGTGTCGTAGGGCGTGCGGTAATAGCGTGTCGTGAGGATGCTGTCGGCCTTCGTCCATAGCTTCTTCACGCGGCTCTCGGCTCTCAAAGGGGAAAAAGGGAAAAGGTGGAGAAGTAAAGCAACCAGCACGCACTTCCACCCTATACGTATATATATAATGTATATCGTCTTCACTTCTTAACCTTTCCTCAGAACTCATACCCAAGGTTCAAGTAGAAGTACGGCTCTTTCGTGCGATTGCTGTAGCCAAAAGTGGCACCGAGAGGGCCGAACATCGTCTTATAGTAATAAGCGGCCTGTATGCCATAGAGCGTCTTGTGGTCGAAGAGCTCTTTCAACTTCTCGGCCTGCTGTGCGCCTGCCAAGCGAAGCAACACATAGTTGTTGGTAGCGATGCGGAGCTGCCCCTGGAGCTGGACCGCCACGAACTGGTCGGCCACGAACTCCACATTGCCTATGCCGGCGAAAGGCATCTGCTGCTCGACATAATGACTGAACCAATCGCCTCCCACCGTGTTGGCAAAGATGAAGGGAACCGTCTTGCCAAGAAGCAGACGGCCATACGCCATAGGCTGAAGGGTGAAGCGCTTGCCGAAAGTGAACGACTTGCGCCAGCTGGCACTTATATCACTCAAGCCTGCATTCCCTTCGAGCTTGACGAGGTTGTCCGTCAGATAAGCATACTCGGCCCTGAAGCGTGCGCCTCGAGTGGGGAAATACCAGTTGTCCTCGCTATTGTAGTTGAGGCGTGCACGATAGCTGAGGTAGTTACCATTATTGAGCGTGACATTCGTCGACTTCTCCGACTCGAGCTTGTTGCGGTAGTGCATATAGTCCCACCGGAAGCCTATCTGGAAGTTGAAGTTGCGGAAGTCGTTGTTGATGGGCACCGCCTCTGCCTGGAACTGGTTGTAGAGGAGACTGTAGCCGCGGTCGCCGCCAACATAGAAGTCGATATCGTTGCGCCGGAAAGTATAGCTCAGGGAGGGCCGCGTGAAGCTTCGCGGATGGACTGTCAACTCGCCACGAGCCATGATGCGCTTGCCCAAGCGAACCGTCACCTCTGCGTTCACGGGGACAGCCGACTTGAGAGGCACATCGAGCCCAAGCAGGACAGCAGCATATTCCTCTGTATCGAAGCGCAAACCGACATTAGCCTGTATCGACCTGCGGTTGCCAGCAGTAAGAGCCACATGCACGCCGTCGTCATCGGGCAGCAAGCGGCACTCGGCCGTCTTATAGAAGAGGTCAACACGCATCGAGGTGGTGAGCTGCTGCTGCAATCCGGCATCGATGCTGTCTGCCTTGTTCAAATGGAACTTCTGCCTGAGGAAGCGCTCGTCCTGCGGCGTCATGTTCTCGAAGATGAAACTCTTGATGTGCTGCCGTTCGGTCATCACTTTCGGGCGGAGCGGATGATGACGGACAGGGGTGAAGCTGTCGTCGATGCCTATCCTCTGCTTGAGGGACATCAGCTCTCCCCAATGACGACGGGCTTCCTCTTCGCCTCGACGAACCAGCGTATCAATGGCAACCGATGAGAAGCTGGCTGTGCCATAACCTGTCGTGTTGATCTGAAGATGCAAATCTGTCATCGCAAGATTCTCATCGAGCTTGTTCTTGCAATTCACATCGACAATCTGAGACAGGATGCCAATCGTGCCTTTGATGTCGTCGGCCTTCTTCGGGTCGCCCTGAACGGTGACGCCGATAATGATGTCCGCTCCCATCTCTTTGGCAATGTCGGCAGGATAGTTGTTCTTCAAGCCACCGTCCACAAGCACCTTGTCACCAAGCCTGACAGGAGCAAAGGCAGCAGGAATAGCCATCGAGGCTCGCATGGCTTGAGGAAGACGGCCGCTATGGAAGTCAACCTCGCTATTGTCGATGATGTTCGTCGCCACACAAGCAAAAGGAATCTTCAGGTCCTTCGTGAAGTCGAGCGAGTCGGTGTAGCCCGTGCAGAGTTGCCCGAAAAGCTCGGCAAGGTTCTTTCCCTTGATGATGCCGCCATCGCCGGACTTATTCTTCTTGCTAAAAGAAATCCCTGTAGAGATGACATATTTATATTGCTTGCTGCGGTCGCTGAGGCTTTGATTGCGAAGGTCTTCCTTGTCGGTAATGACATAGCTCCAGTCCTGCTTGCGCACCACGGAGTCGAGCGAGTTGGCATTATAGCCGATGGCATACAAGCCGCCGATGATGCTGCCCATCGATGTGCCGGTAATGACATCGACAGGTATGCCTGCCTCCTCCAAGACTTTCAGCACACCGATGTGCGCCATTCCCTTCGCACCGCCACCACTGAGGACGACACCTACCTTCTTCCTGCCCGGAATGCTGTCCTGCTGAGCAAACATTGTGCTACTAGACAACAAGAGCAAAGCCAAAAACAAAAGTGTCTTCTTCATAACTATGGACTATGAACTTCTAACTATGGACTACGGACTATGGACTATGGACTATGGACTCTTAACTATAGTACATCTTCTTGCCTGCTGCAAGGGTATTGAGCATAAGCATGCAAATCGTCATCGGCCCTACCCCACCAGGAACAGGTGTGATGTAGGAGCAAAGAGGTGCAACATGTTCGAAGTCGACGTCGCCCTGCAGACGGAAGCCGCTCTTCTTGGTTGCATCAGGAACTCTTGTAGTGCCCACATCGATGACCACAACGCCGGGCTTCACCATGTCTGCCTTGAGGAAGCCTGGCTGTCCGATGGCTGCGATGATGATGTCGGCCTGCTGACACTCTTCCTTGAGCGTCTTGCTTCGACTGTGGCAAACAGTCACGGTGGCGTCGCCAAACTGCTTCTGCATCATGAGCTGCGCCATTGGTTTGCCCACGATATTGCTTCTGCCAAGGATGACGCACTTCTTGCCGCTCGTCTGTATCTCGTAGCGACGCAGCAGCTCGAGGATGCCTTTGGGTGTGGCGCTGATATAGCACGGAAGTCCTATTGCCATTCTTCCCACATTGATGGGATGGAAACCGTCCACATCTTTCTTGTAGTCGATGGCTTCTATTACCTTCTGTTCGCTGATGTGCTTGGGCAAAGGAAGCTGCACGATGAAACCATCTACCGAGGCATCCTTGTTGAGCTTATCTACTTCTTCGAGGAGTTGCTCCTCCGTGATATCGTCCTCAAAACGAAGCAACGTGCTTTGGAAGCCACAGGCCTCGCAAGCAAGGACCTTGTTGCGGACATAAGTCTCGCTGCCTCCATCATGACCAACAAGGATAGCTGCCAAGTGAGGTCGTTTCCCTCCTTTGGCAACAATGTCTTCTACCTCCTTCTTTATCTCTGCCTTAATCGTGGCAGCCGTCTGTTTTCCGTCTATCAGCTTCATATAATAAAAGGTGAAAAAGTGAAAAGGTTAAAGGGTGAAAAGGTGAAAAGGTTAAAGGGTGAAAAGGTGAAAGGGTGAAAAGGTGAAAAGGGTGAAAAGGTGAAAAGGTGAAAAAGGTTAAAGGGGTGCACGACCTTTCATCATAGAAGCCATCTGCTGCATCTTGCTCCTGTCCGTGACGAGCTTCATCATCTTTCGCGTCTGGTCGAACTGCTTGATGAGTTTGTTCACCTCCTGTATGCTGGTGCCTGAGCCTTTTGCCAATCGCATTCTGCGGCTTGTGTTGAGGCATTCGGGATGGCTTCTCTCTTGGGGAGTCATGCTGAGGATGATGGCCTCGATGCTCTTGAAAGCATTATCATCGATGTCCAAGTCCTTAACAGCCTTGCCCACACCAGGAATCATGCCTACCAAGTCCTTTACGCTGCCCATCTTCTTGATTTGTTGAATCTGCTTGTAGAAGTCGTTGAAGTCGAACTGATTCTTCTGAATCCTCTTTTCCAACCGACGGGCTTCCTCTTCATCATACTGCTCCTGAGCCCTCTCAACAAGCGATACGATATCACCCATACCAAGGATTCTGTCGGCCATTCTACTGGGATGGAAGGGATCGAGAGCCTCCATCTTCTCACCTGTTCCGACGAACTTGATGGGCTTGTTGACGACGCTACGGATACTGAGTGCCGCACCACCTCTTGTGTCACCATCAAGCTTGGTGAGAATGACACCTGTATAGTCCAGCCTGTCATTAAACTCCTTTGCCGTGTTCACTGCGTCCTGGCCTGTCATAGCATCTACGACGAAGAGGATTTCATCGGGCTGTACGGCATCACGAATGTCCTGAATCTGCTGCATCAGCTCCTCGTCGACAGCCTGACGACCTGCTGTATCGATGATAAGGACATCGAATCCCTGAGCCTTTGCATGCTGAATAGCATTCTTGGCAACAAGCACAGGGTCAGTTGCACCTTCTTCGATATGAACGGGAACGCCCACCTGTTCGCCAAGAACACGCAGCTGTTCCATAGCTGCAGGGCGGAATGTGTCGCAAGCGGCAAGCAAAGGATTCTTCCCTCGCTTTTCCTTGAGCAATTTAGCCAGTTTGCCACTCATCGTGGTCTTACCGGCACCATTCAAGCCAGCCATGAGGATGATTGCAGGATGTCCCTTCAGGTTCATGTCTGTGGTCTCGCCACCCATGAGTTCTGCCAGTTCATCATGCACTATCTTCACCATCAACTGCTGTGGTTTGATGGCAGTCAGAACATTCTGTCCGAGTGCTTTCTGCTTGACTGTGTCAGTAAAGGACTTTGCCACTTTATAGTTGACGTCAGCATCAAGCAGAGCACGACGCACATCCTTCAATGTTTCAGCAACATTGATCTCGGTGATTTTACCTTCACCTTTCAATATCTTGAACGACCTCTCAAGCCGTTCGCTTAGATTTTCAAACATCTTCTATAATTACAATTTAACTATTTACAATTTACGATTCCCTCAACGAGCGGCATCACGACCTTGCTGAGCACTTTGTCGTTGAGGAAGTGCTCGCCTTCGAAGAGCTGCATCTGCGCCTTTCCATAATGCTTCAGGAAGTCAGCCTGGCAGTTGACGAGTTTGTCCTGCGTGCCAAAGAGTCCCCACACAAGTGCCTTCTCTGTGGCATCGATGCCCTTAAAGCTCTCCTTCTCGACTTGTTGGAAAGCCTGAATCATCTCCTTGTCAACCTTAAACTCTGTTGCACCGTCTTGCCTCTTGTTGCGGAACTCATGTCGTCCCAATCCTCTGAAGGTCAGCAGACGGGCCATGTGGAAGGAAGGGTTGACAAGTATCCGCTTCATGCCCTTGAGTTGCTCTGCATAGAGAGCCCCCATACTTGTTGCCACGATGAGGTCGGGCTGCTCCTTCTGCACGAGGTCTTTCAGGAAGGCAATAGCTTCAAGAGGATTGACCGGCACATCAGGACTAACCACCTGCACGCCTTTCGGATAGAGATGATTGCGCATCTGAGTGGCAGAACCTGTACTGCCTGCTGAAGCGAAGCCATGTATGTAGAGCACTTTCTTCACGGGCACAAAATTACGAATAAGCAAGCGAAATACAAAAAGAAAGCCAAAGTTTTTCTTTTTATTTTATAGCGAGAGTAATTTCAAGCGCAAGTCGAAGGTACAACATATAATAGAAAAGCGAGAATCAAGGATAGCCGTGGCAGGATTTTGCGGCCGGATTGCAAACATGTCCGAGCGGAAACATGTTCTCTACATTTCCAATTGCCGGACTATTGCATGTGTCTTGCCTTCGACCTTTTGCCTTTGCTCACGAGTCAGCTCGCTTGTCTGAAGTTCAAAAGTTATGCTGTTATCTTCCTCGGAAAGGCGTGCCTTGATGAGCGGTAAAGCCTGTAAAGAAAGGCGAGTATCCATGTCTAAATCCTCGCTCAGGAAGTCCTCTACGGCAGGTCGCTCTATGGTTTGCAACTCATTCCATTTACTGTCGAAGAGGCGAACATGGCTGTCGGGGGCAGGAGCATTGTAGGTCTCCACCATACAGAAAGTGCTGTCGGAAAGCAGTCGCATCTCCACAATGCAATGCTCGGAAAGCTTGAGCCTCAGGTATCTGTCGCTGAGGACAAGCAACTCCGAATGGCCATCGAACTTGTCCTTTACAACAGCCTGCATGTTGTTCTCGCGAAAGTCAATCTGGTCGAGGCGGTTGTTCTTGGTCAGGAGAGGAAAGATGCTATCTGGAGCGGAGGCATAAATATCGCGGATGTGTGGCTGTGCATGAAGCAATCCCCCTCCTGTCTTTCCTCCAAGGAGAGATAATAATAATAATAATGTTATAAGAACTTTCTTAGTAACCATTGTCAGGTCGTTTTATTCATTCTCCCTTGGGGAGAGATGGGGAAGGCGGCTTCTTTATTTCAGTTTCCAATCCGTGAGATAGTAGCTTCTCTCAACGGCGTTCTCGATATCATCGGGCAAGTTGCAGAAGAAGTCAAGCCCTGTACGCTTCTCAAGCTCGTCGATGGTAATGGCATACTTCGAACTAACCTCGTCCGTATTACCCTTATGCTCCATCCAGAAGGCGATTGCATAGTAGCCGCCATTGGTCTTGGCAAACTTCTTGGCAAATGCAAGGATAGCCATGTAGAAGTACCTCGGACAAACCAACTGATTGTTGCTTCCTACCTTTGTGTAGTTCCCGGGATTCACCGTTCCGCCCTTGACCACATAAAGTGTATCGCGGAAGCTGGACTGGTCGTATGTGCTTCGAAGGAAACTCTCGAGGTTCCACCAAATGCCGTGTTCGTTGAAGTCTTTCAGCTGAGGCATGATGTTGCTCATATAGAATGTCTGTCCGTTGGCTTCCTTCGAGTTGAGGCGGTCTGCGCTGCCCAGGATGTGTCCTCGCTGATAGCTCCAATTGTCGTAATCGCTGGAAGAGACACGCAACTCTGCAGGTAAGACTGGGTCGGGTTGGAAGGGGTCGCCTGTACCTCCATAGCCGTTGAAGGTCTCGCCATTCCTCCACCTGCTTCGATTCCAATTCTTATTGTTCGAGGAGAAGCCGCTGTACCACTTGAAAGCTGTCCAGCAATTGGTTTTGAGTGTTTTATTGTACCCGACACAATAGTTGACTAACGCCGAGCCTTGATTGGACTCGCCGTCGGGAAGTGTGTGGACAATGAGTGCATCTGTCAAGCCCGATGTGAGCGAAGGAATCTCCAAGCGATGTATTACACCATTCCTGACAGAGGCAGACGTTGTGGCTTCGGTGTAGAGAGTTAGAGACATTGAAGTATTGGCGTTCTTGTTCTCTCCGGATAAGTTTGGCCCGTCGTCATGGTCACCGCCACAACTGATTAAGCAGCAGAAAACAAAAAGAGATGCAGACAACATGATGTATCTGCACCTCTTGATATTTTTCATCCTATTCATTTTGTTCTCCCCTTGGGGGAGTTAGGGAGGGGCTGCTTATTTCTTCATACGAGCGTAGCGGCTCATGAACTTATCGACACGACCGGCGGTGTCAACCAGCTTGCTCTTACCTGTGTAGAAGGGGTGAGAGGTGTTACTGATTTCGAGCTTGAACAGAGGATAAGTTTCGCCTTCGAACTCGATGGTTTCAGTTGTCTTAGCTGTTGAGCGGCTCAAAAAGCAGTCGCCATTACTCATGTCCTTAAACACTACCGGACGGTAGTTCGCGGGATGAATTCCTTCTTTCATTTTCTTGTTCTCCTTTTCTTTTTATGCCCCCGAGTTTCCTTCATTGGAAGTAGATAAGGGGCTGGTTAATACTTTTTAGCGGCCGCAAAGGTACGACATTTTTCTCAATGCACCAAACTTTTTGCGTGCAAAATGCATTTCGGCACAGAAAAAGGATGTTTCACGGGCTAAAACTCTTCCTCGGCTTCTATTGTTTGAGGCTCGGGAAGGGTAAGTTGCAGGAGTTCCTCATAGGAACCATTGAAGATGTTGCAGTCAACAAAACCTTTTATGCCTGAGACTTTGCCACAATCTGTGTGTTGCCAGAAGGTCCACTTGCCTTTATAGGCGAGCTTCTCGACATAGTAATGCGCTATCCAATAGGGATAAGCATCAAACTCAGGCGTGTTCAGATAGTCCACCTTGAACTTGTAACCTGTATAGAGAATAGGCTTCACGCCGTACTCCTTCTCCACCAAGTCGAGCCAAATCTTTGCATCCCGACGCAGCTGTTCAGGTGTCAAGTCGCCCTTCTTCTCGATGTCCAGAACAGGAGGCAAGTCGCCTGGTTCCAATTGGACAATGCGAAGGAAGAACTCTGCCTGCTTCTTCGGGTTGATGCCGGGCACAAAGAAGTGATAAACGCCTCTGATCAAGTCGTTTCGCTTAGCATTAGCAAAGTTCCTGTTAAAGTTATCATCGAAGAGTTTCTCGCCTTCTGTGGCCTTGATGAAGACAAAGTTTACAGGGGCGTCGCCGATGGAAGCATTGCGAAGTTTCTCCCAATTGATGCGGTCCTGATAGTGGCTGATGTCAATGCCGCGCACTTCGTATCCTTCCGGATAGGTAGGTTCGCCATAAAGGGCACGCCAACGGAAACTGAAAGGTCCTACAAAGAAATAGTAGAAGAAGCCTACGTAAGCAACCGTTATAAGGATACCTCCCAACCATAAAAGCCAAGCAGGGAAGCGGCGGAAGAAATGCAAGAAAGACACAGACCCTCTCCCCTTCCCTCCCCCTCTACGGGAAGGGCGTTTCTTTGTTTTCTTCTTTGGGGAGGGGGTCTTTGTCTTCATTGTTTTATATAACTCCCTCCTCCCATTGAGGGAGGCAGGGAGAGGATATGGTTATGCTTGTTCTAACGCTAAGGTCTTTGTGCACTGGTCGCACACCTCGCTTGGTCCCCAGTACTGGATGGGACCGGGATAGACGTAGCAGGTGTTCTTTGCCCATTCCTCACGCTTGCTAGCGAAGAACTTGAAGGGAGCGCCGTCGAGTTCTACGAGTGCTTTGCGGATGACGGGCTTCATAGCGCCGTTCCTGCGCTCCATGTTCATCATCATCGTGATGGGCACACCGCCTGCAATCCACTCGGCTGCGGGGGCTGTGGTGTTCTTGATGACGCTCATGTAGCCGGTCTTGCCGTTGGCAATCAGGCGGCTTGCGTTGTAGCCGAGGCTGTAGCAGTAGTCGGCATCATAGTTGCTGGGAGCTGCGCAACGACCTTCGTAACCGAAGAAGTGGTGCTGAGCGGAGAACTTGCCGTTGTACTTGCCTTCCTTCTTCCATGCTTCGAGCTTCATGGCAACCATAGCAGAGAGGAGCTTCTCGGTCTCGATAAGGCTGACCTGTACGTTGCCGTGGGGGTCGCGGTCGAGGCAAAGCTGACGCTCTACATCCTTGGGCAGAGACTCGAGGACGGCAAGGTTCTCGGGTGCGATGTGACTCTTCACGAAAGCAACCTGTGCGTCTTTGCTCTCGAACTCACGGCTCTCGCCAGTTGCGGGGTCTGTGAGCACTTCGTTGAGCTCCGCGATAAGTTTCTTGATGGCGGGAATGAACTCGATGAGGCCTTCGGGGATGAGGACAGTACCGAAGTTGTTGCCTTCAGCAGCACGGTCGGCCACAATCTTTGCGATGTAAGTCACAACATCGTCGAGGCTCATGGCCTTCTGCTCTACTTCCTCGCTGATGAGGCATGCGTTGGGCTGTGTCTCGAGGGCGCACTCGAGGGCGATGTGGCTTGCGCTGCGGCCCATGAGCTTGATGAAGTGCCAGTATTTGCGAGCACTGTTGCAGTCGCGCTGGATGTTGCCAATCAGCTCGCTGTAGGTCTTGCAGGCTGTGTCGAAGCCGAAGCTGGTCTCAATCTGCTCGTTCTTCAGGTCGCCGTCGATGGTCTTGGGGCAGCCGATGACCTGCACGCCATAGTTCTTGGCAGCATAATATTCAGCGAGGACGCAGGCGTTGGTGTTGCTGTCGTCGCCACCGATGATGACGAGCGCCTTGATGCCGAGCTTGCGGAGAATCTCGATGCCGCTCTCGAACTGGCTTTCCTTCTCGAGCTTCGTACGGCCAGAGCCGATGATGTCGAAGCCGCCTGTGTTGCGATACTCGTCGATAAACTCGTCGGTGAACTCCACATACTTGTGATCAACGAGTCCGCCGGGGCCCATGAGGAAGCCATAGAGCTTACTCTGCTTGTTGAGGGACTTCACGCCGTCGTAGAGACCGCTGATGACGTTGTGACCGCCAGGAGCCTGACCGCCGCTGAGGATGATGCCGACATTGAACGGTTCGAGAGGTTTCTGCTCTCCAGCCTCGAAGGTAATGACGGGCATTCCATAGGTGTTGGGGAACATCGCTTTGATTTCATCCTGATTGCCGACGCTTTGGGTTGCAGCGCCTTCTACGGCAACAACTGGCCCTTGCAGAGCCTTGGGAAGTTTGGGCTGATAGGCAGCACGAGCCACCTGTAGTGCACTTTTCTTCATGATTCTTTTTGTTTGTTTTTATTTATATAATAATATAATGTATCTGTTCTTGTAGTTACTTCTTCCTAACAGGCCGTACGGTTAGACCATAAACTGGTCTAGGGAAAGACAGCAGACGAAGAAAGTCATGATTTTCCTCATGATTCTTCAGTTAATGAGGTGTTTCTGCTTATTTCGGCTGCAAAGGTACGAAAAAAAGTTTAGAGTTTTAGAGTTTAGGGGTTAGAGTTTTTGCTTATTCTTTCGTTTCCGCTCAAAAAGGAAGGACGGCAGAGGTGAATGTACTTTGGCAGGATTTATAGTTTATCAACAGGAAAAGAGGTGAAAAATCCTTTACAAAAATACAGTCGGAAAATGAGGCAATTGGGAACTCCACATGAAGAGATTTCAAACGCCGCACGCGAAGTTGGCCAACGCCGCACGCGGAGTTGACAATTACCCCACGCGGAGTTGGCAAACGCTCCACAGGGAAATCGGCCCCAAAGCACGCTCTGTTTTGCTATTTGGCGTATAGTGTTTGTACTTTCTTTGCCCGTCTCGCCAAAACGCCTCCTCGCAAACAACCATTCAGAAAGGGAAACGCGATTTAAGCCCATATTTTGCCTTCAGGGTAGAAAAGTGCCACAGGAGAAAAAACAAGCCGCCAGAGAGCGTTTGCCGGGAAAGAATGTTTACAAAAACCGAAGGCCGAGGCGGGGTGAAGACAATTCTTCATTCTATGTTTTTCATTCTAAATTTTTTCATTCTTCATTCTTAATTTTTCATTCTTCATTCTTAATTTTTTTTATTCTTCATTCTTCACTCTTCATTCTTCATTTTCAATTAATATTTGTCCCCCTCGCTTCGCTCTGCCCCTCCCCTAAAATGGGAGGGGAGATGGGCGCATGCTCTCCGCCCCTTAAGGGGAGGAGTGGCCGAAAGGCCGAGGTGGGGTGACGCCGTCACCATTCCAACCCCACCCCTCGCTTCGCTCTTCCCCTCCCCTAAAATGGGAGGGGAGATGGGCGCATGCTCTCCGACTCCCAAGGGGAGTTGTGGAAAGCCTGCCACACACGTTCAGTTTGCCAACCGCACACATCAATACACATGATTTTGCGGGCCTAAACAGTCCATTCGTCATATTTAAGTAAATAAAAGCGGGCAGATGGTTGGGATTTACAACAATTATCATTACCTTTGTGGGTGAATTATTCATCCTAAAACCTAAGTTTATATGAACAGCATACCTCTTATGAACCGTGCAGCCGACAACATCCGTATCCTGGCAGCATCTATGGTAGAGAAAGCAAAGAGCGGTCACCCAGGCGGAGCTATGGGCGGTGCCGACTTCATCAACGTAGTTTACAGCGAATACCTGCAGTTCGACCCGAAGAATCCCACTTGGGCAGGTCGCGACCGCTTCTTCCTCGACCCGGGTCACATGGCGCCTATGCTCTATGCGCAGCTGACGCTCATCGACAAGTTCACCCTCGAGGAAATCCAGCAGCTTCGTCAGTGGGAGTCCCCTACTCCGGGACACCCTGAAGTCTGCTACGAACGCGGCATAGAGAACAGCAGCGGTCCCCTCGGACAAGGCCACGCATACGCCATCGGCGCAGCCATCGCAGCCAAGTTCCTCTATGCAAAGACAGGCAATCCCTCTTTCCAAAAGGAAACCGTCTATGCCTATATCAGCGACGGCGGCATCCAGGAGGAAATCAGTCAGGGAGCAGCCCGCATTGCCGGCAACCTGGGGCTCGACAACCTCATCATGTTCTACGACTCCAACGACATACAGCTATCCACGGAGACCAAAGTCGTGACCTGCGAAGATGTGGCCATGAAGTATCGGGCTTTCGGTTGGGAAGTGATTGAGATTGAAGGCAACAATGTGGAGCAGATCCGCCAGGCGCTCGACAAGGCAAAGGCTGTAAGCGGCAAGCCGACGCTCATCATCGGTCATTGCATCATGGGCAAAGGCGCGCTCAAGGACGATGGCAGCAGCTACGAACGCAATTGCAAGACACATGGCGCCCCGCTCGGAGGCGATGCTTTCCGCAACACGATTACCAACCTCGGCGGCAATCCCGACGAGCCCTTCGCCATCTTCCCCGAAGTGAAGGCACTCTACGAGGCTCGCCTCAAGGAACTGGAAGGAATTGCTGCCGCTCGATATGAAGAGGAAGAGGCTTGGGCAAAACAGAATGCAGAGAAAGCGGCTTTGCTCAAAGACTGGTTCGATGGCAAACTGCCGAAGATAGACTGGGAAAGCATCGAGCAAAAGCCAAACGATGCCACACGCAACGCCTCTGCCACCTGCCTCTCGCTCCTCGCAAAGCAGGTGCCCAACATGATAGTCAGCTCTGCCGACCTCAGCAATTCCGACAAGACAGACGGTTTCCTCAAGGGAGGCGCGACTGTCATCTCTCGCGACAACTACGGCGGGAACTTCCTGCAGGCAGGCGTGGCCGAGCTCACGATGGCTTGCTGCTGCATCGGCATGATGCTCCACGGAGGAGTCGTTGCTGCCTGCGGCACGTTCTTCGTCTTCTCTGATTACATGAAGCCCGCAGTACGTATGGCTGCCCTGATGCAAGTGCCCGTGAAGTTCATCTGGACACACGACGCCTTCCGTGTAGGCGAGGACGGCCCGACACACGAACCCGTCGAGCAGGAAGCGCAAATCCGCCTGCTGGAGAAGCTGAAGAACCACAGCGGCAAGAACTCCGTGCTTGTGCTGCGACCAGCTGATGCCAAGGAGACCACTACAGCTTGGGCAATGGCGATGGAGAACATAGAGACGCCTACAGCTCTCATCCTCAGCCGTCAGAACATCGAGAACCTTCCCGAAGGAAACGACTACGAGCAGGCTCGCAAGGGCGGCTACATCGTGGCAGGAAGCGACGAGAATCCCGACATCGTTATGGTTGCCACAGGTTCCGAAGTCAGCACCCTCGTTGCAGGAGCAAACCTCCTCAGGGAGGAGGGCCACAAGGTTCGCATCGTCAGCGTTCCCAGCGAAGGCTTGTTCCGTGAGCAACCTGTCGCATATCAGAAGAGCGTAGTGCCTGACGGAGCAAAAGTCTTTGGCCTCACAGCCGGCCTGCCCGTCAACCTGCAAAGCTTCCTCATCGGAGCAGACCCCCGCAGCACAATCTGGGGCCTCGAAAGCTTCGGCTTCTCCGCTCCCTACAAAGTGCTCGACGAGAAACTCGGCTTCACAGCCTCAAACGTATATAACCAGGTAAAGAAGATACTATCATGATAGGACTTGCAAGCGACCACGCTGGCTTTCCGCTCAAGCAACATGTAAAGGAATACCTTGCAGAGAGGGGCATCGAGTTTCACGACTACGGGACATATAGCGAGGAGAGCTGCGACTATCCAGACTTCGGGCACGCTTTGGCGAAAGGCATGGAGGCGGGCGAGTGCGAGCAAGGCATTGCCGTCTGCGGCAGCGGGGAAGGCATCAGCATTACGCTCAACAAGCATCAAGGCATTCGCGCCGCTCTTTGCTGGATTCCCGAGATAGCCCATCTCGCCCGGCAGCACAACGACGCCAACGTGCTGGTGATGCCTGGCCGATTCATCACGAACGAGGAGGCCGATGCCATCATGGACGAATACCTCTCGACTTCCTTCGAAGGCGGTCGTCACGCAAGAAGAGTTGCAAAGATTCCTGTTCAAGAAGACTAAAATGTTCAAGAAGCTCATCATCGTTTCTCTTGCCCTCATCTCATTAACAGGACAGGCAGAGGAAAAGAAGATCATTCGTCAAACGGATGGCAGCATTACATTCGTAGTTGATGAAGGCCTGGAGCCCATAACTGAGCGCTATAAGCACTTTTATGATGGCGAGCAAATGGCAAAAGCCATTCTAAGCAAGGACAAGACCATCCTTAATAGTGCTTACAACATCGTTGCCACAAGCTTTGCCGATGCTAAGAACCTGAAGAATCCGGAAAAGGATGCTTTCTTTCAGAGCGTGTTGAGAGCCTACAAGACACACAAGTCCATTACGCTTTCGCCAGATATGGTTTGGTTGCTCATCAGCCAAGGATTCGCCCGATACGTGAATGCCCACAGCGAAGAGCTTCGTCCGCAATTGGTCAACCATGCAGGCAAGATGGATTTGACGATAAAGACCGAGCAGGACCTATTTTCTGGGAAAGCTGATTATGCGAAACTGATTGGCGAGTTTGCAGCTGAGATAGAGAAATACACGAAGGAAGACATCGCGCAAACCCTAACGGCAGACTTCTCGACGACTACACTTGCCGAGCGTGTCGCCTCGCAGATAACGCTGATGGAAAGCGTAAAGTGGTACTTCGAATACCTCGTCGAATATGCAGCTTGCGGCATTCCCACAATCACGCTCAAGGGAACACCAGCCGACTGGCAGCGCGTACTCGACAAGACTCGCAAGCTCTCACAATACGGACTTAGCGATTGGACCAAAAGCTTAGAGCCGATACTGGCGCAATTCGTCCTTGCTGCAGAAGGCAGGCCCAATCAACCTTTCTGGCAAAGCATCGTCAAGAAAGGGCCGATAGACAGACTTAAAGGCGGCGGATGCAGTAAGGAGAATCCTACTATGCTTGATGGCTGGCTGCTGAAACTCTTTCCTGACGAGAACGGATTAACTCTCGACAGCGTCTTCCACGAGAAGGAAATGCCGTCGGAACGCGTTTCTGTAGGCTTCAAATACCGCAAACTCGACCCCGATAAAGGAATCGTTATAAGCGAGACACCAATGGAACTCTTGGCAGGATTCATAGGAGCAGAAGAAGACACACTTACCAACACCATTACGCCTCAAATCGGGTGGATTATGCGTCAGGCAGAGACAGAAGAAGAGCTGTTTGCCGACCTACAGAAGAAAAGCGAGAAGGATCTCAACCTCAAGGTAACGGAAGTGCCCGAGATGCTTGCCAAATTGCAGCACATCAGGAGCTTGAAACTAACATTCACGGACGATATCGTGCTACCCGAATGGTTCGACCAAATCGAAATCGATAACCTTATTATTTGGGGCAAGCTTACAAAGATTGAGGATTTGCCCCAAGTGCTTGACAAAATAAAACAGATTTATTATCTGAATATTTATCTCAATCAAGACCTCAACTTTATCAGTCTTTACATCAGAAGTGAGAAGAGAGACACAGAGACTCTGGAAACTGCAAAGCCCCATCATATCAAAAATCTTAGCCTCGATTTCAAAGGAAAAGCCAAGCTGCCAGAATGGTTGAACGACCTCAACTTTGACCATCTCACCATCTGGGGTAAGATGACAAAAGCAGAGAAGAGAAGTCTTTCGAAAAGCTTGAAGAAAGCAAACATCAGGAAATTCGAGATACGGTAACGTGGATAGTATGCAAACTTAACGTGTTACGATAGCAAACATAACGTGGAGTGTTTGGACATTTAGCTGGCGATATTTAGTCTTCTCCCTTTGCTCGTCCTCGTACAACCCTATTCAACAAGGAGAGCCCGAAGTTTTATCTTCGGGCTCTCTCTTTATATATATATAATGTATTACCTTGCGCTGGTGAACTCGTCGAGGAAACGGACATCGTTCTCGGAGAACATGCGGAGGTCCTTCACCTGGTACTTCAGGTTCGTGATGCGCTCGATGCCCATGCCGAAAGCGTAGCCTGTGTAGATGCTGCTATCGATGCCGTTTGCGTCGAGGACTGCGGGATCTACCATGCCGCAGCCAAGTATCTCGAGCCAACCGCTGCCCTTGCACATCGAGCAGCCCTTGCCTCCACAGATAGTACAGCTGACGTCCATCTCGGCAGAGGGTTCCGTGAAGGGGAAGTAGCTTGGGCGGAGGCGTATCTTTGTCTCGGGGCCGAAGAGCTCTTGGGCAAAGAGGAGGAGCACCTGCTTGAGGTCCGTGAAGCTGACATTCTTGTCGACATACAAGCCTTCAATCTGATGGAAGAAGCAATGGGCACGTGCACTCACGGCTTCGTTGCGGTAAACGCGGCCCGGGCAAAGGATGCGGATGGGCGGTTGCGTCTTTTCCATCACACGAGACTGCACGCTGCTGGTGTGGCTGCGAAGGATGATGTCGGGATGCGACTCCACGAAGAACGTGTCCTGCATGTCGCGGGCTGGATGGTCGTCGGCAAAGTTCAAGCTGCTGTAAACGTGCCAGTCGTCCTCCACCTCGGGGCCTTCTGCAAGCGTGAAGCCAAGGCGGCTAAAGATATCGACGATTTCGTTCTTGACAATCGTCAGGGGATGACGCGAGCCAAGCGTAATAGGATAAGGTGTGCGAGTAAGGTCGATAGCGGCCGCACTGCTTGCAGAAGCCTCTCCTGCACATTCTTTCAGAGCGTTTATCTTCTCTTGAGCGAGGTTCTTGAGCTGGTTAATCTTCATGCCGACTTCCTTCTTCAGGTCAGCAGGCACGCTTCTGAAGTCGTTCATCAATTGAGATATCTCGCCTTTCTTGCTCAAGTACTTGATACGCAGGGCTTCTGCCTCCTGAGCGTTCTTTGCCTGAAGCGCAGAGATTTCCTGCATCAATTGTTCTATTTTCTGTATCATAAAGAGCCTTTATTTCCGTTTTCGCGTGCAAAGATACAAAAAAACAAAGAATGAAGAATGAAGAATGAAGAATTCTTTGTACTTTTGCACGATTTTTAGTCGTTAGGTTGCAGAATGAGCATTAAGTGTAAGGTCTTGGGGGGGCTTGTGACGGTTACTTTGCTTTCGTGTGTAGGTAACAAGATCGACTCGAACAAGGATGAGATGGACTTGCTTCTTTCGGACAGTATTCCCGCCGATACTTTGACGAAGGAAGAAGATGAGCTTAGCCTTAACGAGGAGAATGCTCCGGCTTTGGATGGTGTGTTCAACGACTTCCTTTTTGCCTATCTACACAGCCGTACCTTACGGGCGGAACGCACAGCAAGTCCTTTGCGGCTGGAGCATATCGAGCGGCCAACCGAGTTGCTTGATGACTTCAACCCCGAGTTCGAGTTCAGTTTCCTTTCCGGCGAATACTTCACAACGCTGTATGGCAATGCCTCGCAAATGTATGCCGAGGACGACCAGGAGCTCGAAGAGGACTCTATTGTGAGCCTGCAGCGCATCAACCTCAACGACGGGACGATTCGCAACTTCCGTTTCCTTCGCGAAGAAGGGCATTGGAAGCTCGAAGCCATTCGGGAGGCGACGTTCGACGACGACGACCTCAGCGACTTCCTCAACTTCTATGCACATTTCTGTTCCGACAGTATCTTTCAGAGCGAATCCATTGCCGACCCGCTTCGCATCAGCATTCAAGACTCCGATGACGAGGAAGGGAGCATCGACGGCATTATAGATGCCGACCAATGGCAAACGTTCTGCTCCGAAGTACCCAGCGGCATCATCTCCAACATTCGCAAGGGGCAGACTTATGGCGGGCACAGAATTGTGCTGAGAAAGAGCGGCCTATCGAACGGCTTGCAGGAGGTCTTCACCTTTACCAAAGAACGAGGCAACTGGCGCCTTACAAGATATGAGAATTGAGAACACATTCGGCATAGAGGCAGAGGCTCGCGAAGTCATTACATACGACTCGGAGGAGAGCCTGACAGCTGCCATTCAGAGGCTTCACACATATAGCGAAAGCCTGCCAGTCCTACTGATAGGATGCGGCAGTAACCTGCTCTTTCTCAGCGACTATGACGGCATTGTCTTAAAGTCAAGCATAAAGGGCGTTTGCCTGCTTCAAGAGACGGAAGACGATGTGCTTGTCGAGGTCGGCTCGGGCGAGATATGCGATGAGTTTATCGCCTATGCCATCCGGAGAGGTTGGTATGGGATGGAGAACCTCTCGCTCATTCCCGGTCAGGTGGGAGCTGCTGCCGTGCAGAACATCGGGGCGTACGGCGTGGAGGCTCAGGACGTGATAGAGGAGGTGAAAGGCATCAGCCTGGCGGACGGTTCTCTGCGCGTCTGGAAGCGCGACGACTGCCGATACGGCTATCGCAGGAGTATCTTCAAGGAAGAGCTGTGGGGCAAATACGCCATCACCCGCGTCACGTTCCGCCTCAAGAAACATTTCGAACCGAAGCTCCAATACGGCGGCCTCATGAAAGCCGTCGAGGAGGCCGGCCTGACGACGGACACCCTGACAGCCCAGCAGCTGCGCCAAATCATCATCGACATCCGCAGAGCCAAGCTTCCCGACCCAAAGGAACAGGGCAACGCAGGCAGCTTCTTCAAGAATCCTATCGTGCCGAAGGAGAAGGCGGAGCAGTTGCTTTCCGCATTCCCGACGATGCCCCACTACCCTGCCGACGAGGGAAAAGTCAAGCTGGCGGCAGGCTGGCTGATAGAGCAGGCTGGCTGGAAGGGCAAGAGTCTCGGCCCTGCGGCGGTTCACGACCGTCAGGCCTTGGTGCTCGTCAACAAGGGAGGCGCCACGGGAAACGATATAAAACGGCTTTGCGAGGCCGTCAAGAAGGACGTCAACGAGCGTTTCGGCATCGAACTGGAGCCGGAGGTGAACTTCATAGAAAGCCCCCTCCCCGCTCCCCCTTTGGGGGAGGGCGACATTGTTGCTCATGTTTCCAGTATCAACAAGATTGAGGCACTCCCCCAAAGGGGGAGCAGGGAGGGGGCTCTATGACAATAACTATCCTTGGAACAGGCACAAGCATCGGAGTGCCGCAAATCGGTTGCCAATGCGAGGTATGCACCAGTAGCGACCCCCGCGACCGCCGCCTGCGTGCTTCGGCGCTCTTCGAGAAGGGCGACACGAGGCTCCTCGTGGACTGCGGCCCCGACTTCCGCGAGCAGATGCTGCGCATCAAGATGGCCAAGCCGCTGAGCGCCGTCCTCATCACCCACGAGCATTACGACCATGTGGGGGGCATCGACGACCTACGCCCCTTTACCTTCGAGCACGACCTTCCCCTGTATGCCGACGATTATGCCTGTAGGCACTTGCGTCAGAGGCTGCCCTATTGCCTGGTCCGCCACACATATCCCGGCATTCCGAAGCTGGAGCTGCACGAGATAAAGGAAGGCGACAAGCTGCAATTCGGGTCGCTCGAAGTGACGGCCATCCGTGTGATGCACGGCGAGTTGCCCATCATGGGATACAGGATTGGCGATGTGGCTTACCTGACGGACATGACGGAGTTGTTCCCCTCTTCACTCCCCCTGCTCCAGGGCATCAAGCTGCTCATTATCGGAGCCTTGCGACACACGCCTCACAAGACGCACCAAACCGTGGAACACGCCATAGCGTTCAGCCGAAGCCTGGGCAACATCCCCACCTATTTCATACACATGTGCCACCAAGTCGGCCTTTATTCCGTAGAAGAGCCGAAGCTTCCGGAGGGTTTCCACTATGCCTACGACGGCCTGGTACTCGAGGTGTGAGTGGCATTGTTTTGTGGAAACCCACCGTTTCCACGCTTGTATATTGGTGGAAAATCCTTTACAAAAAATGTGTCGAAAAACGCGGCATTCGCAGACTTGGCAGGGAGAGATTTCAAACGCCGCACGCGAAAATGCCAAACGCCGCACGCGAAGTTTGCAATTTCCCCGTGTTAAGTTGCCCATCCCCGCAGGCTGAATTTGGTAGAAAAGCACGCCTCATTTATCAGGACAGCCAGCAGGATTGACACTTTCTTTGCCCTGCGCAAGAAAACTCATCTTCCGAAAGTGCCTGCCACAGAGAGAAACGCGATTTAAGCCCTTATTTTCCTTCCGGGGTAGAAAAGTGCCACCAGACCAAAAACAAGCCGTCAGAAAGCGAGGCGCAGGAAGAAATCTTTACATTTCGCCGCAGCAGAACGCACATTCTTCGCTCCAAGCAAAGAATGCCAAAATTCGTTAAGTTTTCATTATTAGCGTAAATAAATCCTTATTCCTCTTCGTTTTTTCCTGTTTTTTTCGTAATTTTGCGCCCGAAATTCGCGTATATAAATAAGGTATGGACGCAAAGAAAAGCGTAAGACAATACAAGCCTGCGGGCAAGCCTGCCACGAAGCGGAAGAAGAAACAGCAGTCCTCGTGGCTTCGTTCGCTCAACTGGTTCCGCTCGAACATCAACGATGACGAGGAAGTTGACCCTAAGAAGAAAGGCGAGCACAAAGACAACCTCCGCTTTGTTTGGGGGGCTGTGCTGGCCATTCTTTCTCTGGCGATACTCATCGCCCTTGTCTCTCATGTCTTCACAGGAGCGGAGGATCAGAAATATGTGACAAGCGAGTCGTACACCGCAGCCAACTGGCTTGGCCGTTGGGGCTACGAGGTCGCTCATTGGCTCATGGACAACACCTTCGGTGTGTCGAGCATTCTCATCCCAGTCCTCATGCTTGCCACGAGCATCCGCATCATGGGGTTGGTCAAGGTGAGGCTCCATCTCTGGTTCCTCAACTGCATGATAATCATGGCATGGGCTTCTGCCTTTGCCGCCTACCTCGTGCATCTGTTCCCCAGCCTGCACCGGACCTGGATACTCTGGGGCGGCATGATTGGCAAGAACGAACTGGACTTCATGCTGAGCAAGGTGGGAGGATTGGGCACGCTGCTCATCTTCCTCCTCTCCGCCCTGCTCTATATCTTCTACCTCAGCGACGAGGCCATCACATGGATACGGCACAAAGTGATTAGGGGACAACGGACAACAGACGACGGACAACAGACTGCGGGCGACGGACAGCTGTCAACAAACAACGGACAAGAGGAGCAAGAGGCTTTCACTCCCCGGATGCCCGACAGCGAAGCCGAAGAGCCTCTCGAAAAAGAGGACGAGGAGCCGCACACGCCCTTCAGCGACGAAGCATCGCAAACCGCTACAACCATCGACTTTACCGACGACCCGCTGGCTCCCCTGAAAGGCTTGGAAAAGACAGACGACGAGGACAACATCACGGTGGTGGTGGGGCAGGATCCTGAGAAGGCCGACCTCTCCGACAGCCGGACGCTGGAGCCGTACGACCCGAAGCTCGACCTGGAGAACTACAAATACCCCACCATCGACCTGCTCACCCATTATGACACCACATCGAACGCCATCGACATGGAGGAGCAGCGCAACAACAAGAACCGCATCAAGACGGTGCTCAACAACTTCAGGGTGGAAATCCTCGACAACACGAAAGCCACTATCGGCCCCACCATCACGCTCTACGAGATAACGCCGGCACCCGGCATCCGCATCAGCACCATCCGCAACCTCGAGGACGACATTGCCCTGAGCCTCAGCGCCCTCGGCATACGTATCATCGCACCCATCCCCGGCAAGGGAACCATCGGCATAGAAGTGCCGAACCAAAAGCCCCAGATGGTGTCGATGGAGAGCATACTGAACAGCCGCAAGTTCCAGGAAACGGACTACGAGCTGCCCATCGCACTCGGCAAGACCATCACCAACGAAGTCTTTATCACAGACCTCGCCAAGATGCCGCACCTGCTCGTGGCAGGCGCAACAGGCCAAGGTAAGTCAGTAGGCCTGAATGTCATCATCACTTCCCTGCTCTACAAGAAGCATCCTGCCGAGTTGAAACTGGTGATGATAGACCCCAAGAAGGTCGAGTTCAGCCTCTACGCACCCATCGTCAACCACTTCCTCGCACAGGTGGAGGGCAATGAAGACATCGAAGAACCCATCATCACCGACGTCAACAAGGTAATACAGACGCTCAAGAGCCTCTGCATAGAGATGGACCAACGCTACGACCTCCTCAAGAAAGCCCATGCGAGAAACGTCAAGGAGTACAACGAGAAGTTCCGCGAACGCCAGCTCAACCCCAACAACGGGCACAGATACATGCCCTACATCGTGGTGGTAATCGACGAGTACGGCGACCTCATCATGACGGCCGGCAAGGAGATAGAGCTGCCCATCGCTCGTATTGCCCAGCTCGCAAGAGCCGTCGGCATACACATGATTATCGCGACACAACGCCCCACGGCCAACATCATCACCGGCACCATCAAGGCAAACTTCCCTGCCCGCATGGCATTCAAGGTGACGACAGGCGTGGACAGCAAGACCATCCTCGACCGAACCGGTGCCAATCAGCTTGTGGGCAAGGGCGACATGCTGTTGATGACAGGCTCCGAACCCGTGCGAATCCAATGCGCCTTCATCGATACGAATGAGCTCGAGGACATCGTACACTACATCGCAAAGCAGCAAAGCTACACCTCTCCCTACCTCTTGCCGGAAGTTCCGCTTGAAGGAGACGAGGAAGGAAGCCTGAACGATGTGGACATGACTCGCCTCGACCCGATGTTCGAGGACGCCGCCCGCATGATAGTCAGCGAGCAAAACGGCAGCACGAGCATGATTCAGCGCAAGTTCTCCATCGGCTACAACCGTGCAGGCCGCCTGATGGACCAGTTGGAGAAGGCCGGCATCGTAGGCCCCGCAAAAGGCAGCAAGCCCCGCGAAGTGCTGTGCGTCAGCGAAGAGCAACTCATGATGATAATGGACAACCTGCGTTAAACCCTCAAACCACACGTACCTACTTCTCAAACTTAACGTGCTTAATTGACGAAGTTAACATGCTTAATTGACGAAGATAACGTGCTTAATTAACAAACCATCCTAGTGTAATATGAAAAGACTCCTCATCCTTCTGCTCCTCATTGAATGTTCAATGTTCAATATTCAATGTTCAATGGCTTTCGCTCAGGACGCAATGAAGGTGCTCGACATTACTGCCGACCGCATCCGCAAGGCAGGCAATGTGAAGATTGAATACAAGGCAGGCATCTTTGCCGGCGCCACCGAGAAGGCTTCCTCCACAGGAACAATGTGGCTGCAGGAAAGCAAGATGAAGCTCGACACAGAGGACATCAAGACTTGGTACAACGGAAAGACGCGCTGGTGCTATGTGCCGGAAGCAAACGAGGTGAACATCGATGAGCCTTCCAAGAAGGAGATGGCTTCGATGAACCCTTATACCTTCATGAACATCTACAAGAAAGGCTTCAAGATGACCGTGAAGGAAACGGTCCTGCGAGGTGAAGCGGTCTATGAGGTCTACCTCCGTGCCCGCTATGCCAAGATGGATGTCAAGGAAGTTTATGTCGATATCCGCAAGAGCGACTACCAGCCTCTCTGCATTCGTGTCCGCGAAGACAACGACTGGCAGCGCGTCAGCATCCTCAGCTTCAAGGGCAACCTCCAGCTTTCCGACGAGTTCTTCACATTCAAAGAGGCAGATTACCCCAATGTTTTAATCAATGATATGAGATAACGATGAACCACACAAGACTACTTATCATAGGAAGCGGCCCTGCAGGCTACACAGCTGCCATCTACGCAGGACGCGCCAACCTCAATCCCGTTCTGCTCGAAGGACTACAACCCGGCGGGCAGCTCACCATCACTACTGAGGTCGAGAACTTCCCCGGCTTTCCCGAAGGCGTGGATGCCAACGAGTTGATGGACAACATGCGCCAGCAAGCCGAGCGTTTCGGCACGAAGATGCTGCCGAATGTTGCCATGAAGGTCGACCTCGATGTCCGTCCCTTCAAGGTCTCTCTCGATGACGGAAGCGAGTGGACTGCCGAGAGCCTCATCGTCGCAACGGGTTCGAGCGCGAAGTACTTAGGCTTGAGCGACGAGCAGAAGTACATGGGACAAGGCGTAAGCGCCTGTGCCACATGCGACGGCTTCTTCTATCGCAAGAAAGTTGTGGCAGTGGTTGGCGGCGGAGATACCGCATGCGAAGAGGCATCGTACCTGGCCGGACTTGCTTCGAAGGTGTACCTCATCGTTCGCAAGCCCTTCCTTCGTGCCTCAAAGATAATGCAGGAACGCGTCTTCAACAACGAGAAGATCGAGGTCCTCTTCGAGACAAACACACTCGGCCTATACGGCGAGAACGGCGTAGAAGGCGCACATCTCGTCTTCCGCAAAGGGGAAAGCGACGAGAGGAAGTACGACCTTCCCATCGACGGCTTCTTCCTTGCCATCGGACATCACCCCAATAGCGAACTCTTCTCGCCTTGGCTCAAGACCAACGAAGAGGGCTACATCATGACAGAAGGCGACTCTCCCCGTACAAATGTGCCTGGAGTCTTTGCTGCAGGCGATGTGGCCGACCCGCACTATCGCCAGGCAGTCATAGCTGCCGCAAGCGGAGCGAAGGCTGCGATGGAAGCAGAAAAGTATTTAGCACAATGAACAAGTACCAGCTTTATAAACTAATCTGCAAGAATGCCGACCTGAAAGAAGAGCGGCACCCGATGCTCGACAAGAATCGCTTCATGAAGTTCCTGATGGCTTTCATGTGGCTATATTATGCCGCCATCCTAATCTTCATGGGTGTCGTGATGGCGATGGGCATGAAGAACAGCTACAATGGAGTGGCAGCATTCCATGTCTTCGACGGCGGCTTGCTTTACATATTGATAACAGACTTCTGGGTGCGATTCATTCTACAAGAGACGCCGGCACAGCAAGCACAGCCCTATGCCTTGCTGCCTGTCCGCAGAAGTTTCCTGATGAACGTCTATCTCACTCGTTCAGGCCTTGCCTGGGGCAACCTTTATTGGTTCTTCCTGCTTGTACCGTTCGGGCTTATCGCGATTGCCGTTCCTGCCGGATGGATTGCCTTCTTTGGGTGGCTGCTCGGCTGGTGGCTGCTTCTGGTTGCCAACGGCTATGCCTATCTCTTCTGCCGAGCCCTTATCCTGAAGCACATGGCTTGGCTGCTTTTGCCCCTTGCCATTCACTGAGCTTTGCTTGCCATCAT
>JAEEGK010002426.1_pt1 | contig 46725 bp, 38 predicted proteins | sample 8958771 | NCBI WGS metagenome assembly JAEEGK01 (sample SAMN16246547, study PRJNA631951) | gut metagenome | biome: gut microbiome; feature: rumen; material: SC-attached | host: Bos | place: Iran: Karaj | collected 2018-10 | reverse complement strand
CGTGAGGATGCGCGGGGCAAAGACCGCATCCAGATAGACCTCGGTGAGGTTGAGAAAATCGCGTTTGTTGCGGCTGGAAACGGGATAGACCGTCTTGTCGGGATAGGTCATTGCGTTGAGGAAGGTGTTCATCGAGCTTTTGAGCAGCTCGACAAACGGCTCGCGCACCGGATATTTCGCCGAGCCGCAGAGCACGGAATGCTCGAGAATATGAAACACGCCGGTGCTGTCCTCGGGGAGGGTCCTGAAGGCGACTGCGAACAGCTTGTTCTCCTGTCCGTTGTCGACCCAGCAGACGGGCGTGCCGGTTTTGTCGTAGATGAGCTCGACCAGTCTGCCGCCGAGCTCCTCCGAGCTGCGGATGCGGGTGACGGTAAAGCCGAGGAAGCTGTCGCCGGTTTTTGTGAACATTGTGCATCGCTCCTTTTTTCATTGATACGGGAATACTCCTATTGTACCATAATTGCGGCAAAAATGCAAGGCTCTGAACGGTCGGCGGCAGCTTTGGCAGCATCCACAAAAAGGAGATACTATATTTATGCAATTTGCGAATTGATTTTTGCGGGGGGGGCAGTATAATAAAAATGGAAGGGAAGGTGATTCCGATGAATTGAATCGGATAACACACCCATTGATGCTGTTCTACTTAAATAACCCTAAGGTGACACAGGATTTGGAGGCGATAACATGAAAAGACTCAAGAGAGCACTATCACTCGTACTTTCGTTAGTGATTGCGGGCGGTGTCGGTCTCACGGGGAGGACCGGTGTGAAGGCGGCCTCGCAGAATATCACGGCGGATGATATCGTGCGGCAAATAAGCACAAAGAAACCGGATGTGTATGACGAAATCGGCAAGACGGAGTATGCGGTACCGCACCTTGCGTTTTACTGGAAAGGCGAGGGCGCTCCGGAAAATGCTGAGATTGGCGGGCATACACTGACACTGATTGCAGATCGTGGAATTTACTATGAACCGTACCAAGTACAGTCCATTGCAGACGCCGCGGAACACCTTTCAGCGTGGATGCCCTATACCAACTCGAGCTATATCGTGCAGGATGAACTGACACAAAGCGGTATCTGGATTGTCAGCGGTGCGAATGAACCGGAATTTGCCGCAGCACTTCTTGCCGACCCACGCATTGATATTTGTGGGATACTCTATACCACAATACTGGAGGAGTATCACTGGGACGTGGATGAAAACGGAAATGAGTATCCGTTCATTCTTGAAGATTTGGACGGTCTGCATTATTCGCTGGAGCTTGTGCCGCTGAAACACTTTGACACCCTCCCCGACAACATGCTGAACGTATACGAATACGCGGAGTCAAAGGGGCTGCATCTGATCGACACGACCGGATTCTACAGCAGAGAGATCACGGCTGTGCCGGATCACGCGAAATTTGAGGGGTACATCACAGGCTACAGGGACGGCTTTTTGGAGCAGTTCAATGCCGGTGAGACGGTATCGCTCTGTATCTGTACCGCATTCAGCCATGTGCGGCTGAATCTGAAGCCGGCTGCCGATGACCTCGCGCCGCTGGATGCGCTGCTCGGCGCATTCGCCGACGAAAACAGCGCCGTGACCTACGGGCGCGTGGACTGGGCAGGCTTTGCGGCGGTCATGGATTACGGGCTGCAAAAGGACACCGCTGACCGTGTGTGTGCACTGCTCGCGGAAAATCCCGCGGCTGCGGCATGTGTGCAAAGCATCGAATACACGCCGGTTTTCCTCACCGGAAAGCCGTCTGCGCCGATGTCCGGCGAAATCCGCTTCATGCTCTCAAATGCACAGCTTGCGGAGGCTGAAACGCTGACGCTGCCCGCGCCGTGGCATCTCGACGGCAGAGGTTTTGCAGCTGACCGCGAGATCGGCGCATCCGATCTGGAAGCACTGTTCGCGGCAGTGGAGCAGGCATTCCCCGGCACAGTCCTGAAACCCTCCCCGCTTGACGGCGCCCCGGTGATTTATGCAGACAAGGAGACCGTCTGGCGCGCGCCCGGCAACGGCGACCTCACCGGCGACGGCGAAACGAACATCGGCGATGCGGTGGCGCTCGCCCGCTTCAACGCCGAGGATTCCGGGCTTGACGTCTCCGCACTCAACATGGACGAAGCCGACCTCAATGCCGACGGCACGGTCGATCTGCTCGATCTGGCGGCGCTGCTGAGAGCACTCACAGACCCTGCAAATTGAATGAAAACCGCCGCTCCTGCGTTTGCACAGGGGCGGCGGTCATATTTATCGTGCGGCAAAATGAAATCCCTTCGGGGTGAAATTGCTTCGCAGTGAAATCGTGCCTTCGGCATTCGGTGAAATAAAACCCGCCTTCGGCGGATTTTATTGAAAAAGACCTGATGCAAAGCATCAGGTCTTTTTCAGTCGAGGCGACAGGATTTGAACCTGCGGCCTCTGCGTCCCGAACGCAGCGCTCTACCAAACTGAGCCACGCCTCGATTTTTTGACAGCATTTTTTCGGCTGCCTATGTATTATATCACAAAGAACCGAAAATGTCAAGGGGGAAATTTCGCAAATTGCAAAAATTATCGAAAATCACAATTTGCCCCTTGAAATTTCGGCGGGAATGTGGTATAATGTAAAAGTCGTTAGACGAATCATCTGGAAATTCCGGATTATAGGTGTGCGGGCCCTGTGCAGCAAAGCACCGTGAACCATGTCAGGCGGGGAACCGAGCAGCATTAAGCGGATCGCTTGGCGTGCCGCAGTCAGCCTGCACACCTATGCTCCGGAATTTTCTGTGATGAGGGAGGTGTGACAATGGCAGCCTATGAAGCGCTCTACCGGAAATGGAGACCGCAGACCTTCGATGACATTGTCGCACAGCCGCATATCACACGGACGCTCAAAAACCAGATCATGCGCGAGAAGACTGCGCACGCCTATCTGTTCGTCGGCTCCCGCGGCACCGGCAAGACCACCTGTGCGCGTATCTTCGCGAAGGCGGTCAACTGCCTGCACCCGAAGGACGGCAACCCCTGTCTGGAATGCGAGAACTGCCGCGATGCCGAAAAGGGCGCGCTCACGGACATCATCGAGATCGACGGCGCTTCCAACAACGGCGTCGGCGAGGTGCGTTCCCTGCGCGACAACGCCGCCTATATGCCCGTGCGCTGCAAGTATAAGGTGTATGTCATCGACGAAGCGCACATGATCACGACCGAGGCGTTCAACGCGCTCCTGAAAATGATCGAGGAGCCGCCTCCCTATGTCAAATTCGTGCTCGCGACCACCGAGATCCACAAGGTCCCGGCGACCATCCTCTCGCGCTGCCAGCGGTTCGATTTCCGCCGCATTCTGCCCGAGGATATTGCTGCGCGCATCCAGTATATCGCATCGCATGAGAGCTTCACGGTCTCCGATGCCGCCGCGCACCGCATTGCGATGCTCTCCGACGGCGGTCTGCGCGACGCGCTCTCGCTGCTCGATCAGTGTGCCGCTGTTTCCGATACCATTGAAAGCGAGACGGTCGAGGAAGCGGTCGGCGTTGCGGGTACAGAATCCGTTTATTCCGTGCTGCATGCCGTTGCCGCAAGGGACGCCGCTGCCGCACTCTCTGTCATAGACAAGCTCTACCGGCAGTCGAAGGATATGACGCGCTTTGCGGACGAGATCTCGCAGCAGCTCAGAAATGTCATGCTGCTGAAATCTGCGCCGGATGCGCCGGAGCTGATCAGCGCGATGCCGCAGGAGCTTGATGCGCTGAAGTCGCTTTCTGAGGAATACACGACCGGCGGCGTGCTCAATGCGCTGAATGCCGTCCGGCAGTGCTGCGACCGCATGACACGCGCAGGCAATCGCAGAATGGAGCTCGAGATGACGCTCATCCGGCTCTGTGCCGATCTCCAGACGCAGACACCGACAGCGCAGGCGGGCGGCGACACGGCAGTGCTGACAGACCGCATCGCAAGGCTGGAAGCGCAGCTCTCTGAGCTTGTGCGAAACGGCGTGCCCGCGAATTTCCGTGCAGGCGCGGCGCAGACAGCGCATCGCCCGGAGCCGAAGATACCGGCAAGGGAATTGCAGGTCGAGGGCAAGCCCGATACCTCGCAGTCCACGCCTGTGCGCAACTGGGCGGAGGTGCTGGAGCGGTTCCATACGCTGAACCCCGCTGTCTCGGGGCTCTTGCAGGATTCCGAAGCCTATGCGCTGGAGGACAAGCAGATTCTACTGCTGATCGTGCGAAACCGTCTGTTCAAGCAGCTCTTCACAAGGCGCGATGCAGCCGCACTTGAGCAGGCTGCTTTGCAGGTGCTCGGCAGGCAGTATTCGATCCGGTTCAAGACCGTTGAGCCGCAGGGGGAGCAGCAGTCTCCCGTCGATACGCTGATGCAGAGAGCACAGGAAATGCAGGTTCCGGTCGGAACAAGAGAAGACAAAAAGTAACTGTTTATAATCTGTGCGGCGATGCCGTGCGGCTTATATAAATCAAAAATCAATGTAAAATGTAAGGAGAATTCTTATGAAATCCAGAGTACCGAAGCAGTTTCAGGGCGGCGGCCAGGACATGAACTCCATGATCCATCAGGCACGCAAAATGCAGGATCAGATCACTGCGCTTCAGGAAGACATCGAGCAGCGCACCTTCACTGCATCCGCAGGCGGCGGCATGGTGAATGTCACTGTGACCGGCAAGAAGACGCTCCAGTCCGTCGAACTGAAGCCCGAGGTCGTCGATCCGTCTGATATTGAGATGCTTCAGGATCTGATCATCAGCGCCGTCAATGAGGCGATCAACAGCGTCGAGGAGACCACTGAGGCGGAGATGACCAAGATCACCGGCGGTGTCGCACTCCCGGGTCTGTTCTGATCTATGGATAACACCAGCGCATTGCCGCTTGTTGTATTAACTGAAAAATTCGCAGCGCTGCCCGGTATCGGAATGAAAACCGCGCAGCGCCTTGCGTATGCCGTCATGGAGATGCCGAAGGAGGATGCGGAGGAATTTGCCGCCGCCATTCTCAACGCTAAGACGCAGATTCATGACTGCCCGATCTGCCAGAATCTGACCGAGCAGGAGGTCTGCGCCATCTGTGCGAATCCCAAGCGCGACCACACGACAGTCTGTGTCGTGGAGGGACCGAAGGATGTGGCAGCCATTGAGCGCACGCATGAATATCACGGCGTGTATCATGTGCTGCACGGACTCATTTCCCCGCTGGACGGCATCACTGCCGAGCATCTGCGCGTTGCACATCTGCTGGAGCGCATTCAGAATGAGGACATTGAGGAGCTCATCATGGCGACCAACCCGAGCGTCGAGGGCGAGGCAACGGCGATGTATCTCTCGCGGCTCTGCAAACCGCTCGGCGTGCGCGTGACAAGACTCGCATTCGGCATGCCCGTCGGCGGCGTGATCGAATACACCGATGAGGTGACGCTCTTCCGTGCGCTCTCGAACAGAAGTGAGATGTGAGAGATGCGTGCGGCGATATTTGATATGGACGGGACACTGCTCGATTCGATGGGCATGTGGACAACGCTGGACAGTCAGTTTCTGCGGTCACACGGCATCGAGCCGCCGGAGAATCTGACGGATACCGTGATCAAAATGACGCTTGATGAAGCCTGCGCCTATTATGCGGAAAACTTCCCGCTCCATATGACGGCGGAAGAAATCTGCGCGGAGGTCATGGAATTCATCGGGCATCAATACCGCGAAACGCTGCTCCTGAAGGCGGGGGCAGCGGATTTTCTGCGCCGGCTGAATGAGCAGGGGATCCCGTTCTGCGTGGTGACTGCGACGGGCAGGGAGCTTGCGGAAGCAGCACTCAGCAGATGCGGCATTCTTCCGATGCTTGAATTCCTGATTACGCCCGATGACGGTCTGCCCGGCAAGCAGCAGCCGGATGTGTATCTGGAAGCGGCGCGGCGCCTGGGTGCATCGCCGCAGGAGACTGCGGTCTTTGAGGATGCACTGCATGCGGCGGAAACTGCAAAGCGTGCCGGCTTTTACACCGTCGGCTTCTATGACAACGCATCCCGCGGCGACTGGGACGCGCTCGAAGCCCTCTGCGATAAGATGGCGGGGAGCTGGTTTTCGCTGACGACGCCTGAATTCATGCGAAAATTCCGTGTATGAGCACGGTTTTGCGCATCCCGAAAAAATGGCTTGACATTTTGGCAGAAATCGGGTACAATAGGAGAAGCAGGCGTACAGTCTGCAAATACATTGACCGGAGCAATCCGGCGGAACGGAGTTAAAAATGGCAGATCTGAATACCCCTATGGAGAATGATGACGTCATGGACGCGCCCGAGCTCTATACGCTCGTCAGCGAGGACGGCGAGGAGAAGCTCTTTGAGCTGATCGACGTCATGGAGGAGGAAGGGAAGGTTTACTTCGCACTGATCCCTCACATTGAAAACCCCGAGGAGCTGCTGGACGGCGAGGTCGAGCTGGTTGTGCTCTCTGTGACCACGGCTGAGGATGGCTCGGAGGTTCTGGAGCCGATTGAAAGCGATGAGGAATATGAGCGCATTGCAAATCTCTTCCTGGAGCGCCTGGATGAGGACTGCGAGTGCGACGATGAGGATTGCGACTGCTGCCATCATCATGAGTGATTTTATCCAAAATCCGGACAGGAAATTGGTGAAAATTAACACTTGATTTTTCGCAGTCAGCATGGTATACTAGTATCAGAAAGCAAGATACATTCTGCCTTGTACGATCAAGTCCAACTTGATATAATCCAACATTTATATTCAGGGAATCCGGACTCTGCGCATAGGATTGCAGACCTCCTGCTTATGCATTACCAGTACTGACATAAGCGGAAGCAGGGAGCGTGAGCGGCGCAGGAGGATACCCACCTGCTGCAAGCGGGTTTTATGCGTTGGGCGACGGCAAGGCGGAGCTCTTGCAAATCAGCGGACGGCTCTTTTTGAGCCGTCCGTGTGTTTTTTTATGCGGAAAACAGGATCCCCCGGCTGTGTGAACCGGGGGATCATTCTTTTTTATTCGATCGACTCGACCTTCAGCAGATTGGTTGTGCCGGAGACGCCGAGCGGGACACCTGCCGTGATGACGACCAGATCGCCGGGCTCTGCGTAGCCTGCCGCGCATGCTGCATCGACTGCGTGCTTGAACAGTGCATCGGTGCTCGTTTCCTCTGCAATCACCAGCGGATAGACACCCCACGAGAGGTTCATCTGCCGCTGCCGCATCGCTTCGGTCGTGCAGGAGATGATCGGAAACATCGGGCGGTATTTCGAGATCAGGCGTGCGGTCTCGCCCTCTTTTGTCACAGTGATGATCGCACTGGCATCAAGGTCATGCGCGGTCGTGACGGTCGCGTGTGCGATTGCGTCTGCGATGGTGGTCTTCTTGCCGCTGCGGTTCATGAATTCGCCCTTGTAGTCGATATTGCTCTCTGTTGTGATCGCAATGCGCTCCATCGTCTTCACCGCTTCGACCGGGAATTCGCCCGCGGCAGTTTCGCCGGAGAGCATGATCGCGCTGGTGCCGTCATAGATCGCGTTGGCGACATCCGTGATCTCTGCACGGGTCGGGCGTGCATGCGTCATCATGGATTCCAGCATTTGTGTCGCAGTGATGACCTGTTTGCCTGCTTCGTAGCCTTTGCGGATCAGTGTCTTCTGGATCGCAGGGATCTGCTCGAAGGGGATCTCCACGCCCATGTCGCCGCGGGCGACCATGATGCCGTCTGCTGCCTCAAGGATCTCGTCGATGTTGTTGACGCCCTCGCGGTTCTCGATCTTTGCGATGATGCGCACGCCGTACCAGCCGAGGCTCTGCGTGAATTTGCGCAGATAGCGGATATCCGCGCCGGTGCGTGCAAAGCTCGCAGCAATGAAATCAAAGCCGAGCTTCGCGCCGAATTCCAGATCCTCCATGTCCGCGTCGGAAAGATAGGGCATCGAAAGGTTGACATCGGGGAAGTTGCAGGACTTGTGATTGGAGAGCGTGCCGCCGTGAATGACGCGGCATTCGATATCTGTGGAGGAAACATGCTCGATGCGCAGTTCAACGAGACCGTCGTTGATCATGACCGTGTCGCCGGGCTTGACATCCTTTGTGAGGCGCGCATAGCTGACACTGCCGATCTTGTTGTCGCAGGGGACATCGCGTGTGGTGAGCGTGTAGATGTCGCCGTCACGGATCTCCGTGGGGCCGTCCGGGAATGTGCGGAGCCGCACCTCGGGACCCTTTGTATCAAGCATAGTCGCGATCGGGAGTCCCATCTCCTCGCGGAGCTTTACGAGAGCCTCAAAGCGCTGCTTATCCACTTCGTAATTGGCGTGCGAGAAGTTGAAGCGGGCGACATTCATGCCTGCCTGCATCATCTGACGCAGCACCTCGGGCTTGTCGGTTGCGGGTCCGACGGTGCATACGATCTTTGTTTTTCTGAGTATCTGCTGCATGGGTGGTTTCCTCCTGCGAGTATATTTATTTCTCTGTGCTGGCAATGGGATCGTCGATAAAGACGATTTCCGAGAAAATCTGCGCTTTGAGGGCGGACAGGTCTTTTGCGTTGACCTTGCTGTCTCCGTTCACATCTGCCATCAGGAGCTGTGCCTCGTTGAAATCCGCATCAGCGATCAGGAAGCGGGACAGCAGCACGACATCGGCGAGCGTCCGTCTGCCGTCCGCGTTGAGGTCCCAGAGAATCATGGGACCCGGCTTGACGGTATAGGTACCGTCAGCTTGGCTTTCGGCGGTAATGCCCTTCGCGAGCTTTACCTCAGCGTACTCCGCTGCCCACGGCTGTCCGTTGAAGATCGTGAAATAGGTGAAACCTTCCTCTCTGGGTGTGTAAATCTTCAGCACACGCGTGCCTTCACCTGCCAGCGGGATCGGATACTCGCGGTGAGTCGGGATGTGGTAGTCTGCGGCAAGATTATATGGCGTGCCGTTCTGCCCGATGATGAGCTCTGCGCCGGTGCTCGGGTTTGTGGTCACGGCAACAATGACTTTTTCGTCCCGCATGGAGAGCGTGCCGTTTTCTTCTGTAAATGCACTGAATTCAGACGGCGAATCGGGGCGCCAGCTAAGTTCATCTGTCTCCGTGATAGAGCCGTCGGGCGCGAAATTGAAGGTATATGTCGCGATATGAATGGGCTCGCCGCCGGTGCTTTCTTCGAGCAGATCGTCCTTCGGGGAGCAGGCGACCGAGACTGCATGCTCACCGGTTTCCTGCGGCATCAGCGTCACGACCTGATAGGTCGGGAGATCGGCAAATGCCTCCTCGCCGCACATCTGGATGAACTGCTGATATTCCTCATAGGCGCGTTCTTTTTTTCTGTATTCCTCCCGCTCCTCCGCGGTCATGTTCACGGTCAGAAAGCCCGGTTCTTCCGGAATCTCCGGGACAATATTCTGCACGGAGACCGTGTAAAACGCAGGATCGGCAGTGAACCAGTAGTTCATATCTTTGCCCTGCTTGATGACAAAGCAGATGAATCCGCCCTCTGTATGGGTGCGGCCGTATTCGTTGAGAAATGCGACCGTGCCGCTCACATCGGTCGGCACCCAGTCGGGTGTCTGCGGCTCCAGATCGAGCGCTGCGGAGCGCACTGCCGGGAGCGCTGTGAGTGTGAGAACGGCGGCACAGAGCGCCGCTGCCGTCTTCCTGATAATTGCCATAGAGATCCGTCCTTTCTGTCAGTTGATGTGTGTGCGCAGCCATTCCAGCAGCGCATCGGTGTCGGCCTTGCCCGAAGCGACACGGAGGATGATGTCTGTCAGCTCCGCATCGGTGTATGCCGGTGCAATGCCGTTTATGGCAAGCGTCACCAGCATGACATGCGTGCCGGTGCGCTTGTTGCCGTCCGCAAAGGGGTGATCGCAGATGATGCCGCTGCCGAGATGCGCCGCCTGTTCAACGGGATCGGGGTGCAGCATTACGCCGCCGAAGGTCTGATAGGGGGCATTGACCGCGGAATCGAGCATCTCCGGGCGGATGATCTCCGGGGAGCCGCCTGTCTGCGCGATCAGTGCGCTGTGCAGCATCAGAACCTGTGCTTTCGTCAGTCGTTTCATTTTGCAAGTTCCTCATAGACCGCGGCATTCTGCGCCATCAGACGCTCGGAGACTGCCGTGACTTCCGCATCGGAGACCGTCTCCGCGCTGCCATCTGAGCTGAGATCCGCGATCAGCATGGCATCGCCGAAGGAGAAGAAGCGATATTTCTCCTCGACGGCGGTTTTGTAGGCGTGCATGACATTGTCATAGCCTGCGAATGCCGAGACCAGCATAATGAGTGTGGATTCCGGCAGATGGAAATTCGTGATGAGCCCGTCGATGACCTTGAAATCATAGGGCGGGTAGATGAAGATGCCGGTGTCGCCCTCGCAGGCACAGACCTTGCCGTGCTCCGCTGCGGCACCCTCAAGCGTGCGGCAGGAGGTCGTGCCGACTGCGATGACCCTGCCGCCGTTCCGCTTGGTTTCGGCGATCAGATCGGCGGTCTCCTGCGGGATCGTGTAATGCTCAATGTGCATGTGGTGCTTGGTGATGTCATCCTCCTTGACGGGGCGGAAGGTGCCGAGCCCGACATGGAGCGTGACGAATGCCTGATTGACGCCCTGCGCCTTGAGCTCCGCGAGCAGCTCCGGGGTGAAATGGAGACCTGCGGTCGGGGCAGCGGAGGAGCCGAGCTCCCGCGCATAGACCGTCTGGTAGCGCTCCTTATCCTGCAATTTTTCGGTGATATAGGGCGGGAGCGGCATCTGCCCGATTTCATCGAGCACCGCATAGAGGCTGCCCTCACAGGTAAAGCGTACCGTGCGCCCGCCGTCTTCGGTGATGCCGAGGACTTCTGCGTCGAGCTTGCCGCCGCCGAAGCTGAAATGTGTGCCGATCTTCGCCTTCTTCGCCGGTTTGCAGATGATCTCCCAGACCTTCTCGCCGACGGGCTTCAAGAGCAGAAACTCGATCGGAGTCTGATTCTCCGTCTTGACGCCGTAGAGGCGTGCGGGAAGCACGCGGGAGTCGTTCATGACGAGGAGATCGCCCGGGCGCAGGAACTGCCCGAGCTCATAGAAATGCCGGTGGCTGAGCGCGCCGGTGCTGCGGTCAAGGCAGAGCATCCGCGAGGAAGACCGCGGCTCGACCGGAGTCTGCGCAATGCGCTCCTGCGGCAGATCGTAGTAATATGTGCTGCGTTTTGTATAATCTATCATGTATAAGATCCTTTCCGGTTGCTGCTTACAGTATATCATATTTCGGTGTAAAAAGCAAGCGGAAATGCGCGGGTCTGCATGAGAATCGGCGGGGGAGCGCGGCGCTGTGAAGTATGGCAGAGATTTCCGCGAAAAATTTTTCAGAAGGGGCTTGACAATTCCCGCCGGATGTGTTATACTGTGAGTGAAGTTAAATGCACAGCATAAACCGCATGCTTCACATCAAAAAGGAGGATCCCTATGAAATTCGGTGAAAAGGTCCGTACCCTGCGCTTGCAGCAGGAGAAATCGCAGCAGGCATGCGCCGACGCAGCCGGCGTCTCCCGCAGAGCGTATATTGCCTATGAGACCGAGGGAAAGCTGCCGCGCACCCGCGAGGTCTATCAGCGGCTGGCGGCGTTCTTCGGCGTTGAATTGACCTATCTGCTCACGGATGACGAAGAATTTGTCGCAGAGGCGTCTGCGGAATACGGCTCGCGCGGCAGACGGCAGGCGGAGGCGCTGCTCGCTGAGATGACAGGTCTCTTTGCGGGCGGTGAGCTCTCCGAAAGCGACCGCGATGCCATTATGATCGCGATGCAGAAGGTCTATTTTGAGTGCAAGGCGAACAACAAAAAATACGGCTCGCACAAAAAGGACGACTGAGCGCAAGAGGTACATAGGATGGATTCTTACGGTGTTTACCGGCAGGCGAACGCACTCATGCAGCGGTACGGCAGCAATGACCCCGTGCAGCTCGCATCCGATCTGGGCATCCTTGTGCGGGATGTCCCCGCGCTGACCGACCTGCTGGGCATGTATATCTGCAAGCTCAGGCACCGCATTATCTTCATGAATCCGAACTGCAATGAGACGCTGTACCGCATGGTGCTCGGGCATGAGCTCGGGCATGACCAGCGGCACAGGAAGCTTGCAGGCGGCGAGGGGCTGCGGGAATTTGAGCTCTTTGATATGAACGATATGATCGAATATGAAGCAAATGCGTTCAATGCGCATCTGCTGATCGACGAGCGGGAGATGGATGCACTGTTCCGCGACGGCTATGACCTTGCTGCCGCCGCGCAGATGCTGCATGTCAACATCAATCTGCTGCTCATCAAGATACAGGAAATGAACAAGCTGGGCATGAAGCTGCGGCTGCCCTATCAGCCGGATGCACGCTTTTTCCGGCACACGACCGAATAGGGGGCGGCATGAAGCTGTTTCACAGGAAGCATGAGACCCTGCCGATTCCTGCGCCCTTTACGGCGGAGGATATCCGCTGTGAGGCGAGCACCTGCACCGGCGAGCGCACGATCGGCTTTTATGACCGCAATGCGCATCGGCTCCGGGCGGCGGAGCTTGTGCAGACAGAGCAGGATATCCGCGATTTTTACGCGAAATACGGCGCGGCGCTCGATGAGGAACGCCTGCGGCGGCATATGAGAGAATGAACGGAGGCGGGCACTTTGTCGGAGTATATCTGTATCGACTTAAAATCTTTCTACGCTTCGGCGGAGTGCGTTGCACGCGGGTATGACCCGCTGAACACGAATCTCGTGGTCGCCGACGAGAGCCGCACCGATAAGACGATCTGCCTTGCGGTGTCGCCCTCGCTGAAGGCAGTCGGTGTCCCGGGAAGACCGCGCCTTTTTGAAGCGAAGCAGAAGATCCGCGAGGAGAATCTCCGGCGAAAGGAGCGTGCACCGGGCAGGCAGTTTGCGGGAAAATCCTTCTATGCGGATGAGCTTGCGCAAAATCCCGCGCTTGAGCTGGATTATGTGGTCGCCGTGCCGCGGATGCAGCTCTATATGGATGTCAGCGCGGAGATCTACAACATTTATCTGCAATTCATCGCGCCGGAGGATATCCATGTGTATTCCGTCGATGAGGTGTTCATTGATGTGACCGGTTATTTGCAGACCTATCGCTGCTCGGCACATGATCTCGCGATCCGCATGATCCGTGAGGTGCTCCGTCAGACCGGCATCACGGCGACGGCGGGTGTCGGGACAAATCTCTATCTGGCGAAGGTCGCGATGGATATTGTCGCGAAGAAAATGCCGCCCGACAAGGACGGCGTGCGCATTGCTGAGCTCAGCGAACAAACCTACCGCGAACAGCTCTGGGGGCACCGCCCGCTGACGGATTTCTGGCGCATCGGCAGCGGCACCGCAAGGCGGCTTGAGCGGGAATTCATCTACACAATGGGCGATCTTGCGCGCTTTTCGGAGACAGGCGAGGACAGGCTGTTCCGCATCTTCGGCGTGAATGCGGAGCTGCTGATCGACCACGCATGGGGCTGGGAGCCGACGACGCTCGCCGCCGTGAAAGCCTATCGCCCGGAGAGCCGCAGTCTCTCGCAGGGGCAGGTGCTGCCGTGTGCGTATACCGCGGAAAAAGGTGCGCTCATCGTCCGCGAAATGATCGACCAGCTTGTGCTCGACCTTGTGCGGAAGGGGCTTGCCGCCGATCAGATTGTGCTGCACATCGGCTATGATCACACGGGCATCCCGGCGGATTATGCGGGAACGCTCGAGGTGAATTATTACGGGCGGGTTGTGCCGAAATCGGCGCACGGTTCGGTGAATCTCGGGGGATATACCGCCTCCGGCAGGCGCATGACCGAAGCCGTGATGCGGCTCTACCGGCAGATCACGGATCCCGCGCTGATGGTGCGGCGCATCAATGTGACCGCGAACCATGTCTGCTGTGCGCGGGAGCTCTGCGAGGACGATGCGCCGGTGCAGTACGGGCTCTTTGACGATGTGGAAGCGCTTGAGCGCCGCCGCAGACGGGAACGCGCCGCGCTGGAGCGGGAGCACCGTTTGCAGGAGACGCTGGTCTCGCTGAAGGGCAGATACGGCAAAAATGCCGTGCTGCGGGGCATGAATTTTCTGGAGGGCGGCACGGCGATTGCACGGAACGGGCAGGTCGGCGGACACCGCGCATGAGGTGAGAGGATGAATGAACTGCTGATCCGCGGGCTGGATATCGACTGGGATCTGATCGCAGAGGACAGCTATCTGCGCGGGATCCCGGCAATCGCCGCGCTGGAGACCCTGACGCTGCACAGCCCGGTGACGCTCTTTTCCGGCGAGAACGGCAGCGGAAAATCAACGCTGCTGGAAGCGATTGCCGTTTCATACGGATTCAATCCCGAGGGCGGCACGCGCAATTACAGCTTCTCGACTTACGATTCCCATTCGGAGCTGTGCGGCGCGCTGCGGCTGGTCAAGGGATACCGCCGTGCGAAGTGGGGCTATTTTCTGCGTGCGGAGAGCTTTTATAATGTTGCGACTGCCGAGGAGGAATACGGCAGGCTCTCGATCCGCGGCTCTGAATATTTCCACCGGCGCTCGCACGGCGAGAGCTTCCTCAAAACCGTGCAGACCAATTTCCGCGGCGACGGACTCTATCTGCTGGATGAGCCGGAATCGGCGCTCTCTCCGCAGCGGCAGCTGACGCTCCTGCTGGAGATTGCGCGGTGTGCGGAGGCGGGCGCACAGTTTCTCATCGCGACGCACTCGCCGATTCTGCTCGGGGCGCCGGATGCCGAGATTCTCAGCTTTGACGGCGGAGAGATCCGTCCCTGCCGCTATGAGGACACCGAAAGCTACCGTGTCACAAAACTGTTTCTGGATGACCGCATGCAGATGCTGCGGCGCTTGGAGATGATACCATGAAGGATGATTTCACTGACATTATCAATCTGCCGCGGTACAGTCTGCGGCATCACCGCCCGATGGGAGAGGGGAGCCGTGCGGCACAGTTTTCCGCATTTGCGGCGCTGACAGGCTATGACGAGGAGATCGGCGAGACTGCGCGGCAGACCACTGCCCGTCAGACGCTCTGTGAGGATGATCTGGCGGCGCTCGATGCGGCATTTGAACGGCTGCTTGCCTCCGGGAGCGCGGCGCCGCTGGTCGCTGTGCGCTATTTTCAGCCGGATCCTTTGAAGGCGGGCGGCACCTATCAGACCTATACCGGCAGATTCCGCTTCTATGACCGTGCGGAATGCCGTCTGAAATTCATGGACGGCAGGAGCCTTGTGATGCAGAACATCTGCGGGATTCAGTTCCTTGAATCATAAAAAACGCGCATCCGCTCAGAAACGGATGCGCGTTTTGTTTGACAGAAATCAGCCGTTGTACTCGTTGATGTAAGCGTCAACAGCGGAGTAGATCGCGGAGACAGACTCGCTCCACGGTGTCTGACCCTTCGATGCTGCACGGATGCCGTTCTCGTTGGAGTCGAGCAGGCCGGAAACATCAGAGGAGACTGCGTTGAAGAAGTCGTAGTACGGATTTGCCTGTGCCAGCTCATCGCACTTCTTCTTCATCTCGACCATGTCATCTCTCCAGGCATAGTCGTTGACGAGCTGCTCAGTTGCGATTGCATTTGCACGCTCGTTGGTGATGGTGACGCGCTTGCAGGCTGCGAACTTCGCAACACCCTCGGGGTTCTTGCCGCCCTTGACGAGCACATAGCCGTCGAGCCCGCACGGGATGTAGTATGCGCTTGCGTTCGGATCCTTCGGCATCGGAACGAACATTGCGTTCTCACCGTAATCCTTCTTCCAGGAATCGTTGTAGAGAGCCCATGCGCCGCACGGGAAGAACAGGGTCTTGCCCTCGCCGATGTAGTTCGGCATTGCGGTCCAGCCGTAGTCGCCGACGCCGATTGCGACGAGGCCCTTGGTGCCGAGCTCGAACATCCAGTTCTGGAGGCGCTCGATTGCAGGATCCTTCAGGTTGTTGACGAGCTTGCCGTCCTTGACATCAATGTAAGGCACGCCGCAGGTTGCGGAGAGACCCGCCTCAAACCACCAGCCGTCGATACCGAACTGGTTGTTGTCAACATCGACAAACTGAGAGAGCTCCTCGGTGAAGGTATCCCAGGTCCAGTTGCCCTCAGCAAAGAGCTTTGCCGGATCCTTCAGACCGTTCTCTTCAATGGTATCCTTGTTGTAGATGACAACGCAGTTATCGCCGGAGACAGCGTTTGCGATGACATAGTGCTTGCCCTTCCACTGGAAGAGATCCATGGTAGACTTCATATCGGCAAAGAGCGGGTCATTGAAATCAATGTAGTCGTCGATCGGGACGAACATATCCTTGATGGCGCCCTTCGGGAATGCATCCAGGTCAGAAGCCGGGAAGAAGTCGATGCCCTCATCGCCGTTGATGGCGTTTGCGAGCGTGTCATAGCGAGAGGACCAGTCAACATTGTGGAACTTGACCTCGCCGCCGTAGCGCGACTGGAAGATCGCGAGCTCGATCGGGGTGGACTTGCCGGTGCCGTCCGGGTTAATGTCCCAGTTTGCCATCCAGTGAATGGTCTTGTTCTCGAGTTCGCCGGTCAGACGCTCGTCAGCCTTTGCGACCTCTGCAACCTCAGCAGCAGTTGCGGAATCGAGCGACTTGTAGCTGGATTCACTGCCGCCGCAGCCTGCGAGACCGCCTGCCATCGCTGCGAGCAGAACCGCCGCGATCGCAAATCTTGTCTTTTTCATTTGGTTTCCTCCTAAATTCATTTCACAAGAAATCATAGGATCCCCGCAAATATGCGGAATCACAATACCATTTTATCACATTTCCATCATAATGTCAATCGCAGATTAGAAAAAATCTGTTGCAATTTGATTACATTTTCTGTTGCCTGGTACAAAAAGAAAGTGATTTTGCCGGATTTTTAGCAAGATAGCACGAAATCGCAATTTTGAAATCCGCAAGATGTTACCGTTTGAGATATGTTTTCAGGAACTGCCCGGTGTAGGATGCGGGATTCTCTGCGACCTCCTCCGGCGTGCCCTCCGCGACGATCATGCCGCCGCCGCTTCCGCCTTCGGGTCCGAGGTCGATGATGTGGTCGGCAGACTTGATCACATCCATGTTGTGCTCAATGACGACCAGTGTATTGCCTGCATCTGCGAGCTTTTGCAGCACCGTGATCAGGCGGTGGACATCGGCGTTGTGGAGACCGGTGGTCGGCTCGTCGAGGATATAGATGGTTCTGCCGGTGGAGCGGCGCTGGAGCTCGGTCGAGAGCTTGACGCGCTGTGCCTCACCGCCGGAGAGCGTGGTCGCGGGCTGCCCGATCTTGATATAGCCGAGCCCGACATCCCGCAGGGTCTCGAGCTTGCGCGCGATCTTCGGGATCGCCGAGAAGAACTCGCAGCCCTCCTCGACAGTCATTTCGAGCACATCATAGATCGACTTGCCCTTATATTTCACCTCAAGCGTTTCGTGATTGTAGCGTGCACCTTTGCAGACTTCGCAGGGGACGAACACATCCGGAAGGAAGTGCATTTCGATTTTCACGATGCCGTCGCCCTCGCAGGCCTCGCATCTGCCGCCCTTGATGTTGAAGGAGAAGCGTCCTGCGCCGTAGCCGCGTTTTTTTGCATCCTGCGTCTGGGAGAAAAGCGTGCGGATGTCGCTGAACACGCCGGTATAGGTCGCGGGATTCGAGCGCGGCGTCCTGCCGATTGGGGACTGGTCGATGCAGATGACCTTGTCGAGCAGCTCTGTGCCCTCGATGCGGTCAAATCCGGTGCTGCGCACCTTTGCACGGTTGAGCTGTGCCACGAGATACTTATACAGGATCTCATTGACGAGCGACGACTTGCCCGAGCCGGAGACACCCGTCACACAGATGAACTTGCCGAGCGGGGAGCGTACATTGATATTTTGCAGGTTGTTGACCTTTGCGCCGAAGACCGTGAGATATTCGCCGGAGCCCTCGCGCCGTTTCTCAGGGATCGGCACACGCTTTCTGCCGCTGAGATAGGCGCCGGTCTCCGATTTCTTGCACTTCATAATGTCCTCAAGCGTGCCGGCACAGACGATCTCGCCGCCGTGTACGCCGGCGCCCGGTCCGATATCCACGATATAATCCGCGGCACGCATGGTGTCGTCATCGTGCTCGACCACGATCAGCGTATTGCCCGCATCACGCAGGCGCTGCATCGTTGCGATGAGCTTTTCGTTGTCGCGCTGGTGCAGACCGATGCTCGGCTCATCGAGGATATAGAGCACGCCCATCAGCGAGGAGCCGATCTGCGTTGCGAGACGGATGCGCTGGCTCTCGCCGCCGGAGAGCGTGCCAGCCGACCGTGCGAGCGTGAGGTAGCCGAGTCCGACGCTTTGCAAAAAGCCGAGTCTTGCGCGGATCTCCTTGATGATGAGCCGCGCAATGAGCTGCTGCCGCTCGGTGAGCTGCATCTCCGCGAAGAAGGTGACCAGCTCATTGACGCTCTTGTGGCAGAGCGTGTCGATATCGACACCGCAGACAGTGACCGCAAGCGAGATCGGGTTCAGGCGTCTGCCGTGACAGTCAGGGCAGGGCAGCTCGGTCATATACTGCTCCAGCTCCTCCTTCGCCCACTGTGAGCCCATCTGCCAGCGGCGCTTGAGATTCGGAATCAGACCCTCGAAGGCGTGGACGAACACCTGACCGCCGTATTCCTCCGCCTGATGAAGCGTCAGCTTCTTTTCTCCTGTGCCCCAGAGGACAAGGTCGATCTGCTCCTTTGTCAGCTCTTTCAGCGGCACATCGAGCGGGAGCCCCATCTCCTCATGCAGCGCGTTTGCATACATATTTGCGGTTGAGCGCGGGTCCGCCCAGTTCCAGCCGAGCACCTTGAAGCCGCCCTCGCGGATGGTCAGATCCGTGTTCGGCATCATCAGCTCGGGGTCGAATTCCTGAAAGACGCCGAGACCCGTGCAGGTCTCACAGGCGCCGAAGGGATTGTTGAACGAGAACATGCGCGGCGTGAGCTCCTCGACGGAGATCTCGCTGTGCTCGGGGCAGGCGTAGGTCAGCGAGTAGAGCTGTTCCTCGCCGTCGATCACATCAATCAGGATCAGCCCCTCCGAGAGTGAAACTGCCGTCTCCAGGCTGTCATTGAGGCGCGAGCGGATGCCGTCCTTGATGACAAGGCGATCCACGACGATTTCGATATTGTGCTTCTGGTTCTTGTTCATCTTGATCTTTTCGGAGAGATCATAGATGCTGCCGTCTACGCGCACGCGCACGAAGCCGGATTTCTTCGCCTGCTCCAGCTCCTTCTGATACTCGCCCTTGCGTCCGCGGACGATCGGCGCGAGAATCTGGAACTTCGTGCCCGGTTTCAGCGTCAGGATGGCATCTGCAACCTGATCGACCGTCTGCTGGGAGATCTCCCTGCCGCAGATCGGGCAGTGCGGCACACCGATGCGCGCATAGAGAAGACGCAGATAGTCGTAGATTTCCGTGACGGTGCCGACCGTGGAGCGCGGGTTCTTGGAGGTTGTCTTCTGGTCGATGGAGATGGCAGGGGAAAGCCCCTCGATGCTGTCTACATCGGGCTTTTCCATCTGCCCGAGAAACTGGCGTGCATAGGAGGACAGCGACTCCATATAGCGCCGCTGTCCGTCCGCGTAGATGGTATCAAAGGCAAGCGAGGACTTGCCGGAGCCTGAGAGTCCCGTGAAGACGATCAGTTTGTCACGCGGGATTTCGAGATTGACATTTTTCAGATTGTGCTCTCTGGCACCGCGAATGATGATTTTATCGAGCATAGGTGTATTTGCGATCCTTTCTTGTGTGAATCATTGGAGGATTGAGACGGCAGCGCCGATCAGGCGCAGCAGCAGGATGCCTGTCAGTACCAGACCGACGATCAGGTCGGTTTTGTTCTTCTTTTCCGCCTGCGTTACGGCATTGCGGTAATCGTCCGCGAACATGACTGTGCCCGTTTCGTCGATCGGGCGTTCAAGCCATGTGCAGAGCGCAACCTGCGGCGGAAGCATTCCGTCAGCGCCGCGCATCGGATCAAGGGCAGAGGGGCTCGGGGAAATCACAGGATTCAGGAAGACCGCGAGCTGCACCGGCATCCCGACCTGTGCGTTCAGTGCGGCGGGCGTGCGGACGCCGACAAAGGCACGGTGCATCTGACCGTCTGCGCCGGGATAATGCAGCGAGAAGAAGTAGAGAAACATCCTGGGATCGGGCGCACAGCGCAGATCGGCGACCGTGCCTGTGCAGAACATCGGCTCCGGGGCACGGTTCAGTTCCTTCAGGCGGCGGCTCCGGCGCACAAACAGCCAGATGATGATGCCCAGCATGATCAGCCCGATCACGACCCAGACAATGATCATTACAATGCCGACAAAAAGCAGCCCGAGAATGATCTCCTCCAATACATCCATATCAGTTCACCTTTACAGTATTGCCGGTTTTCTTACAAAAATCGCAGAATCGAAAGCAAAGAGGGGATAAACGCAAGTATGCGCATGGCGCCGATTACCGTCAGGCAGATGCCGACGATAAACAAGCTGCGGCTGCTGCGGCCCGTCTGTGACTGAAAGCGCGTGTAATCCGCGGAGAGCATGACGGTCGCGGTCTCATCGAGCGGGATGCCCGAGACCTGCACGGGGTACACGCGGTCGGGCAGTCTGCCGTCTGCGCCGCGTGTCGGATCATAAGCCTGCGGGGCAGCCTGCGTGAGCTGATCCGCGAAGACCGCAATCGGGAGCACTGCCCCGATCTGCGTATTGAGCGGCGCGGGTGCCGGCACCGAGATGAATGCGCGGTGCGTGCAGCCGTCACTGCCGGTGTAGAGGAGCGCCAGCTCAGTGGAAAAGAGATTTGTACCGAACTGCTGCACCGTGCGCAGATCGGCGACCTGTGCATTGCAGATGACAGCGCTGCGTGCGCTTTTCCCGGCTTTATTGTAACGAATCAGCAGCACGATGCCGAGCGCCAGAAACAGAATCGAGAGGATGCCGCGAAACAGAAGCGTCACGCTGAAAGAAGAAATAGACATACTGTACCTCCTGTCTGGGAGCTTTTTACACGAAGACCGTGAAGAAATAGTCGAGAGAGAAAATCAGCGGCGGGAGCGCGATCACTGCAAGGAAGACCGTCACGGCAAGCAGCAGGTTCGCTTTTTTCACGGCTTTATCGAGTGACAGGTCATATTGCAGGGCTGAAGCGGTGCGGTCCTGCTCCGTCATGATGATGCGGCGCTCCGGTCTGTCGATGACACAGAGCCGGATCTCCCTGCCGGGCGCAGGCGCATCCTGCTGCACGGTGAGCCACAGATCCGGCGGAAGCCCGTGCGATGCGGGCAGGGAAACATGCACGAGAAGCTGCCCGGCATCGCCCTGCCGCAGCTCTGTGACTGTGCCCGAAATGCACGCTGCTTCGTTCAGTTCCGCGATCTGTCCGCGGAGCCGCTTCACATAGCTGTGCCGGCTCAGATATCCCATCAGAAAAGCGAATACAATGCTGAGCAGAACGAGTGTCAGCATGACCGCGCCGAACCATCCCAAGAGCAGACTGAGCTTTTCACCGGTGCTGCTCGGAAGGGGCATCCATGCGGCGGTCATAGGTGCATCCCCGCAGCATAGCCGGTCGCAAAGGCGATCTGGAGATTGTAGCCGCCGGTGAAGGCATCGACATCGAGCAGCTCGCCTGAGAGAAAGAGCCCGCTGCACAGCTTTGATGCCATAGTGTTCGGGTCAACCTCCTTGACGGATACGCCGCCGCGTGTGATGATTGCTTCGGTGATCGGTCGCATCGCGGTGACATGGAGCGTGAAGGCCTTGAGGCAGCACCCGAGCTCTGTGCGCTGTCCCTTGGTGATGCTGTGTACCTTTGTATCCGGCGCGATATTTGCGCGATGCAGCATGACGGGAATCATGGATGCCGGCAGCAGCAGATGCAGCGCGTTGGCGATATCGCGGTTCTGCTGCTCTGCGAAGTCACGGAGCATGCGCGCATCGAGCTGCTCTGCGGAGAGCGCCGGTTTCATGTCGATGGAAAGCGTATAGTCGCCGAGCTTTGCGGGGTCGAGCAGGCAGCTTGCCGAGAGCACGAGCGGCCCCGAGATGCCGAAATGCGTGAACAGCATTTCGCCGAGCTCCGAGAAGATGATCTTCTTCCCGCGCTTCACGGTCAGCGTCACATTTTTGAGCGAGAGCCCCTGCATTTCCGCGGCGTCCGTTTCCGCAGTCTCCAGCGGGATGAGCGAGGGCTGCGGCGGGATGATCTTATGTCCGGCAGACTCCGCGAGCGCATAGCCGTCGCCGCGGGAGCCGGTGCGCGGGTAGCTCATGCCGCCCGTTGCAAGCAAGACAGATTCCGCGCGGATTTCCGCGCCGTCCGTGAGCTGCACGCCGGTGCATGCGCCGTCCGTAAAGAGCAGCTTCTTCACCCGCGTTTGCAGACGGTGCGTGACGCCCGCTTCCGACATATTTCGCAGGAGCGCCGCACAGATATCCGCAGCCTTGTCGCTCTGCGGGAAGACGCGCCGCCCGCGCTCCGTTTTGAGCGGAACGCCCGCCTGCTCAAAGAATGCCATGACATCCTGCGGCGTGCAGCGCGAAAATGCGGAATACAGAAACCGGGGATTCCGCGGGATATTCTGCATCAGCGTGTCGGCGCCGCAGTTGTTTGTGACATTGCATCTGCCCTTGCCCGTGATGGAGAGCTTGTGCATGAGACGGTCGTTCGCATCGAGCAGCAGCACCCTTCTGCCGCGTCTTGCCGCGTGAACTGCCGCAAAGCAGCCCGATGCACCGCCGCCGACAATGATAACATCAGGATTCATTTGATGATCTTTCTGAGGACGGCTGCTGCCTCGGCACGGCGCTTTGCGGTCTCTCTTTCGTCAACGGCAAAGCCGTGCTCCGTGCGCACCAGCACATCGCCCTCTCTGGCATCCTCCGGCAGCCATGCCATCGGCACTCTGCGCTCACTGACCTCTCCGGTCGGGAGGCTTTCTTCGAGCACGGCAATATCTTCTTCAATGCGGTCAATGATGATCGTCATAGCGATAACCCCCTGTTATTTTTTGCGTTTCTGCTGCGGTTTCCGGGTGTGCTTCTGCTGTGCTGCATGCTGGTTTCCTCTGGACTGTGTGCTCTGTGATGCGTGCTGCCTGCCGCGCCCTGTCTGCGGATGCTGCCCCGGTTTCCCGGCATGCGGGTCTGCGGGGACAAGGCAGTGCGGACCGCAGCCGATGAGATCGCGTCTTCCGGCTTTGAGGAGTGCCGTGCGGATCATCGCGTGGTTCTCCGGCTTGAAATATTGCAGCAGCGCACGCTGCTCCGCCTTCTCCTTCGGCGTCCGCGGGACATAGACGGGCTCGAGCGTATAGGGATCGAGTCCGGTATAAAACATGGCGGTTGAGATCGTGCCCGGTGTCGGGTAAAAATCCTGCACCTGCTCGGGACGGATGCCCTCCTCCTTGAGGAAGCAGGCGAGCGTGATCGCATCCTGCATCGTGCTGCCGGGATGGCTGCTCATGAGATACGGGACAAGATACTGCTCCTTGCCCATGCTCTTTGTGATCTCGTAAAAGCGCTTCTGAAACGCTTTGTATGTTTCGATATGCGGCTTGCCCATCCTGTCAAGTACGCCGTTTGCGCAGTGCTCAGGCGCGACCTTGAGCTGCCCCGAGACATGGTGCTGCACGAGCTCGCGGAAGAAGGTGTCATCCTTGTCTGCCATCACATAATCATACCGGATGCCGGAGCGGATGAACACGCGCTTGACCTTCGGCAGCTTGCGGAGCTTCCGCAGCAGCGAAAGATATTCTCTGTGATCGACCGTGAGATTCTTGCAGGGCATCGGCGCGAGACATTTCTTCCCCTTGCATAGCCCGTGCGTGAGCTGCTTTTCGCAGGAGGGGTGACGGAAATTCGCCGTCGGACCGCCGACATCGTGGATGTAGCCCTTGAAATCGGGCAGCGTCGTCAGATATTTTGCCTCCTCGATGACCGAATGCTCGGAGCGCGTGGTCATGCGTCTGCCCTGATGCAGTGCGATTGAGCAGAAATTGCAGAAGCCGAAGCAGCCGCGGTTGTGCGTGATCGAGAAGCGCACTTCTTTGATCGCAGGCACGCCGCCCATCGGTTCATACATCGGGTGATAGGTGCGCATATAGGGGAGCGCATAGACCGCGTCCAGCTCCTCCTGCGTGAGCGAGAGTGCGGGCGGGTTCTGCACGAGCATCTGTTTGCCGTGGCGCTGAATGATGCGCTTGCCGTAGACCTCATCCTGCTGATCGTACTGGATGCGCACTGCCTTTGCGTAAGCCTTCTTGTCTGCGGCGACCTGCTCGAAGGACGGACATTCCGCGCAGCCGAACGGTGTGTTCGCGGGATCGGTCAGATAGCATGTCCCGCGGACTTCGGTGATTTCCGAGACAGGCTTGCCGGCGTTCAGCAGGTCGGCAAGCTCGATCATGCTGTGCTCACCCATGCCGAACATGAGAAGATCGGCGCCGCTCTCCTGCAAAACAGACGGCTTTACAGTGTCATCCCAGTAGTCGTAATGTGCAAAGCGGCGGAGCGATGCTTCGAGCCCGCCGATCAGGATCGGGATCTCATTTCCGTAGATCTCCCGCAGCCTTTGGCAGTAGACGATCACGGCGCGGTCGGGGCGGAAGCCCGCCTTGCCGCCGGGAGAATAGTAGTCATCGCTGCGCTTTTTCTTTGCTGCGGTGTAGTGTGCGACCATGCTGTCGATATTGCCGGAGGAGACCAGAAATGCAAGCCGCGGTTTTCCGAACCGCGTGAAATCGCGGTCGGTCTTCCAGTCAGGCTGTGCGAGCATGGCGCAGGTATAGCCGTGCGCTTCGAGGATGCGCGTGATGATCGCGGCACCGAAGCTCGGGTGATCGACATAGGCGTCGCCGGAGATGTAGACAAAATCCGGCTGCTCTGTGCCCTGTGCCCGCAGTTCTTCCATTGTAACAGGCAGGAATCCAGCCATACGGCTCACCTCATTTCCGAAAGTGCTCGTTATTTGTTCGTATTGTTCTGCACATCACCGTGATACCATGTGAATGCAAAGGCATCGGTGACGTCTGTGCCATCCTCGTTCTGATAGGAGAGCGAAATGATGAGCGCCTCGCCGTTCGGGGCGATGATTGTGCCCTTCGGGGAATAGCTGATGCGGATGAACGAAGGCATGAGATCATCGGGAAGCGTGAGGTATTCCGCGGGATCATCCAGCATATAATACCAGCTGTCGCCGTAGGCTGCATCGGAGAAGGATTTGTCTGCGAGAGAAGGGTCGCTGGTCATGACGGCATTCTCCGCCTTGAGAGACACATCCTTCCGGAAGAAGCCGGTCAGCGTCATGTCATCGGTCAGATCAAGCGGCTGCTTTTTCAGATCCTCAAGCTGCTCTGCGGCGGCGGATTTGTCCGCGATGTGATAGGGCTCCTTGTAGGTGTTGTAGCCGAGCTCACAGAACTGCCATGCGGTATTTGAGCTGCTGCTTTCCGTGCTGTCCGCACATCCCGTGAGACATGTGCAGAGACAGACTGCGGCTGCGATCCATGCTGTATGCTTCATGCTGTACCTCCTGTGTTTTGTCATACATCGCTGACGTCGGCACCCTTGGAAGCGATCCGCAGCTTCCATTCGGTGAGCTGCTGCGGCGTCATGAGGACACGGCGGGGCTTTGCACCCTCCGAGGGTCCGATCACGCCGCGTTCCTCGAGCTCGTCCATGATGCGCGCCGCCTTTGCATAGCCGAGCTTTAAGCGGCGCTGGAGCGCGGTGGTCGAGAGCTGGTTCATGTCAACGGCAAGTTCAGCCGCACGGACGATCAGCGCCTCCTCGCCGGAGATCTCGCCTGCGTCATCCTCTGCACCCGATGCCTTCTCGCCCTTTGCCAGCGGAATATTCTGCTCAACGGCATCCATGATCGCTGCGTCATATTCGGATACACCGTTCGATTTCAGGAATGTCACGACCGCTTCGACCTCCTTCTCGGAGCAGAAGCAGCCCTGCACGCGCTTCGGCTCACGCGCACCGTTCGGATAGAAAAGCAGGTCGCCGTTGCCGAGGAGCGTTTCCGCGCCGGTGCAGTCGAGGATGATGCGGGAGTCGATCGCCGACTTGACGCTCATGCCGATGCGGCTCGGAATATTCGATTTGATCAGACCCGTGATGACATCTGCCTGCGGGCGCTGTGTTGCGATGATCAGGTGGATGCCCGCCGCACGCGCCTTCTGAGCGATGCGGATGACAGCAGACTCCACTTCCTTGCCGACGGTCATCATGAGGTCGGCAAACTCGTCAATGATAATGAGAATCTGCGGGAGCTTCTTCATCTCGGGATTCTGCTCCGCGAGCTTGTTGTAGCCGCCGATATCGCGCACGCCGTACTGTGCGCAGAGCCCGTATCTGCGTTCCATCTCAATGACAGCCCAGTTGAGCGCGCCGGCTGCCTTCTGCGGATCGGTGACGACCGGGATCAGCAGATGCGGCACGCCGTCATAGGGCTGAAACTCAACGACCTTCGGATCAATGAGCAGCAGTCTGACCTCATCGGGTGCTGCGTGATAGAGCACGCTCATGATAATGGAATTCGTGCAGACAGATTTACCGGAACCGGTTGTGCCTGCGATGATCATGTGCGGCATCTTGGCAATATCGCCGAGAATGACATTGCCGTCAATATCTCTGCCGACCGCAAAGGTCAGCTTACTCTGCGAATTGCGGAACTCCGGCTGCTCGAGTATCTCGCGCAGGGAGACCATATCCTTCGTGTTGTTCGGGACCTCGACGCCGAGTGCCGGTTTGCCCTCAACCTGCGAGATACGCACGGAGGTGCCGCCGAGATTCAGCCCGATATCGTCTGCGAGCGTGGTGATCTTCGAGATCTTGACACCGGCTGCGGGCTGGATCTCATAGCGCGTGACAGAGGGACCTCTGCGGATGCCCGTGATGCGCACGGAGACGCCGAAGCTCTGGAGTGTATCGACCAGCAGCTTGCCCTTTTCTCTGAGCTCTGCGGACTTGTCCGCATCGTTGCCGCCGTTGTCGGCGCGTTTCAGCAGGGAAAGCGGCGGTGCGATATAGGGGATCTCAGGCTCTTCGTCATAAATGCGTTCGTCCTGTGCGGCAGCGTCGTGCTTTGCGGCATCGGCGCGGGCGGCTGCACGCTGCTCGTCCGATTCCTTTGCGGCGCGGGAGACGATCTCATTGAACGCCGCCGCGTCTGCTGCATTCATTTCAGACTGCTGCACGGGCGCGGAGGCTGCGGGCTGTGCTGCGGGAGCGGAAGCTGCCGGAGACGGCGCAGCCGGTTTTGAAGCGGGGGATGAGACCGTACCCGTGATCGGGATATCCACATCAATGGAGGCGGGATCTGCGGCAGGCTCCGGCTTGTGCGAGAGCATGAAGGTGATCTCCTCAGCCGACTCTGCGGGCTTTGCCGCTGCACGTTTTGGCTGCGGCTTGTCCTTTGCTGCGGAGCGGGGCGGCTTTTCTTCCTTCGCATCCGGTTCCTGACGGCTCACAGCCGTGCGGCGTCTGCGGCCGAAGAAGGGAATCGTGAGCTGAACCTCATCTTCGTCCTCTTCCGGCTCCTCTTCCTCTTCATATTCCTCTTCCTCGGGGAGCTCGTCCTCATATTCCGCTTCCTCCGGGAATTCATTTTCAAATCCCTCGATGCCGTTTGTGGCGAGCGAGACAATGCCCTTTCCTATCCAGATGAACGGCTTTGCGAGAAGACCCAGCATTTCAAGGATGCTGCGGTTTGTCAGCAGCAGGAGCAGCACGATGATCAGCATGACGATGACGATCTTCGCGCCGACGGTATCCAGCAGTGCCGTCAGCGGAAGCACAAGGATGCCGGAGAGAACGCCGCCGCCGTGCAGTGCCTGTCCTTCCTCCCAGAGATGGGAGATATGCGCGCCGAGCTTCTGATACCAGAGAAGCCCTGCGGCTTCCGATTCCGGCAGCGGCTCTCCGATGAAGATCTGGAGCGCAGAGGAGGCGATCAGCGCGAGCAGCACGCCTGCCAGCGCACGGACAGCCGCCGTTCTGCTGCGGTCCTGTCCGATCAGAATGCCGGTATAGCCGAGGATCAGCGGCACCAGAATGATGCCGAGCCCGAAGAGCCCGAGCAGTGCATTGTGCATCCAGAGCCAGGCCTTTCCGCCGGGAATGACCGTCAGCAGCAGGGTCAGCACGCCGAGCGCAAAGAGGATCACTGACCAGAACTGATTGTTGAACGGCTTGGAGGTCATCGCCTTTGCACGCTTCTGCGCGGGGCGCTTCGCTGCGGAGGCGGTTGTTTTCTTTGCGGCAGACGATCTTGTCGATGCGGCGGATTTGGTTGCCTTCGGGGTGTTGATGCGCTTTGCGGTGGTTTTGCGTGCGCCGGTGCCGGTTGTCTTCTTCTTTGCGCCGGTCGAGCCGGTGCTCTTTTTCTGTGCCATGTAAAAGAACCTTTCTGTTGTCTCGTGAAATATGCGGGAAATCAGCCGCGCAGCAGCCAGATTGCGGCTGTCAGCAGGCTGAGAAGAAATGTGTAAACGGAAAAAACGGTGAAGCTGTCCGAGCGGAGCAGCTTTCGGAGCAGACGGATTGCAAGAATGCCTGTCACAGCGGAAACAAGGAACCCGAGCAATGCAGACGGGAGGTTGACGGTGACAGTGCCCGCTGCTGCGTCATGCAGCTCGCTCAGGCATCCGCCGAGGATTGCGGGAATCCCGAGGATGAAGGAATACCGCACGGCTGTCTCCTTTTCGATCCCGCAGAAGCGTGCGGCACTGACCGTCGAGCCGGAGCGGGAGATGCCCGGAAACAGCGCTGCGCACTGAAAGAGCCCGATCAGCAGCGCGTCGGCGGCAGTGATTTTCTCGGCGGTTTTGTCCGCACTGCGGATGCGGCTTGCGAAAAAGAGCTCCGCTGCGGTAAAGAGAAAGCAGAGCGCAAGCACAGGCAGGCGCACATCCGAGAAGATCTCCCTGACAAAATAGCAGGGGATGAGCGGCAGAAGCGAGAGCATCAGCATGAGGAGCATCCGCCGTGCGGGGTTCATATCCCGGACGCGGAATCTGCCGCGGAAGATATCGCGGAGCATGCGGAGCGCTTCAATCAGCAGCTCCCGTATCGTTTCACGGAAGGCAATCAGCACGGCGGCAAGTGTGCCCATATGGAGCACGACCGTCAGGAAATTGCCCTCTGCGGCGGGCTGCCCGCTGAGAATCTGCCAGAGCTTCAGATGCCCGGAGCTTGAGATCGGCAGGAACTCTGTGAGCCCCTGCAAAACAGCCTGGATGAGGGTGTTCAGAATGGTCATAGTCAGCCTCCGGAGCAGTCTGTTCCCTCAGTCTCCGCGCAGAGATATACTTATATATCATACCACATTTCAGACGGACTGTCAAGAGCGAAGGTGCGCGGTTTTCTGCACATCAGCGGCATCTTGTGGATTTCGCCGAAATCCGTGCCGGAATTTGTCTGAAATTCGGTTTCCGAGGGGTTGATTTTGGCAGACGGATATGGTAGAATGAAACTGGATTTCTGTGCGTTTTGCAGCCCCGCGGGCGTTTTTTGCCGGATGGGCTCTGCATTCAGATATTACACAATAAGCAGCGGAGGAGAAAAATATGACACAGCAGGATCAGATCTATCTTGTCAACGGGCAGAGCTTTTTCGGGAGCGGCGGTCTGGCGGAGGAGAATATCCCGAGATTGCAGCTGCTCGACGGCGGCACCGGCATGAACTATGAACAGCTCTTCGGCGATATGCTGAGCTATGCGGGCAAGACCGGCATCGGCGGCAGCGCACTGCGGGATGTGCTCGCGCATTTCTACGAGCCGGAGCAGCTCTCCGAGGAGGGCGCAAAGGCGCTTTACGACTGGATCTGTGAGCAGCTTCGCGCACGCATCCCTGAGATGACGCCGCCCGGCTGCTATCCGCCCGGCATGGCGCTCGGCGCGACATGGGATGCGGAGACCGTGGAAGCGGTCGGACATGCGCTGGGGCATGAGGCGCGTGCGTTCGGCGTGCATGTGCTGCTCGGCACCCCGAATGTCAACATTCACCGCGACCCGCGTGCGGGCAGATGCTTCGAGGGCTACTCCGAGGATCCGTATCTTGTGACGCAGCTTGCACCTGCGCTGGTGCGCGGCGTCGAGGCAGAGGGCGTTGCGGCGAATGTGAAGCATTTTGCTGCGAACAATCAGGAGACCAACCGGCTCGGCATCAATGAGACGATCTCCGAGCGTGCGCTGCATGAGATCTATTTCCCCGGCTTCAAGGCATGTGTCGAGGCAGGCTGTGCGACTGTCATGGCGGCATACAACGCGATCAACGGCACGCCCTGCACCGAAAACGAGGCGCTTCTCACCGATCTTCTGCGCGGGGAATGGGGCTTTGAAGGCGTCACGATGTCTGACTGGGGTGCGGTGTATCATCCGGCGGCGGCGCTCAATGCCGGCACCGATCTCAATATGCCGGGACCTGTTGCGCCCGATGCCCTGACCGCAGCCCTCGCAGACGGCTCGCTCGATGCGGAAAAGCTCGCGCAGTCGGCAGAGCGCATGAAGCGTCTTGCGCAGAAATACGGCAAGGCGCCGACCGGGAAAATCGACCTTGCGATGACCGACAAGGCGGCTTACGATGCTGCGGCAGAGGGCATTGTCATGCTCGAGAACCGCGGCAGATGCTGCCCGCTGCCGTCCTCCGCGAAGATCATGCTGCTCGGCGAGCATGCAGATCAGCTCCTGACCTGCGGCGAGGGCAGCGCACATATCAACACCACGCGCAATGTCTCGTTCCTCAGTGCATTGCGGAAGCAGTTTGCGGCGGTGCAGCTCGATGAATTCGACGGCGCCGATACCGTGATCTATGTCTGCTCCACACGCGGCATGGAGGGCAATGACCGCAAGTCGATCCGCCTGCCCGAGCAGGAGATGACCCGCATGCGGAATCTCTGTGCGAGAGCGGAAAACCGCAGGCAGCGCAAGATCCTTGTGCTGAATATCAGCGCGCCGGTCGCGCTCTGCGGTCTGGAAAATGACTTCGATGCGATTTTCTGCTGCTTCCTGCCCGGCATGCAGGGCGCCGCAGCGCTCGCGGATATTCTGGCAGGCAAGGTGAACCCCTCCGGGCATCTGCCGCTGACCTTCCCGCGTGATGACCGCCTGATGCCGACTTCGCTGAACTTCCCCGGCGACGGCATGCAGGAGACCTACGGCGAGGGCATTTTCGTCGGATACCGCTGGTATACTTCTCTGCATATGCCGTGTTTGTATCCCTTCGGTCACGGGCTCTCCTACACGGATTTTGCCTTGACCTCGATCACGGCGGACACTGAGATCTTCACCGACAGCGTAACGGTGACTGTCACGGTGAAGAACACCGGAAGCCGCGCCGGAAAGACCGTTGTGCAGCTCTATATCCATGACCCTGAGTCCTCGCTGACAAAGCCGCTCTGCGAGCTCAAGGCATTCCGCAAGGCAGAGCTCGCAGCCGGAGAGGAAAAGACGCTCAGCTTCACGCTCCGCCGCTCTGCCTTCGAGAGCTATGACCCGAATCTGCACTGCCGCACCTTCGAGGAGGGCAGCTATGTGATCGGTGCAGGCTTCTCTGCGCAGGATGTGCAGGTCTTCACAAAGGTCTATGCAGATGTGCAGTCGCCTTACACCTACGGTGCAGAGACCGCGGTCAAGACGGTTGTGGAAAACGATGCGCTCTGTGAGATTCTCCGCGGATTCATGGACGAAAACGGGCTGCCGTGGACGGCTGTGCTGACGAGCTATGAGTATACTTCGCAGGATCCGCTCGGCAGGATCATGGATACGGTGAACTGCCCGGCAGAGAAGCGTGAGGCGCTGTATGCGGCGCTGCGCAGGGTGAAGCGCGGGTAAAAGCAGACAGATGCCGTACAGAATTGCCCCTGCGCATGTCAAAGTGCGCAGGGGCATTGTGTTTATCCGTTCAGTTTATCTATAAAACCGTTTATGACTTCGGCACATGCAGCGGGTTTCTGCTCGTAAATGCAATGATCGCCCGGCAGACACACAATCTCACAGCTTCCGAGCTTATCCGCATAGACAGAGAGGGTGTTCTCGCGGATCTTTTTGCAGAATGCCAGATACTTGTCATACAGCGCATCATCATCCGTATCTGCATCCAGATGAAAGAATTTCAGATAAGTCTCTCTGTCCAGTCCGCCGTCTGCGATCAGTTGTTCCTTTGCCGTATATCCGAATTCCGCAGAGATATACAGCTTTGGAACATCATTCGGAACAAGCATATTCCATGTTGTGTTCATATTGCGGGACATCATGGCGTCCTCTGCAATGACGTCGGAATTCTGAAAGGTCAGCAGCGCCAGTGCATATTCCGCACGCTGTTCGTCATCCGTGTAATACGCCTTTTCCGGCAGCATGGTTTTCAGGAGAAGATTGCCGAGCCCGCCTGCGCCCATTTTATCAAGCCGGTATGCACGCAGAAACGCAGGATCGGGGTCTGTCCGCATCTGATCGGGTGCGTATTCCCTGATCTCCGATGTATCCATGAAAACAACCGCTTCGATTTCCTCCGGGTATTTGCTGACCCAGTAGGAAGCATAGATGCCCCCGATGGAATGCGGCAGCAGGATATACGGGGCTTCAACACCTGCATTTCTGAGCGCAGCCCTGTAATCCGAGACAATATTTTCGACAGTTCGTTCCTGTGTTGTGTGATCGCTTAACCCGTAGCCTGCCCGGTCAACGAAGATGACCTGATGTTCTTCTTCCAGCGCAGCGGTCATGCGTCTCCACGATATACAGGGGTCGGGATCGCCGAATCCGGCGATTGCAATGATGCGGTGCTGTCCGTTTTCGTTTCCGTAAGAGAGCACATTGACGGAATGATCGCCGACCGAAACCGGGCGGGAGTAGCCGCTTTCGATCAGAAATGCGCTGTCTTGTCTCAGCCGGATGCGGCTGCTGATCCAGACGAGCAGCCACAGAACTGACAGACTCAGGATGATCATACCGATAATCCTGACTACTTTCCTGCCTTTCACAGGTGACCGCCTCCGTTTCGGTTCGTGATTATGATTGCAGCACCGGCACTGCTGAAGCAGCGGAAGGTTATTCAGCAGCTTCGAGCGCCTTTGCGCAGAGTGCTTCGAGCTTTGCGCGTGCTTCACCCGGTGTGAGATCGCTGAATCCGCCTGCTGCCTGCGGGTGTCCGCTGCCGTTGCCCATCTGCTCGGCAATGTCGCGTGCAGAGAGCTTTGCAGAGGTTGTCTTCACGGAGAAGCGCGTTCTGCCCTCGGGCGTGCCTTCCGGGTATTCGCGCACCATGACGGTCATTTCCGCGCTGCCGATGACCTCCAGCAGCCCGTTGATGTTTTGCAGCTCAGGGGCGTTCTGCTCTGCGATGCCTGCATCCGCAAGATCTGAGAGCAGGATCTCGCTGCTCACGAGTCTGCCGCAGCAGAGCGTGTGCATCTTGCCGAAGACCGTCCGTTCGATCGCAAGCCTTGCGGGTGATTTCACCATCGCATAGCGCCGTGCGATTCCGTAGGCATCCGCGCCGTATTCCGTGAGCCGCGCCGCCGATCTGAAAGAGACGGCATTCGTGCTTACCGTGCGGAAGCAGTTTGTGTCGGTGACGAGTGCAGTATAGAGCAGCTCTGCCATCTGCGGCGTGACGGGCACGCCGAGCGCTTCTGCAAGCTCCAGCACGATCTCGCCGCAGGCACTCCGTTCCGGGAGCACCAGCTCACTGGGCGCCTGCGTTTCGGGGCTGCCGTGGTGGTCGATCCAGAAGGCGTAGGGCATTTCCTGCAAGGTCTGCCCGGTGCGGGAGCGGTCTTTGCCGTCTACGCCGATATACAGTGCGCCGTCGGGCAGATTGTCATTCGGCAGGCGGTCGGTCAATTCGCGAAACTGCGCGGGCACAGGGTCTCTGCCGGTGACGGCAGTCTTTGCGCCGAGCGCCCGGAGGATCATGGCGAGTGCATAGCCCGAGCCGATGCAGTCGCCGTCAGGATTGATATGATATACGATGCGGAATGCGGCATTCTTCTCTGCACAGGCTTCGCGGAGACGCTCTGCAAATGCGGGTACGGATAACAGCATGCTCTGCTCCTTTCTGATGCGTGCGGATGTTTACAGTACAATTATACCATAGTCTCTGTAAGATTGCAAGCGGGGGAGACATGTGCTCTCCGCTTGACTTTCGCCGGTTCGGGGAGTATAATAAAAGCAGCATTTTACGGAGAAGGAGGGATCTGTATGTCTGACGGATCGGGCTTTGAGCAGGATCGGGACAGAATCCGCGGCTGCCTGATCGGCGGTGCCGCAGGCGATGCGCTTGGATATGCGGTCGAGTTTCTGCGCTGGAGAGACATTGAGGAAAGATACGGCAGCAGAGGCATTACACAGTATGCGCTGCAGGACGGCCTGGCGCGCATATCGGATGACACGCAGATGACGATGTTTACTGTAAACGGCATCATCCTCTCGCGCGTGCATCAATGCGATCAGAACGCCTGTATCCGCAGGGCATATCTCGACTGGTATCAGACGCAGACTTCTTCGTATGACGGGGGCGGCGGCGAGGGCGCGGGACTGCTCCGAGGATTGCGCCGCAGGCGTGAACCCAGGACATTTACCTGGCTCGCAGATCTGCCGGAGATGTATGTCCGCCGAGCGCCGGGAAATACCTGTCTCAGTGCGCTTTCGGAGGGCGCAGCAGGCACGGTACGCGTGCCCTGCAACAACAGCAAGGGCTGCGGCGGCGTGATGCGTGCTGCGCCGATCGGGGTGACTGCCCAGGGCAGGTGTCTGGATTACGCGGAAGGTGCCGATGCTGCTGCGATAACACACGGCCATCCGCTCGGCTGGCTTCCGGCTGCGGCGCTGACACATATCGTGCACGTCTTCTGTCATTACGAACAGAACGGCTCACTTCCGAAGATCGCAAAAGAGACGGCTGCTGAGCTGGAGCAGATCTATCCGTCTTACCCCGAAGCGGCTGCGCTGCGGCAGCTGATTGAAAAGGCGATTGCTCTGGCAGAACAGCCGGAGATCAGCGACCGTGCGGCAATCGGACAGCTCGGCGAGGGATGGGTCGGCGAGGAAGCGCTGGCGATTGCGCTTTACTGCGCCGTGAAATACCGGGATGACTTCGACCGCATGCTGACCGCGGCGGTGAACCATGACGGCGACAGCGATTCGACAGGCGCAATCGCAGGAAATATTCTCGGGCTCATCATCGGCTATGATGCGATTCCGGAGAAATACAAAACGGATCTGGAGCTGCATGATACGATCCTTACGCTGGCAGACGATCTCTGCACGGCATGGAAGGGCACGCCGACGGATCCTGTGAGATGGGAAAGAAAGTACGGCGCATGCAGACGGCGTTTAATGTGAGAATGAGGTGCCTATGAAATACATGATCGCATCGGATATCCACGGCTCGGCGTATTACTGCCGCGAAATGCTCCGGCAGTTTGAAGCGGAGCACGCCGACAGGCTCATTCTGCTCGGCGATATCCTTTATCACGGACCGCGCAACGATCTCCCGCGGGACTATGCCCCGAAGGAGGTCATCGCGATGCTCTCGCCGCTTGCAAAGACGATTCTCTGCGTGCGCGGCAACTGCGACACAGAGGTCGATCAGATGGTGCTGCCGTTCCCGATTCTCGCGGATTATGCGCTGCTGGAATCGGAAGGGCACATGATATTCCTCACGCACGGGCATCACTTCCATGCAGAGGCGCTGCCGCCGCTCTGCCCGGGCGATGTGCTGCTGCACGGTCACACGCATGTCCCGCTCTGCACCGCGAAAGACGGCATCACCGTGCTGAACCCGGGGTCTGTTTCAATCCCGAAGGAGGGTTCGCCGCACAGCTATATTGCGCTTGAAAACGGCGCGTTTACATGGAAAATGCTGGACGGGAGCTGCTATCACACATGGCGGCTCGGTGAGGCGGCACAGGATTTTGCCGGGGAATTTCCGTCAGAATCTTGACAAAATGGCGGAATATCAGTAAAATATAAGTGTATGCCGGGATTTCGGCAGAAACTTGAAAAAACGGAGGATGCAAATATGGATCCCAGACAAAACAGACCGGCCGGCCGTGAGAAGGAAGTCACCGGCAGTGCCAGCGCACACAGACGCGGCGACGGGCTCGGAACGGGTCCTGTCGGCTCGAGCGGCGGACATGCCGGACAGAATTCTTCCGGCGGCGGAAACGGCAGAAAGACCATCACCCGTGCAGCGGGCGGCGGCGGTCTGCTCGCCATCATCGGCGCACTGATCGCGATTTTCGCAGGCGGCGGTCTCGGCGGAGGCGGCGGCAATTACGATTTCAACGACGGCGGCGCACTGCCCTATCAGGACACACAGAGCGGCTATTCCCAGCAGCAGCAGAGCAACACCGCATCGAACACCCAGCAGGCGGATACCTCCGTTGCGCAGGGTACCCGCGAGAAGCGCACGCAGATTCTCGGAAACGGGCAGGATAAGATCACCTTCATGATCTATATGTGCGGCACCGACCTGGAATCGAAAAACGGCATGGCATCCTCCGATATGCAGGAGATCGCAGGCGCTTCCTACGGCGACAATGTCAATGTCATTGTCTACACCGGCGGCTGCAAGGGCTGGAAGATCAACGGCATCAGCACGCAGACAAACCAGATCTATCAGATCAGGGACGGCAAGCTGAACCGTCTTGAGGCGGATATGGGCGCAAAGGCGATGACCGATCCTGCTACGCTCACCGAGTTCATCAACTACTGCACCAAGAATTTCCCCGCAAACCGCAATGAACTCATCTTCTGGGATCACGGCGGGGGATCCGTCACAGGCTACGGCTACGATGAGAAGTTTGCCTCCAAGGGCTCAATGGATCTTGCCGGCATCAGCCGTGCGCTCAAGAATTCCGGCACGACCTTTGACTTCATCGGCTTCGATGCCTGCCTGATGGCAACCGCGGAGAATGCCCTGATGCTCAACAATTACGCAGATTACCTCATCGCTTCTGAGGAAACCGAGCCCGGCATCGGCTGGTATTACACCGACTGGATGACGAAGCTCGGGCAGAATACCTCGATGCCGACGGTGGAGATCGGTAAAAATATCGTCGATGATTTCGTGACACAGTGCGGCAGAAAGTGCCCGGGACAGCTCACCACGCTCTCTGTCATCGACCTTGCGGAATTTGCCAACACCGTGCCTTCCGATCTGACGGCATTTGCGGATTCTGTCAGCACGCAGCTCTCCGGCGATCAGTTCCAGGGTGTTTCCGATGCGCGCAACCAGACCCGCGAATTTGCGGCAAGCTCCCGCATCGACCAGATTGACCTGGTGCACTTCGCGCTCAATCTTGGCACCGCAGAGGGCAAGGCGCTCTCCGAGTCGATCAAGGGTGCCGTGAAGTATAACCGCACGGGCGCCAACATGACGAACGCTTACGGCGTCTCGATCTTCTTCCCCTCGAAGAGCCCGAAGTATGTAAGCTCTGCGTCCAATACCTATGCGCAGATCAACATGGATTCCTCGTATACCAAGTGCATCAATATGTATGCGAAGATGACGACCTCGGGTCAGATCGCAGCAGGCGGCAGTGATATGAGTTCTCCGTTCGGTTCGCTCTTCGGCAGCATCCTGGGCGGCGGCGGTTCCTCCTCCGGCAGCGCGGGCAGCGCCGATCTGATCGGGCAGCTCCTCTCCGGCTTTATGGGCGGCACCTCCGACAGAAGCATTGCGGGGCTCGATTCCTCGAACATCGGCTTTATGGAGGATGACTCTCTCACGGATGAATATGTCTCGCAGTATATTGCAAACAATTCCTTCGATCCTGCAAATCTTGTCTGGCAGCAGAAGGGCAGCGACTACATCCTGTCTCTGCCGGAAGCGCAGTGGAAGCTCGTCAATCAGCTCGACCGCGGCATGTTCATCTCCGACGGCGACGGCATGATCGACCTCGGTCTTGACAACACCTATGCGTTTGACGATGACGGCAATCTGATCGCCGATCTCGGCAAGGACTGGCTCGCAGTCAACGGGCAGCCGGTCGCATATTATCACACAGAGTCCATCGAGACCGCTGACGGCTGGAGCTTCTACGGCTACATCCCGGCGATGCTCAACGGCGACCGCGTGAAGCTGCTTGTCGCATTCGACAAGGATCACAAGAGCGGCTATATCACCGGCGCGGAGTATGATTACCGCAACGGCGAGACCGACACCGTCGCAAAGAGCGCAACCGAGCTGAATGTCGGCGATACGCTCGATTTCGTCTGCGACTACTACACCAAGGACGGCACCTATGAGGACAGCTACTATCTCGGCGATCAGATGATCGTTTCCGAGGAGATGAAGCTCAGCAACGTGAAGCTCGAGGACGGCGAGGCAGAAGTGCTCTACTGCTTCACCGATATCTACGGGCAGCGCTACTGGACCGAAAAGCTCACCGCAGAATAATCAACAGGAAAGCGCTCTGCTGAAAAATGCAGGGCGCTTTTTCAAAGGAGGAAAGCTATGAAGTATTACGCAATCTTTCTCTGCATCGTCAGCCTTGCCGCCTTCGTGATGTACGGCATCGACAAGCGGAAGGCACAGAAGCACCGCTGGCGCATTCCCGAGGCGACGCTGCTGCTCACGGGATTTTTCGGCGGCGCGGCAGGTGCGCTGCTCGGCATGCATGTGTTTCATCACAAGACGAAAAAATGGTATTTTCATGCGGTCAATCTGCTTGGAATCGCCTGGCAGATTGCTGCATTCTTCCTGCCGTGGCAGACCTTCCCGGTGCAATAAAAAATGATTTGACATAAACAAGAGATAAATTTGCATTGCATAAATACACCCGCTGTGTTATCATAAGTATAGCCTGATATGATAGGCAAAATATCAGATTTATTGGGGGAAGAAACATGAAAAACAGAGGCATTCCGAACTGCCGGCGCGTGCTGTCTTTCGTGACGGCACTGCTGCTGGCGGCGGGCACAGGTGCAGCGGCGGGCTATCCGCTGACGCGCTGTGCGGATTCCGCTGCGGTCACGGCATATGCCGCAGAGACCGGCAGCCGTATCCGCGTGGACATCAACAAGAATGACGGCAGAAAGGCGTCCTATTCCAAGAACGCGAACAACTGGCTTCTGACGGAAGGCGCGTCAGATTCCTATTCGGTCGGCGGCGTAACCTTCAGGCTCTCGAACGGCGGCTCCGTCGGCGGAAATGTCACCGGCGCGAACAACAAGAAGCTCCAGCTCCAGAGCGGCATCTATCCGCGCATGACGATGGACGGCGCGAAGATCAAGGACGGCGACAACGGCGGCGTCTTAAAGCTCGAAATCAGCGGGCTCTCTGACGGCAGCCATTCGCTTCAGATGTGGCACTGCAACACCGACGGCTATGCAAACAGCAATCTCAGCATCTCTGTCAACGGGCAGAAGGTGCTCACGGGCGTCAAGTGCCCGACGAATGTGACGAATGAGGACGATGCGGGCATCTCCTATGTCACATGGCAGGGGAGCGCTGTCACGATCCTGATCACGCCCGAGGGCGGCGGCAGAATGGATGTTGCATGGCTGAACGGCTTTGAGCTTGACGGCGCAGATCCCGTGAACGGTATTTCCCGCATCTCGCCGGCGGATCAGGAGAAGCATCTGGAATCCGGCGTACTTTCCTGGACAGCGGGCAAGAATGCGCAGTCGCACAATGTCTATATCGGCACAAGCTATGATGCCGTGTTCCATGCGACAACGGCATCTCCGGAGTATAAGGGCAATCAGAGCGGCACGAAGTATACGCTCGATGAGACCTATTCCTCTGTCCCGACCTACTACTGGCGCGTGGATGAGGTCAGCGGCAGTACGGTCACAAAGGGCGCTGTCTATTCCTTTCAGATCACGCGCCTTGCCTTCCCGACCGCAGAGGGCTACGGCAGATATGCACGCGGCGGCAGAGGCGGCACGGTCTACCATGTGACGAATCTCAATGACAGCGGCGAGGGCTCCCTCCGCTACGGTCTCGAGACCCTCAAGGGTCCGCGCACTGTTGTCTTTGATGTCGGCGGCGTGATCGCGCTGAAATCGGTGCTCTGCATCCCCGAGGACGGCGGCGATGTGTATGTCGCGGGACAGACAGCCCCCGGCGACGGCATCACGCTCATCAACTACGATTTCGGCGCGATGGGCGCTGAGGATGTTGTCATCCGCGATGTGCGCGTGCGTGTCGGCGAGATGAACGGCAAATCGACCGGCGGCATGGGGCTTGGCTCCTGCACCTATTCCATTGTCGATCACTGCTCGATCTCCTGGGCGACGGACGAGGGCTTCTCCTCCCGCAGCGCCGCCAATATCTCCTTCCAGTGGAATATCATCGGCGAATCGCTCAACAATTCCGTACACTACAATGCAAATGACCGCTCCGATGTCGAGCGCCATGCGTTTGCGGCATCCATCGGCGGCTATACCGGCAGCTTCCACCACAATCTGCTGATCAACAACACCGGCAGAAACTGGTCGCTTGCCGGCGCGATGGAGCAGGATGCCGTCACCTACGGCGGGCAGCTCGATATCCGCAACAATGTCGTCTACAACTGGCGCGACAGAACGACCGACGGCGGCGCAAGGCGCGTGCAGTTCGTGAACAACTACTATAAGGCGGGGCCTGTCTCGAACACCTCCCTGCACCTTGTCTCCGTGGACGGCAATGAGCTGAACACGAGCGATATGCAGATGCTCTATGCAGCCGGCAATATGAAGGTTGCGCAGAACGGTTCTGTTCTCATTGCAGCAAATGCCGATGAATGGTCGAGCGGCAAAGCGAAGTCCGGCGGCAAGAATTCGACGAATGACACTGTCCGCAGCAATACGCCGTGGTATGAATCCTATGTTGCAACGCAGTCTGCGGAGGAAGCCTACAAGCTGGTCATCGCGCAGGCAGGTGCCAGTGCACCGGGCTTTGACTACATCGACAGCCGCTATCAGAAGGAAGTCAAGAACGGCACTTATACCTACACGGGCAGCAGAGACGGTCTCAAGGGCATCATCGACACACAGAACGATGCCGGCGGCTATCCGAACAGCTCCAATTTCAAGGGCGGCACAAAGCCTGCCGATACCGACGGCGACGGCATGTCCGATGCATGGGAAGCGTCACACGGTCTGAACCCGAACAATGCCGCAGACGGCGCGGCGGTTTCGCTCTCTGCGGATGACTACACGAATCTTGAGCTCTATCTCAATGAGCTGGCAGGCGACCCGGTGGTATTCAACGGGCACGCGGGCAAGCAGGGCGCTGTCATCGACACGCAGTACAGCTACACGATCACGAACAAGGGCAGCGGGCTTTTCCTCAGCAGCGCAGACGCATCTCCTGCGAGCGGCACGAATGTGCAGCAGAGTGCGGCATCGCAGACCTGGAAGCTCACGGATGCAGGCGACGGCTATTACTATGTATATTCGACGCTCGGCAGCGGCAGCCTTTGCCTGGATGTCCCCTACGGCAGCGCGGACAACGGCACGAGCATCGGGCTCTGGTCGAATGACGAATCCGATGCACGCAGGCTGAAATTTGTGGACAACGGCGACGGTACTTACACGATCTGCACGAAGGTCTCTGACGACAATTCCTGCCTCGGCGTGATCTCAGGCTCCGCGGAGGACGGCGCGGATGTGATCGAGTGGGCATGCGACGATTCCGCTTCGCAGAAGTGGATCCTCACGGTGAAGCTCGATTCGCTGAACGGCACGCTGATCCGCGATCTCGAAGTCAATGATGCGCAGTATTACGCAAGCTGGGCGATCAAGGAAAACCTCGCAGCGGGCGATCTTCTGTTCGGCGACCGCGATGTGACCTATGCGGATATCCCGGAGTCGCTGCTCGGCGCAGAGGCAATTATCACGCCCTGCGATGCAAAGGCGCTGACGGCAGATCTTGCGCAGTTCACGGCTGCAAAGGATGTCACGGTATCCGTGCTGCTTGATACGCGTGTGACCGATGAACGGAATGCGTTTCCGGCATGGCTCTCTGACTGGACCAAGACGGAGCTCACCGTCACGAACAGTAAGGATGTGCGGTTCTATGTATATCAGAAGGACTTTGCGGCAGGCGAGACTGTGACGCTCGGGCAGAACGGCACCGCAGTTTCGGTCGTGCAGTATACGGTGCTCGTGCAGGAGCAGACGGTGCAGGAGCAGCCGCGAGTCATGCGCGGCGATGCAGACTGCAACGGTACGGTCGAGCTGGCAGACGCGGTGCTGCTTGCGAAAGCAACGGCAGGCGTATCGGGCGCAGAGCTCTCGGCACGCGGCAGCCTGAATGCAGACTGCAACCAAAGCGGCGCGCTGGAGCCGGATGACCTGACGGTGCTGCTGAAATATCTCGCGGGTATTCTTGACACCCTCTGATCGGAATGAAACAGAAAAAGCGCCGGAGCCTTGACGGGTTCCGGCGCAAAGTTTATTTGTTTTTCTTACGCACGCTTTCCGGTGACTAAACTGGTCACGGAGAGCATTCTGCGTCGATTGAGTTCCCCGGCGAGTATGCTGAACCAGAAGACGCCGAGTTTTTCGTAGCCCTCTGCGGTCGGGTGAACGCCGTCATGCAGGTCTGCTTTCGTGAGGATACTGCCTGCATCCGCAAGGATCACAGGCTTCCCTTCGGCGGAGAGCCTTGCTGCGATTTCTGCGATCTGGCGGTTGCATTCCGCGACGGCGGCATCTGCCGATTCCGGCGAGAAAAAGCGCGGGTCGATGAAGGTCGGATCATTGGCGTCGAGCGGTGCAAGCTGCCCGAGATACAGCATGCCGTCAGCGTGCATGCCGCGGAGCAGCCGCTCACAGATCGCCGTAAGGCGGAAGCGGAAGCGGTCGAGCTCGTAGAGGCTCAGGATGTCGTTGGTGCCGATCTGCAAAAAGATCACATCCGGCGTGCCGCACTGCAATACCTCGTCAAGCATGCCTGCGATGCCGCGCCTGCCGCCGGTGACCGATTCTGCGATATCGACGGTCGCAAAGCTGCTGAATCCTGCGTGATGTGTGTCATAGCCGGTGCCGCTCTCATTGATGCCGAGAAACTGCACGGCGCTGCTGAGTCCGTTTTCCGTAAGCAGGCGGCAGAGGGTGTTGCGGTAGCCGCCCGGGAGCCAGAAGCCGTCTGTCAGCGAATCGCCGAGACAAAGCAGGCGAATGGGCTCCGGTGCGCAGAAAAGCGGACCGTTCTGAATGTTGTTCATGCCGAAGAACTCCTTCGTGTATGCGTGGTATTTCCCCTAAGTGCGCTGTTTTTCTATCTGCATCCATTATACCAGAGATCGGGCGCCGGGGCAATGCCGTTTTATCACATTTCATGTGCGAAAGTGCGCGATTTTCTGCCCGGCTTCGGGAAAATTCACGAAAACTGAACATCTCTGAGCAGAATTTGTCTTGAAATCGCGGGAAATCGGTCGGATGCTTGACAAAATCCGCGCCGGGGTGTTATAATCAGTTGTTAAGGAACAAATCAATTAAGGAGGAGTGCCGGATGAGTGAGACCGTTGAGATGATCCGCCCGGGATATATCCCGTCGGTTGCGGTGACATTCACCCCAAAGGACGGCGGCGAGCCGGTTACAGTGCACCGCCCCTATGAGGCTGTGCCGATCGAGGAGCTCAGGCGTCATGCGATGGGCGGAGATGAGGGCTCTATGCTGGAGCTCGGCGAACGGTATCTGTTCGGCTGGGGCGGCGCAGAGCAGGATTACAGGCAGTCGTATGAATATTTCAAGCAGGCGGCAGAAAAGGGCGTCCCGGATGCACTCTGCCATCTTGCGGATTTCTATCTCGATCCTGAGCGCGGCATCGTGCAGCGCGATGAGAAGGAGCATTTCCGGATGCGTGAGCTTGCGGCAAAGGCGGGCTCCTGGCAGGCGATGGAAAAACTTTCCCGCTGCTATGAGCAGGGCGTGTTCGGCGCAGAGAAGAATCCCGATCAGGCGTTTTACTGGGCGCTCCAGGCAGAGAACATGATCCGCACCTACTGGAACTATTATAATCAGCCGAATTTCGTGGATTTCCTCAATACCTGCCGGCTGCTTCTCAGAGCGCATACCCGCATCACCTTCCTGCTTTCGCACTACTGTGCAAACGGAATCGGTGTTCCGCAGGATTATGAGGCTGCCATGCGCTGGCTGGAGATCGGCGAGCGGTTTGCAATGGCTGCGACCGGGCTGAAGGCAATCCCGATGTTCCGGCAGCAGAAGCGTGCGCTCGTGCAGCAGATGCGCGGGGATAAGTAATGTGATCAATCAGAAGGAGGCGATCGCGCCTCTTTCTTATGCCATATGATAATTTTTAGGAGGGTATACTTTGGTTCGGAACGATTTAAGAAATATCGCGATCATCGCGCACGTTGACCACGGCAAGACCACGCTCGTCGATGAGATGCTCAAGCAGAGCGGCGCATTCCGCGAGAATCAGTCGGTCACGGAGCGCGTCATGGATTCCAATGACCTTGAGCGCGAGAGAGGCATCACGATTCTTGCGAAGAACACTTCCGTTATGTATAACGGCGTGAAAATCAACATTATCGACACTCCCGGTCACGCGGATTTCTCCGGCGAGGTCGAGCGCGTGCTGAACATGGTGGACGGCGTGCTGCTGCTTGTGGATGCGGCGGAGGGTCCGATGCCGCAAACCCGTTTTGTGCTCTCGAAGGCACTTGAAATGGGACAGAAGATCATCATTGTTGTCAACAAGATCGACCGTCCGGATGCGCGTCTCGATGAGATCGGCGACGAGGTACTGGAGCTCCTGCTCGACCTCGATGCGAATGACGAGCAGCTCGAGAGCCCGGTGCTGTTCTGCTCGGGGCGTGCGGGCACGGCGTCTATCTCACAGTATGAGGCGGGCACCGATCTGAAGCCGCTCTTCGACACGATCCTCAACTACATTGAGCCGCCGCAGGGCGAGCCCGATGAGCCGCTGCAAATGCTTGTTTCTTCGATCGACTACAACGAATATGTCGGCAGAATCGGCATCGGCAGAATCGTTCGCGGCACTGCGACCGTCGGTCAGCAGGTGCAGGTCGGAAACTTCCACAGCGAGGAGAAGCCGGTCAACGCAAAGCTCGTCACACTGCTCCAGATCGAGCAGCTCCAGCGTGTCTCCACGCAGCAGGCGACCGTCGGCGACATCGTCTGGGTCTCCGGCATCGACGGCATCAACATCGGTGACACGATCTGTGCGGCCGGCAGCTATGAGCCGCTGAGCTTCACAAAGATCAGTGAGCCGACCGTCGAAATGACATTCTCCGTCAACGACAGCCCGCTTGCCGGCAGAGAGGGCAAATTTGTCACCTCCCGCCAGCTCCGCGACCGCCTCTATAGGGAGCTGCTGAAGGATGTCTCCCTGCGCGTCTCTGATACGGACAGCACAGATTCCTTCCTTGTTGCAGGCAGAGGCGAAATGCACCTGTCTATCCTCATTGAGAATATGCGCAGAGAGGGCTATGAGCTTGCTGTCTCGCCGCCCCGTGTCCTGATGAAGGAGGAGAACGGCAAGCAGCTTGAGCCGATCGAGCGTCTGGTCATCGACGTCCCGGAGGGGGCTGTCGGCGCTGTGATGGAAAAGCTCGGCGGCAGAAAGGCAGAGCTTCAGGAGATGCACCCGCAGGGCAGCAGAATGCGTCTTGAATTCCTGATTCCGTCCCGCGGTCTCTTCGGCTATAAGAGTGAATTTCTGACCGATACAAAGGGCGAGGGCATCATGTCCTCCGTCTTTGCGGAATATGCGCCGTATAAGGGCGAGATCCCGCGCAGATCCATCGGCTCGCTGATCTCCTATGAGACAGGCGAGGCGGTCACCTACGGCCTTTACAATGCACAGGAGCGCGGCGCACTGTTTATCGGTGCAGGCACACAGGTCTATGAGGGCATGGTTGTCGGCTGCTCTCCGAAGGCAGAGGATATTGTCGTCAATGTCTGCAAGCGCAAGCATCTCACAAATACCCGTGCAAGCGGCTCGGATGACGCGCTGCGTCTCATCCCGCCGAAGGATATGAGCCTGGAGGACTGTCTGGAGTATCTTGCGGAAGACGAGCTGCTGGAGGTCACGCCCGAAAGCCTGCGCATCCGCAAGCGCATTCTCGATAACAGCCTGCGCATGAAGCAGAAATTCAAGAAGGCATAATGCCGCGCTCTCCTTCATAAAACCAAACGGGAGATGATGCTGCATGAAGCTGCCGGAGCTGTGCGGATACCGCAGGGAGCAGACATATTCAGATGGCGGGAAGACCTGTATTCTTTGGCAGGATCGGACGGTAAATGAGGATGCACTTCGGAAAACCGCACGCAGTCTTTGCTGTGCGGAAACCGCGCACAGACAGGAAAATTGCGGAAAACGAAACGAATTTGGCAGAAATGTGCAGAAAAACGGCACGCTTTGTGAAAGCTAAACAAAAAATCAATAAAAATGTATTAGCAAATTGGTGGTCAAAAGCGCCGAACACGCTTGACTTGATCCCCGATTTGTGATAAAATACTCTTGTATCAGGGAATACCATCCCTGCGCCTGTGTGCATTTTCGATTGGTCAGGCTGTCGGACATGCAGCAGGATGACATTTTTAGGTAGCGATGCCGAATCAACTGGCATTGATCTTACACAAAACAGAAAGGATTGAAACACATGAGCACATCTATTTTCAAGAAGTTTGCCGCAGCAGTTTGCGGCGCAGCAACCCTGTTTGCACTGGGCGCAACCGCAATGAGCGCAAGCGCAGATGCAACCGCTGAGATCTCCGTTGAGAAGGTCACCATCAAGATGGATCAGGTCAA
>JAEEGK010002425.1_pt1 | contig 46727 bp, 24 predicted proteins | sample 8958771 | NCBI WGS metagenome assembly JAEEGK01 (sample SAMN16246547, study PRJNA631951) | gut metagenome | biome: gut microbiome; feature: rumen; material: SC-attached | host: Bos | place: Iran: Karaj | collected 2018-10 | reverse complement strand
CTGACAAAAAGCTGTGGATTAATGATTACCGCGGTTTTGCTAAGATTAAGCGTTCATGGTCTGTGTCTTCTCTGTCCGGAGCTGTATTTGATACGGAATACCTGTTAAGTACCTTTGCAGAGAGTGATGATTCTCAGTGTCTGTGGCTTCCTGAAGTTATAGCTCAGAAATTCGGTGAGGAGAGAATTGCCGGTTTCAGTTCTGAGTTTGTTTTCAATCATAATTATCCGAAGGAAATGATTGCTGCAGAAATCAGTCAGATAGGTGTATCTGTTATTTCTCTACTCAATCAGGGTGAGTATTCCGCTGAAACAGCAGAACAGGTTCTGTCAAAGTTCAGAGTGATTGTCAATGATGTTTATAATGAATACACTTTGAATAAAACCAATACATTTTTCCTTACCAGTATGACCGCGTACATTCTGTATCTCTGCGAACTGCACGGACTGGATATGGAATACTGGAAGGAAGTCTTTAATCAGATTTTTGATTTCGGTATTAATTTTAAGACTAAGGAAAATCAGCGTCTCTTTGATATTTTTGTTAAACAGGTTATCAAGAAGGGCACTACGGATTTATTCATTATTGAAAACGTCGGTATGTCCGATATTAAGAATTCAAAGTTCTATGATCTTGCCTGCAACAGATTTGACAAAGTTGACTATCAGCTGAAGAGATCCAATTTCGATTATTATGATTTCAATAATATGATAATCAGAATGCATGCCCGCGCTGCCGTACTTACGATTGCATCCGGAAGTCTTAACAGAAATATGCTCTGTGAAAGTGACAACCATCTCACCTTATGGCACGGTCTTGGCTGGATGAAAAAGACTGTTGTCAAACCTGAGAAGTTTACTGTTGGGGATATTGTCTGTTCATCTGAATACTGTGCCCCGCGCTATAAGGAACATTTCTTTGCTCATGAAGCCATTCCTCTCGGAAGTGTGCAGACTGATAAACTGTTTGATGAAACCTTCAGAAACGATACCCGAAAGGCAATAAGAGAAAAGTATGGTCTCACAGAAAAGGACAGGGTTATTTTCTTTGCACCTACCTTCAGAATCGGTGAGTCACATCAGTACTATGATTTCGGAATGGATATTGATGAGCTAGCCGAAGAGCTTGCTAAGAATAATCTCTATCTCATTACCAAGAAGCATCATGTTTTTGAAAGTATTTTAATGGATAAGGGAATAGATGCTTCAGGAGTGCGTAATTCTAAAAACGGTCACTTCATAGTGGATGAGGAATTCGATTTTAATCAGCTGATATGCTCCTGTGATGCTTTTGCCACCGACTATTCATCAGGTATGTATTATGCTTTCGTACTTGATCTGCCGGTATTCCTTTATGCAATTGACGTAGAGGAATATATATCTGGTCCTAATGGTCTGGAAATCAAGTATCCTGATGATGTTCCGGTTCCGTTTGTCGGCAAACCTTCCATTCAGGAGTTTATTAAGGCTTTCCATGACAGTGTGGCCTGTGTTGACACTCCAGAGTATAAACAGTACAAGAGTGATAATGTAGGTGCCTGCGACGGCCATGTAGGAGAGAAGCTGGTTAAATACATCGAGGATACATACTTTGCTCCAGAAAATCCTGATGAAACAGCCGTCACAGAAGCAGATGCCGGAAGCAACAGTGATAGTGATGCATAACTGCTGATACTTCTTAATGCAGGAGTTTTCTCCGGCATATAAAAGAAAATAACACAAAGGAAAGTCCGGTTGCGAAGAAATGCACAGACTGTATACCTAGAAAAGTATGAGCAGAAAATATACCGGCTGAGCAGTGGAATGTCCAGGCATTACTACAGATTATAAGCCCCTGACAGTAAAGATTATTGATAATGTCCCGGGACGGGACATTATCAGAATGAAATTAAATAAAAATATAGGAAAAGTATTCAGCCAGAGTTTCTGTCTGTTTACTTCTAAAATAATATTGAGGTCTCGCGAATGAACAGTTCATGGAATAAAGAAAACAGAATTCTGCTTGAAGACTTGCAGAGCGTCGTTTCAGATACGGTAATCCCCTGGGAGAAGCTTAACGGTTCTAAAGTTCTGGTGACCGGAGCGACAGGGTTAATCGGATCACTTGTCGTAAAAACTCTGCTTTATTACGCAGATCTCCATAATGCCGATGTTACGGTAGGTGCTTTTATCAGAAACAGAGACAAGGCTGCCGCTGTTTTCGGGGATTTGATTGATTCTCATGCCAATCTGGTTTTTGAGACCGGGGATATGTGTGGTGATCTGAACCTTTCCGGAAAGTATGACTATATTATACATACAGCAAGTAATACTAGCAGCCGTGATTTTATTGAAAAACCGGTGGAAACCATTCTGACTACAGTTGACAGTACCAGAAATCTCCTTGAGTACTCCAGAATAAACAAAGTTAAATCCATGCTTTATATTTCATCCATGGAGGTGTACGGAGCGTTGGATCATGAACTGGTCAATGAAAATGAATCCGGTATTATTAATCCTCTGGCGTTAAGAAGCAGTTACCCTCAGAGCAAGCGTCTTGCAGAGAATCTCTGTGTTTCATACGCCGCCGAGTATGATGTTGATGTGAAGATAGTGAGACCGACCCTTACATTCGGTCCGGGGGTTTCCGCAACGGATAACAGAGTTTTTGCCCAGTTTGCCAAAGCTGCAATAGCAAAAAGAGATATAGTGCTGAATACCAAAGGTGGAACCAAGAGAGATTATCTTTATACCGCTGATGCCATGAAGGGAATATTAAGCATTCTTCTTTTAGGAAGCAAAGGTGAGGCATATAATCTTTCCAATCAGGATTCCTACTGTACCATTTATGAAATGGCTGAGCTCTGCTGTTCTCTTGCAAACAACGAAATTTCAGTTAAGTTCGATCTGGATCCGGAAAAGTCTAAATGTTATCCGAAGGAACAGAAGATTCAGCTGGATAACAGTAAGATTAATGCCCTGAATTCCTTTAAGAAGGTTTCCCTTAAGGAACAGTTTGAAAGACTTATTGCCTACTATAATTCCGTAGAGTCAAAGTAATAGTTCGGGAAACAGTCTGCCGTAAAATTTTGAAAAAACTGACTGCTTATTTATAGCTTCAGGGGATATGAATATCCGCGGGAGCCAAGTAGACGGAGTAGTCATTTTATAATATTACTAGTTATATGTTGCCATCTTTAGATTCTTTTAAGAGTATTCTTTCAGGCTGGCCTTTTTTTAAGAGTAGAAAGTCTGTTGTCAACCCTGCGGGAAATGCTCTCTCCGGTAGCAGTGGATGCCTGTCAGAAATCATAGACAGGGTAGTGGCATTGACCAGAACAGGCAGTGCAGGAGTCAGTTCCGGAATGGATGAAGTTCTCAGGAGAGATGTTTTTTCAGATCCTGATCCGGAAGAAAGACATACCTTTGCGGTTCTGTGTTACGGTAGATTTATTTCAGATAATGTCCTTGACGCCGTGTCATATCATCTCAAGTACGGATGCCGGGCGGTTATCTTTACTGATGAACGTGATGAATATCCGGCATCTTTAAAAAATAAATTAAACCGGCTGGCTTCTTTTGCTTCAGTTAAGGTGATTAATATTGCCGGCTTCAGCGGAGACAGGAAGGAAGTAATTTCTGATTTCAAAGAAGCCAAAGGTTTAATTTTTTCCGATGCAAGACATGCTGAGGTACTTTATTACGCCTCCAGAATAATCAATACAGAGTTTGTAACTCTTCTGAATGCTGCTGACAGAATCAACCCCCGCTCATTTATATCATCTCTTGACAGGATTATTAACGCTGGCAGTCCTGCTTCAGTCTACATTCCGGAATGCATTATTCAGGATACTCTTAAATCTGCTGTATCCGTGTCTGATGACATACAAAATGATATATCTAGCAAAGCTAAGTCCGAAGATTGTTCCGGAAAACCGCAAAAGAATGTTATAGAGGAAGTATCCTGTAAATTAAGTGACAGTGCAGATGTTCTTTTTTCAAGACTTCTGGCTCACTGCATGAAGCAGTGGTCAGTGGCTGATCTTTCGGGCATGACCTTTAAAACCAAAGTATTTGCCGATGTCTTAAAGAGAATTGACCGGACTCAGAATGTTCTGCTTTCCTATGCAATTCTGACACAGTTTAAAGCTTCAGATGTACTCATTTACGATAATCCACTCCTTATTGATCGTCTTCCGGTAAAAAATGTATCACTTTATGATATAGGCGATGTAGTAAATTATATAGTGAGAGAGTCAGGCTGGGAATTATCCGGAAAGCCAGTGACAGGTAACGGAAATATAAATTCTCTCATAAATTACCGGAGTCAGCTTGATTATACAGTCTCTAGTACAGTTTCGGAGAAAGATACCAATTTTGGTTCAAGTTCTTTTTCCGGTTTAAATAAAGGTTCAGATTCAAGATCAAATTTACCATCGGATTCAGCTGTCAAACAAATGAATATGCTGTTTCACTTTTTAGATACAGCGGTAAATGATATATATAACTGCAATCTTCAGAACATAAAACGAGCCTGGCTTTATACTGCAGTTGCCTATGTTTTTTATTTAGCTGAAATCAATGGTATGCAGATATATACCGAAAAGTGGAAATCATTGCTTCATAAAAGCATGGGTTTTTCCCAGAAGCTTACCAATACTGAAATTCAACGCTATGCGGATCTGTTTATACAGAGTCTCATCAAAAAAGGCACATCGGATGTATTCGTAGTTGAAAATATCGGTATGCTGGATATTTATAATTCTGTGTTTTTTGAACTGCTGACTGATAAATATCATGTGGACTATCTCATAAAAAGATCCAATTTTGATTATTATCATTTCAATAATCTTATTGTTAAGATGCACACCAGAGCCGCCACTCTGACTATAGGTTCCGGCAGCCTCTGCCGGGAGATGCTTACGGATGATGATAATCATCTTACCCTGTGGCATGGTCTCGGCTGGATGAAAAAAACCGAGGTTATTCCGGAGAAGTTTACGGTAGGCAGAATTGTCTGTTCTTCAGAGTACTGTGTTGAAAGGTATAAAAAGCACTTTTTGGCTGAGAAAGCTCTGGGGCTCGGCAGTGTTCAGACAGATGTACTTTTAAATCAGAATTTTGTAAGTAAATACCGCCAGGAAATCAGAGTCAAGTACGCCATACCTGATGACGCCGGAATAATCGTATTTGCTCCGACATTCAGAATCGGCAAAAATTATCAGTACTATGATTTAGGGATGGAAGTTGAGTCACTGGCAGCAGAGTTAAAAAGGCATAATCTCTATGTTATTACTAAAAAACATCATATTCTGAATGCGGTTTTTATAGATAAGGGCATAGATACCTCAGGAGTCTATACTTCCTCTGATAATCATTTTATCGTGGACGAGGAATATGATTTTTATCAGCTGGTAGCAGCGGCTGACTGTTTTGCTACAGACTATTCGTCAAGCATGTATTACGCGTTTATCATGAATCTCCCGGTTTTTCTGTATGCCCCGGATGTGGAGGAGTATAAGGCCGGACCTAACGGCTTTGAAATTGATTATCCGGATATCGTTCCGGTTCCTTTTGTTGCAGAACCGTCTCCGGAAAGGTTTGTTGCCGCCTATTATGACAGCCTTGATATCCCTCATACAGAACGTTATCAGGCTTATAGAAAAGATAATGTCGGAGCATGTGACGGCAGAGTAGGGGAAAAGGTTCTGGAATACATAAGAGATAATTATTTTTCCGGTAAATACACAAAACAGCAGTTTTAGTGATGGAATATTAGGTGACAAAACAGGTTATACGATAGAACAGTAATACCGGAAGCTATGGGATATAGCCTTAAAATATGCGGAAAGTTCAGAAAAAATATAAAAAAAACTGGACACTGGTGAATATTTTTTCTATGACTCATATAATGTAGCGCATTGGCTTTAAGGAAATTTACGCTCTGCAGTTTGAATTTTAATTCAATTGCAGTGAATGAAAAACGCTTTAAACGGATGCAGACAGCAGATCTCAGAAACAGGTAATATATTATGAAAGAGATGTCAGTTGAAGAGAAATATAGGGACATTAAGAGTAAACTCGGATCTAAAACTGTATCAGTGGACTACAGATATCTGTCCGCTGATCATCAGCATCGTCTGGATATCATGGTGGATGATGTCCTGTTTAAGTCCTTTTTGTATAAAGGCAATGACGTAAAACAGCTAAATGTTTTTTTCAGTGTTCATCCTAGTCTTGAAAGATATCCTTCATTTGACAGAATTACCTGGGCAAGATTTTATGACGGTTTATCCTTAAGTATTACTGATATGCTCTATTACACCAATGCTTCAACCTTCTGGCTGGGCGATAAGGATCATGATTTGCCTAAGTATGTGCTTAAGCTGGTGAAAAAAATTATGGAGATATACAACATTCCGGTTGATGCCGTTAATTTTATCGGCGACTCTAAAGGTGCTACTGCTTCCGTAATTCTGGGAAATTTACTTCCCGGATGTAATGTGGTGGCGATAAATCCGGTTTATGATCTTAAAACATGGATTGATGCTAAAAAGGGTTTCGGTACCGGAAAAAACAGATTTCAGAAAGCTACCGGTATAATGATTGATGATCCCGCAAATGATAAAAGACTTCATATTAGGGATATTGCTACGAACAAGGAAACCAAGTTCTTTTTGTTCCATTCAATTAATGATGAGTTTGATCTTTATCAGTGCAAGGTACTGAGAGAGTATCTTAACATTGAATCAAAGGATGAATACTACAAGACATACTTCCTTGGAAATCTGACAGATAACATAATTCTCTTTTCTGCCAATATTCCTTATGTGAAGGATACACCTCATCATATCTATCTTGACGAGTATATGACGGATTATTCTCTCAAGGTTCTGAAAAGGGGATTAACTGAGAATGATTACGGTGTCTACAGGATTATCTTCTTCTCTTTAAAGAAATTTTATGCCCTAAAGGATTCTACCATAAAGGAGAGCCTGTTAAAATTCGATGAAGATGAAAAAGAAAAGACTGATGATCAGAAAGGCACTCAGCTTCCAGCCGGACAGAATACTGAGAAGTGTAACAGTGATAAAGCTGAACAGAAAAAGTCGGAACAAAAGTAAAGGGAAAACCCGGCAGGTTCACTCCAGCAAATCTCTTAACAGTACAGGTTTTATGGAGAGATGTTACCCGGTGTTCTGTCATTCTGGAAATAATTGATTTTTTGACTTGTATCCTATCTGTAGGATTAAGAATTAGTAAAGGTGTATACCATGATTGATATTAATAAATTAAAAACTGCAATGGTGGATTTATCCAAGAGCGGTGATAAAAAGGTTTTTGAAAATACTCCGGCAAAAATGAATATCAAGACTCAGAATTTTACTTTTGAGACACTGTATATACCTAAAGATAACCAGCCTGAGGGCCAGCCGAGAAAAATTTTTGTGCTGTTGTCATCAGGTGGCAGAACCGTTTCGGATACCAGATTTGACAGATGGTCTATGTACGGCTACTGCAATGCTGATGTCATCTGTGTCGAAGATCCGATGTACAAGCTTTATAAAAAACTGACAACCGGCTGGTATTTTGGCACTAAAGATCATTCAATTGCTCATGAACTGAAGCAGATTATTGATAAGATTCTTCAGGATAGAAATATCGATAAAAAGAATATCTGCGTCATCGGTTCCTCATGCGGAGCATACGCCGCTCTCTACCTTACCAATTTAATCCGCGGCTGCACCTGTATAGCCATGAATCCGCAGATCATTGTCAGTAACTGGGGTAAAAGTTCGGTTACTCTTGAAAAAAGAACCGGAATGTCTCTTACAGGAGATAAGGACCCTTTTAACAGAAATAATATTTCCTATATCGCTGATGATCATGAATCAAGGTACTTCATTACCGTTAACAGACTGGTAAAAAGAGATTGGGATCAGCAGCTCAGTATATTTATGGATAAGTTAAAACCTGTTCAGGTTACGGAAGAGCAGAATGTCTATGCCAAAGATAGTTTCACCATATATGTATCTGCTAATCCATATACCAGACCGCACTGGAATGTAATTGATTCCTGCGGGTTGATTCTGATGAATGAAATTATCAGGGCTGAAAAGGTTGATTATATGGCAGTTCAGACACTGATGACTGCTCAGGAAAAAATATGGGAGAATAACGACAGTCACAATAATCTTGTATCCTGGAATGATTTCTTCAAAGATATTCAGCCGGGTAGCAGACTGTCATTTCCTTTTTTGGAGAAAAATAAGGCTGTAATGAAATCCTTCGGTGGAGCTCTGACTTTAACCATGCTGGCAAAGAAAAAATTCAAGGTTATGAATGTCACAGTGGCTCTTAAGGACAAGGCTCTCTTTGATGAATTCATGAAGGTTTTTGAAAATGAAAATCTTGATGCTCTGGAACTTACCTCTCAATCAGCAGCCGGTAATGTCTTAAAATTTGTTGTAACCGATAATCTGCGAAACAAATTCATTAGAATTTCCGCATTAATTAATAAGTTCCTGATGCTTAAGAATCTCTGATGCTTAAGAATCTCTGAAGCTTAAGCGCCACCGGTATTTATACAGAATTCAGAACATAATGAGAATTTCAGTTCCCGGGCTTGAGGTAAGTCCGGGGGACAGATTAAAGGCAGTTCCGGTGGTATATTCTTTATGATTTATGAAAACGCTTTAAAAATTTCCTTATTTTATAAGGTATATGTGAAATTTTTGTTAAAATTTGATTTATGTTTGAAAAAAGGGATGCAACATTACATTTTTTTGAAGTGGAAGGGGGTTATAAGTTTATAATTCCTCTTTGTGTTGTCCTGGGGGAGCTGTGTTCCGTTGCTGTGTATTTCCTTTATTCTATGGTAATACCGTTATCATTCTAAGGAGGCTGTTTATTCAGTGCAAAATTTATACAGATGGTAAAAGTTTCATGGTGATTAAGCTGGTTTAAACTTTAATGACCATGCAGTGTGGTGTACACTTTCAGTGTTAATATCAGCTTTGTCAGAAAGCAAGTGAAAGAGCTGATATTAACATTGATTTTTTATTTTAGATGTTTCGGAAAAACTGGTTGTAAGTTTTCGATATCTGCAGTTTTTTGGTTTTAAGGAAATTTATTAGAAAAGCCTTTGAGGGAATAAGATAAACTTTTTATCTTATCTTAATGAAAACAGTATTTCCTCTGAGATTAACAGGTCGTCAGGGGAAAAAAACAGTCAGATAGCACTGAGTTAACTGAATACATCTATGTATATTATTATGTAGTTAAAAAATAATAAAGGTAAACAATATGCGCAATATTACGGTGGTAGGTGCTGGTTACGTAGGTCTGTCAATTTCTGTAATGTTATCTACAGAAAATCACGTTAAGCTTCTGGAAATTTCTGAAGACAGAGTAAAAAAGGTAAACAGCAAAGAATCTCCAATTAAAGATAATTACATTGAGGATTATCTCAAGAATAAGAAACTTGATCTTATTGCCACTTCAGACGCTGAAAGCGCCATGAAGGACAGTGAAATTATCTTTATTGCCACTCCGACCAATTACGATCCGGAACTGAACTACTTTAATGTAGATTCTGTAATTGCCGTAATCAAGCAGGCTAAGCAGTATGCTCCTAACGCTGATATCGTAATTAAGAGTACTCTTCCAGTAGGTTTCGTTGAAGGAGCCAAGAAGGAATACGGTGTTGAAAAGCTGCATTTCTCTCCTGAATTCTTAAGAGAAGGTAAGGCTCTTTACGACAATTTATATCCATCAAGAGTAATCATCGGTACTCATGATAAGGAATTCGGTGATAAGTATATTGATTTAATGAAGAGTGTAGCTCTAAAGCCTGCAGAAGAAATTCCTTCATTAACTTTATTACCTACCGAAGCAGAAAGTGTTAAGCTGTTCGCCAATACTTATCTTGCTATGCGTGTAGCATACTTCAATGAGCTGGATACCTACGCTTCAATGAAGGGCCTTAATACTGAAAACATCATCAAGGGTGTCTGCATGGACCCAAGAATCGGTGATTTCTATAACAACCCTTCATTCGGTTACGGCGGTTACTGTCTGCCTAAGGATACCAAGCAGCTTCTCGCTAACTATCAGGATGTTCCTAATACACTGATTAAATCTATTGTTGATTCCAATACCGTAAGAAAGGATTTTATTGCAGCCGATATTCTGGCTAAAAAGCCTAAGGTAGTAGGTATCTACAGACTGGTTATGAAGTCTGGCTCTGATAATTTCAGATCTTCATCCATTCAGGGTATCATGAAGAGAATCAAGGCGAAGGGTATTCCTGTTGTAGTATATGAACCAATGCTTAAAGAAGAAACCTTCTTCAATTCAACAGTTGAAAAGGATCTGGCTAAGTTCAAGAATGACTGCGATGTAATCATCTGTAACCGTATGAGTGATGACCTCAAGGATGTAACAGCCAAGATCTATACCAGAGATATCTTCAACAAGGAATAATCTGCCGGCTGCTCTGATTGGCAGATTTGTTACAGAACTCATCTGCAGTTATTGAAAATTTCATAAAGCCCGTTTTAATATAAATGGGCTTTAATTTTATGTAACTGCTATTACATTACAGGTATTTTTTGTAACGGATTTCTGCAGCTTTAGCAGGTTGAAAACGTCATAAAGGCTTTTTTTAAGCAGATGCGTTTTATGTAAGGTCAGGAAAAAAGCTGAGAATATGCAGCGTTTTAATGTTGAAATATGGTATTGCCAAAGGTACTGATTACAGTGTCTGTTAACAAGGTATTATTCTATTTATAAATTGACAACAGACAAAGCTGAATTTTAAATGTTTTACTTTATATGTGTATTCGTACATGTAAAGCTATCTTTTTGAGAATTATATTATGACAGAGAACAGTGTAAGCAATAATAACAGTACTGCCGGTACATCAGTGACTGGCAGAGATAATTCATTAGAGACCGTTAGTGATAAGATCGATGCTCTCCTGTCTGGAGAGGTGGTATCCTTAAAGGTTCAAGATGAGTTTCAGCTTAATGAGAGTGGCAGATATCAGTTTCGCTCCGCTAATAAAGTTCTCGATTCTCTCTATATATCCGATACAGTAAACAGATTATATGTTTTTTTAAGTTCAGCTGATGCGTATAACCGAAACATAGAACCGGTGTTTGCCAGAAGTCAGTGGAGCGTTTTCTTTAAAGGTCATAAGCTCTTTTTAGATGATATGTACAGGCATGAACTGAGTTTTGCTCCGACTTTTTATTACCGCTCTCTAGAAGAAGTAGAGATTATAGTTCGCCGGCTGGCAATCAGTAAAAAAATCAAAGCCCAGGATATAACCTTTATTGCATCCACCAGCGGAGCTTTTGCGGCCTCATATCTGGCTAGCAGTATAGAGGGCAGTAGTGTTATTGCTTTGAGTCCGGTTTTTGCCGTGTTGAATGCATTTCCGAAGAGAACAAGATCTCTTGAGTTTATATCCAAGATGCGTATCGATGAAAAGGATGTTAATAAAGGGAATCCAAAACTAACTCTTTTTAATGTTTTTAATAATAAAAAAAGCAGATTTTTCTTCTACTTAAATCTTCAGAATGAGGAAGATCTAAAACAGATCAATATTCTTTTTACCGAACTCAAAGAGCCGGTAAGAACCGGTCTCATTAAATACCGTAAAAATATTATTTTCTGGATAGTTGACAATGATATGCCGGAAAACACCAGAAGAATGCCGGGACTTGCTTTCTGTAAATTTATTGATGATACATTCGTTAAAGATAAGAAAATTCCGGAAGAGGAAGTCCTCACATGTCTTACCGGTGATTATATGGTACCTGTCATCTAGTTACAGGATTCCTTCCCAAACTAATTGAAAAGATGGTTCTGATAAGATTATGTAGACGCTTCTTTGTATATGATTCTATGCCTATGCGTATTAAAAAACTCTGGTTATAAGACACAAGTAGGCGTCTTCAGTCAGATGGGGTCAGGTGTATGAGCCTATAAAAATCCAGACTCGCTATAGTTTGCGACAGTGCCATAGATATGACTCATGCATGACATACAAAACATACATGAATTGTTGGCATGTTTATTCAGAACAACTTAAAAATATTTTTATAAAAATGACCGGAATTAACAGTGTATTCCGGCAGTCCGGTGAACCTCTAAGGCAGATATTCTGATAACCGGATTATGACAGAACAAATCAGGAGAAAGTCATAAAATGATTTCTGTAATAATGCCCGTTTACAATAACGGAGATGTGGTGGCAAATACTGTAAAGTCATTATTAGCCCAGACATATGGTGATTTTGAACTTTTGTGTATCAATGACTGCTCACCGGACAATTCTCTTGATGTTTTAAGGAGACTGGAAAAAAAAGATTCCAGAATAAAGGTTTACAGTAATGAAACCAACAGAGGGGCAGGTTACTGCCGTAATTTCGGGTTAGAACTCATAAAAGGGGACTACTGCTTTTTTCTTGATGGTGATGATTATTTTGAGCCGGAATTTCTGGAAAAAATGCACACTAAAATAGTGGAAACAGATGCTGATGTCTGCTTCTGTAACTACACTTTTGTGAAAACAGACGGAACGAAAATAAATACTACCGGTTTTGCAGAAAAAATTACAGTCAATCCGTTTTCACCGCAGGATTTTAAACAGGAACTTTTTCAGCTGAATCATGCTGTTCCATGGAATAAAATATATAAAGTCGATTTTATCAAGAAGACAGGATACAGATTTGAAGAACTGTCATCATCAAATGACTTATCCTTTACTTTAGCAGTTTTCAGTCAGGCTAAAAAAATCGCCTTTGTGGAGGACAGTCTGATTCGCTACTCCAAAGGCGATGCAACATCCACCACCATGTCTTTAAAGGACTCTCATGTAGATAATGTGTTTAAAGCTTACGATGCCTTGATGAGAAACATCAGCAGACTGCCGCATTTTAATGATCTGTTGCCGACATTCTATACTGCTATTACACGATCTCTAAACTACAGACTAGGACTTAAATCAAATTATAATCTACATTATCAGCCGGAACTCTCAACTGATGAGAATTTCCTTAAATACATCAAGGACAATAATCTGGAAACAGAACTTGTAAATTGTTATCTTAAGGATCTTCCTCTGGTAACAGTCATTCTCAGAATAAAAGACGGGCATAACCTGAGACTGTTAGCTGAAACTATTGAATCTCTGTTGAACCAGTCATTAAGCAGAATGACGATTAAGGTCGTAAATGAGCTCAGTGATGTGAAAAGCTTTAATGAGGCATCGGCTGTAGTAGAGGAATATGCAGGAAAAGATGACAGACTTGAAATATGCAACAGTTCTTCAGATATCGATAATGTGGTTAATCAGGTTAAGTCTCCGTTTATTTTTATGGCTGAAGCCGGTGAGTTATTTGAGAAGGAAACACTTCTTGAACTCTTTTTCAGCTTTATAAAATCTGATGCTGATGTGGTGTACTGCAATTTTGCAACATTAACAGGAGATGTGACAGACTATAAGCCTGCTTCAAGACTCCTGAAAAAATACAGCTACTTAAATTATGCAATGGCCCGTTTTCCGGAAAACCTGTTTGCTTCAGTATCAAACAAAATGTACCGGACAAAAGTTATTATCGATAATAACATTGGTTTTAATGATGAAAACAGCTTTATAGAAGCTTATGCCCGATGCATTGAAAAGTGCAGAGAGGTTAAGGGTACATTTGTTACTGAAACCTTAAACATGCGGTTTGATGATAGTGATTACAGTTATTTCAATACTGCATATGAAAAAATAAGCAGTTCAGACCAAAATTGCAGAGTAGAGGCAGATAACACAGTCCAGCAATCTTCCTGTAAGACTGCTGTTTCCGGCGCATCCACCATAACTAGTGAGGTAGGGAAAGAGGTAAGGGCTGGAGTAGTGGCTGGTGAGGAACATGTGCTTGCTCCTAAAGTATCTGTAATTATTCCGATCTATAACGTAGTCAAGCTTGTCCGCAATACACTTAGAAGCGTCTGTAATCAGACATTAAGAGATATTGAAATAATCTGCGTAGATGACTGCAGTAATGACGGCTCGTCTGATGTTTTAAAGCTTTTTACTAAAATTGATAATCGTATACAGGTTATTGCTCTTAAGGAAAACAGTTCGGCTCTTATTGCCAGAAAACGTGGTGTCCTTGCCTCACATGGTGAGTATGTGATGTTTTTAGACGGTGATGATGAAATGATGCCGACAGCCTGTGAGGAAGCCTATAACAGCATAGTTAAGCATCAGACTGACATAGTGATGTTCGGAACGAATGTAGTTAATTACCGGGAATTATGTTCCGCTGGAAGAATCAGAAGATTTACGGGGTTTATAGCACCATTTGAAGGGGAAATAAAAGCCGAACTTCCATCCTATGAAACACCTGAATCAGAAAGCGGGATAAATAATCCAAGCGAGGTAAATGAGGCAACTGAAAACGGAAGAAAGGTTGAAGATGATAATAAAATTTCAGCTGTTGACTCTCCATACAATGCAGAAAAACGGAAGATACGTATATCCGATGCTTCATCTCTTGAGCCTGTTTCAGCTTCCGCCTCTGTATCGGCTTCAGGTTATGATTCAGATTCTGTTACCACAACATCTATTTTGACTTCAGTATCAGCTTCTGGTACTCCGCTCTGTTGCAATCTATTAAAGACAGTGTTTGTTGACAGAGCTTTCTCGTTTAATTTATGGAATAAGATTTATAAAGGGGATATATGCAGAGAAGTTTTTGCATTGATGCCTGAACTGAGAATGCCTAAGGCCAATGACGTATTTGCTGCAGTATACATTCTCAGTAAATGCCGGACTTATTTCGGTATGAATGTCCCTTTGTACTGTTATAAGCTTGGGTCCGGTGTGACTGCTTTGGAAAAGCTCTCTCAGAGTGATTTCAACATTTTAATTTCCTCAAGTGTTGTTTCTCAGTATATCAGTAGATATCTGAAGTCATTGTCAGCTTCAGCAGTTACATCTCTCTCCCCTGATTTATCATCTTCTGTTGAAAGAATGTATGGTGAGATTCAGAATTCTATAAAGCACATGCTGATGTCAGAGAATGTCGGAAAGTTTATCTCTAATACTGATAATACTAATAACTCAGCTAATTTTACCGAACTTGTTAAACGATGGGGCTATGAGAATGTAGTTAAGGTTCTGGCATCTAAGTTCTGGGATGATTCCCGCAGTGTATCCCTGAAAATCAAGGATTACCTGAGAGAACATCATGAAGAATATCTCATGACTCATCATGGAAAAGCATCAGAAAAAGATCAGGTTAAGAAAAATAAAATTAAGAATCTGGCATTCTACTACCGTTCCATCAAAAACGGCGGAGCTCAGCGGGTTACTCAGATGCTTTGTAACATGCTTTCTGAAGTTAAGGATGATGCAGGGGCATACCGTTATCGTATTATTCTTATTACTGACGGTGAGGCTGAGGATAATGAATATCCGTTAAATGACAATATAACCAGAGCATATCTTCCTGATAAAGATGAAACTCACGCTGAAGCATTCGGTGAAAGATTTGAGAGATGGCGTGAGATAATTAAAACTCATCATATTGATGCAGTAGTTACCGGACACTGGATGGATGAGTGTGTCTTCTGGGATATGCTTGCAGTAAAGAGCATGCCCGGGGTACGCTACATAGTTCATGCTCATAATTTCTTTGCAGTACCTTTTCTTCACAGACAGGGATATAAGACCGTTAATAATGTATTAAGCGTTTTTGAAAACTGCGACGGGGTGGTGAATCTCTCTGAATATGATAGAGATTTTGCATCTTTATATACCCGTTACTGCAGATATATACCTAATCCGGTAACTATCGATCCGGCAACTGCAGTAAACAGTAAACTGGATAAAAATACCATATGTTGGGTAGGGCGTATCGCCAGGGAAAAGCAGCCGGTGGATCTTATTAAAGTAATGGCGGTAATTGTGGCGTCTATTCCGGATGCGAGACTTACCATAGTAGGTAGCGGTGATGAGAAAATTCTGAAGGAAATGAATACTCTCGCCAGAAAGTATGATATTGCTGATAATGTTGATTTTGTCGGTTTTACTACTAATGTATCTAGGTATTACGTAAATTCCTCTGTTTTTATTAATACATCGAGATATGAAGGGTTCTCTCAGACATTTTCAGAAAGTATGACTCATGGTTTGCCTATAGTCACATATGACATGCCGTGGCTTACTTTTATAAGGAATAATAAAGGAATAGTTACTGTAGAGCAGGGGGATTATGTTAATCTTGCAAGAAACGTAATCGATTTGCTTAACGACAGAGAAAAACTCCAGAATCTTGGAAAGCTTGCCAAAGAAAATATTACAGCTATGGCTCAGATTGATTTGGCAAAGGAGTGGGGGAGTTTTCTGGATGGTTTATGCAGTCAGAAATCTGATAAAGTAATTAAATCAGGTAGATTCCAAAGTGACACAGACCAGACTGAAGAATCAAATATAAATGTTAATAAATTTATTATTGATAAGACCATTGAATTTTCTCAGGAGTACTTTAACAAAAAGACAGAGGAATCAATCATCAGAATTAACAGACTGAAGAGTGATATAAGTAATGAGCGTGAAAGTAGATTAAGACTTGAAAGTGCTACAGATGAATTAATTGATTCAATGAATTCTAAAATTCTTGGAACTTTAAAAATACAGATGAAATAGCATTGTCTAATAATTATTATAAAAGCAAACCGGTTAATTTTTCGGTTAATTTCAAGAAGTATAGGTAAAGAATCGAATTGAACTAAAACAATGCGGTGACTAAATACCGCATTGAACAATATTAGATCTAAATTCCCGGTATAGGGAATTTAGAGGTGGTTTCTATCTGATTGTTAGTTTATAAAAGACATAAAATTAATTTTATTCTGCTGAGCAGTAGTGGTTGGTCTCCCTAAATCAGCTCTTGCTCCGATAGAAGCTTTAACTTCTATAAAGGTAAGAACTTTATTCTCTGCTGCTTTAGAAAGAACTTTATTTAATTCATCAAGATTGTCTGCTCTATAGCACTTCTTGTAACCGCATGCTTCAGCGATTTTAAGAAGGTCAAGCTGTTTGGTATTGGTTGGCATACCTCCTACAGTTTCATGAGCTTCATTATTGATTACAATATGAATTAAATTATCAGGTGCATAATTACCGATACAGGTCATTGAGCCCATGTGCATGAGCAGAGCTCCATCACCGTCTATACACCAGATTCTCTTTTCAGGTTTGTTAATGGCAATGCCTAAAGCTATAGAAGAGGAGTGTCCCATAGAGCCGACAGTTAAAAAGTCATGCTGATGTCCCTGGTTGTACTTTTCTCTAAGTTCAAATAATTCACGGCTTGCTTTACCTGTAGTTGAGACAATAGGATCTTCACCGGTATATTTAATGATAGTTTCAATTACAGATTCTCTGGTAGCAGCGTAGTCATTATGATATGAGACCTTGTTGTCGTTGGACAGTGCTCCTTTTTTAATAACAAAAGCTACACTCTTACCTTGTGAAAGGAGTTCGGAGAAATCCTTCATTTTTTCCTGCATTTCTTCATCAGTTGTATTCTTGTCGATTACCATGTAACTGATGTTCATTAACTCTAAAAGCTTGCAGGTTATCATTCCCTGATATACATGCTGAGGTTCATCATGAACGCCGGGTTCACCTCTCCAGCCGATTACATAGATGGCAGGAATACCATAAACATGTTCATCCATTAAGGATGCCATCGGATTTACAGCATTACCTTCACCGCTGTTCTGCATATAAACAACAGGGTATTTTCTGGTTGATAAATGATATCCGGCAGCCAGAGCTACAGCATTACCTTCATTAGCTGCAATAATATGATGATGAGCATCGGTACCGTACTTAAAAATTAAATAGTCACATAAACTCTTAAGCTGTGAGTCAGGAACGCCTGTAAAGAAATCACTGCCGATAGCATTAACAAAATTTTCAATCTTCATAAAAATCCTTAATTAATTACGTTTTCGTAGTTTTAAATATAACTTCTGCTGTATTGGAAACAATATTTATTATCAACCTTGAAACATCCACTGATGAAAAGAGTTTTTGAAAAATGTTTTTTAATATAAATATTTTAACAAGTGTTAAGTATATTGTTCTCATAATCCTATGCATAACAAATCAATATTATTTGTGTAGTAGCTAAATTGCATAAATTAAGCTAAATTATTACGTCTAGCTTCTTTTCGAGAAATATATGTACAAAATTCATCATCTTCTTTAATCAATTCCGCCCCGTTTTTTTCCCATATATGTCTGTTTCTAAAATTATCTTTTCTGATGACTCCAATTAAATCATTTATCTCTAGTTCAGAAAGTATTTCCTCTAAAATAAAATTAATGCTTTTTATCAATCCTTTACCTATATAGTCAGGATTTAAGAAAATTCCTTGTTCGCATGAGTGAGGTCCGTATACTTCAAAGTTCTTTAATTCTAGAAAGCCTATAGATTCTTCATTATTTTCTATAATAAAAGGGAGACAACTGTGCTCTCTTGTAATTTTGTTAAACCAAAATGTCATAGTAATTAAATTCTGACTCTCAGTGTTTCCCATAAATTTCTTAACTCTATTATCATTTCTCCATTTAACAACTGATGGAATATCATCTTTTCTCATGATACGTATTTTTAAACCATATCCCGAGTAGACTTTGGCATTAGAATTTAGCAGAACTTGTATTTTATTATTCATATTATTGCCTAAATAATAGTTTATGCATTGCTACAAGAGAGATTTCAAAGCATTACGATTAATTTTACCTGTTGGGGTTCTCGGTATAGAATCCAATTTATCTATTCTTGCAGGTATCATATATGAAGGTAATTTCTGCTTTAATTCTTGACGAAGAATATTGACATCCATATTACCGTTATAAAAAAGAACTATTTGCTTATTTTCATAATCATATACACAGCCACATAAAAAGATTTCAGGGAGAGTCATTGCAACTGACTCTATCTCTCCTAGCTCTATTCTTCTGCCTGCATGTTTTATTTGAAAATCCTTACGGCCGTAGAAAAATAATTCATCGTTTTCGTTAACATATCCATAGTCCCCTGAACGATAAATGATTTCTCTATATGCAGTGTTAAGAGGATTTTGAACAAAAGCTTTAGCTGATTTATCGAATTCATTGTAGTAACCAAATGAGAGTCTGCTACCACGGATACATATTTCTCCTAATTCATTAGGTTTACAGAGTTCATTATTGTCATTAAGAATTAAAACATCAATGTTGGAATACTTTCTGCCAACAGGTATGACTTCATTATCATTAAATTCTCTGTCTACAATGTAATAACAAAAAGAACCAATGGCTTCACACGGTCCCATGAGGTTAACGTAAGAAACATCAGGTAAAAATTTTTTCCATTCATTGAGAACTGATGCCTGCATTACTTCTCCACCAAAAGAACAGGAAACCAAATGTTCAGGTTTTTTAAATTTAAGTATTCCTGATTTTGCGATAATTGCATATAAAGTCGGAGTAGTATGAAATGTGGTGCACTTATTTTGGTCTAAAAAATCAATCAGTTTTGGAGGGAACATTACTACTTTTTTTGGAATCAAATAGTTAGTTGCTCCACATAAGATTGTTGTATAAACAGGGGCAATTGAACCATCAAAGAACAGATCTACAATCTGGCCATTGGTAGTGTTTTCTGATATCTGTAAAACATCTTTAACTCTATAAGCGAAGTCTATAACACTTCTGTGAGGTACAGAAACGGCCTTTGGAATACCTGTACTGCCACTGGTAAACAGAATGTATAGCAAATCGGTATCTATTTGTTTTTCCATAGCTTTGCTGAGTAGAATCTCGTCAATATCCGTATCAGCAAAAATGTTATAATTATCAGTTGTTATTTCTTCTACCGGTTGAACTTTTTCTCTTAGTGCGTTCAATCTTTGGTCGGGCATATCAGAATCGATAGGTACATAAAAATTACCGCTATAGGCACAGCCCATAAAACAAGCAATTGCTCTGGGATCTTTGTTAAAATGAACAAAAACGGGTTTTTTAAAATGTCCTCTTCGTAGTAATTCTGAACCGATTCTTAACGCGTTTTTTCTAAGTTCATCGTATGTAAATGAAATTTCTATGTTACTAAAGGCAATTTTTGCAGGATACTTCTTTGCTGAATCATCTAACCATTCAGCAACATTTTTAATGTTCATAAGTCCTCTCATAATGGAAAAAAATAATGATTTCGTAGCTATAGATGCAAGAATTAATGATAATAATTCAGGAATAAAAATCTATTACCTGTAGTATTTAACGTAAAAACTACAGGAATAGTATTTATACATCTAAAAATAATAGCACTTATATATAAACTATTGATTGCTATACTTGGTTAACAGTGACCATAAAGAATCGACACTCTGAAAATTGTCAGGATCAATATCATCGAAATCAATACTGATAGAAAATTCTTTTTCAAAAGCCGTAACAATCTGCATAACATTTAAGCTATCAATAATACCGTCATCCACCAAAGAGCCAGAATTACTATCGAGGATATCTGGGTTGATATCTTTTAAAATGCTTAAAAATTTTTCTTTCATTTAATTCTCCAATAAATTTAATAATGATGATTATCAGCACCTATAACGAAAATATATATTCTTCTCCACAAATATTGACTTTTAATGATGCGTTATCCGTTGAGAGACTATCAATGTTTTTCTCATAAGTAGAAATCTTTTTATTATCAGTTTTGATTTGTAAAGATGTGATAAACAAACATTTGTCTGTATTTTTTGTGTATTGAATATTTAAGCCTGGTAATAATTTTTTTCCAGAAGAATCAACATAATTACCAAGATAAGAATCATCACTTGCTGAACCATTTTTTATGGATAACAAGGCATGTAAAGATTCATTGAAGTTATATTGTCTAAAATGTAGAACGGAATCACTAGACAAGGAAATATCAATGTTGTTGTCATTGATAATTTTATACTTAAAATTATTTAGTAAAAAATTTTGAACAACCGTATGATTATTTTTAGAATTTACATTATCAATAAGAATGATGATATTAGGTTTTATCCAAATAAATTTTCTACAAAACTTTGAGTTATTTATTAGAACGTGTTCCATATTGATAAGGACATATTCTTCACGATCCTCATATGATTTTATTGTTGTGAAATCCAAATAACTTGGGATGGTATAATTTTTATCAGAACAGAATATGGTATTATGCGCAAAAGAAGAACTGATGTACTTATAAATTTCAGGGGATGGTGACGAACCACCATCAAGAAATACACTCATTCCATTGTAGAACCATGAAAATGACATTAAATCATCATGTCTATGGTTGGATTTATAAGGATTACCTGTTCCTACACTAATATATGATAGATCATTTTCTAATATTGCTAAATCAGACGATGGTTTTATACAATTTGACACCTTTCTATCTACAAATTCCGGCAATAATGTAGTCTTACTATTAGTATGACCTAAAGGTAGTAAACAATTGTTTGGTAATACAAGATGGCAATTGAAAGTATCTATTTTGTTTATAAAGCTTTGTAGATACTTAGTTAACTTAGGAAAATTTAAATTATTGTTTTGGATAAACGATAAGAGTTTGTGAAGCTCTGTTGAGATACTTTCCATATCTGACAGATCTTTTACACATAGTCCATCATAATTAAAATAGATTGTATTAAATTCAACTAATAGGTCTAAAAGCTTATCAATTATATTATTAGAAATAGACAAAGATGTATAACTAACAAAACATATAACTGCTCTTATAATTTTATATGGTCCATTTACAATATTAACAATTGGCAGATTTAATAATGAAATAATATCATTGCGTATAATTTGTATAATAATTTTCTTTTTTAAAAAAACAGGGTGAGAATATTCATATGATAGATTTAGGATATTAAATAAATAGTAAACTCTAGTTAAATAGAGGTCTATTGAACTTAATCCTGGTTTCTTTTTCTTTTAGTACTTAAATACAGATAAATACTCATCTAAATTATCACATAACCAATTAATTATCTTTTTATCTTTAACTTTGTAGTATAGATCCATGATACATGATTGAAATTTCATGTATTCATCGATGGTGTCAGATTCTATTGACCAAAAACCGCCTTGTTCATATAAATACAGTCCTTTGTTTTCTTTGGAATTATAAAAATATCCTGAATTGATATAACAGTAGTCCCTTAATTCAGCATTAAGATTTTTACTGTAATGTAATTCAGGTGGAATGTTCATTACATTGCACGAAAACTCATTATTACAATTGTTAATTTCTTCTGAAATATTGTTTAATCTTTTAGATAAATCCCCTAATTTACAAACATCATTATCACCGAATAAATTGTCTAAAATGCTAATTTTTCCAGTTTCTTTTTTGTTCAATATTTGTGGGAGAACCACATCTAGGACAGTTGGAAATAATCTATGAATACTATTATGATCACTGAAAGGAAAAAGTTTTAAAAAATAATTTATGTGAGCATCATTGAGTAATTTAATACAATTCTGCCCTTTGTTAGGATCTAAATAGTTATTCTCTCCTTCTCCAAATGAAATAAATAAGAATTTGTTATATATGCCACTATTTTTAGTGATAACATTAGACAATTGAGCATTTAACCATGATTTATCTGTATCTAGTGTTGAACCTGCGCAATACTCAACAAATTTTCTTTCTTCTGTGAAGGTCAGAGGTGAGCCTGAAATAATATCCCAATTATATTTTAAACCATAATATAGAGAGCAATACCCTCCCAATGAAGAACCGATAACGATAATTTGAGAACACCCTAAAGAATCAGATGTTTCTTTAATAAATTTATAAATTGATTCTTCAACTATCGTGGTTTTATTATAGAAGCAGAACATAGATTTTATGATATTTTGATCCGCTTTGAAAAAGATTGCATTGCAATCGTATTTCTTTAACGTAAATAAATACCCTAATTCATCATATACTCCACCTCCAGCACCAGGAAATGAAACAATTAGAACTTTGCTACTACTCTTGGTTTTTTGAATACAATAACTAATGGCTATATCGTTATTTATGTTTAATGTTTCAAATTGCATTTATATGATCCATTTAATTAACAAAAATAGGGGTACAAAATCTAAACAAGTAATTACTAATATTATTAGTAAAATTCTAATCAAATTACCTTAAGACTCGTAAAAATCCTTAATTATGTTTTCGTAGATTTTAAATATCTCATCCGATGTAAAGGACACCGGGTGGTTTTTTAATCTCTCAACATTTACTGATGTAGTAAGTTCTTCGATTGAATAAGAATTATTCTTTTGGAATTTATCTGTTACAAGATTATTCAGAATCTGGTTAAATACAGATAAACCTCCGGTTATATTACTGTTATTGGTATTGTTTATTCCGCCAGTAAAAATGCTGGATAAAGAGGTTAATGTCTCTATTAAATCAGTATTATTTGACTTTAATGCTTTAGATATTGTCTCTTCCCATACATATTTAAGACACATAGCTACAGCTAGACCATGGGGAATGCCAAATGTTGATGTCAGCTTATAGCTCATGGCATGTCCTGCTGTTGTTTTTGATATGTTTATGGCTTTTCCTGCTGTATATGCTGCCCGGAGCATTTCAGAGTAACAATTTTCTTCGGAACTGTTGCCTAAAATGTCATCGTTATTGTATTCCTGAGAGTTTCTGCTGGAAGTCTCGTTAGCTAAGTAAGCTTTCCGGTATTTAAGTAAAGTGGTTATAGCTTCAGTTGAATAAGCTCTGCTCTCGGGAGTGGCATTCACAGACCAGTACGCTTCAATTGAATGGGTCATTGCATCCAGAAATGTAGAAATTTTCTGTTTCAATGGTAAAGAAGCTAGAACAGACGGACAGAATAAAACTGCGTGCGGTACTAATGTCCCGTTGGCTATTGAATACTTCTTTTGACGGAAATACATTACCGCAAAATGTGTTCCTTCAGAACCGGAACCGGCAGTAGTCGGCATGGCAATAAAAGGCAATTCATTAGCGACAATTAGACTGTTGAAATCAACATTAGCATGCTTGTTGGAACCGGCTTCAGATGTTACTGCATCTGATGAATCAGTTCCGCAAATAATTGCTTTCTTGTTTCCTTCTTGTACGCATTTAACATTCGGCAGTTTCTCTAAAGGTGTCTTATAAAAAGCCTTAATGCACTTGGCTACGTCAATGGCGCTTCCTCCACCTACAGCCATAATGGCATCACATTCACTAGTTCTGAATAATGAAATACCTTTGACGATATCTTCGTACTTCGGGTTAGGTGAGAAATCAGAGAATTTAACAATTTTTAAATGATTATTCAAACATAGATCAGCAAGATGGCTGTCTATGGAAAAATTCTTTATTGAATTACCACAAACAATAAATAATGAATGAATATTCGTTTGTTTAAGGTAATCGTCAAAATCAGCAAAATTGTGCTGTTCTGATAGGAGTATTTGTGTGGTATTCATTTGTCTTATGGTTAATTCAAATTATCTAAACAAAAAGGAATCCTACGGATTACATATATGAACACTATTCAGGTGTGCACAGTTGTAATCCGTAATAATTCTTAAAAATTCCATTTACCAGACAGATACAGGACGATATAATCTAAGTGTTATTTTTTTAATACCTATGAACTCACATCAATGTACAGTTAAACTGTAGTGATTAAATTCATTTTTCCGAAGTATCTGCCTGATAAACTACCTAAAAAATTTCCAGCAGTCTGTTATTTTTCAGGAATCAGTCTGATGATATCCTTAAACGGCATCAGCATTGAGTCACATTCCTGTGCTCTGTGATTTTCTAGAATCATTTTGGCTGCATTCTGAATTGCCGGAACGGTAGCTCTCATCAGCTGATTAGCATAAATAACTACGTTTACGCCTCTCTGCTTAAATTCCTCTTCAGTTACAGAGTTGAAAGAAGTAGGTACTACAACAAGGAATGTTTCTTTATTTTTGGCTCTGAACTTTTCAACAAATTCAAAAATTTCAGCAGGATCCTTCTTTCTGCTGTGAATCATAATGGCATCGGCACCTGCTTCAGAGAAAGCGAAAGCTCTGGTTAAAGCATCTTCCATGCCCTGTTCAAGAATTAAACTTTCAATACGGGCGCAGATCATAAAGTCAGCTGTTTTCTGGGCTGCCTTACCGGCTTTAATCTTTTCACAGAAGTTTTCAATTGAATCCTGGGTCTGCTTTACCTCAGTACCGAATAATGAATTCTTCTTGAGACCTGTCTTGTCTTCAACAATTATCATGGATACACCCATACGTTCCAGAGTACGGACTGTATAGACAAAATGTTCCTTGATACCGCCGGTATCACCATCAAAAATAATTGGCTTAGTTGTAACTTCCATTAAGTCATCGATAGTTCTGAATCTTGAGGTCATGTCAACCAGTTCGATATCAGGCTTGCCTTTAGCTGTGGAATCACACAGAGATGAAACCCACATAGCATCAAACTGGTGTGCACCACCGTTCTGGTAAACAACCGTATCTTCAACAATAAGACCGGTTAAACCGTCATGAGCTTCCATGGCAGTAACTAAGCCTTTAAGGTTGATTTCTTTCTTTAATCTTGATCTACGGATATCAGGCATTGATAAGTCAAGCTTAGCTCTCTGCTCAATCTGAGCATATTTATCAGAAACTGAATAAGGGAATTCAACCAGCTGACCGCCGTATGAAGCAAGAATATCAACGACTTCATCTCTGATTGGTTTCTGGAAACCGGTCTTCCAGTCATCGCCGTGCACTACATAATTAGGCTTGTATTTCAGAAGATTGTCTCTGTAGCTTAAAGTTGACTGTGCTACAACTTCTGAAACGGATGCCAGATTTTCAAACATCATTTTTCTTTCTTCAAAAGGAAGAAGAGGTAAACGCTTATAGGTTGATACTACTTCGTCGGTAAGCAGACCGATTATTACCTTGCCGTACTGGGCTGCTTTGTTGATTAACGCGATATGACCGCTGTGTAAAAGATCAGTTGAGAATGATAAGTAAACTGTTTTATTCATAATTGTTTTTAATTCGTTTGAAACTACTATTAAATCCTCGTAAGTATCAATTTCCTTACAGAGGGACTTCTTTACATCAAATGGATACAAACTAATTTGAGATGAAATATTATTGAATGCAACTTCTGCATAGCACTGAGTTTTTTTAACGTCACCGCTTTCGCAGAAATTTTCAATCTCTTTTAACCATACTGAAAGGTCGTTCTTTTTTAGGTAGTACACTGGCTGAGACGCCATGGCATTATCAAAAAACTCTATGCCGATTTTTGCTACATGGTTATTCTCAATAACAGCCTTGAAATCCTTTTGCGGTAATGATTCAGATGAGGATACAACCACACAGCTATCAGATTGAGAAATCATGGACAGGAGAATTTGGCTTTCACAAACTATGTCTCCGTGTAAGACCAAAAGGTCATCATCTAAAAAATCCCTTGCCAGATAAACAGAATAAATATAGTTAGTTGAAGCATATTTATCGTTATTTACAAACTCGATATTCAACGGCAGTTCTAGAGACTCAACATAATTTTTGAGAATATCAGCATTGTATCCGGTAGTCATAACTACATCTGTAATGCCTAAACTGAGCAGTTGATGAAGCTGTCTTGATACAATGGTTGTATCATCAGCTATCTTCAGCATACTTTTATGTGAATTTTGGACCAGGTCACCTAATCTTGAGCCAAGTCCGGAATTTAATATCAATGCTTCCATATAATTCCTTTAGATGTTATTTTTATATGCTTAGTCTAATTTATAATTAAACAATATTGACAATCCATACAGTTTTGACTTTTAAATAAACATAAAATCTATCTACCACAGGTATAACTTATATATAAGTAAATCATATCTATATAAATAGAGAACAGTGATTAATCATTTATTCTTGTAAAAAGTTATAACAGTAATCTGAAGCTATGCTTTTTATTATGTCCATATCATTTTTGTTGGTGTATGACTTATGAAGATAAACATTTTTTATGGATTCGTTAGGCTTGAAATTTTTTCCTTTTGATATCCAATCTGTATCTGGTATTCCAAGAAATCTGATAATATTATCCCTTTCTTCTTGCTTTAAAACAAAATCTTCAAAATGAATTATTCGTATGAATTTTTGAGTATCGTCAGGGAGATTTTGAATTTTTTGATAGATATTAGTAAGTATTTTTTTTACGTATTTTGCATAAGATTCCGCTGTCATCATGAATCCGGGACATTCGTTTAATCTTGCGACATAATTTGATCGAGGATCCCTTACAACACCTATAAATTTAACATTCGTACAATACTCTAATACATCCACATTATAAATATGTACACTGTTATCTATTATAACCCTTTTATTATTAGGAACTTGTATACACATGAGTTGAATTAGTTTGTTACACAGTAAGCATAAATGTTCTTTAATGGACTCTGAGCTTTGTTTGAATGTATCTACAATAATATTACTTATTATCTGACTAATTTCATAAAATTTTTCAGCATATGCAAAAGCAAATTTTTTAGAATGATTTCTTTTGTAAGACATCATAATAGGTCTATATGACCATAAGTCTTCAGTAAGTCTGCAACTTCCTATTAACACAAAAAATAAACGTATTGCAGATTTTCTTAATTCAGACCAATTATTTATATTGTTTATTAATCCTTTAAATCCAATAGATGATTCTATAATAGGCCATTCATGTCCAGCTTGTTCAACATTCTCGAATTCATTCAAAAAATCACAAATAGCACCACTACCACTCCATCCCGTTCCAGCAAGCATAATATATTCTTTATTATCAATTTCTGGATTTTTATTCATGTTAACATACATTTTGTTAACTATTGATAAACGTAAAACTTCAAATGATTTATTATATAAATCTATTATTTTTTTTTCAGTAAAGTGTAGTCTAATCATCTTAATAAATAGTTCACAAACTGTTTCTGAGCCGGCCTGTTCTGTATTTAATAATGAAATAATTTTATTTCCAATCTCCATCTCTTCCGTACAGCAATGTTCACAAATACTGTCTATCACTTTGGATGATTTAGTTAAGTTTCCAGCATTTACTAAAATTGGAAATAAGGACGAAGGAGTATCATATTTTTTTATATTAAATAACTCAATGAATTTATTTACGGCTGAACAATAATCTTTATTGTGATAATCATTTTTTAGTGACGAAACTAACTTGTTATATTTTTCATTTGTATCTTCTAGCGTTTGGGATAGAGAGACACAACATTTTTCGCTTGATGACTCATTACAGAGAAGATTCATAAAATTATTTTTATTTTCTTTTGCTGTAGTTGTCGGTCTACCTAAATCTGCTCTTGCTCCAATAGAAGCTTTAACTTCTATAAAGGTAAGGACTTTATTTTCAACTGCTTCAGAAAGAACTTTATTTAATTCATCAAGATTATCTGCTCTATAGCACTTCTTGTAACCGCATGCTTCTGCGATTTTAAGAAGGTCAAGCTGTTTGGTATTAGTTGGCATACCGCCTACAGTTTCATGAGCTTCATTATTGATTACAATATGAATTAAATTATCAGGTGCATAATTACCGATACAGGTCATTGAGCCCAGGTGCATGAGCAGAGCTCCATCGCCGTCTATGCACCAGATTCTCTTTTCAGGTTTGTTAATGGCAATGCCTAAGGCTATTGAAGATGAGTGCCCCATAGAGCCGACAGTTAAAAAGTCGTGCTGATGTCCCTGATTGTACTTTTCTCTAAGCTCAAATAATTCACGGCTTGCTTTACCGGTAGTAGAAACAATAGGATCTTCACCGGTGTACTTAATGATAGTATCAATTACAGATTCTCTGGTGGCAGCGTAGTCATTATGATATGAGACCTTGTTGTCGTTGGATAGTGCTCCTTTTTTAATAACGAAAGCTACACTCTTACCCAGTGAAAGGAGATCTGAGAAATCCTTCATTTTTTCCTGCATTTCTTCATCAGTGGTGTTTTTGTCGATTACCATGTAACTGATGTTCATTAACTCTAAAAGCTTGCAGGTAATCATTCCCTGATAAACATGTTGAGGTTCATCATGAACTCCTGGTTCGCCTCTCCAGCCGATTACATAGATGGCAGGAATACCATAAACATGTTCATCCATTAGGGATGCCATCGGATTCACAGCATTACCTTCACCGCTGTTCTGCATATAAACAACGGGGTATTTTCTAGTTGATAAATGATATCCGGCAGCCAAAGCTACAGCATTACCTTCATTAGCTGCAATAATATGATGATGAGCATCGGTACCATACTTAAAAATTAAATAGTCACATAAACTCTTAAGCTGTGAATCAGGAACACCTGTAAAGAAGTTACTACCGATAGTATTAACAAAATTTTCAATATTCATAAAATTCCCTATAGTGGTTTTATTAACCCAAAGCACCATCGCTCTCCATGAGGAGAGAGTCAATACTACTATCTGAGTTCCTTATCCTCGTTTAATGCAACTATGTTCTGCGGACTTTTAAGATGCAACGTTGAACATATTATTTTCCATTTTTCTTCGTTACCTAACCAAAATTTTGGGTTGTCCTTTGTTTCGCCATTTATGTGAACATCATTGAAATAGACATGGTGAATCGAAATATTGTCTTTTATCGATTCTATGTTTGATTTATAAAAATCTTGTAGTTCCGGAGAATGTTCAATATTTATACAAACAATTATTTTGTCCTTATATAGCTCATTAAAATCAAGTAAGAACTTCTTAATTTCATTGATATCATTTCTGTTTGATAGAAAGGTTATGTGTTTAGAATCGTTCAAAATATTAATTAATCGTTCGAAACGTTTATTCATTATTTGTATAAATTTGGGATAAAAATCTGCTATATTCATAGAAACAGGAAAGGAATGCATAGAAATTATTTGATTGGTAGTATCTTTTACAACTTTACAATTTCCTGAATCTCTATTCATATATTCATACTTTTCGAAAAAACCATTTAAATTTTTTTGTTTTAAAAATTTAATAACAGTATCCAGTTTATAATTCATCATCCAATCAAAAGGACAGGAGACATACCTCAACTGATTGAGTTTTAAATGCCATGCAGGTCTACATGCTGGACCTAGACTTAATATAAAATCGGTATACATAAACTTCCTTATTTTCTAATGTTTTTATAAACTTCTATGTGTTATTTGTTATTACTACTTACATACTTTTAAACAAGATATGAATAGCAGTTTTCTTTGTCTATAGTTCGGTGTTTTCCTATACAGATAAAGAGTATATCCACATATACTTACCCTTCTATAGTAATATTCACTGACATCAGAATTATTATCACTTTTAGTTATTCTAATCATTCCTAAAAATTTTCTGGTTGTTTTAGCATGCGTAATTTCTTCGAATAAAACATCAATAACTTCAGGGTATTTTTCTATCATTGTCTTCATACGAAGATCATTTAACCCCATTGTCACATTCATTTTCCAAAGAGGGGTATCTCCATCTTGAGAACCAGGAACGTAATTTAATTTTCCTATATTGGGAGTAACTAAATTAACCTTGGTTCTATTCAACAAAGCATTTCCCCAAAACCAAATATCATCAGCATTTGGACACAATTTAAGCATTGCTTTTTCATTAAGAACATTTTTTGACAAAGAGTTTGGAGGATAAAGAACTCCACCGACACCGGTGAAAAAGTTGAAGTATGATTTATTGGCTTCTGATAAATTGCTTTTCCATGTTGAATATGGTTGAATATTTAACAATGTATCAATAATTAATCCATGAGCTCTCATAGTATGTATGCTTTGAGGATCTGCCTTATATGCATTAACCAGTCTTTCGAGCCAATCTACTGGGTATATAAGATCGTCATCTATTGTTATAATCGGATCATCCTTGTAAATCTTTAACGAAGGAATAAGTTTTTTATAAGACTTGGTATCATCACACCAATCTATTATTAAACTCTTAGCCTCGTACAGCCTGTTTAACTCTTTAGGAATGTCTGCAAATTTATTTGGAAACTGACTATGTGCTAACCATAGTGTAATGCATTTATACGGGTAATTTTGATTAATGATTGATTCTATAGTCTGATTAACTGTTGCTATTCTTGCAGGAAATGAAGTTATTGAAATAACAGGCTCTGGAATAGATTCATCTAATACGCCAAATTTTTTCAGTTTGGCTAAATTTGATTCCTTTACACAGGAATAATCTTCGTCTGTCTTAAAAAATTCAGGTATAACCTTGTGTTTAACAAATAATTTAACTTCATTCTTTTTTAAGAAAACTTTATCTATTGTAAAGATTATTGTCGATGCAAATGAATTTAAAAAAGTTGCCTTATATGTTTTCCATATATTATGATTAACTAGAAACTCGTGTATTGCACTATAGCATTCGTAGAAACAATATGGGAACTCGTCTCTTCTATTTCTTAGGGATGAACTATTATTGTATCTGTAATGAACAAATGCTTTGTAGATGACTGAGATTTTATTCGAAATACTTAATGCTGTATCGCTGAAATAAACATCATTACTGAGTACTAAATTCTGAAATCTCAGATTATTATCTTTTACAAACGATGCACGGAACATTTTATTCCATGGCATAGGATTACTGAATGTAAAAAGTTCATCACTTATATCAGCAGTATTCACTAGTATATGATTATTTTCATCTAGATCAGCAATTCTTTTATTAATCCCCTTTATTTCGTTTTCATCGGCATTTGTTTCTGTGTTGAAATATTTATACTGAAATATTGCTACATCTGACTTGTCTCTGTCCATAAAATTAGCCACAACTGATAGCAAATCCTGTTCAAAGAAATCATCACCATCTAAAAACAGTAAATATTCTCCTGTAGCTACTGAAATTCCAGCATTACGTGCAACTCCAGCAAAACTGTTTTTCTGAGATAATACCGTTATTCTAGGGTCCTTTTTAGCAAATTCAATGAGAATCTCAAGAGAACTATCTGTTGAACCATCATCAACAGCTATTATTTCAAAATCCTGGAGATTTTGATTAAGTATTGATTCAATACTTTCCTCTAAGTTATCAGCGAGGTTATAAACAGGAACTATGACAGACACTTTTGGAGAGGGTGAAATATTTCTTGCGTGTACAACTTTTGCTTCTGAATTGTCTACACAATCTGTATTTTGAACGATAATGGTCTCATTTGGAGAAAATTGTCTAACTGTATTCATTTTATAATTATTGTTTGTGCAAATCTACTTACTATAACGGATGCCATTTAAGTTCTATTTCGATTATTTGTTTATTACGAACTTTTATATTTATCGGAATATTTTTATCATGACTAGCGATTGAACTTTTATTATTAATTTTTTCCATTCCATTGATTACGCAACTTTCATATACTATATATATAGGTATTCTGTCTTCATTTGGATTAAGCTTAAAGTCAATTCCTCTTAATTGAATTTTTAAGTCTCCATCTGAAACACATCTAATTCTAAATTTTAAATTTCTTTTATGAGTATGTAATACAAAACCTTTGTTTTGCTCATTATTAAGGTGTTTCGGATATGTAATATTTATACTTTTATCGTTACATTCTATAATCTCTAAAGATTCGGCAGATGCTATCCCAGTATTCTTAATGTCTATTCGACTTGTTTTGTATTTATCAAAAAACTTATCAGACTCTTCTTGTATGTTGTTATCTCTTATTTCTGTAAGTTTTTCATCTATCGATTTCTGTCTTTTAAAAATATAGTTTATGTCTTGTCTTACTCCGTTACCTAATTGACTTCGATTTACTTCAGGATTAGAAAACATCCTTTTTACTCGAGATTCTAATATGTCAAACTTTTTATTGAGTAATTTTGTATAATCTATATTTTTAAAGCGAAAAAACAAAAACCATTCAATTTTGTAATAACCATCATAGTGCGAACTATAGAGAGGAATTCCAAAAATAGAGAATCGTGTTTTCTCCTTAATTTCTTTTTTATTTTTCATAATGACATTACTGTCATTAGTATGTATAACCTTATCCATTTAACGTTCGTGTTTCTTGAATCAAATTTAACATCTAATTTTTTGTGATAATGATGATTTATCATGATAATCTGATATTAAAGTACAATAAAAACTAGATATTTTATATTGGTTTATATTATTATTTATTAAACATTTGAAGTAAAAGTGATAATTATTTTAATTTGAAAAAAGCATCCCAATAGTATAGGGAAGACACACAAAAATAATGACTATTATTTGCTCAGCTAGATGCATATTTGCTAAATACAATATGTAACAAAGGAATTTTGATATTTTGGCTGTTGGACTCCTAACGATGTGCTGTACGAACGTATAAGAGCTTTTAGTTATGATTTGAACGACAGAATCTCCGGTAGTTCATGCCTGAGATTCTGTTGATTTCACTAGAAATGATTAAAGATTCTGTAGCTGTTTAATCACATAGTTTTTATGATTTGAAACGATATTTGATTTGAGATATTTTAATTATCGTCTATTCCTTATTGGGTAAGCTAAATTATGGTCCTTTTCAACCAATAAAGCACGAAGTTATGGGTATCAAAGCCTGCTGTGCTAGCAACAGCTATGCTATATGCGTAGAATTACGACCTCGTCTTTTTGCTATCATCATAATTTTTACAAGGTATTAAAGCATCCAATTTGAATTTATGAGCCAATATTGCTCCTATTCGTATCAACAGAAACAATTAGCGAGAATAGCTGCATAAATTCTAGAATTTTTTTGGACAAATTAAACTGGAATAAAATCAGGGTTGATATCTAAGTCAGCTTGGCAAAGATAATCCACATAGTCTTTAAGCCCATTGTTATATTCTTTATAAAAAGTTTCCATATCATCTAATGTCTTATAGTACAGTTCTTCAAGCGGAGGGTTTTTTGATATCAGATCTGAACGTAGAATATATGGAATTTTATGATACTGTGCGATTTCAAGAACTCTTGTTGAATGAGCAATAAGTAAAGCCGGACAACCTGAAAGAATAGCTACAACAGCCTGATGTATCCTTGAACCGATTGAAAAATCGAAAGAATTTAACATTTTCATAATAGATTTTTGGTTGGCACAAAACCTGCCCCTACCTTCTTTTATGATAAAATGGTTTCTTGATGTTGGGAGAACCTCGTGCTGTCTGCTTTCAGGAACTGGCTTATTGTACCAAAGCATTTCTGCTTCTACTTTATCAGTGAATATTACATAGGAATTATTATAATTTTTTAACACATGATAAAGAAATATAGCTTCATCAAGATCGTAGTGATATGCTGTAAAATTAACAGCAATTTTCATATCTTTAGAGAAAGGTTTAAATTCTCTTCGGTGTTTTAATAAATTATTACCGAAATAACGAACAGAAGGGCAGCCTATTACTTTAACTTTATCTGAGTCGATATCACATTGTTCAACTAATACACGCTTGGTATATTCTCCCCTGACACCTATGCTAGGCGTTCTTTCTAGCATCAGATTAAAAAGCGACTTAACTCTCTCTTTAATTCCGTCATTTAAGGATGTTTCAAAATTTTTGTTTGAATCCGCACCTATGGACATCATTACAAAAGGAATATTAGAGTTACTTACGATGTTATAATCATAGTCAAAGACATGTTCACATCCAGATCTGATTACATTCGCATGGATAAGAATTCCCTTATCAAATGAATTTAAATCCAGTCCTTTTTTATATCTGACTATTTCGTTTCCAGGCTTTAACAGTGTCCGGATAACAGAATTTGTAAAAAACAAATTACCTACATTATTTGTAAAAAGATTCTTTTCTACTATTTCTTTGTCAGATAGCTGAGGTTCATGTTCAAAAGGTAAGCGGGTAACAACTACGTATCTCATAAAACATCCTTATAATAATCGTTGTAAATTAATATTATTTAATGAAAGAGACGGTGTTAGGAAATATATTTTTTATGTTTTATCTATATTTCCCAACATCTTTTATTTAAAGATTATTATTTTTTTAATAATTTATTTAAATTTGTCCTTTCATTGACTAGGGATACCTTGACTTTATTTTGGAACTGAGTAATCTGGAAAAACACAATTGATTTGATTCTATTAATCTCTTCAATAGTAAAGTCTTTTGTTCCCTCAACCTTGTTGGTCGAAATATTATTTATAATCTGTTTCCATTTACCTAAAATATCTTCCTGATTTTTATCATAAATATTATTGTAAGATTCCTCTCCAATTTTATTGAGGAGGTCATGGTCTTTTAGTAATTGTTCAACTTTAAGAGCCATCATTTCATAATTACCTTGTGGAATTGCAATAATTCCCCGACCATCTGAGAAATATTCAAGATAAGGCATGTCATATGAAATTATAGGAAGATGATGTGTCATTGCCTCTCCTAAAGTTAATGGCCATCCTTCATACTCAGATGTGCATATAAAGACATCTGCTTGAGAGTAGTATTTAGCAACATCTAAAGTAAAACCTTCTAAGCTAATATTTGATGAAAGATTTTTTTCTTTAATCAATTCCTTCATGCTGTTTTCTATGCTCTCTTTTCCTTTACCAACCATGGATAAGTGACAGTTAGGAATAACTTTAACAAGTTTTTCCATCATTTTAATTGCATCTAATGGTCGTTTTTCATCTGAGATTCTTCCTAACCATAGGATGTTTAATCCGGTTTTATTTCTTCCTTTTTCTTTCTTGTTATTAAAGCTGTCACATGGAGGATTTGCTATGGTCATACAATTTTTATTAAATGATGATATGAAAAATTCATCACATCTAGATAGTGCAACCACGCCATCACATAAATAATACCTGTACAAAAGGTCGAAGCTTGTCTGATCCTCTATCTTATACGGAAGAGCACAGGTGTTATGGGAATGCATTATTACATTTACTTTACTCAATTTAAGGGTGACAATATCCCAAAAAGTAACAGGACTTAGCCAGAATCCAGTAATGAGAAGATCTATCCCGTGTTTATCAATAATCTGCTGCCATCTTAAAGCTCTTTGCGGATATTTTTCAGCTCTTGAATCTGTAAAGTTAGGCAGATACTCATGAACAATTTTAGAATTGATAGTATATTCGTTAGGATCGTCTCTTGAGGAGTCATCTGAAATAATAACTACTTTATAGTCATTGCATAGCAGGTTTGCAATTTGGACAGTGACTCTTTGTGCCCCGCCATTACTAAGAGTGTTGTAGTAAACAGCAATCGTTTTAATATTTTTCTTGGAGTTTTTTATGTAGGAAAAGTCTTTTAATTTCTGTCCAATCGTAGGTCGCTGATACCAAAATTTAGTAGTAAGATATGATACGAGGTCTTTAGCCCCGAAAGAATCAACCAAAAGACTGAAACCTTTATCTTTATCCTGAATTATTAATTGATTTTCAAATTTTGAATAGCATTCATTGATTAAATTGAATGTTATTTTATCTATTATCTTTTTCTCATTTGTGTTGTCAGTATTATTAGAGTATCTCTGTAACGCTTTTGTAACTAAAGATTCAGAAACTAATTTCTCAAATCTTTCATAATTAATACTATCTCCCCCAGTTACCCCAAGACCGAAGTTATAGTTGTACAATCTGTCCTTAATACCATAATAAGTATGAGACAGCTTTGAAATATAAAAGAATGCGTATAGATCCTGAGCTTTAGGAAAGTTACCGTCTTCAACCAGTTTGAAGGCTTCTTTACATATTTTGGTCTTATATATCTTGTTCCATAAATTAAAGGCAAATTTTTTTTCTTCGAAACAGGATTTCATTAAATCGTCTTTAATTAATCCTAATTTCGGTTCGAGTAATCTCTGATTTAAGTCAATTCTAGATTGCTCCATATTCCCGCAGTTAATTACATTTGTACCAAAATTAACCATGTCTACATCGTGTTTAGTAATGGTTTCATATGCTATTCTGACAGCATCAGGATGCAGTTCGTCATCACCATCCACAAACATCAGATAGTCTCCACTGGCAACAGCAACACCATTTTTTCTTGCTTGAGATGAGGATAGATTTATTTCGTGATTGATGAACTTAATTCTTTTGTCTATATTTGTATACTTGATGATAATTTCAGCAGACTTATCTGTAGAACAATCGTTGACTAAGATTATTTCGATGTCTTTAAAGGATTGATTAATGATACTGCTGATGGTCTTTTCTAAAATAAAACTGGTGTTGTAAACAGGTACAACTATAGACACTTTGGGTTTTGTTTTTGATGAGTGCTGCTCATTCTGAAAAGGTAGAAGTTTCTTATCAATAAGGTTTGATGTTTCAAGATCGAACACCTCAATAGTATGTATTTTTGAATCCTTATACTTTGTCGGTATTTTAAACTTAAAACCGTGGTTACTACTACCGTATTTTTTTTCTAGAAAAGATTTGAAAATATCACAATCTACAATATATTCATCTCCGTCTATTACTAATTTTGCTCTACATATTGAATTTTTATTATCTAAATCAATTAGATAGCCATATATACTTTTTTTTCCGGATGAAGAATCAATTTTTCCACGTAATCTCACTTTATAAAACCTTATTGTATGTAACCATTGTACTAATGAATGAAATCTACATTTATTGTGATTACCTCTAGCCGACTAGAAATTTAATTAATATGCTTTAAGCGTTGAACCAAAAATAGTAAAACTGTTAAATAGTTTTGATGATACTTTATGAACTATTAGCTGTAGATGATTACTCGACAAAAAGAACAATGTACGAAGAATATCCTGGCATTAAATTAAATTTCTGCGAAATGGAATGGTAATCATGATAAAGAATGATGATTTATCATGATTTTTTGTTGATAGAATAATAATTATTATATATATAATTATATTTTTGTTTTAGATAAAAGTTTAAAACACAAGGGAAATTTATTATTAAAATTTAAGATCCCCCCATAAAACTAAAGGAGCAGTTATCTGTCTGGAAATGTGGTAAATAACGTATGTTGATATGCAAAAATTTATGAAAATGTACAGATGAATATCTAATGTATTATTAAAAAAGTGACTAACAACACAAATATTTAATAATTTTAAACAAAATGTTATAAATATTTGAAAAAATTATGTTAGTTCTGTATAATTCACATTCATGATAAATCATCATTATCATGAAAATAATTTTAAGAAGATGACAGATAAATTAAGTGATTAATCGAGAATAACCAATTCTGATTGTTTACGTTATTTTTCTACTTTTAAGTACTTAAAGTCAGTACTGTTTCTGCCAAAAGAGCAAAAAATATTTCTTAAAATTGCAACATAACACGTGACAACACGCCAGTAATATCAATAAGTTAATAATTACTTTTTTGACAACTAAATCGACAAGGAAAGTAAACATAAATAGGCATTGATATTTAGGATACTTTACTTCAGTACAAGGGATAAAACAAATATGTGCGGAATAGTAGGCGCTATTGCAAACAGAAATGTAAAAGATATTTTAATTGAAGGTTTAAAAAGGCTCGAATACAGAGGATACGATTCAGCCGGGGTTGCATTTATCTCTGAAGATAATAAAACAGTTTCCAGTGATAATAATTCCAAAATAGAAACAACTTCTTTAAAAGTCAATAAAACAGGAATACTCAGAGAAAGATGCCTTGGTAAAGTTTCAGTTCTAGAAGAAGCCCTAAAGAAATCAAAAATTGACGGAACAACTGGAATAGCACATACCAGATGGGCAACTCATGGAAAACCTTCAGTTGATAATGCTCACCCTCATACATCAGGTTCAATTGCCATTGTTCATAACGGCATCATTGAAAATTATTCCGTATTAAAAGAAGAACTCATTAATAGAGGATTCGTATTCACTTCAGAAACAGATACTGAAGTATTTGTTCATTTAATCAATTACTACAGACAAAATTCCGCAAATCTGCTCGAAGCAGTACAACTTGCAATTAAAGATGTTAAGGGGGCTTACGGAGCTGCTGTCATTGATAGCAATGATCCTAGTAACATGGTGGTTGCCCGTTGCGGTTCTCCTCTAGTTATCGGTTGCGGTATAGGTGAAAACTTTGTGGCATCTGACCAGATAGCTCTGCTTCCGGTAACTAATAAATTCATTTATCTCAAGGATGGTGACGTTGCAAATATCTCTACCAAAAATATCACCATATATGATTCTCTAGGAAATGAAGTTATAAGAGAATCTGTAGTATCAAACACATCCTACGATGCTTCTGACAAGAATGGTTTTAAGCATTACATGGAAAAGGAAATTCATGAGCAGCCTGCAGCCATCAGAAAAACCCTTGAGGGAAGAATCAATGGTAACAGACTTGTTGTTGAGTCCTTTGGTGTTGACGCCAGAGAGCAGTTAAAAAAGGTTAAACATATTCAAATCGTTGCATGCGGCACTTCTTACCATGCTGGTTTAATAGCTAAGTATTGGATTGAACAGTACCTCAATGTATCCTGCAACGTTGAAATAGCTTCAGAATACCGCTATCGTAAATCTTTTACACATCCTGAAAGTTTATTCATAACCATCTCCCAATCAGGCGAAACAGCTGATACTCTTGAGGCTCTTCGACTTGCCAAAAAGCAGGGATACATGACATCACTGGCTATTTGCAATGTTTCAACATCATCTTTAGTCAGAGAATCAGATTTATCTTTTTTAACTAAAGCGGGAACAGAAATTGGTGTAGCTTCGACCAAGGCGTTTGTTACACAGCTGGTTGCCTTACTGATGCTTACTGTGGCTATAGGTGTCTGCCAGCAGAGTATTACCGAAGAACAGGAAAGCTATATCATCAGTTCACTTCAGAAACTACCCAACAGTATAGAAAGCATCCTGCTAAAAGAAAAAATGTTAGATGATTTTGCTAATTACATTAAGGATTCCAAAGGAGCAATATTCCTAGGTCGTGGCATTAACTGGCCTGTAGCTATGGAAGGAGCTCTCAAGCTTAAGGAAATCAGCTATATCCATGCAGAAGCATACGCAGGTGGCGAATTAAAGCACGGACCTATAGCTCTCATAGACAGTGAGATGCCAAGTATTGTAATTGCTCCATCTAATTCACTTAAAGACAAATTGAGATCCAATATTGAATCTGTAAAAGCAAGAAAAGGTTCTGTCTATTTGATAACTGATGACTACGAATTAATAAATGATGAGACGGACAAAAGAATGTCTTTTATTGTCCAGGTCGTACCAGAAATTCTTGAACCTATAGTTTACACAGTTCCTCTACAGTTACTTGCATACAAAGTGGCAGTGCTTAAAGGAAACGATGTGGATCAGCCAAGAAATTTAGCTAAGAGTGTCACTGTTGAATAACTATAACATTACTTGTAATTGAGTGAAATCACTAGTAAACGAGAGATAAATATTAAATGATTAAAGGGAAAATTGATAAAAAATCAGGCAGACAAAGTATCTATGGATATGCTTTGGATACGGATTCAAGTGCGTCAATAGAAGTAATATTAAAAATAGACGGAACAAAATTTTTAACCAATAGTAATATATACAAGGAAGGTGTGCAAGCTAAGTACGGACATGGCAATCATGGTTTTAAAATAATGATTCCATCGCACTTAAAAGATAATAAAAAACATACTGTTGAATTATTATCGTACACTGACAGTAAACTATTAGATAAAACAGAGCTTATCTTCAAAAGTGTTGACAGTTCAAAGCTATCATCTAATGAAATTGGTTCAACTAAAGATACAAGTAAGGTAAAAAATTATAATACCAAAAGTATTGATAATAGCAGTTCTTTAGCTAAAAAAGATAAATATTCTTTTAAGAAAAAAGATGGTCATTGTTTTGCGGTAAAAAACGCTGATGGCTTCAAAAACACGGAAGCAACACTTGTCAAAAGCAATTCCATTGCTTATTGTCCTAAAGTTTCTGTAATTATTCCTGTTTATAATACTTCTGAATATGTTGAACAGTGTATAACTTCGGTAATTAACCAAACTCTGTCAGAGATTGAAATTATAGTTGTAGACGATGGTTCTACGGATGATTCTATAGAAAAATTATTAAATTTAGCAAGGTATGACAACAGAATAACAGTTGTTCAACAGCAAAATAACTATGCCGGCACTGCTAGAAACGCTGGTTTAGAACTAGCAAAAGGAAAGTACTTAGCCTTTTTTGATAGTGATGATTTCTTTGAGCCAAAGCTACTCCAAGAAGCGTATGACCTGGCCGAAGCAGAAAATTCAGATGTAGTATGTTTCCAATTTTTAAAATATGAGCAAGAAACTGGTACAATTGATAATGAAAAAAAGTTTGGAATTTCTTTGTCATATAAAGGGAAATCATTTGTATCATATTCGCCTAAAGACACATTAATTTCCAATAAATTATTTGCTACTACAACTCCTGCCCCTTGGAATAAATTATTTAGAAAGTCATTGGTTGATAAGTTTAATATTAGATTTCAATCACTGAAAGCTACAAATGATTTATTCTTTACATACTCTAATTTATTTCTAGCCCAAAAAATTACCTATTTATTTAAGCCTTTAGCTTTTTATCGAAATAATCCTTCGAATTTGTCTAATTCTGGAAAAAGAGGAATGGACTTTAGTAAGGCATATTTTGCATTAGAAAAATCCCTCACTAATAACAATCTTATAGACGCCTTTTCATCGTCACTTTACTACTCTTTTATATCTTCAACTTGCTGGGAATACGACAGAACAGTAGACAATAAGTCAGATATTAAAAATTTGCTTAATGATTTGATATATAAGAAATGTAGAAATTACATGCAAGTTTTACCAAGTTCTTTGTCTGAAAGAGTACGAAAAATAATTGGTACAAAGGTTTCTATAATAATCTGTTCTTTTAATGATGAGACATTTATACGTGAATGTTTAGACAGCGTTATCAGTCAGACTCTAAAAGATATTGAAATTATATGCGTAAATGATGGCTCAACTGATAACACTCTAAAAATCATGAAGGAATACGAGAAAAAAGACACTCGTATTATTGTGATAGATCAACCTAATTCAGGATTGAGTGAAGGAAGAAATAAAGCTCTTAAAATAGCTTCAGGTGAGTACGTCCAATTTTTAGATTCTGATGATTATTTATCCTCTAATGCCTGCGAAAAACTGTATAACAGATCTAAGGAATTTAATTTGGATATGTTATTCTTCAGTGGCTATAACTTTAATTCAGAAACTCGAGTTTTAACTGAGAATACTTATTGGGATTTTAAGTATTTACCCAAAAATTTTAAGAGCGACCGTTTTTCATTAAAAGATTGTTCTCCATTTGTGCATAGAATGGCCGTTTCGTCTTGTCTTACAGTTTATAAATTAGATTTTATAAAAAAGTATAAGATGGAATTCCCTTCAGGATTGTGTTTTGAAGATAACTTGTTTTTTATTAAAGCGATCTTTAAAGCGGATAATTTATCTATATTAAATGATAAATTATACTTTAGAAGGATACATTCAAAATCAATCACTCAAAATTGGGAGAAAAATTTTTCTGATTATCTAGAAATAGTCTCTAGAGTTTTAGAATTTGTCTCATCTCTAGATAATCAATTATTTTTAGATAATTATAAAAAGTCATATTTAACATCATGTATTAATCGATTCAATACATTTTCTGATGATTCCAAAGAAAAATATTATACAACTTTGTCGGGATTATTAGACAAATATAATATCTCTAAAAAAACAGTTTCTTATAAGAATAACGATAATAATGAAACTCCAGCTATTTCAAATACGGAATTAATGAAGTATTTGACCGGCAGAATAGATATAAGATTTTTTTCTTCAATACCAAATGAAGATAGTCAACAAAATCATATTAACTCACTGACAGTTAGCGATAAAGACGCATTAGTTGTTCAACCAAAATGGTGCAATACAGGTAATAAATCAGGATTTATTATCTCGTCCACAAAGTGTGATATGGAAATCTTTTTTAAATGTTCAGGAAAAGGAAAGGTTTCGATAGATCTAAGAGGTTTTGATTTTACTATTGGCGATGACAAAAAACAAAGGTTGCCAATTTTCATCGACTTTAAAAATTTCTCAGTTAATGGAAAAGAATTAATTCCAAACAACAGTAAAGTTGTAGATCACGATCATCCGTTTAATTGGGCGGAACTTATACAGAATGATAAAGATTTCTGTATAAAACTGAAGTGGTCATGCCTATCTAAAAATTCACGGCTATAAATTATATTTTATATAACGGAGAAAGTTAATGATACTAATAACTGGTGGTGCGGGATATATTGGAAGCCATACTGTTGTTGAACTACTCGCAATTGGAAAAGAAATACTGATTATAGACAATTTTTCAAATAGCAACCCAATTGTATTGGAGAGAATAAAAAACATTTCAGGAAAAGATTTTCTATTTCAAAAAGGAGATATCAGAAATAAAGAATTTTTAACAGATATTTTCTCTAAATTTGAAATCGAAGCGGTGATTCATTTTGCCGGATTAAAGGCTGTTGGTGAGTCAATTTCAAAGCCTTTGGAATATTATGACAATAATGTTAACGGTACATTAAATTTATTATCAGTAATGAATAAATTTAATGTTAAAAATTTAATATTCAGCTCTAGCGCAACTGTATATGGTGAAACTGAAAAGTTACCATATGTGGAAAGTATGCCTCTAAAAAAGTCTACCAATCCTTATGGTCAAACAAAAGCTGATATAGAAATTATTTGTGAAAATTTATATAAATCAAATCCAGAATGGAGTCTTTGCATGCTGAGGTACTTCAATCCTGTAGGAGCTCATTCAAGTGGAAATATAGGAGAAGATCCCAAGGGAATACCAAACAATTTAATGCCTTATATTTCTCAAGTTGCTATAGGAAGAAGGGAGTATTTAAGTATCTTTGGAAATGATTATGATACAAAAGATGGCACATGTATAAGGGATTTTATCCATGTTATTGATTTAGCCAAGGGGCACTTTGCAGCAATGAATCACTGTATGAACAAGCCTGGATATTATACTTATAATCTTGGAACTGGACATGGCATAAGCGTTCTAGAAATGGTTAATGCTTTTAGTAAAGTAATCGGAAGGGAAATACCTTTTAAATTCACATCACGTAGAGCTGGTGACCTAGCTTGTTGCTATGCAGATGTAACCAAAGCCAACAACGAATTGAGATGGAAAGCTGAAAAAGATATTTACGATATGATTTCGGATACCTGGAATTGGCAATTGAAAAATCCTAATGGATACATAAATTAGAAATCTTAAGTTGTTAATTACTTAACTTTTCTTAATTATATTTTTAGGAAAAAGGAATGCCTCGAAAGAAGGTAAATCCACAGGATATCAAACCTGAATGCCCACGGGGAAGACCTCGTATAATATGCTTCAGCATAGGGTTTAACCATGTTTATAATGATATATGTACCATAGATAAACTAAAACTTTTGAATACATGGTACGTAGATTTGGGATAGTTTTATGTTTTATTTGAATGGATAAATTAAATTATGGAAATTTTAGAAGTTCGTCAGTTTGGTTTAACATTGCCAAAGAATTTTCCAATGTATAGAAAACCTCCAAGAAATGAGGATTTGATTGACATTCAGTATATTAATTCATTTGATTTCGACACATTGTTCTATGATAGTTTTTTTGATGTAACAAAAGAAGAAATAATATTAATAGGTCCAACATTGTGTAATTTGGATGAATTAATAAATAGTTTATCAATCTCCACCGATAATGGTGAATTATTAAAGATAGAAACTTTTAAGCTTCATCAATGTACATTATTCAAAATTAGACTGAATAAAAATAGTCAATTAGATAAAATACATTTGTTGTATTCAATAAAGGATAAAATTGAGAAAAATTATAAATTTACTATCCCCATTGGATCAAATTATTGTGATTTTTTTTCAGATATGAATGTATTAATACTTCTTAGTAAGAACAATTCATTAAAAGATATATCTGATACTATAAATATTAACGCCTCAATTAATGGCATTGATTCTGTATTATTTTTTGATAATAATTCTGACATATATAATCATACAGAGCTTTTAAGACATGTCGCTTTGAACTGCAAAATAAAAAAATTCTGTTTAGTTGATACTCCTTATAAATATGGTCCTCAGGGTGGCAGTTCAAATGTGACACCTGATATTGGTAAGATTCATGGTATTCCTATACCCTGGGACAGTTTTTTTCTTCAAAATGGTGTATTGTCAATAGCTTTTCATAGATTTTTAAAAAAGGCCAAATTTGCTATTCAGTGTGATGTAGATGAACTATTTCTTCCAACAGGGAAATCCATTTTTGAATTATTACAAGAGTCAAACAAAAGTGTAATTTATGCCAACCCTGTAGTAATTGATTTTTGTTTTGAAGCTGAATATTTTAATAGTAGTTCGTCGTTCTTTAGAATACCTTTTAGAAGTATAAATCAAACGGCTACAGCACAAAAGTATGCATTTATTCCTCAGAGAATATCCGATGATAATCAACTAATGACACATTGTATAAGAAACAATAAAGATAATTATTATATAGATGATACATTAACATATAGACATTTTGTTAAGATCAACACATCTTGGAAATCTAACAGAGGAATGCTTATAAGATTTAATCCTGAAAAAATGTTTTTAGACTGTGAACTAATAAAAAGTTTTAGGAAGTATAATTTTGAGGAAATGAATTATAATCTTGAGGACGTGATTAGTATAGCTAAGCATATTGGTGCTTGTCCAAGACATACAAATATTAACTCTAATCCTTGTTATGACTGTGAGATTTGTCCATTTAATAAAAAATAGGTATTACAACATGCCCTGGAGCTTAAAGACTACACCAAATAAAAACTACACTAATACTATATGCATGTTTGAGGTGCTTCTAATGAATATGATGCCTAGAAAAAGGATTTTTATTTTCTAGGAATAGTCTGAGTCTCTACAATATGTAAAATAAGTAGATCTGAGCCCGTATTTATGACCTTGAGGCAACGACAGATACTCCGGCACTTTCATGTCGGAGTTCTTTGATTTCATGCAGTCGGCACCTGCTTCAGTGAAATTGAACAGAGAGTTCTTTCTTGAGATTACAAATGGACGAATGTGATTTTCAGCGGTGTTATTGTCAATATCACAGTTCCCGTCATTCAGAAATGTCTTAGCTTCATTTTCACGTTCTAGTGCGTAATTGATAGCCTTGGCAAGTCTGCCTTGTGTGGAAGCCAGAACTCTTTTGCAGATTTCAAAAAACTTTTCGAGAACAGGTTTTGTTTTTTCCTGACGCATCTTTCTGACTTCTTCAGGATTTCGCTCACCTGCATGTTCTTCTTCATACTCACGTTCAAACGTGAATGCATCGTCAAGCAGTCCGATTAACCGTTCAATAATCTTTGTTTCGGCATTCTTGGTATTTACGCGCAATGCAATGACAAAATTACGTCTGATATGGGTAAGACACGAACATATATCCCTGTCGGGCTCGTCAGCAACAACGGACTTATAACCGCTGTAGCCGTCTACATGCAGTTTTCCGGTAAAACCTTTAAGGAATTCTTTAGGATATTCAGCTTTTCTGCCTGGTTTAAAGTCATAACAGACAATTCTA
>JAEEGK010002424.1_pt1 | contig 46733 bp, 26 predicted proteins | sample 8958771 | NCBI WGS metagenome assembly JAEEGK01 (sample SAMN16246547, study PRJNA631951) | gut metagenome | biome: gut microbiome; feature: rumen; material: SC-attached | host: Bos | place: Iran: Karaj | collected 2018-10 | reverse complement strand
ACTTAAATTAAAAAGAAAATATAATGAAAAATTAATAGCTTTTTTAAAAAATGAAAAAGAATCAAATAATAAAGCAAAATGTGCAATAATTAAATCTCAACAATCAATTGAAAAAGAAAAGAAGAGAATGTTAGAAGAAGAAAGAAAAGCAAAATTAATTGAAAAATTAAACAAACAACTATTAGAAGAATATAGATTAAAAGAAGAAGCTGATGCAAAAAAAAATAAAGCTGAAAAAGAAGAAACTGAAGTTTTAAAAAGATTAAAGAATACTACACAAATAGATAAAAATATATCAGATGAAATTAAAAAAATGAATTTGAATAGTGTTATGAATGGAGAATATTCTAATGGCAGTCTTTAAAAAAAAGATATTTTTTTTATTTTTTAATTTAAACAATTTTAAAAATTTAATGTATATATATATATATATATATAGATAAAAAATTATTATTTATTATTATTTATACTTAATTATTAAATTAAAAGAAAAAAATAAAACATAATAAATAACCTAAATTAACTTTTAGGCAATGTACATGTTTTCTGAAAAGACCTTTATTATTTTATGTTTAATTATAATTGTTTCTTCAACAAAATAATAATTTTTTTTTTTTCAATAATTTTTATATAATAATAAAAAAATGACATTTTATCAAAAATTTGAAAAAGGAAAAGTAAAAGTCTGGGAGGATTTTTATTTAAATTATACAATAATGTTAAAAATATTAGAACCTTTTAAAATTCAATATAAAAAAAAGCTTGATAAAGCAATTCCAAAAACAAAATATTCAAAGGCTTTAAGTCAACAAAGTTTTAGTATAGACACAAATTCATTACTTGCAAATTATAATGTTCCAGATGAAAATTTTGACTTTTCAAAAATGGATAATACTTATACTGAACAATTCAAAGAAGAATTAAAAAAAGTAAATCATTTTTTTATGGAAACTTTTTATGGAAGATTAAAACAAAGATTTCATTCTATTAGTGAACAAATTCATCATGCTGATTTAATAAATGAATTTGAAATTTATGAAGATACTTTTGAAATGGCTATTAAAGAAGTTTTTAAAGAAGTTTCTTTATTAGATGATTTTATTACTATAAATTTAGAAGCTAAAGATAAACTATTAAAAAAGTATGAAAAATATTTTAAATATTATTTTGATGATGAAGATGAAGAAAAAATTCCTCAATTAAGAAAAATAATAAATGAATTTATGGAAAATCATACTGAATTATTAACAAGTAAAGAAAGTTTAAGACAATCAAAAGATGAAATAATTAAATTATTTACATATTATTTTAGTGGAAAATATAAAAATAAAACACATAAAATATTAAAAAGTTATTTAACAAATATAAAATTAACTTCAGATGAAAGTTTTTATCTTGGGTTTTTTATTGGATTATTATTTTTTATCTTAGCTTTTATTATATTTTTAGGTTATAATTATAAGATAGATATGGATGTTGATTCTGATTTTAAATCAATTTTTCCTATGTTTAGAGGGTTTTTTATTGTTTGTTTATATTGGTGGATTTTAGGTTTAAATGTTTATTTTTGGAATAAATATAATATAAGTTATAAAGTTATTTTTAAATTTGATAATCATTTTTCAACTGTTATTGAAATATGTAAAAGGGCAGCATTCTTTACATTTATTTTATTAACTTCTATTTTAATATATATAATACAAAGAGCAAATTTACCTATTTTAACAGGAATATTTAGAACAATTCCATCACATATATTACCATTAATATGTTGGGCTATTTTTATTTTTTATATTGCTTTCCCTTTTGAAGGAGTATTTAATTATGAAGGAAGAATATATTTACATCAATTATTTGCTGAAAGTTTAGGTAGTTTTCTCTTAAAAACTGATTTTAGACATGTTTGGTTTATTGATCAAATGACAACTTTCATATCAACAATAAGAGATATGGAGTATACTCTTTGTTATTATGCTTATTATGATGCACCATTATATGCTAAAATTGAACATTGTAGTAAATCAAGAGGTATTTATCTTTTTATTGCTTTCTTTCCTAATATATTAAGAATATTACAATGTTTAAAAGTCATTTCTGATTCTCAAAAAAGTTATCCTCAAAATTTAAATATTATTAAATATTCATTAAATATTATTGTTGCTTGTTTATCATTTTTTTGGCCTACTTTTCCTATACTTCATCCAGTTTGGTTTATTTTTACATTTATTTCTTCATGCTATTCATTTGTTTGGGATATTAAAATGGATTTTGGTTTTTTTCAAAAAGGAAAAAATTATCCATTAAGAGATAAACTATATTATAAAAAAAAATGGATATATTATACTATTTCATTTTTTGATTTCTTTTTAAGATTTCTTTGGTTAATTACAATATCACCAGAAGTTATTAATGAATTTATTAGACCAGAAAGTTTGAGTATTATATTAAGTAGTTTAGAAATATTTAGAAGAGGAATGTGGAATTTAATAAGAGTAGAATATAAACATTTTGAAATATCAAAAGAATTTAAAGTAACAAATGATGTTGAATTACCATTTATAAAAACAGGAAATAAATTTGTAAATAATGAAAATAATTTATTAGGTTTAATTGGAATGAATAGAGAACAAAAAATACAATATGAACTTGAAAAAATATTAGAAGAAAAAGAAAGAAGAGGTAGTGTAAGATATGAAAGTAGATTTATTCCTGATATTGAACCAATTACTAAAAATAATATAAATGATGATTTAAATGAATATTTAAAAGCATATGAAATTAATACTAGACAAAATATGGATTTACCAATTGAAGGTGTCTATACTAAAGTTCTTAGTAGAAAAATATAAAATTATGTATATATAATACTTTTAATTTAAAAAATAAAAATATATTTTTTTATTTTAATATTTGTTTATTCATTTTATTATTTATAATTTGAAAATTTTTTTATAGTTTATTAAATATTTTTATATTTTTATTCAAATTTATAAATTTCTAATTTAATATTTATTTTTTTATTATTAATATTTTAAAGTAAAAAAATTTATATTAAAATTAAATTAATTATAGTTTTATTAACCTTTTATTCTTTAACTTTTTTATTTATCATCTAAAGAAAAATTACGATAAAACCATGTGAAATGTTTCTTTATTTTAGATGAATATTCTTTTTTTAGTGTATCTTTTATATGAATAATTACATTTGAATTATTTTTTAATAATTCAATTAAATTTTTAATTTCTTCTTCAAGTGGTTTAAGTGATAATTTTACTTTTTTAGATTTTCTATTGTCATAAAAAAATTTTAATTCTTTTTTTAAATAATCCTGTATTATATTCTCTATTGAAGTAAAATTTAAAAATAATTCTTTGAGTGATTGAGTTTCTAATAAAAATTCTTTTAATTCATTAAATTCTTCCAATTTATCAAAATTAATATTATTAGAAGATAAATCAATTTTACTTAGTAAAGGTAATAAATTATATATTTTTCTTTTAATAAATTCAGTGAAGAATTTATTTGTAATTTTATTTGATGATAAAGATAATTCTCTTAAATTAAATAAACATAAATTACTTTCTAATAATTCAAATATTTTATCATCTGTTAAATTACAAAAAGATAAATTAATAGAAATAATTGAATGTTGAAAATTAGATAAATTAATTTGGTTTAATTTTTCATAATTAGTTTTATCAAAAAAGCATTCAAAATTTATTGTTTTAATAGGATAATTTAATAGTGGTAAATTTTGATTAAAATAATTAAAATATTGTTCTTTATTATTAGGTCTCATAATATATATATTTTGAAACATTAAACATAATTTTCCTTTTGAAAAATATTTATAAAATTGTTCTAATTCATTGGTTAATGATGCATAATTATTATATGTTATATCTAAAAGTTTTAATTTTGGAAATTTTAAAAGACTCTGAATTTCAAATCTTGATATTTTATTATATCCTAAATCTAATTCTTCAAGATTTGAAAATAAAGTTTCTTTTATTGAAAATAAAGTTAATCTATTATGTCTCAAAGATAGAATTGTTAATGTGTCCTTAATAGGTTTTAATGCATCTAATATTTTTTTTGAGAAAAAATAATCTATTAAATTACAATTATTTAAACTTAAAATTTTTAAATTATTAAAATTTTCGAAAGCATTTTGGGTGAATAATACTTTTTGACAATATAAATTTGATAAATTTGGAATAATGTTACTTAAACATAATTCATTAATTTTACAATTTGTTAAATATACATTTTCAAAAATATTATTTGTTGATTCACTAAATAACATTTTAAAATCTCTATCTTCAAAATGATTAATATTTAAATTTTTTATCATATTATTCCTTTTTAACAAATATTTCATTTCATTTACTTGAGTTGGCGTATTTATATTAATACTTTGAACCTTAATATCAGAAATAATAAATTTTTGAATTTCCAAATCTTGAATTTTATCCAAAAATTCACCAACATCAAGTTTATCTTTTAACTTATTATAAATATTAGAATCTTTTAAAATATGTGGATTTCTTTGAATAAAATTTTGAATTGGATGATTTAATTGAAATAAACCTTTATGAGTTAACATTTCTTCATATGATTTAAATTCTTTATTTATTGACTCTTGAATTGTTGAATGTAATAATAACATTTCTTCAAATTTATTTATATTTAATTCTAATTTCATTGATAAAACTTTTTCATCAGAAAATTTTTCAATTAGTAATTTTTCTTCATCTATTTTCTTATTAAAAGCTTCAAGAAAAGTTTTAAATTTTTCTGGTAATGTTGGACTAATATTTTTCATATTTGAAACATTATCTAATAATTTCAACATTTTATTTTTCACTTCACTTATTTTATTTTCATATTCTTCTTTTAAAAATTTTGAATCTTTGATAACTTCAATATTTTTGTTCTCTTCTTCACCTTTTGTTGTTTCCTTATTTTCATTTTCTTCATTATTTTTTTTATTATTTTCATCTTCCATTGTTATATAAAATCATTAAATCTAATTCAAAATAATTAATTTTAAATTTTCATTTATATAATTTGAAAAAAAAATAAATGATTTTAAAATTAATAATATTAGATAATACACATCATTAATATGAAAATACTACTCAAGATAATATAATAAGATAAATAATTTATTAAATAATAATATAAATAAATGATATTTTGATTAAAATTATATAAAATAATGTCAGATGAAATTGAAAATACAATCTATTTTCTAAACATTGAAGATAATGGAAGACCAAAAATTAAACCCGATCAAATTTTAACATGTGAGCATCACACAACAATTCATATAGAATTATTTAATGGAACTCCTATTACAAATGAAATTTCCCTTGTTTCAAATGCAAAAGATAATTTCCCTTTTGGGCTCCTTGAAAATGAAAGAAAAAATGATACTGTTGATAGAACAAAATTTACTCAATTTGTATTTGAACCAATTGAAAATAATACTATTATAACATATGAAATTAAATTAGATAAAAGTGGTCCTGTTGAATTTGCTTTTATTTACTTTGACAAAAAAGAAAATAAAGATAAAATTACAGAACCATTTTATATAATTGTTCAACCAGATATTATCATCAATAATAAAAGAATTAATTTTCAATCAATTAATTTACAAACAATCCTTTCAAAATCATTAGGAAAAATAAATGAATTTGATAAATATTATGAAGAGGCATCAAAATTAAAATATAATTTTGTTCATTTTACTCCAATTCAAAAATTAGGAATTAGTGAATCATTATATTGTTTAAGAGACAATACTCAAATCAATGATATATTTTTTGATGGAGAAGTTTCAAATGAAGAAAAATTAAAACAATTTAAAGAATCATTAGATAAATGTAGAGATAAATATGGAATAGGAAGTATTGTTGATATTGTATTAAATCATGCTGCTGATAATAGTGAATGGTTAGCAGATCATCCTGAATGTGGTTATAATTTAGTTAATACTCCTTGGTTAAATTGTGCTTATGCTTTAGATAAAGTTTATACTGAACTCTCTGATCAATTTTGTGAATGTAAAAGTCAATTTAAATTTCAACCTTATGTTAGAAATGAAGATGAATTAAATCAAATAATAAATGAATTACGTAATAGAGTTTATAAACAAAATTTACATGAATATTTTATGATTAATATTGGTCAAAATAGGAAATTAATGGAAGAATTTTATGATGATTTTTCTAAAGATAGAGGTAAATATCAAGATCAATTAAATAGAGTAAATATACATAATGATGGAATGGCTTTTGATTATTTATATAATCAATGTTTAGATAAATTAGGAGAAGAAAGAAATGGTGTTGTTGTTTTAAAAGAAAAATTTGGTTGTGCTCTTGTAAAATTATTTAATAATCATCTTCCAAATAAAAATGATTTCTTAGGTAAATGTGAACATTTAATGAAACAAAGTAATGATCGTTGGGGTGGAAATACAAAAAATATGTTAGATCTAGGTTTAAATAATGTTAAAAATGGAATTCGTTATGAATTTATTCAAATGCATAATAAAGCAGAAAAAAGAATAAAACCATTAGTTAGTAATTATTTTGCTGTATTTGATAAAAATGACAAAAGTAAAATATTTGCATGTAATGGTTGGATTATGGAGAGTGATGATCCAAATGAACCAACACCAAACTTTACTAAAAAAGGAAGTTATTATTATTTTAAAAGAAAAGTTATGATATGGTCTGATTGTCCAAAATTAAATTATGGAACAAAACCTGAAGATTGTCCTTATTTAATGGAACATATGACAAAATATGTTCAAGATATGGCAAAAATGTTTAATGGATTTAGATTAGATAATGCTCATTCAACACCAATTCATGTTGGTGAATATTTAGCAATGAAAGCAAGAGAAGTTAATCCAGATTTATTAATTATTGCTGAATTATTTACAACAAAAGAAAATGAAATTAATTTTGTAACTAAAATTGGTATAAATTTATTAATTAGAGAATTAATATGGAGTAATAATGCAGAAGGTAATGCAAGTCAAATTCATCGTTTTGGAGGTGGATTTGATTCAATGTTAGGAAAATTACCAGAAGATACTTATGCTTATAAAAAAGATGGAGATAATGTCAAATTAAAAAAAATGAAATATTTATTACCATGTTTACCAAAAAGTATAATTTTTGATTTAACACATGACAATGAAACATATTTACAAAAAATGGGTAATTTAGGATTGAATTTAACTCAAATGGCATGTAATGCATTAGCTGCAACTGCAATTGGAAGTACAAGAGGTTATGATCAATTATTCCCTATTCAACCTTCTGTTGTTAAAGAATCAAGAAAATATGTTTATGATGAAAATTTCCTTAATATTTGTAGAGAAGAAGATGCTGAAACAGGAGAAACAGAAGAAATTAAAAAAGAAACTGAAGAAGAAAAAATAGAAGAAGATAATGCAAAAACTAAAAAAGTTAAATTTGAATATAAAGGTTCTAATATTCATAAAGTTTCACTTGCTTTAAGTTCTAGAGGATGGAAACCAGATGTTCAATTAAATAAAACTGGACATGATACTTATTCTGTTGAATTAGAATTAGATAATCATCAAAGATACTTTTATAAATTTGTTATTAATGATAATAATTGGGTTTTTGATAATTCAAAACCTCATTTAAATGATGGTAAAGGAAATATAAATAATTTTGTTGATGTTGGAATGGAAGGAAAACAAAAAGAAGTTCATATTAGTGGTGGAAGTAGTAAAAGTTATCATGTAAAAGACTTAAAATTATTTAGAAGGGCAATTAATAGAACAAGAAATGATATTGGTAAATATACTAATGAATTTTTCCTTCATAGAGATGGTAATTATGTTTGTGTTTTTAGATCTTTTTGTGTAGATGATGCATATATGAAAAATTTACCATCTTATGATGGTTATGCACTTATTTGTAGAACTGGATTTGATATGGGACAAGGACATCCTGCACATATTGAATTACCAGGTTTATTTACTGAATTTGTTTGTGCTTGTTCAATTAAAGCTGGTCATGGTGATATTGAAGGATTTAAAAGAAGAGGTGATTTATATGGTACTGATTCTGAAGTTTATTTCACTAAAAATGCTTCTTATTTAAATTCAATTTGTAAAATATATGAATCAAATGGAAAAACTGTAATGGACTTTAATAATACTGTTCAACCTCATACTAGTATTATAGTAAGATATAAATCTAGTGATAGTAATAGAAATGCTTTAGTTAATATTGAAAAGCAATTGAAAAATCTTTATACTAATTGGCAAGATGTAACTAAAAGCTTAGATATATGTGATATTAATTTAATATTTTATAAATGTGAACAAGAAGAATTAGATAATACAAAAGGAAAAAGAGGTTGTTATGGTTTCAATAATTGGGGTTCTTTAGTTTATGCTGGAATTTCACATTTACATAAAATGTTAAATCAATTTAAAGTTACTAAAGAGAATCATGTTATTTTAGATAATATTAGAGCAGGTGATTGGTTATTAAAATATTCAATTGATCGTTATTCAGATCAACCAAATATAAAAGAACTTTATAACATTTTACTTGATATATTTAATTCTTATACAAAATTATATGTTCATCAAAAACCAACTTACATAACAAAAATAATTGATGCAATTTATAATGTAGTAATGGAAAAAATAATATTAACAACAAATGAAAAATTCCTTAATTTAAGTCCATTTTGTCAACAGGCTGCAGCAACAGTACATCAATTCTTAGGATATGTTGAAAGTTCACGTTTTAAATTTAATACAAATGAACCATGGAATAAATTATCAATGTCAGCAGGACTTCCTCATTTTACAACTGAATATCTTCGTTCATGGGGAAGAGATACATTTATTTCATTTAAAGGTTTAATGTTAATACCAGGTTATTTTGAAGAAGCAAAAGCAATTTTAAAACAATATGCAGCAGTTATGAGACATGGTTTACTTCCAAATTTATTTGATTCAGGAGTTAATTCAAGATTTAATGCAAGAGATGCAACATGGTTCTTTACTAAAGGTGCAATTGATTATATTGAAATGAGTAATGATTATGATGTTTTTAATGAAGAAATTAATATGGTTTTCCTTTCTGATAATTTTGATGAACATAATCATAAAAAAAGCAAAGGTGAAACAAAAAAAATGACATTAAGTGATATATTCCATCATATTCTTCAATCACATGCTTCTGGAATTAATTTTAGAGAATGGAGAGCAGGAAAACAAATTGATGAACAAATGACTGATGAAGGATTTAATATAAAAATATATTTAAATAAAGATAATGGATTTATATATGGAGGAAATAAATGGAATTGTGGTACTTGGATGGATAAAATGGGTTCAAGTGAAAAAGCAGGAAATAAAGGTCATCCAGGTTCAGCACGTAATGGCGCAGATGTTGAGATAATTGCATTATTATACTTTACATTATCTCATTTAGATAAAATGAATAAAGATGGTAAATATAAATATTCATCTATTAAATTAAGTGATGGTAGTGAATGGACTTATGCTGAATGGGCTGATAAAATAAAAGAAAATTTTGATAAATATTTTTATATTGAACATAAAAATCAATATACACCATATGATGGAACTTATAAAGATTATATTACAGATGATAATGATTATCGTCATGAAGCTCAACTTCGTTGTAATGTATATGTTGCAATGGCAACTGCACCTGAATTATTTAATGAAGAACATGGAAAAAATTTCATGAGAATTGCAGATGAACATATTTATGTTAAAGGTTGTGTTGGTGTTAGAACTTTAGATAATACAGATAAAAATTATAATGGTAATTATGTTAATTCAGATGATAGTAATGATTATCATAAAGCTCATGGATTAAATTATCATAATGGACCTGAATGGGTTTGGCCTGCTGGTTATGGATTAATTGCTAAAATGTTATTTAATGATTGTGATAGTAAAAAAGAAATATTTAAAACTATTTGTGAGAGATTAGTTCCTATGGAAAAATATGTTAAAGATTGTAAATGGGATGGATTACCTGAATTAACTAATAAAGATGGTAGTTTTTGTAATGATTCATGCACTACTCAAGCTTGGTCTATTGGTACTGTTATTGAAGCTTTATATAAATTGACCGAGTATCAAGAATAAAAATTTATTTAAAATATTTAAATTTAATTTTAAAAATTCTGAAATAAATATTATAGTTTTTCAAATAAAAATGTTAAATAATAAAAAATAATAAATTAACGAGCCATCATCATTCTAACAAATTCTTCATAATTAATCATACCATCTTCATCAATATCAGCTTCATTAATCATTTCAGTGGCTTCTTCTTCAGTCATTTTATCACCAATAGTCATCATAATATGCTTTAATTCATCAGAAGGAATTAAACCATTACCTTGTTTATCAAATACTCTAAAAGCATTAATGACTTCATCTTCAGTTTGAGTATCAGGTGTTGTTTTTGTCATTAAAGTAATAAATTCATCTAAATCAATTTTTCCATCATTATTTAAATCTACTTCTTTTATCATTGCATTAATTTCATCATCTGTTGGATTTAAACCCATTGAAAACATTACATTTGCTAATTCTCTTCCTGATATTTTACCATCTTTGTCTTTATCATATTGATCAAAAATATCTTGGAATTCTTTTCTTCTTTCATCAGATATATAATCTACCTCTTCATACATTTTTCTTTTATTTTTAAATTTTTTTAAATTTTAATATTTATTTATTAAAATGAAGTAGTTTAACTAATTTTAAAAATTAATTTTATTTTTTCCTCTCATATATAAATTTATAAAAAAAGATAAAAAAATAAAACATATATAGAATAATTTTTTTCAAAGACTAAAAAATTTTTTTAAAATAAATTAATAAACCACAAATAAATAAAAATCTAGAAAAATAAGCAAATAACAGTAATATCATCTACAACAATATCTTCTTCATTCCACCATTTAGTACTTTCATTAATAAGTAATTTACAAGCTCCATCAGGATCATTTTTTTTATAATAAGGCATAACAAGATCTTTAACTTTTTGATTATCTAAAAATTCCCAAACACCATCAGAAGCTAAAATAACAAATTTAGTATCTTTATCAATTTCAGTTTCAATAAATTCAGGTTCAGGAATAACACCTAAAGTTGAAGCTAATAAATCACCAATAGATCTACTCATAGCAATACCAGGATACATTTCTCCTTTTTTCCAAACACGATAAGGACCACTTTTAATACCATCTTCTTCATATTGAGATACTTCACCACCATTTTTTAATATTCTCTTCATTTCATTTTCATTATTAGGTTTTTGATCTATTGATAATGGAATTGCTTTATCACCTTTCACAATAATACCTCTTGAATCACCTACATTTGCAGTTATTAATTTTGTTCCTAATTGAAATGTCATTACACATGTTGTACCACTGAAATTTGCATCAATATCACTTTTACTTATTTCTTTCTCTGCTTTATGAAAAGCTTTTTTAATTACTTCATAATTATTTTTTTTTAATGCATTATATACTGATTCTTCATCTGTTAATTGATTTAATTTTTTATGTTTTGCAAAATATGATGTAAAATATTTTGTACAAAATTGTGATACTAAATGACCATTTAAACCATGACCATCCATTACTGAAAATATATTAAAATCATTTAATTTGTATTCATTTGGTATTACAAGATAACTATCTTGATTTATTTTTGTAAATCCATCTTCACCTTTTCCTGCTTGTGATTGATATGCTAAATTTTTTATTGTTCCTTTTCCTAAATTTGATGGATCAAATTTTTTAGTAGGAGATGAATCTCCATGATCTTTTTTCTTTTGAGGATAATTATTTTCATTTAAACTTAAACGTTTTGATTTTGAATTATGTGGTTTTGGAGATGAATTTTCATCACTGTCACTTCCTACTCCCATTAAATTTATGTGAAAGTCTTCGTTTTTTTTTGTCTCTTTTATTGCACCTTTCTTAAAACTTGGTGAAAGGAAACGTTGATTTTTTCCTACTTTCTTTGATTCCATTTTTTTTGAAGTTTATTAAGTTTTTTATAATTTTTTTTATCTTTTATTAAATTTTATTTAATTCTTTTAATATATATTTAAATTGGATTTTTTAATTTATATAGATTTAAAAAATTATTATTTGACTCTTTTATTTATTCTATAATGAATAAAATGAGATTTTTTAATTATCATTAAAAGATGTATATTTAAATTTTAAATTATTATATCATTTTTCAAAATAATATATCTTCTCTTAAATCATAAAGAGAATTTGATATTTATAGTATACATAATAAAATCAAACATCTTATATTTGTTTTTTTTTGTAATATTTATTTCATAATTAATATAAATAATAATATTATCATTTACTATAATAATTTTTTTTATTCAATTATAAAATAAATAAGAACATCATACAAAAATTATAAAAAAAATACTTACTAATTTATATATAAAGATTTATTAATTCCAATTAATATTATTACCATCCTCCTTTATTCTTATTATTATGCAAATCCATCATTCCATAATTTAAAAAATCATTTTTGCTTTGAGGATTACTTACATTTTGATTAATTCCTCCCATAAAAACTTGAGGAATCATTAAATTATTATTTCTCATTCCTAAATTATTATTTTGAACCATAATATTTCTTCCAAAAAGAATAGGAGAAGCAATAGGACTTCCTAAAGGACTATTAATAATAGGAGAATGAATAGGTGAATGAACAGGTGAATTAATTAATCTCATTGGAGACATCATTTGATTATTTATCATAGGACTTGCAAAAGGTGAATTATTAATTGAAAGTTGTGTACGAATCATTGGAGAATTTCCTGGAGAATGCATATTTTTTATTTGATACATATCTTTATGATTAAAATATGTATTTGAAAATGTATTTCCTCTATCTGAAATTGGTGATGATGATATATGATCATTTGATGAATAAAATGAATTATTATTTTGGTTTTTTAAATCTTGATTTAAATTCAAATTTAAATGAGATGATGATGCTAAAATAGTTTTCCATTTTTTTATTAATTTCTTATCTGATAATTTTTCTAAACTTTTTTTAATTGAATTTACTAATTTTGTTTTCTTTCTTCCAGATGTTAATTTTAATGCTTTTTGAAGAACAAAATTACCAAATGGATTTTTAATTAATGTTAATATATTACAATTTTTACTTATTTCATCAATGAATTCATCTAATAACTTACTTTCACTTTTTTCAATACATTTCTCAATAACATTAGAAGAATATCTCTGACATGATAAAGTAATTAAATTTGATGAAAAAGATTGAATTAAAGGTTGTGAAAAATCTCTATTCCAACTATCAATAGCAACTTGTATAGTATAATTACCATATTGATTATATATTAAAGTCATTGAATTTTTTGTAATCACATCTCTAATTCTTAATAAATTTTCTTCTTTTTTACTTTGATAAATAATTTTTTTACAAACAAAAAGACCATTTGGATTACTTGATAATTGAATAAAATTCTCAATTATAATATCATAAATTTCTTGAATTAAAGTTTCATCAAAACATAAAATCATTTTTTCAATTACATGAACTCCTTGTGCATTATTACATAAATCTAAAATTTTTCCATGAATAGATTTCATAATTAAAGGTAATTCATCATTTATATCTAATTGACCAATTACTGCTTGTAAAGGATAAGTTCCAATTTTAGAATTTGAAATATCAATAATTTTATTAATTATTGAATTTAAAAAAATTTTTCTTTCTTCTTTTTTAAGAACACCAAAAAATTTCTGACAAAAATAATTTGCATAAGGATCAACCATACAATCTGAAATATAAGGTGAAATTTCAGAAAATATTTTTTTTAATATTTCATAATTTGAATTAGCATAAATTTTTTGCATGTATCTTGAACCATTTTGAGATGTTATTAAATTTAAAAAATTACCTTTTAATTTATTATAATCATCAATATCAATTGAATTTTTATTTGAAATTATTTTTTCTATTTTTTCTCCTTGTTCATTCAAAACACAAAATTCAGGTATTTCATTTATTGAATTAATCTCTTCATTATTATTATTTTGAGGTTGCATTTCATTATTAATAAAAAGTTGAAGTGGTTTTTTTTCTGATTCTGAAATTGGTTTTTGATTTACAAAAAGTTTTGGAGGATTTTTTTCTGGATCTGAAAGATATTCTTCTCCTATAAAAATTTTTGGACTTTCTAATGAATATTGTCTATTAAATTTTTGATTCTGTGGTTTTATTGATGATTCTTTTTCTTCATCATCATCAAAAACATTAATTAATATTCTTTCTACATTTTTCATCATATCTAATTCAATTGATGTTTTTTTTTCCATATTTGATATTAAAATTTTATATATATATATAAATTATTTTTTATAATATTTTTAATTTTTTATTTTTTAGTTTATTTTTTTATTGGAAAAAATATAAAGTATATTATATTTATAAGAAAAATATAATTTAAAATTAAAAATAAAATGAGTAGTTTTATAAATGAATCACCAATTCAAAATCAAAATAAAATAGATTTAAATGCAGATAATGCAGGATATAGTGAAGAAACTAAAATGACAAGAAAAATAGAATTTGATAGAGGTACACCATTAAATTATGATTTTCCATCAAATAAAGTATATACAATCCCTTATACAGTAAAAGGTTTTTTTATTTTTACATGGGCTAAAATAGGAAATACACCTTTTAATATATGTATAATTGTAATATTTCTTTTTTATTTACTTGCATATTTATGTGAAATGAAAGCAGTAAGTCAATTAAAATTATTTTATTCAATTTCATTTCATATTTGTACTCTTATAATTGAATTTCTTGTAGCATGTATTGAATATATTAAAATTTATATGAACGATAGAAAAATAAATAATCAAAAAGCAAGAATTTATGATAATGAAACTAGAAAATTTATAGAAAAAAGATGGCAAAATATTAAAGTAGGAAATATTATATGTGTAAAAAAAGATGAAGTTGTTCCTGCTGATATAATAATATTAGAAGCTTTAGATCATAATCATCAATGTTATTTAGATTATTCATCTGTAAATGGAATATTTGATTCTTTTGTTATGAAAAGAGCTTGTGCTGATACTCATGCTCCTGTAATGAAAAAAATATTACTTGGAGAATATATAAAAAATATAAAAGGATTTTTAAAATATGAAGAACCAAATTCAAATATGCATAATTTTAACGGTAGATTAAAATTAGAATCTTTCCCAAGAGCATCTGATATTAAAGATGATAATTTTATTATGAGAGGAAGTACAATTAAAAATATTCCTTTTGTTTATGGATTAGTTGTTTATACTGGAATGGAAACTAAAATAATGATGACATTAAAATTTACTCAAAGTTCAAATACTACAGGTTCTCATGATACTCCTTCTGGAAATCATATGTTACATTCTCATAGAAATCAATTTGCTTCTGTTATTATTAAAAGAGATAGAGAAATTATAAAAGTAACTTTAAAATTTATTCAATATCTTTTAATTTGTTTATATTTTAGTTTACTTGTTTTATTAATATTAATTGAGTTACATAAATCTTATTTATGTTATTATTCATTTAAATCTCCTTTAGGTGATGATCATTATTATCTTATTTTTTATTCTATTGATCAGAAAAATATTAATAACGCAAAAAATAGTAAAACTGATCCATTTTATGAAATGTTTTTAACTACTGTAAAATATACTTTAACACTTCATTTTATTTTTCCATTTGATTGGTTTGGTTTAATTGAAATAGCATATTTTATATTAACTAAATTTATTCAATGGGATGAAAAAGTATTATTAAAATCAAAAAATAAAGTAGAAGTTATTAATGCAAATTGTTTAGCAGATTTTGGTCAAGTTCGTCATATTTTAACTGATAAAACTGGAACTTTAACAAGTAGAAAATTTGCATTAAAAGCATGTTCAATTCATGGTAAATTATATTCATTTGATGAATTAGAACAAAAAGATGAAAATTATGTTTTTAGAATTAAAGATAATGATTTAAAAAATTTAGAAATTTATCAAGAATTACATTCAAACAGTAAATTTGCTCCATATATAAGTGAATTTTTAGAAGATTTATGTTTATGTCATAGTGTAAAATTATATAAAGTTGAAAAAAATGAAACTACATCAAATACACTTTTTGGTTCTTCATATGCAGAAGAAAAATCAATGTTAAGAACATTTGAAAAAATAGGTTTTAAAATAATAAAAATAAAAAATAGTATAATTACACTTGATATTGATGGTCAAAAAAAATATTACCAAATAATAGGATTAAATAAATACACAGAAGAAAGAAATAGAATGTCAATATTAATTCGAAATGAAAATGATCCAGGAAGTATATTATTATGTAAAGCAAATGACTTATCAATATTTTCTCTAATTAAAAAATCAAACCCTGAAGTTGATAATGAAGTAACAAAATCAAGATTACAAATAAAAGAACTTTCAAAATATGGTTATCGTCCTTTTATATTTTGTAAAAAAAATTTAACAGAAGATGAAACAAATACATTTATTGATAAATTTAAAACTGCTGAAAATTATGTAGTTAAAAGTGAAGAACATTTAAGAAATTTAGCAATAGAATATGAACAAGGATTAACTTTTATGGGTGTTTTATTTTTTGAAGAAAAAACCCCAAAAGATTTAAAATATTCAATTGCAAAATTACATAATGCAGGAATTAAAGTATGGATTGCATCAGGTGATAAAAGAGAAAATGTACTTTCAGTAGGTAAAAGTTTAAATTTATTTAATCCAAAATCAATAAGAGGTGATTTTTCTGATAAAGATAAACCAGAAGATTTAGATATTAAAATGAGTATGTTATTAATGCAATTTTTATTTCCAAATGATAAAATAAATAAAATGAAAACAAGAAAAGGAGTATCAGTAGAAGCTCAAATAAAATCATCATCAAAGGATTTAACAATATTATTAAGTGGAGGATGTTTTTCTCGTATTTGTGCAGATCAAAGAAATTTTCAATCATTAGCAACATTATTATCATATTGTACTTCTTTATTAGCTTATCAATTTACTCCAAATAATAAATATGTTTTATGTCAAATGATAAGAAATTATTGTTCTAAAAATTCAAAAGTTTTAGCAGTTGGTGATGGATTTAATGATTTTACTATGTTAAAAGAAGCTGATTTATCTATTGGAATTAGATCAAGGGAAATATTACAAGTTAGAAATACTTGTGATGTTATTGTTTCAAGATTTTCACAAATAGTTAATTTAATTATTGTTCATGGTACTTGGAATTTTTGGAGATTATTAAATATTGCACTTTTATCTTTTTATGCTAATTTTATTATCACTGTTCCTATGTTTATTCATCAAAATTCAAATCCTATTGGAAGTTGTTTTTTCTTATTTAGTCCTGGAATACTTACTTTAAATATTATTACTATTAATCTTTTTATTATTTTTGTTTTTTGTTTTGACCAACCTGTTGAAAGAACTCTTTTAACAATTAATAATAATGTTTATAAAGAAAATTTTTATGATACTAAAAAAATAATTTTTGAATTTGGTTTAGAAATTATTAGAGGACTTGCTGATTCTTTAATTATATATTTCTATTTTTATAAAAATGATCCTGTGAATAAACAAGGTGAAAATGCTGATGGAGAAATTTTTGGTATTAGTATTTTTATGACTTTATATGCTGTTATTATTTTTAAAGTTTATTCATTGAGATTAAAAAGTATAAATATAATACAAGTTTTATGTGGAATTATTTGTGTTATTATTATTTTTTCAATAAGTTATATTAATTCTTTTCATCAAAAAATTATAATTCAAGGTTTTTCATATTTAGTACTTTTTTTTAATGCTATGTTATTAATTGGAATTTGCTTTTTATATGAATATATTGCATCTGCTTTTGTCACATATTTCTCAGATGAAGATTTTGTATCAAAATTAACTAGATTATTTGTTGATTATATTAAAGATAATTTATTTTTTAAAAATTATAATATGATGTATACATCATTAGCTAAAGAAATGCCACCTATTATTAATAAAATAGATAAAATTACATATCCTGAAGTTTTAGAAAAAATTTATGCAAATGGTCATTCATTAGACCCTGCTTTGGAAAATATGGCTGATGTGTCAAATGAAGAAGTTGCAAATTTAAAAATTCAAAAACCTTTTTTACAATTTTTTGATAAAAAAATAGAAATGGATTATAAAATATATATGTCAAAAGGAAATAGTAAAAATTTTTTAGTTTATATAATTGCATTATTTCTCTTTTGGATCACTGATATTTCAATTGAAGGAATTAATAAACAAAAAGTTCCAGTTTATTTAAAATTAAGTTATATGATTTTAGGTATTTTTTTATTTATTCCTTGCTTAATGGACAAATTCAATCAAATTTTTCCTTTTTATTTATTCCTTCTTTTAACTTTAGAAATTATTGGGATTTATATAGATAAAGATAATAATGATACAAGAATATGTGTTCAAACTTTTGTTATATTATCATTTCCTCTTTATTATAGTAGTAATTCATTTTCAATTATGGTTTTATTATCAGTTTATTATTGTATAAGTATAACTCCTGCTATATATTTAAATGATTTTGGTTTTAAAGAAGAAACAAAAAATGAATACTTTTTATATTCAAATCTTCCTCTTTTATATCGTCGACAAATCTATACTTATGGTTTAGTTTTAATGATGATAATATATTCATATTTCATTCAATTAAATTATAGAGTTGAATTTTTAAAATATTATAAAAGTAAAATTGAATTAAAAAAAGACAATTTAATAATGGCAAACTTAATCCCAGATTTTGTAAGAGCAAAATATAATAGAAGAGAAAGAGGTGCAGTATATGGATATGAAACAGTAACAATAGTATTTTGTGATTTAAGTGACTTTGATTCATTAGTAGCAAAATTGACACCAAAAGATTTAATAACATTCCTTGATGAATTATATTCAGTAATGGATCAATTTTGTCAATTACATGGATTACAAAAAATAGAAACTGTAGGTAAAACTTATATGGCAGCAGGAGGAATAAAAGAATGTGAAGTTGATGTTGATCCAATTACACTTTCAGTACATCCTGCAATAAGAAGTTTTGAATTTAGTATGGATATTTTAGATTTAGTACAAAAAATGATTTTAACTTCAGGTGATAAAATAAAAGTTAAAATTGGTATTCATACTGGTAAAGTTATACCTGCTGTTGTAGGTGAACATAAACCACAATTTTCTCTTATTGGTGATGCTGTAAATACAACAGCAAGAATGTGTACTAATTCAAAAGATAATTGTGTTAATTGTTCTGAATTTTCATATGAGGAAATTAAACAAAAATATAAAGATTTTACACAATCAACAAAAGAAGTTAAAGGTAAAGGAATGATGAATTTATATTTATATGATCCTTCAAAACATAAAAAAGTAGGTTTAGATTCTAAATTAAGAGGTTTTGGAAGAGATCAATCTGGAAATATGATTGTTAAAAGTGTTACTAAAAATGTTCCTGTTCTTGTAAGACAAGGAACAAAAAATTCAAGAGGAGGTAATAATAATAATATGATTAAAACTAATGAAAATAATTATATTAAAAGTAATTTTGATAAAATTAGTGTTAATACTAATAAAAGAAATAGTATTGATTCTTCAATATTTATTGTTGAGAATTCTAAAGATTTACTTGTAAATGCTAATAATACTGTTAATAATTTATTAGGACATGGGGAAGGAGAAGAATATTTTAATAATTATTATGATGAAAAGAAAAATAAACAAATTGTTATTGAAAAAAAACCTGAAGATGATTTTGTTGTTAAAAATTTGTTTTTTAATAAATCTTTTCTTTTATATAAATTTAATGATGAAATAGCAAAAAATGGTTTTAATAGATTTGAAAAAATAAGATTACAACATTGTGAAATAAGATCAATTATTATTAATGGTATTTTAATTGGTGTTTTATTATTTGGTTTATATATGATTAGTCAATATGCAATTGAATCAGATGAACCTATATATTTAATTATAATTTGTAATGCAATATTTTTAGTATTATTAGTTGGAGTTGTATATAGAACAAATATGTTAATTCAATCATATCCTCAACAATTTCCTTATTTAATTATGATTATTTATTTAGGATTATCAATAACAGAACAAGTTGCATTTAATGTAATTAGTGATCAATATAGTTTAAATTTTTTAGTTCAACAAATTTTAATTTTAACATCATTAGAAACATGTGGTATATTAAATTATTATCAATTATCATATAATTTTCAAGCATATATTTTAATATTTGTAATAAATTGTATAATTAATCGTAATGATCATAGAATTAAAAAAGCATGTATATTTTTAATAGTATTAGTAATAATAAAATATATATATATGCTAATAACATATTTCAATTTAACAATTCATTTCATTGTAAATCAAGAAGAAAGTAAATCTTTAAATGAGAAAGAAAAAATGTTATTTAATCTTATGCCACTTCATGTAGTTCAAAATATGAAAGATGATATTCCAGTAGCAGATGTATTAGATAATGTAACATTATTATTTGCAGATATAGTAAGATATACAGATTTTGGTAATTGTCATGAACCAGTTGAAGTTGTTCATATGTTAATGGAACTTTTCAAAAGATTTGATAATGCTACAAAGGAATGTTCTGTATATAAAGTACATACAATTGGTGATTGTTATGTAGTAATGGGATTTAATGGTAAAGTTTCAATGAATGATAGAAATTATTATGAAGAAGCTAAAAATGTATGTAAAATGGGTGAATGTATGATTAAAATTATAAGAGAAGTTAGAAAAAAAGTTAATTTTGAAAAATTAGATATGAGAATTGGAATTCATACTGGTCCTGTTATTGCTGGTATTATTGGAAGTACTGTTGTTAGATATGATATTTTTGGAAGTGATGTTTTAATTGCTAATAAAATGGAAAGTGCTGGTGTACCTGGTAGAATTAATATATCTGAAGAAACTAAAAAATTACTTGAAAGTAAAGAAATGCCTTATAATTTAGTTCTTAATAAAGTTGTACAAATTCCTAGTGTAGGAAAAGAAATTAAATGTTTTCTTATTGATAATGGAGATCCTGATAAACAATAATAATTAATAGTTTTTTTACATGTTTAATTAATATTTTATATAATATTAATAGTATATTATTTGTTTATATTTACTATATTTTTATTTTAATTTGGTTTATTTATTAATAATAATAAATAGATTTATTTTTTTAATAGATTTATTTTTTTAGATTTTTTACATATATATAATAATTTAATTCTATATTTATAAATATATTTTTCATAATTCATAATAAATAAAGTTTTTCAAATCCTTATTTTTTAATTGGAGAATTTCATTTTTCTTTAATTGGAAAATTCATTAGTAAGAAAAGTTTTTAAATTTTGATTTAAGTTAATAAGGTTTATAACTATCATTAGATTTTATATTTTTTGATTTTGCAGGTCCATACATATTTTTAATTAAATCTTCTTTTTGTTCTATTATTTTTTTTTCTTCTTTTTCTTTATTTTTTTCACTTTTTATTTCAAAAGAATTTGAATTTGAACTATAATTTTTATCATCTCTTTCTTCAGGAAATAATTTTATTTTTTCAGAATTTATTTTATAATTATTTAAATTTGATATATCCTTACCACGAAAATCAAATAATTTATAATGAAAATAATTATACCATGAAGGATTCTTTATATATTTATTAAAATAATCTTGAAATTTTTCATTATCTAATTTCTTATTTATTATAATATTTGATTTATCATATAAAAATTTATTTTTAAAAAATTGTTCTTGATTATTAATTTTTTCATTATTATTTGGTAATAATTGTAAATATAAATTATTATTTAAAGAAGTATTAATTTCATTATTTATTTCATTATTAATTTCATGATTATTATTATTATTTAAATTTATAGTAATATTATCTTTAGGAGAAGTTTCATGAAAATAATTAAATAACTTATTTTTATTTTCAATTAAACTATTATTTTGATTTGAATTAAAATTGACATTATCAGGTAATAAAAAATTTTTTAAACTTTTATTAGAAATATAATTTATTTTAGGTTGAGCTCTTTTACATTCTATCCATTTACCATAAAGAAAATGACAATTAGCATATGATAATATTTTATCAATTGTTTCTTTTTCAGAAAAAATAATAAAACCAAATCCTCTACTTCTTCCAGTAACTTTATCTTTCATTATAATAATTTTATCAATTTTACCAAATTGACTAAAATAATTCCTTAAAGATTCTGTTGTTAAAGAAGAATGAAGTCCTCCAACAAACATTTTCCTTTGATATAAAGGAATTTGATTTTTTTTATTTATACTTTTATTATTTTTTGATATAAATGTTAAATTTGATTTTTCAATTGAAGATGAATTATTTCTTTTTAATTTCTTATTTTTATTTTGAGATAAAATATTTTCTATTTTTTCTTTTGGAATTGCTAATTTACAATCTAATTTTTTTCCTTTTAATATATGAGGTTGAGATTTTAAAAGTTCTTCAATATTGTTTTCATTTTCTAAAGTTATAAATCCAAAACCTCTTTGATGTTCTATTTATAATAATTAATTTTTTATATATATTAAATTACTTGTATTTTTATCTGTAATTATTACACAATCTGTTAAATGACCATATTTATTTTCAAAATAATTATTTAAATCATCTAAATTTTTTAAATTACAAAATTACTCTTTGTTATATTTTTTGATATTCCACCAATGAAAATTTTATTATTGCTTTAAATTAAAATAATATCTTACTGATTTGGAGAAGACATTGATTATTTATTTTTTATAAATTATTTTTAAATAATTTTTTTTAAAATTTTTAAAAATAAGGTATAAGATATTTAGAAGTTAAATAATTAAATCTAAAAAAGAAAATTTAATTCCTTAAATTTAAGGTAAGGTATACAATATTTTTTTTAATTTAATTAAAAAAAATAAAATTAATAAAATAAAAATAAAAATAAACAAACTTAACACTTAAATAATTTCTACCATAATATAAATAACTCACTTATTTAAATAATTAATATATTCAAATGACAATTGTGATTAATTCATTTATATTTATTAATATATAATAAAGAAATTTACATATTAATGTATATCATTATCATCTTCATGTGTACATTTTAAATAACTTAATCTTTTAATTTGTGTATTATCTTCGACTTGAATAGTGCAATGATGAATACCATATTTTTGGCAAATTAAAGTTGCTTGTTCTAAAGTTTTTTGAGGAGAATTACTAAGAATATGTAAACTAATACTAGGTCTTCCAATACTAATACACCAAATATGAATATCATGAATATTTACAACTCCAATAACTTTTTGTAACTCATTATACAATTTTTCGGCATTAATATCTCCAGGTGCAGCTTCCATTAAAACATTAATACAATCTTTAGAAACTGGAATAGTTGTACATAAGACAATAATTGCAAAAACAAAAGTACAAATAGGATCAAAGATTCTTATACCTGGATGAGTATCTTGAAAAGTATAAATGACAATAGCTGCTATTAAAACACCAAGTGATTGTATCATATCACCAATAATATGAATATAAGCTGCTCTAATAACAGGATTATCATCAGCATTATTTTCATTTTCTTCTCCTAATAAAGGACTTTCTAAATTTTCATCAATTTCTTGATTCATTTGACCAATAGCTTTCCCATCCATAACATTTGGAACTGGATTATAAGCAAGTACTCTACTCATAATTATATTAAAAATTAAACCACAAGTAGCAATCCCCATCATAATTAAACCTATAATTTCTCTTGGATGAAAAATTCTATCAATTGCTTCTGTTATAAGCCAAACAGTAAGTACCCATATAATTAAAATTGATGATAATGCTCCAATAACTTCTGCTCTATGATAACCATAAGTTAAAGATGGATTTGCTGGTCTCATTGCAATAAATAAAGAAAACATTGATATTAAAAATCCTGCTAAATCTGATAATAAATGAGCTGCATCTGTCATAATTGCTAATGAACCTGCTATATATCCCCCTACAAATTCTATTGTCATAAATGTTGCACAAAAGAAACAAATACGAATTAATTTTGATATGGCATTTTTATTTTCTTCTTTTAACTTTTTTTGGAAATCACTATTTTTGAAATGATCTTCTAATGCCACTGGCTCATTCTGTAAAGGAATAGAAGACATATTAGTTAATTTTTTATTAATTGTATAATGAAGTTTAATTTATAAATATTATAATTTTAATATATTTGTCACAAATTAAAAATTTAATATTTTAATGATAATGATCAATATTTAAAATTTATTTTATCAATTCCAATTTAAATTTTTATAAATAGCATATTCATAAATAAAAAAATAATTTAATCAATAAAATAATAAATAAATATAAATGGAACCGAAAAGAATAATACTCTTTTCTTCATCTTATCACGTAGAAGAAATAAGAAAATTTTTAAATTCTTTGGGTCAACATCCACAAGCAACAATAGATTTAATAGCACTTCCAACAGAAGAATATAAAGATGTATCAAAATATGATTATGTCGGATTTGCCTCAGGATTATGGAAATGGGATTATAGTCGTCAAGTTTATGATCATTTATATAAAATATATGGATTAAAAGGAAAACTATGTTTCTCTTTTGCAATAACAGGAAATCCTTTTGAAAGAAGAGGTTATTATTTAAAAGATCCTATTGAAAAACAAGGTGGAATATTTTTAGGTGGATTAGTTGGTAAAGGAAATATTTATGGTTTTATGGATAATGGTACTGAAGAACCTGATCCAGACTTTATTCAACAAGGTAAAACTTTTCTTGCTGGAGTTTTTAATATGGATTATAGAGCTTATTTAAATAATCCTCAATTACCTAATCCTATGAATCCACCAAGTCGTCAACAAAGTTTTTATGGAATGAGAAGTATGGGACCAAATATGGGAATGACAATGACTAATAATGGACAAATGGGAGGTAATTTTGATCCTAATATGAATAATAATAATATGAATGGACAAAATTTTAATCCGAATATGAATAATAATAATATGAATGGACAAGGTAATTTTGATCCTAATAATCCTAATAATAATATGGGTAATAATGGACCATATCAACAAACTATGCAAATGGGAGGAACAATGAATAATCCTCAAGGTATGGGAAATCAATACGGACAACCTGGTAATAATGACCAATATGGACAAAGTGGAATGAATAATCAATATGGACAACCAGGAATGGGAAATCAATATGGACAAACTGGTATGAGTGGTCAATATGGTCAAACTGGAATGGGAAGTCAATATGGACAACCTGGAATGGGAAATCAATTTGGACAACAAGGAATGAATAATCAATATGGACAACCTGGAATGAATAATCAATATGGACAACCTGGAATGAATAATCAATATGGACAAACTGGTATGAATGGTCAATATGGACAACCTGGAATGGGAAATCAATATAATATGGGAGGTCAATATGGACAACAAGGTTATTATGGTAATAATTATTATGGTCAAGGAAGAGGTTATGGTAGGGACAGATTTAGAGAATTAGATCCTGATGTTAGATTAGAAGCTCCACCAGGATGGTATGATAAAGAACATTTAAGACTTCAAGCAGCAAAAGAAAGAGAAAAATATTTTTATAATGGTGAAAAGGATATTACAGAGTATCAAGATAAATATATTTCATATGCTGAACAAAAAAAAGAACATCCATATTAAATAAATATTTTAATTCTTAAATTTTAAAATTTTTAATAATTTTATAAAATTAATTAACATTTCATTAAAAAAAACTAAAATATTTAAAAAAATAAAATAAAAAATATAATAAATATTATTAAAAAAATATAAAAAAAGAAGTATATGATAAAAGCAAACAAAGAATCGAATAAAGTATACAAATTAATAATGATTCGTCATGGTGAAAGCAAATTTAATAGAGGAAATTTTTTCACAGGATGGACAGATGTTGAATTAACTAATACAGGAGAAAAAGAAGCATATGGAGCAGGAAAGATATTAAAATCCCACAATTATAAATTTGATAAATGTTACACATCAACATTAAAACGTTGTATAAAAACAGCATTTGATATTTTAGATCAATTAGACTTACTTTATATTCCAGTAATAAAAAATTTCCATTTAAATGAAAGACATTATGGAGCAATTCAAGGATTTAATAAAGAAGAAACAGCAAGAAAATATGGTGAAGAAATATGTCGCAAATGGAGAAGATCATATGAATTTTCACCACCAAAATTAAATGAAAATGATGAAAGAAATCCTGCTAATATTGAACAATATAAAAATATTGATAAAAAAGAATTACCATTAAGTGAATCTTTGAGAGATACTGTTCATAGAGTTGTTCCTTATTTTAATAATGTTATTGTTCCTGAAATTAAAAGTGGAAAAAAAATTTTAATTGTTGCTCATGGAAATTCAATGAGAGCTTTAATTAAGTATTTAGATAAAATTACTGATGATGGTATTGTTGATGTTGATATTCCTAATGCTATTCCTCTTGTTTATGAATTTAATGAAGATTTTCATCCTATTAGACATTATTATTTAGGTGATCAAAAAATGATAGATGAAAAAATTCAAAAAATTAAAAGAATAGAAAGCTTTCATCTTGAAAAATAATTTGTAAATTCATAATATTTAATGTTTATTTGGAGTGTTATTTTGGATATTTATTAATTATTATAAATTTAAATGTAGTCTTGTATTCATGCATGTTTTTTTTTTTGGTTTAAAAGGTTAAAATTAATAAATATGTGTTTTAAATGTTTTTTTGTAAATAAAAAAAATTACCTATTTATTTATTTAATAATAATGGTAGTGGTGAAGATGTATATACCATATTACCATTATTATTGTTATTATTATTATTATAATTATCTATATTATTTATATTTTCATTATTGAGAGTTTCTAACCTTTCATATTCAGTAACTAGAGTATTATTATAATTATTTGTATCTTTTTTTAATGTTTTGTGAATATTTTCAATCATTAAAATCATTTCGATTATTTTTTCTTCACTTATAAATTCTTCTCTTTTATCTTGCAGTTTTTCTATATATGAATATTTTCTTAATAAACTCATTGTTGTAATATAATGAATCCATTTTAATTTTTTTGGTTTTTTTTCTTTATTAATTATGTTTGTGTTATTTACTTTTGAAATAGAAATTGAATTATTATCTCCATTAGTAATAAAAGGATGATTTCTTTTCACAAAACTTTTAGAGCCAATATTTCTTGAAGCAGAAACTATTTGATCATCTAAATTTTTACTTTTTTTCCTTAAATTATTCTTTTGATTATCATTTGAAGTAAAAATAGATTTATTACTTTTTAATATCTTTTTACTATTTTCATTTTTATTAAGTTCTTCATTAAAATCAATAAGTTCTTGATAATTATTGAAAAAAAAATAATTAACAAATTTAACTATTAACATAGCAATTTCTAAAATACCATCAATTCCTCCTGCAACATCTTGTATTTTTTTATAAGCTCTATCATAAGTGTCAATAGTATTTTGCATCCAAAAATAAAAACCACCTAAAATATTATAATCAGTAACAGACTGTGTAATTTTTTCATTATAATCAAAATTATATGAAACTTGAGATTTTAGATTATCAAAAAATAAAGCATCATTAGTTCTCACAATAAGTGGATGAAAATTTAAATGATTTAAAGTAAAAGAATCAGAATTCAATTCATTTGATACTCTATGAATAGAATTAATAATAGGTTTTTTATATTGTTCAACATCAACATAATGATCAATAAAATAAATTGCATAAGCATGAGCATTTGCAATAAATTCATCTTGTTTACTTTTAGAATAGCAATTATTATTATTTACTATACTATTATTTTGACATCTTTGAATATAAATACCATATTCAAAATTATTAAATTGTGAAGCTCCATGTACCAAAGTAGGCCATTCAAAATCTTCATCATTTTTACTTTTTAAACTATTAGTATCCTTATTATAATATTTAGAAATACAAACACTATTAGTTAAATTATCAATTTGAGAAGAAGTATAATATTGTTTTAAATCACCTAAATCACTAACTTCACAATATTCATATATCCAATATGAATATTTTGATAAATCATTATCTTCTACATAAAGACCATCATTAGCATTTACTCCAATTACACTAATCGCTTTTGGATCAATTTCCATTTCAACTCCATTATAATTAACTAATGAAATATAATGAAAAAGTGATGAAGAATTTAAAGGATAATTATCTATTTCTTCTATATATTTTGTAAAATAAAATGATGTTGGATTTTGTTTTTTGATTACATCTATTGAAAGATATCCTATTAAAAATATTATGAAAACTCCCATTAATATTGATAATATTCCTGATAATATAGAAGCATGATGATCTTGACCTTTATAATATAAGGTTATATCTGCTGAGAGAAAATCAACTTTTTTCAAAAACATTTTTTATTATTTATTTATTTATAATTGAAGTAGATTATTATTTTTTGTATTTTATGTTTATTTTATAAATCAAAAGGATTTTATAAATAAAATAAAATAATATGATTTTTTATATTCAAATTAAAAAATTATGATAAAGAATGAATTAAATATTAGATAATGTGTTTTTAAAGTATTCAAAAATTTCTTAAAATACTTATTGAAAATATAAAATATTATTTTATTTAGAAATTAATTATCATTATTTTTATATATTAAAATTACAAAATACAGTTTATTTTTATAACTTATTTTATTGGTTATAAAACATATAAGATAAATAAAACAAAAAAAAATATAATCAATGTGTTCAAATTATATATTTATTATTAAATATTTTTTAAAATAAAATAATTCAAATAAAATAATAATAATGAATATTTATGAAAATAATCCTAATTATATATTTCATGAAAGTATTGATGATAAATTAGAAAATAAAATGTTTAGATATCAATCAAAAAAACAAATTAATTTTGATTCATCATCAGAATCTTCTTCTGAATTTAATAATATTCAATATTATGAAAATTTTTTAAAATCATTAAAAAAAGAAAATAAAAGTAAAACACCAAATTTTACTCCAGAAACTTTATATAAAAAATCATCAAAAAAAAAACATTATCTTTCAAAAGAATTTAGAAAAAGATTAAATAAAAGAAACTCAAAAGGAAATATATTAAACAATAATAATATTAAATTATATAATTTAAATGATGATTCAAATAATGAAAATAATTTTTTTCAATTAAAAGCAAAATCAATGTCAAAAAATTTTATGATAAATAATTTAAATATTGAAGAATCTCCAAGAAAAAATAATAATGAATCAATTAATCCAAAAAAAAATGAACATCATAAAAATAATATAAATTATTTAGCAAATAATAAAATTAATGAAGTTGATGAATCAATAAATTCTCTTCAATATACAAAAGTAAAAAATGAAATTGTTAAAGTTTCTTCACCTAAAAAACATTCTCATTTTTTTGAAGATAAAAATAATAATAAAGATATTAATTATAATCAAAAAAAACATATTCATAAGATTCAAGATGATAATATTAAAAATAAAGAATTAAAATTAAATTTAAAAAATCATGAAATTAAAAAATGTAATACATTAAATCCATTATTAAAATATACTGATGAAAAATTAAATACTAAAGTTGACAATAATACTTCAAGAAATAATAATAATTTTCAATATTCAATTCCAATAAAAAAAAAAAAAAAATTATTATGTTTTTGTATTCCTTTTGGGTAATTTATTAAAAAAATATAAATAATCCTATATATAAATGTTTGATAGTTAGTATATATTGTTCTTAATTTTATATATTATAGTCTAAATAATTTATTATATTTATATATTCTAGTAATAATAAAACTTTTTTAATTATCATTAAATTTTTCTTGTTAATATTTTATAAAATAAAATGAATACAAATAATTTATATTCAAATATAACTCTTAATCCAAAAAGTGCTATTTCATTTTCGGATTCATTTACAATAGAACATTCTGATACTTATTTTAGGAATAATAAAAAATGTTTAACACAATTTTCTTCCCCTTTAGTTTCATATCATAATATCAGTAATAAATATTTATTTAGAAAATTTTCAGAAAATAATAAAAATATGATTGATTTAGAAAATAGTAATAATTTCATTAGAAAAGATTTATTATTTGAACAAAAAAATAATATTTCTAATTCTGAAAATGAATATAATGAAGAAAATGAATCTGAAGATAATTTCGAACCATCAAATAATATTTTTAATGAAAATAAAATTATAAATAATAATTTAGATATAGATGAATATAAACATTTAAAATCAAATAGAAATTATTATCAAACATATCAAGAGTCTCTAAATAAGGAAAATACAATTAAAAATAATATATCATATTCTCCAACAAATATAATTAATATTAATTATAATAATAACAATAAAGAACTAATATTAAATCAAACTCCTAATCAAATAATGAATTTAAATATAATTAATCAGTTTAATTTAGTAAATAATAATAATTTCCAAAGACCAAGATTTAAATCATCAAATATTATTGAAGGAAATTTTATATTTCCAATATTTTGTAATAATAATAATATTAATAATATTAATAAGAAAGAAATTAATACTGAAATGTTTGGAAGAAAAGGATGGATTTGCTCTTTTTGTAATAATTTTAATTTTGAATCAAGGAATAAATGTAATAAATGTAAACAAAATAAGACTCCAATAAAAAATAAAAAAAAAAATAATAATAATGATAATAATTTTCATAAAAATAATAACAATGAAAATAAAACTCAAAAGCAATTTTCAGAAAGAGAAGGGGATTGGATTTGTTTTAATTGTAAAAACGTTAATTTTGCTTTTAGGAAACTTTGCAATAGATGTCAATTATCTAAAATTGAGTCTGAAAGTTTATTTAAAATTAATTTTCAAATGTTTAATTCTAATATTGTTGGTAATAATAATTAATATAAATATATATTTAGTATGTTTTTACTTTTATATAGAAATAATATGTTGAATTATTTTATTAAAAAATTTGTATTCATATATTGATTAAATGTAATCATTTATAATTTGAAATATATTTTTTAACTCATTATATATAATATTTATATTTAAGTTTTAAAAAATTAACTTTTATAACTATTTTTAAATTAATTATGGAGAATAATATTTTATATTATTATTATGATAAAGAAAATAAGAATATTATTGCCCCATTATATAAAAATTTAATTCAAACAATTATATCAGAAGAAAAAATTAATTTATCTAATGAAAAAGTAATTATTTTTGAAGATGAAAATGAAAATAGAATCGAAAATGAAAATGATTATAATATATTAATTAGGAAACAAAGTAAAATAATTGTTAAAATTGAAGATAAAATATTAAATAGTATAAATAAAATTATTGATAATCATTTTAATAGAATGATTAATGCAATTAAAAAAAATAATCTCCAGGAGATAAACAATTTAAAAGATATAAATGAGAAATTAAGAAATATTGAAACAAATTTTAATTCATCAATACAGAATATAGAACAGAGTTATCAAAAAATGATAAAAGAAAAAGAAAATGATGAATCAATGTATAATCAAAATATAAAACAAAATAATGATGAAATTATTATAAATATAAAAAATAAATTAAATAATAATATAGATGAGTTTAAGAAGATAAATTTTTCAAAATTTAACGAAAATTTAGAAATTAAATTGGATGAAAATTTTAATAGTGTAAAAAATTCATTTAACGATATTTTAAATTTAGTTAAAGATATTAATAATGATATTTATAAATTTCCCATAGAAAAAAAGCAAAATTTCAATGCCCTAATAGTTGTTCCAAAAGATTCATATAAAATTCCAAAAGAAACTATTATGAAAGGAAGATTTAAAATAAATATTGAAATAAAAAATAATGGGAATGATTTTTTACCAGCTAATTGTACGATAGAAGGAAAATCAAATAATCTTTATTGTAATACAATTAATTTAGAACAAAATATTAATGAAGGAACAAATGAAATTTATTTAACGATATTATCTAGAAATATTAATACTATAAATAACACTGAAAATTTTGAAATTAAATTATATGATCCACAAAAAAAAGAAATTCATTCATGTAATATTACCATAGAAATAACAGGAGATGACAATAAAAATATTAAAAATATAATACCAGATTTTAATAAAATAAATAAAGAAAATGAAAAATATGAAAAAAAATTAATTCAAAGGAATGAATTTGAAAAAAATATAAGAATAGATGGCAATTTTGCAGAATTAAATGAAAGAATAAAAGAATTAGATATAAAAGTTGATGCAGAAGTTTTAAGAAATCATTTAATTAGTTCAGAAGGTGATGTTGATGAAGCAGTTAATGATATATTAAATAATCTAAGTTATATTAAAAAAAATAATTAAAGTTATAAAATAAAAATGAATAAAAAAGATAAAAAAAAAGAAAAAAAACAAATTGATTTTACTCAAACAAAACAAATGGCATTTAAATTCATGTATTTAGGAAAAAATTATGATGGATTAGTGATTCAAACAAATACAAAAAATACAATAGAAGAACAAATATTTACAGCATTAAAAAGATGTAATTATTTAGATAGTAAAAAATCAACAGAAGAATTAATTTCAAATTCAAATTTTTCTATTTGCGGAAGAACTGATAAAGGAGTTAATTCAAGTGGAAATGTTTTTTCTTTATCTTTAAGATATAATACTAATTATAATTATGCTAAAACTTTAAATAATTTATTACCAAATGATATTTATATTTTATCAAATATAATAGTTGATGATTCTTTTGATGCAAGATTTAGTTGTTTATATAGAGAATATAAATATTTTTTTTTAAAAAAAAATTTAAATATTAATATAATGAAACAAGCTTGCAAATTACTTGAAGGAGTTCATAATTTTAAAAAATTTTGTAAAATTGATAAAAGTGATGAAAGTTATGAAAGTAAAAATTATGAAAGAAGAATATTTGAAATTGATATTTTTGAATGTAAAAATGATTTTTTATTCCCTTTTCAAATTGAAGGTAATTTTATTAATAATGATTATTATAAGCCTTATTTTTGTTTAATAAAAGGTTCTGCTTTTTTATGGCATCAAGTAAGATGTATTATGGGAATTTTATTTTTAATTGGAAATGAATTAGAAGATATTGATTTAATTAATCAAATGTTAAATCCAAATACTGATTATAATTTTTTATATCCTATTGCTGATGATTCTAATTTAGTTTTGACTGATTGTATTTTTGAATTTGTTAATTTAAATTCTAATGAAAGTAATGAAATTTCAAGTGATTTATTTTTTAAACTTGAAAAAGTATATCAAGATAATTTAATTCAAAGTGTTGTTAATACACATTTTTTTAATGTTATTTTTAATACTAATTTAAATTTTTTTCAAATGTTAAATAATGAAAAAAAAGGGAAAAAAGAAATTTTTAATTTAATAAATAATGATTTTAGAAGAAAAAAAAAATATACTAAAATGTTACAACATAAAACAAATAGAATCAAAAATAAAAATAAATAATTAAACAATTAATTAATATATAATAATGTTTTATTATTAATATTTAGTTAAATATAGGGATGTCTTATAAAAAAATTAATGTAAATAATAATACTAGAAAAATCTTTTGAAGAATTTAAATTAAAGTGTGTAAATAATTTGGTTTAAAAAGCCATGAAATGGAAAATTATATTTTTTATATTTTTTTTTTAGATAAAATAAGAATAAATATTACAAATAATAAAAAATATTTCAAACTTTTTCACAGCGATGAATCAATTGAAGATTTATATTTTGAATTGAAGAAAAATAAGAATGAAGATTATAATGAAAACAAGGATAAATTATATGATTCAGAGCAAGAAGAAATTAATTTTTTAAAATTCTAAATTAAAAATTTAAATTTAAATATAATAGAAGTTCAAAATAAGTTAAAAAATCTTAAAAAAGAATTAAATAATATTTATGAAATAAAAAAAACTTTATTGAAAAAGTAGATATTTTTCAAAATGATATCAATGAAAAAATATCTAATTTAACAAATAAATAAAATTGATTATCAAAAAATAAAAATAGTGAAAAAATTCAAAAATATATGGGAAATTCATATATATTTTATCATTGTAAATTGATAACTAGAAATAACTTTGAAAATGTTAAAATAAAAACAATTAAAGATTATAATCAATTTAAAATTCCATTTGAAATTTTAAATGATGGTAAAATTGACATTCCAAAAAATTCTATTATTATTCAAAATAATAAAAATGAATCTATTTTTGAAATCAAAATAATTGAAATTAGACAATAATAAAATTCAATGATAAAATATTTTTGAATTAGAGGTAAATATAAAAGATAACATTAATTTAATTCAAGATTTATATGAACTATGTATTTTTTTAATTAAAAGAAATATAGGTTTTATTAGTCAAAAAAAGGTTAAAATAAGGTTATTTTAAAACTAATAATAAAAAAGTAGATTTTATTAATGTGATAATTAAAAAATTAATTACATTTATTTATTAAAAAAAAAAAAAAAATAATTAAATAATAAAAATAAATTAAATGATTAATCCAAAAAGAAAATTAGCAAAAAATATAACAAATGAAACATATAACAAAACTCCTATTGAAAATTTTGGAGAGAAACTTTTTGAAAAAATGAGTAAAAATAAAAATACTAATTTATCTAGAAAAAGAAAATCACCTTCAGAAATTAAGGAAATAATACCAAGAAATAATAAATATGGATTAGGTTATCATCCAGAAGAAGACATAAATAAAAATTTAAAAGAACCTATTTCTTTTTATGGAATAAAAATAAAAATAATAAAAGGAAAATTTAAAAATTTAACAGGGAAAATATTAAATACAAATAAATATTATAGTTTTAATGATTTAATAAAAAATAATGAAAATATAGAAATTCAATTAGATTTAAATGCACAAAAATTATATATTGAAAATAATATTATTATACAAATTACTGAAAATGATGTAATAGAAAATGATAAAAATATAAAATTAGAAGAAAGTTTTAGTTCAAATTCCTATAAAGAAGAAAATTTAGAAAAAACTAAACTTGAATGGATTCAAGAAGGAATAATAATTAGAATAATAAAAGAAGATTCTAAATATTATAATACAAAAGCAAAAGTTGAAAATTTAATGGATGAATATTCATTTTGTTTATTAACAAATGATAATACTTTACATATGGAATTTACTGAAGAAGATTGTGAAACTGTAATTCCAAAAATTAATGAAGATATTATAATTTTAACAGGTGAATATAAAGGTAAATTAGCAAAATTAATACATAGAGACAAAAAAAATAATATTGTAAATGTTCAATTATATGAAGATATATCACAAATAATTAAATTAACTCAAGATGATATTTGTATGATAAACAAATAAAAAAAAATATATTTACATTTTTTATAATAAACATTAAAATAAAATTAAATATATATTATTATATAATTATTATTAAAACCAGAAATATAAATATAAAATAGTTTTGAAAATATAAAAAAAAAATGAATAAACAAAAAGGAAAATATGAATTAAGAAGAGATAAAGTTTTAGGAAGAGGATTATCAGGTCAAGTAATATTAGCATATGATAATGAGAAAAAAGTAAAGGTAGCAGCAAAATATATTCCAAATAAAATATTTGATGACAAAAAAGAATTAGAATATATAGAAAATGAAATTTTAACATCAACTGAATGTGATAGTGAAAATATAGTAAAAGTACATGATATAACAGAAATAAATGGAGAAAAATATTTAATGATAGAATATTGTAATGGAGGAGATTTATTTTCATCATTAAAAAAATACAGAGAAAAAAATGGGAAATATTTAGATGAAAAAGTGATACAAAATATAATAAGTCAAATATTAAAAGGATTAAAAAGTTTACATGATCATGCAATTGTACATCATGATATTAAACCACAAAATATTTTACTTCAATATGATAATGAAGATGATTTAAAAAATTTAAATTATATGAAATGTAAATTTAAAATTGCAGATTTTGGTTTATCAAAATATAAATATGATAATCAAGAAAAAAATATTGGAGGAAGTCCTTTATACATGGAACCTACATTATTTAGTAAAGATGTTAAAGATGAAGAAATTGAAAATGAAAAAGTTGATATTTGGGCTCTTGGTATTTTAACTTATGAATTATTATATTCTTTTAGTCCTTTTGAAAATAAAGAAGATAATGTTAATTTTAAAAAAAATCCTATGAGAGAATTAGTTAAAAGTTTAAATGAAGGGATTTATTATATTAATATTTATTTAAGAAAAAATATTTCACTTCAAGTTATTGGTTTTTTAAATTATTGTTTACAAATTGATCAAAAAGAAAGATTAAGTTCTGAAGAATTGTTATTTACTGAATTTATTTGTATGGAACCTGATAAATTTACTTATATAAATAGTGATAATTTATTTGATAAATTCAATTTACCCGAAAACATTGCTGATGATTATAGAATTAAATTAGATATTAGAGATAAGAAAGATTTAAATAAAAAACTTGGAATTTAGATAAAGAATTTTATTTAAATGAAAAATGATATTAGATAGTTTAATTATTATTTTTTTATAGTTATTATTTATTAGTATAAAAATTTAATTTTAATTAATTATATTTCTTTGAAAAGTATTAGTTTTCAAAATTTTTTTTGATGATTCATCATAAATAAATTTGTTTTATTTTCAATTTCTTTTAAAAATTGTTGACTTGTATATTCTTGAGATTTAATTTTTTCATTAATTCTAATATTTTCTAAAATCACTAATTTTTCTTCTTTTTCATATTTTGAAATTTCTCTTTTTAATTGATTATTTTCTTTCGTTATATTATCAATATTTTTCTTTATTTCTTCAATTTCACAATTAATATCAAGTGAAAAATCTGCAAAAACTTTTATTTCTTCTGATAATTGTTTAATTTCAGAATTTATTTTTTCAATTTCTTCTTCAATAATATCAATTTTTTCATTATTTGAAATTTTATTTGAAGAAACAAAAACTTTTTTTAAAAGAATTTTTTTATCAATATCATTTTTAGATATTGTTATTTCATTTATTTTATCATTTAAATTATTAATGTCATTTTTTAAATCTTCAATTTTATTTTCTTGATTTGTACATTGTTCAATTAAATATTCATATCCATTATTTTCTTTTCTATTTATATTTTGCATTTTATAAAGACAATTATTTATAAAATTCATTTTTTCATTAAAATCCATAATATTATTATCATCAGTTTCATGAGACATATTTTCAATATCAATTTTAGAAGAATAAATTTTATTCTTGTTAGAATACATTTATTAAATTTTTAAAAAAAATTAAATTTAACCAACAATTAAAATTCATTTAAAAAAATAAATAATATTTTAATTACATTTATAAAAAGATTATCTAAAAAAAAATATAACAAATCATAAAAGTTTATCTAAATAATTTCATCTTTTGAAAAAACTTCTTCATTATTATTATTATCATCATTTAAATTTGATAATCCATTTTTATTATTAACTAAATAAGAAATTTCTTCTTTATTATAATTGATTAAAGCTGCATTTAAAATGCTAACTTCAGAATCAAATTTTGAAGTTTCTTGTTTTAATTGATCCAAAGAAATTTTAATATTCTTTAATTTATTTTTATCATCTTCAGACAATTCATTTTTTTCTAAAGCTTTTAATTTATTAATTTTAATATCAACTCTTTCTTTTTCATTTTTAATATTTTCAATATCTTCTTTAATATTATCAATATCTTCTTGATAATGTTTAAGTGCATTTTGTGTTAATTTTAACTTAGATAAATTACTTTTATTCTCTTCATTATTTCCTAATGAATTTTCAATTTTATTAATTTTATTTAATTGACTATCAATTTTTTCATTATATAATTTAATCCCATCAATAATATAATAATTATTATCAAAATTAACATTAAAATTATATAATCTTTTAATAATTCCTTTATCTAAACTATCATTATTATTATTATTATTATTAACATTATTCCCACTTTCACTTTGACTTTCAAGTAATTCAGGTCCTTCTGGTATTTCTAAAATATTTTCAACTCTTTTAAATTCTTTATTCCAATCACTTTGTACAATATTACTTTGTAAAATATTATTTTTAATATTGGCACTATTAATATTATTATTTTCTTCATCATTAATAGAAATTTCAGAAGCTGCTGTATTAACATCATCACCATTATTATAAGAATTAAATCTTTTTTTACCATAACCTTGAAAAAATTTTGTCTTTGTTCCTGTTGTATTATGCTTAAATCCACCTCCGAAATTTATTCCTGTATTTGGTTTAAAACCAAAATTTGTTCCTATATTTTCTTCTAAAACTATATCATCATAACCTTTTATTTGTTCAATTTTTTGATTTCCTTCTTTAAATTTTGGTTTTTTAAAAATATAATCTTGTTTTATTAAATATTTATCACATAATTGAGTTAAAACTAAACATACTCCATCACCATATCCATATTTAAATCTTGAATTCATTAAAACTTTCACATCCATTGATTTTAAATCATCTATTAATTCATTCATTTGATTTTCATGAGATTTTTTTTTATCATATTTTTTTATTTTAATATCTAATTCTTGAATAATATTTAAATTTACATTTTGTTTTATTAAAGTCATTAACCAATTACTTAAATCATAAAAATATGAAAATTGAATTGGATAACTTTCATTAAGTGAATTATTCTCATTATTAAAATCATATCCATAAATATTAAAAGCAAAATAATATTTATTAATAAGATCTTTATTAAACTTTTTACAAAAATTATTTTCATAATTTAACAATCTTAACTTTTCATTTATATCATCCATAATAATAAAAGGATCAAATTTAGGTTTTTCTTCTTGTTTACTTAAATACTCATTACAAATTTTAATAACATCATTTAATTCCATTCTCTCATTAGGATTAGTTTTAATTAAACCATTAACAATTAATTTAGCAGTTTTATATTTAGGATCATCAATTTCTTTAAATTGTCCTTGAGTAATAACTTTAAATAAATCCATAACAGAAATTTTTTCATTAGTTTGAAAAGGACTTCTCAAAGTGACTAATTCATAAACAACACAACCAAGACTCCAATTATCACTTTTAAAATCATATCCTTTATTATTAATAACTTCAGGTGCCATATATAAAGGAGTACCAACACGAGAGAAAGCTTTAATAGTTTCTTTACTAAGTGAACGTCCAAGACCAAGATCACCTAATTTAAATGTACCATCACTGAAAATTAAAATATTAGCAGGTTTTAAATCACGATGAATTACTCTTTGTTCATGCATATGTTGTAAAGCACCTGCAATTTCTCTTGTATATTGTATTATATGACATTCATCTATTAAATCACCTTCTTGTTTAAATTTTTTTATTAGTTTTTTTACATCACCTTTATCTGCCCATTCTATTGCTATGAAAAGCTCATTGTCTGCCATAAAAGAATCAAAGTATTTTACTATGTTTGGATGAGATACTTTTTTTAATAAATCTACTTCTTGAAGACATTTTTGTACTGTTTCTTTATCCATTATATCGTATATTTTTATTATTTTTAATGCAACTAATTTTTGGTCTATTTGACGCTCTGCTTGGTATACGTCACTGAATTTTCCTTTACCTAAGAATTTTATTATTTTATATCCTTGGACTATACTACCATTTAATACTTGTTTTGATTCCATTTTTTTATGGTTTTATTTAATTTTTTAATTTTAATTTGTTTTTTATTTTTTTAAATTTTATATGATAGTATATACTCGTTTTTTAGATATTAAAATTTAATATTATATATATAAAAAATATTTAAATTTTTATATCATTCTAAACAGTAGAATTATTTTTATTTTACTTTTTTTATCTTTTTTTCATAAATTTTAATTAATAATACATCATCAATTTTGGAACAAGGAAATTAATATATATATATTGAACAACTTATTTTTATTTAATATAAAGACCTAATAGAAAAAAAATTATGTGATATGATATATATATAATAATCAACAATTAAAATAAAAATGATCTTTCATTGAACTCTTAACATAAGTTCCTTAAAATCATCAAAATTAATTTTCCCATCTTTATCTCTATCAACTTCTTTAATAGAATGTTTGAAAATAGAAAATAAAGTTGAATTACCTTTTTTAACAAAAGCTCCCATAATTTTTTCAACAGAAAGTGTTCCAGTATTATCTTTGTCCAAGAACTTAAAAGCATATTTTAAATTATCATTATTCAAAGCAGAACTTTTATCAACACAAGCTCTTAAAAATTCTTCATATTCAATATAACCATTATTATCTCCATCTAACATTAAAAAAATATCATCAACAACTTTATCAACTTTTTCTTTATCTCTAAATTTATATAATCCATTAACTAATTCAATTTTAGTTAATTTACAATTTCCACTTATATTAAAATATCTAAATAATTTAAGAATAGTTTTTGTTTCTTTACTTTGAGGAATATTATGAACAACAAAAGCAAGAACTAATTGTTGAAATTTACTTTGGAATTTATAATTAAGTAAATTATCTAAATAACTTTGAATTTCTTCTTTAGTAAAATTAGAAAAAAGAGCTCTTCCATTGAATTTAGTAAAAAAACTATGATTTAAAGCTTCACTTGCACTTAATCTTTTATTAATATTTCTTTCAAGAAGTGAACTTACTAAATCTTGAACTTCTTTTGATTTTGCTAATAATTTAGGATGTTTATTATTATAAACACCAATTTTAATACTTTCAATAATATCTTCATCTGATTTACCATCAAAAGGTGCTCTTCCGACAATTAACATATATAAAATTACACCAACACTCCAAGTATCACATTTTTCATTATATTTTTGTTTTAAAACTTCAGGAGCAATATAATATGAACTTCCAACAACTGCTTTTTCATTTTTATTTTTTTTGAATATTTTAGCAGTTCCAAAATCAATTATTTTAATCCAAAAATATTCTTCTTTAGTTTTAATATCTTTTTCAATATCTGATATCATAATATTTTCTAATTTTAAATCACGATGTAAAATATGATGATCATGTAAATAATATAATCCAGAAAAAACTTGATAAAATAAAACAGCCAATTGATTTTCTGTATAACTTCTTTTAATATAACTATATAATTCTCCTTTTTTACAATATTCAGTAACAATATAAAAGTCAGTTAAAGTATTATAAAATTCATATATTTTAACAATATTAGGATGATCTAATTTTTTTAATATATCAATTTCATTTTTAATTTCTAAATCATCAATTTCATTTTCTTTTACTTTTTCTATTTTTTTCATTGCAACAGTTGCTCCAGTTTGAATATTTACAACAGAGAAAACAGTACCATAAGAACCATCACCCAATCTTTTTACTACTTTATATTTTTTTGAAGGATCTCCTTTTTGTTCTTCTATTAAAGTTTGAGTTTTTACATTTAATTTCATTTCTTCTTTAAATTTACTTTCCATTCTACTTTTTTCTACTAATGTTGTACTTTTTTTACTTCTTCTTTTAAACTTTTCATTTTTTTCTTTATCATTTTTATCTACATTAGGTGTTGTATTTCTTTCTGTTTTCTCAAACATTACTTTTTTAATGTCGTTTAATTTATTTTGTTTTTTGTTTTCTTTTTTTTTATTTAAATCACTTAAATCATTTAATTGTTTATTACTTTTACTTTTTATTTCATCAAGATTTTGACTTGAATGTACTTTAAATGTCAATTTATTAGCTTTTTTATCTTTTTTTTCTTCTTTTGTTGATTCTTGTTTTTTTATTATTTCTTCATTTTTATTATTTGATGATGTTGAATTTACTTGAATTAATTTATTAGTATTATTTTGATTTGTTGTTTTTGTATTTGTTTCATTTTTTATTTGTTTTTTTTCATCATTTTCAACATTAATTGTATATTTATTTGATACTACTGCTATTCCAGGAGATGATGAACCACCACAAATTCCCATTATTTTTATTTTTTATTTTTTTTTGAATTATTATTGTATTTAAGATTAATATTTTATTATTTATTTATAATTTTTAATATTAATTTTTTTTATTTTTATTTTTAATTATTTTTTATTTAAAATGAAGATTAATGCTAAAAAAGCATATTATTTTTTTGTTATTGGAATTGGGATTATTTCTTTATTAATTACTTTGAAAATTTTGAGAAGTTATAATAAACCACCAAGTCTTGCAGGAATAAAAAATATTCTTGGTTTATATTCTAATAAAATAAGTAAAAATAATAATTTTTATGAAAAAAAAAAAATTATAAAAAAAGATGAAACGGAGAAACCATTTAATATTACTGATAATATAACTCAATATTATTATCCATTTAAAATTAATTCTATTCAAAATTCAAATATTAAAGAATTTAGTTTTAATTATAATGAAAAAAAGAATGAATTAAATTTTGAAAATTTTGATTTATTAAAAGAAGAAGAATATAATAAAACTTTATTTCCTTTATTAGATTTGTTTAGTATAAATATAAACTCATCACAACCTTTAAATATTACATTAGAAAATAATATAGGGAAAATTCCAATTTATAGAACTATTAATTTTTATTTAATTAAAGATGAATTATCTGATAAAAAAAGATATGATGATATGATTTCTTCTATTAATGAATATTTTCAAAATAATTTATTCAATTCTAATTTCAAATTGTTTATTAAATATATTAATTATAAAAATAAAATTACTTTAGAAGAAAATCAATCATTATATTCATCTTTAAAGGAATGTAATTCAAAACTTTTATTTGATGAATTAAACGATAAAGAAATTATAAATATATTATTATATGATAAAATTGGTAATGAATTAAGATTTCCAATTTATAATCAAGATTTAAGTTCTTTTATTTTTTCTTTTGATTTTAAAAAATATAAAAAATCTGATTTTAGTAAAATAATAAACTTAATTTCATTCACTAAAATATTTCCAAATTATTTATTTAAGGATTTGATAACAAATACAAAAATAATAAAAGAACTTGAAAAAATATTGAATTCAAAAATAATAAGAGAACATATATTATTAATAGCAACATTAAGAAATTTAGAAAAACTAAATAGAATTTTTTCTTTATATGAAACAATAAAAACAATAGATAATGTTAAAGAAAAATTAAATATTATTCATAATATATTTGCAAAATTTTTAAAACAAAAATTTGAAGGAGATTTCACAGATGATTTAAATGAAATTTATATTATTTCTCAATATTTAATGGAGAGTAACCAATTAGTTTTATTTGAACATTACTTTAGTGATGAATTTAAAGTTGGTCAATTTTTACCAATTATGCTTCCTATTATTTATGGATTTATTAAAGCTTTTAAAGCAATTGCCTTTTAAAATTTATAATTTTAAAAATAAAATTTAATAAATAATTATTATATAATTTAATGTTTTTATATTTTATATTTATTGAATTATAGTAAAAATTATAATTTTTGATAAGAAAAATTTTTATTAAATTATATATAAAGTAAACCTTCTTCATATTGTATTAAGAAAATTTTAAATATAATTTCAAATAAAGAATATAAAACAACAAATAACTTATTTATTTTTGTTTTTTCAATTTCAATTATTATTATTTGATAATAATAATTTTTCAATTCATCTTTTATTTTAATATTATTTTCTTTTTGAATTAATTCATTTATATATTTTTTCATTTTTTGAAGATCTTCTAATATCAAATCAAATAGTTTATAATTAATATGATAATTTTTTTTAATTATATAACTAATTTGATAAAAAAAATTTTTATATTTTGAATATATTTCTAATGATAGATATCTTTTTTTTTTTAATTCATTTAAATCATGTAAATTTTTATTTAAATATATAATATTTTTAATCATTTTTTTTATAAAATTTGATATATATACTAAAATCTTGTTTGAAATAAATTGAGGAATAATTGTTTTATTTATTTCTTGTTTTTGATTTAAATTATTTTTATTTTCTCCATAATTATTACAAGAAATTTGGTTATTAATTTGATAATTATTAATAATATATGTATTAAAATTATTTGTAATATTATTATTTTGTTCATTTTCTTTATTATTATTGTATATTTCACTTTTTTTTTCAATTTGAATTTTTGACAAAGATGATAAATCTATATCTTTTAAAATTGATTTATTTACATAAATTATATTATTATTATTATTATTAATTGAAATATTTTTATTTTCAATTTTATTATTATTTGTTTTATTATTTTTAGCTGAATTTATTTTTATTGATGAAATTCTTTTTTTATTTATTTTATGCTTTCTTTTGAAAAAGGATGAAAAAAAATTTCTTGTTTTTGTGTCTAAATCAATATTATCAATATCACTAAAAACAGTTTTTAAAATACCAAATAAATTATTTATATTTATTACATTCATGAAACAAATTTTACACATAGCTTTTGGTATAAAAAATTTCCAATTATTTAAATAATTATGATTACACTTTTCAAGTTCATATTTATTATTAAAATAATTTGTATGATTTATAAATATTATCTTTTTTAAAAAATAAAAACAATATTTTAAATAATTTAATAAATCTTTTCTATTTACAAAATAAAGAAGTTCATTTCCATTTAAACATTTCATTCTGCATTTAAAACAAATTCCATCCTCAATAATATTTTTTTCTTTATTTAAAAAAAAATTTTCTACTTTATTTGCTATATTTTTTAGTCTTGTAATTTCTCTTTCTGAGATTGTATTTAATTCATTTATTGAACTATTATCATTATCATCTTCTGATAATTCTATTATATTAAAACCATTAAATTGAATTAAATTTTGGTTTGTTATATTTTCTGATATTGATTTAAAAGGTATTTTAATAATATTATTATTCTTTTTCATATTTTTCCAATTATTCTTCATAGTTTGTAATTAATATATTTTTAATATATGTAAATTGTATCAATTATTAAAAAACTTATAAATAAAAATTGGATTTTAAGAAAATTAAAAAATAATTTTTAATATTTTTAATATTTTATATGATTTAATTTTTTGCTATTAAATATGCTTTTAGAATATCTTATTAGAAAAAAAAATAAAAGAAAAAATAAGATATTTTAATTATTTAAAATACAAGATATGATGAATTTGAGTTTATTTATAAATTATAATATTTTAAATTACTTGAATTAGATAAGATATATGATTAAAAATATTATATAAAACTTAAATAATTTTTATTTATATTTTTTTATTTTCAAGCTCCAATTCTTTTTTAAAAAATTTAACACAGTTTTTTAAAAGATTTTCAAATTTTAATTGTATCATTTGAGAGTTTTTAACTTTTACATTATTATTTAATAATCTATTAACTTTACTATGAGAAATTAAAAGAATATTTTTTTCAAAACGAAAAATAATCCATAATAAAAATATTCTAATTCTCATTTTAAATAATTTTCTAATTTCAGGTTGAGGATTTTCTTCAAAATTACCTGAATCAACCCACCAAAACTCTTTAGTAATAAAATTTAAATTTACATTAATTTTATTATATAAAATAAACTCTTTTAATTGTTTTAAATTCATTCCTTTATTTTTATCTCTATCAGTTAAAGCTTCTCTAATTAAATCAGTTATAAAATATTCACATTTATTATTTTTATTTTTAAAATATTTTTCAATATAATAAAAAGTTTGTAAAGCTCGTTTTAAAGGAGAAATATAAATTATATCAAAAGTAATATCCAATTTTCTTAATAAAGCTAAAATTTCTTCTGTTTGATTGATCCCTTCTTCAGTTAACCCAGAATCATATATTTTTTTTGAATTTATTCCTTTATTTACATTATGTTGTGCTTGAGCATGTCTTAAAAAAAAAATTTGTTTTTCTGGTAATATTCCTTCTATTAATTTTATTAAGTCTGTAATATGTATTTTTGATAATATTTTTTCTTTTAATTTATTTGAAAAATCGTTTATATTTTTATTTCCTTGAAGAAGGTTGGATTCTATTATTCCTAATATTTCTTTTCTCAATGTTGATTCATCATTCATATTTTTTTTTTTATTTCATAATTATTAATAATTAATATCCCCGTACCCACATACATTAAATATTAATTATTTTTTTATCATTTTTAAATTAATATTTAATTTTCTTAATTATATTTAAAATTTTTATTTTGTAAAAAAAAATTTGTATTATAAATACAAATTATAATGAAAATTGAGCTTAA